>TARA_R110002124_G_scaffold16882_6_pt1 | contig 39112 bp, 32 predicted proteins | sample TARA_R110002124 | Tara Oceans TARA_R110002124 (sample SAMEA4397445) | marine metagenome | biome: Polar Biome; feature: [SRF] surface water layer (ENVO:00010504); material: water (ENVO:00002006), including particulate matter (ENVO:01000060) such as... | depth 5 m
TTGCAGCAAACAACCCTCCGGATGCAGGAGGATAGGATGAATATCACAGCGACTGAACCGTTGACCCCAACCGACCCATTCATCGACTGGACAGTCGATACGGACAGAATTTCGCGGGCCGCCGCAGAGGCTTTCAGGACCGGTGTGCCCGATCCCTGGACGCTCATCGAAGCCGAATGCGTGCTCGACCTGATCAATGCCGAGCTTGTCGCGCTCGCGGCACGGCAAGAGCGCGGCGAACCGGCGCAGACTGCGCAACGCCGCCTCAAGGCGATGCGGACCGAGGTGACGCTGGCGATCAAGACGTTGAGAAGCATCGAGAAGAGCGTCGATGAGACCAGCAGGCAAACCCGGGACGGCCAGGCCGAGCGACACGCAGACTGGCCTGAGCGAGCTGATACCGACCTCCGGACATCCCTTGCAGGCGCGTCCAGTCTTCAACCAAGAATTTGACGGCATAGCGAAATGCGAGACCAGTTCTATCCATCCGATGAATACGAGACGCCATACGAGCCGACACTGTCTGGAGCTTACGGTCAGCGGCCCGATGATATCGTGGACGACGCGACCCTCTCGGCGGCGCAGAAACGCGTCATACTGGCGTCCTGGGCCTCAGACGCGCGCGCAGTGATCGACGCTCCGGCGCTGCGGCAGCTCGACAATGGCGACGTCGTCGATATCGATACCATTCTGGATGCCCTCAAGCGGCTCGATGGGATCCCCCGTGAGCGGGTGCTGCCGTTTCGCCCCGCGCGCCAGGGGGCGTTACAGGCGCTATCCCCCTCCTCGCCTGTCAGAAAAATGCGGGCGACTGGGTAGCAGGCCTCACGCCGACCACGACAGACCTTCTGTTCGTCCGCGACTGTCAGGGATCGGGTGATGCCGCAGAAGTAGTCACTGTCGGTTCTTTGACGCTGATGTCGGTGCGCCGCAACGCGACGAAGACGAAAGTGACGGCACGCGTCTGTCCAAGAACACTCCCGGCCTTAGCGCAGCTAATCGAGCAGGGAGAGCGACCGGATCTTGGCCAGGGCCGAACAGGACGCCTGCAGCTGGGTTTCGTAGGCGGTGAGCTGGGCGGCGGCGCATGGTGGAGTGGGCGTCGCCCCCGAACCCAATCCGCTCCGCCTTGGCAAAGCCGGTGCGCCAGTGCCGATGACAAGGCAGCTCGCCGCCAATGCTCGACCGTCCGGCGCGGAAACTGGTTCGGTGGGGCCACCGAACCAGCTCGATCGTTTGGGCGCTAAGCCGGCTGTGGTTGAGCCAACTTTTTCCAGCCCCCGCTGATGAGGGTAAAGAACAGCGGGACAAAGAAGATGCCGATCAGCGTACCCGCCAGGGTGCCACCGGCCACGCCGATACCGATGGCGTTCTGGGCGCCCGAGCCTGCCCCTGTTGCGGTGGCCAATGGCAGGACGCCGAGGAAGAAGGCAAGCGACGTCATGATGATCGGTCGCAGGCGCAGCCGCGCCGATTCCAGGATGGCTTCGAGCACAGACAGCCCCTGCGCGCGCAGGTCGCGCGCATATTCCACAATCAGAATGGCGTTCTTGGCCGAGAGCCCCATTGTGGTGAGCAGACCCACCTTGAAATAGACGTCGTTGGCCTGCCCGAAGATATAGGCCGCCAAGAGCGCACCGAATACGCCCACCGGCACGGCCAGGATCACCGAGAACGGGATGCGCCAGCTTTCATAAAGGGCCGCCAGGCAGAGAAACACCACCAGCAGGGATACGCCATACAAGGTCGTCGCCTGCGAGCCGGAGAGACGCTCCTGATAGGACAGCCCCGACCAGGCGACGCCATAGCCGCCGTCAAGGCTGGCGACCAGTTCTTCCATCTTGTCCATCGCCGCCCCAGAGGACACCCCTGACGCATTGCTGCCACTGATCGAGATCGATGAGATGCCGTTGAATCGCGCCAGCGAGGCCGAGCCCTTCACCCATTCAGTGTCGGCAAAGGCGGAAAACGGCACCATTTCGCCCGAGGCATTTTTGGCGAACCAGGTCTTGATGTCGTCCGGTTGCATGCGGAACGGCGCGTCGCCCTGGACCATTACTGGCTTGATCTCGCCCCCATAGATGAAGTCGTTGACCGTGCTACCGGCAAAGGCGATGCGCAGGATCTCGTTGGCGGCCGACAGATCGACGCCGAGAGCACCTGCCTTCTCCTGGTCGATGATAACCCGGAGCTGGCTATCCAGTGCGCCCGCATTGCCGCGGACATTGGTGACTTCTTCGGTCTGGCCGGCCAGTTGGGCCAGCTGATTGCTCGCCGCGCCCAGCGCGTCGGCGCCATTGGACGACTGGTCCAGCAGTACCATCTCGAACCCGTCGGACGAGCCAAGCCCCTGGATAGCCGGCGGGGCTAGCGCAAATACCTGGGCGTCACGGATCTGGGAGAAATACATCAGCGCGCGCTGCGAGACGGCGGAGGCCGAAAGGCTGGGGTCCGTCCGCTCATCGAAATCCTTGAGCCGAACGAAACCCATGGCGCTGTTCTCGCCGCTGCCGCTAAGGCTGAAGCCGAGCGTCATGAACACGCTCTCCACCGCATCGGTTTCCTGCGTCAGGTAATAGTCCTCAACCATGTCGATCACCGCCTGGGTGCGGTCGGCATTGGCGCCGTCTGGCAGGGTGATCATGGTCATCAGCACGCCCTGGTCCTCTTCCGGGATGAAGGAGGTGGGCAGCTGGTTATAGAGCCAGTAGGCGCCGCCCAGCAGGGCGGCAAACACCACCAGCACCCGCAGCGGTCGGCGGATGATATAGCCCACCGAACCGACATAGCCGCCGGTCAGCTTGCCAAAACGGGTGTTGAACCAGGCGGAGGGCTTGAACCGTGTAGTCTTTTCAGGCTGGTGTGGCTTGAGCATCAGCACGCACAGCGCCGGCGTCAGTACGATGGCGACAACGGCAGAGAGCACCATGGCCGAGGCAATGGTCACCGAGAACTGGCGATAGATCACCCCGACCGAGCCGGAAAAGAAGGCCATGGGAATGAACACGGCAGTCAGGACCGCTGCGATGCCGATAACGGCGCCGGTAATCTGGCCCATCGATTTTTCGGTGGCTGCACGGGCTGGCAGATGCTCGTCGGCCATGATGCGCTCGACGTTTTCCACCACGACGATGGCGTCGTCGACCAGCAGGCCGATGGCCAGCACCATGGCGAACATGGTGAGCGTATTGATCGAATAGCCGAGCACGGCCAGGACCCCGAACGTTCCCAGCATGACGACGGGCACGGCGATCATCGGGATGAGGGTGGCCCGCCAGTTCTGCAGAAAGACCAGCAGCACGATGAAGACGAGCACGATGGCTTCGATAAGGGTATGCACCACCTTTTCGATCGACAGTTCGACGAAGGGGGTGGTCTCGTAGGAATAGACAATCTCGACGCCGTCCGGCAGGGCATTACCCAGGCCATCGAGCGCTGCATGCACGGCGTCGGCGGTATTGATGGCATTGGCGCCGCTGGCCATCTGCACGCCGAAGCCTGCCGAGGGCACGCCGTTGAAGGTGGAGGTCGAGCCATAGGCTTCCAGGCCGAGCTCGATCCGCGCCACATCGCCCAGGCGTACCGTCGCCCCGTCGGCAGCGGAAATCAGGATGATGTTCTCGAATTCCTCGACGGTCTGCAGCTGCGTCTGCGCCGTCACCGTCACGCGAAGCTGCTGGCCTGCCACGGCGGGCGACGAGCCCAGTTCTCCCACCGACACCTGGACATTCTGCTGCTGGATCGCACCGGTCACATCACTTGGCGTCAGCTTGTACTGCGCCAGCGACAGTGGATCGAGCCAGATGCGCATCGCATAGCCCGAGCCAAAGGACAGGATACTGCCCACCCCTTCGACCTGCTCGATCACGGGCTGGATGGTGGAATCCATGATGTCGGCCAGCTGCTGGGAGCTGTAGCGGCTGTCATTGGAGATGATGTTGCCGATCATCAGGATGCTGCTGCCGGAGCGGTTGACCGTCAGGCCGGCCTGCTGCACGGCGTCAGGCAGGCGGCTTTCCACCAGAGCCAGCTTGTTCTGCACCTGCACCTGGGCAATGTCGGCATCGACCGTATTGCCGAAGGTCAGTGTGATGCTGGAGGAGCCGCTCGAGGACGAGCTTTCCATGTAGAGCAGGTCCGTGAACCCGGTCATGGCGGATTCGATCACCGTGGTGACCGAGTTTTCGACCGCTTCGGCGCTGGCGCCGGTATAGGTGGCGCCAATGCGGATCGTCGTGGGCGCAATCTCGGGATATTGCGAAATCGGCAGGCTGAAGATACCGACCGCACCGCCCAGGCTGGTCGCGATGGCCAGCACGATGGCAAAGATCGGCCGGGCGATGAAGAAACTGGCCAGCGAACCGCGGCTTGGCAGGGCCGAACTCTTGCTGTGTTCCGTATCTAGCGCGCTCATTGATTGTTTTCCTGCGCAGCCGCATCGGCTGGTGCGCCACTGTTTTCTGTCGTGTTTTCGGGCGCAGCAGTGTCTGCCGCGGGCATGCCGCCTTCTGGCGGGGCGCCGCCCGGCATGACCCCGGCCGGGGCTGGCATTGCTGCGGGCGCTTCCTGATAGATGACGCCATTGGCCTCGATGGTGACCTCCAGTGGCGAGATTTCACTGCCCACCTGGATCTTCTGCAGGCCATCGACGATGAGCTGATCGCCCGCGGCAATGCCGGCCGTCACCACCCAGGCATTGTTCACCACGCGCTCGGCAGTCAACACGCGCTGCTCCGCCGTTCCCTCGGCGCTGACGAAGAAGGCCGTCGGCTGTCCCTCGTCATTGAAGGTGACGGCACGCTGCGGCACCAGGAAGACATTGTCCTGCTGTCCGAAGGCGATGGTGGCGCGCACGAACATGCCTGGCAGCAGCACGCGTTTCGGGTTGGGCATGCTCGCATGCAGCGTGAAGGTACCCGTGGTTTCACTGACCACCAGATCCATGGTGGCGATGGTGCCCTCCTGGTCATAGGTGGAGCCATCCTCCAGGGTCAACGTCACGACCGGTGCGGGGGGGCGCTCGGCCCCCTCTTCAAGCGGGCCGCCTTCCATAGCCGCCCGTGAGCTGAGCAGGTTGGCGCTGCTCTCGACCAGCGCAATATCGACCGGGTCGATCTGGCGAATGGTGGTAAGTGGATCTGTCTGGCTGGCCGTGAGCAACGAGCCGACCTGTACATTGACCGCGCCGATGACGCCGGCAATCGGTGCCGTGATCTGCGTCCGCTCCAGCGTCAGACGCGCCGTTCGCAGCTGCGCCTCGGCCGAGGCGACCGACGCCTGTGCCTGGGCCAGCTCGACCCGCGCCGTTTCCAGCTCGGCCTGGCTGATGCCACCCGAACCGGCCAGCGACTCATAGCGCTCGACCTTGGACTGGGCGGTGGGGAGCTGCGCCTGGGCCGAGGCAACGGAAGCTTCAGCGACGGCAACATCAGCCTCATAGATTGCCGCATCCACCTTTGCGACCAGATCGCCCGCGGCGAGCGCCTGGCCCTCGATCACCTCGACAGCGGTGACAACGCCGCCGACCTGGGGGCGCACCTCGGCTGTTGCCGAGGCGACCACACGGCCGGGCAATGTAGTGGTTATCGGCGCCGTCTCGGGCTGCAGGGTCGTAACGCCAACCTCGGTGGGCCCGGCGGCTCCCATGCCAGGCATGCCGGCAGGTGGCCCGCCAGCGGGCTGTGCGAAGGTCGGCGAAGCGCCCAGCACAAGCGCCAGGAGCACGATCAGATAAGGTGAGTTCTTCATGGGCCGACCTTCCAGTTTGATGACGTGATCGCCCACCCGCCGCCGAGGGCGAGGCTGAGAGCGATATATTGAAGGGCCACGTCGACCGAGCTTTGTGCCAGGTAGTCTCTTGCCGAATACAGGGAACGCTGGGCAGTGAGCAGAGTCAGCAGGGTCGTCTCGCCGACAGTATAGCGTTCCTCGGCCAGCTCGGTCGCCTGCGAATAGCTGGTATAGCTACTGGCGAGTTGCGACCGGCGGGTCTGTTGCTTGCTGAAACCGACCAGAGCATTTTCCACTTCCTCGACCGCCACGAGGACCGTTTCCTGATAAGCGAGGTAGGATTGTCGGGCCTGCGACTCCTCCAGCCGGACCGTGGCCTTGAGCTGACCTCGATTAAATACGGGAACGCTGAGCGATGGACCAAGCGACCAGGTGGCAATCGAGGCCAGGGTGAAGCTGCCGCCCAGCGAGAGGCTGGGATAAAGGTCGGCCTCGGCGACGCCGATATCGGCCGTCGCGGCCGCCAGCTCGCGTTCGGCCTGGCGAATGTCGGGGCGGTCGCGCAACAGGTCCGCCGGAATGCCGGCCGAAACCTTCGCCGCAGTCCGCGGAATCTGTGCGCCGTTAGTGAACGTGCTTTCGAGCGCCGAGGGCGCCTGCCCCAGCAGGACAGCCAGTCGATGGATGCTTTCGCTGAGCGAGATTTCGAGCGCCGGAATGGCCGCCGCCGTGGTGCTGACATCGCCGCGCAGCTGCGCCAGGTCAAGGGCGCTGGTCACCCCGGCCTCCTTCTGCTGCTGAGTCACGTCAAGCGTGCGGTTCTGCGCCTGCAGCGTCGAGCGGGCAATATGCAGGCGGTCCTGAAAGCCCCGTGCCTGCACATAGGTCCGCGCGATCTCGCCAATCAGCGACAGCCGGGCGCCATTGGCGGCTTCGACCGAGGCATCGAGGGTCGCAAGGGCTGCTTCCCGCTCACGGGCGAGCTTGCCAAACAGGTCGATTTCCCAGTTGAATGAGGTGGTCAGGTTGTTGGCGACTTCCCTGTTGACGGCGGTGGTGGTGCCGCTGGCTGTCGACTGGGCGACCGCGCTGCCCGAAGGCAGATTGTTGAGGCCGGCCGCGATCGCGCTCTGGCGCGCCGCCACCACCCGCTCCACGGCCTGCGCCACGGTCAGATTTTGCGCCAGGCCGCGCTCCACCAGTGTGTTGAGGACCGGGTCATTAAAGGATCGCCACCATTGCACCTCCGCCGTTACGGTCTTGGAGCCGTGAGCGCCTCCATTGGCATATCTGGCGGTCTGATTGATGGTCGGAGCGACATAGGACTGCCCAAGCGTAGTGCAGCCCGTAAGGGCGACGGCCAGAAGCATGACTGAGGGGACGCGCAACAAGAAGCCACTCCTGAATAGGTTCAAGCGCCTTCTGTGCCGTGCAAGTTTTGCTGGTGGACGACGTATTGTGTCCCAAGATTTCAGGGCAGCAGCCTTTTTGTTTCCGAAGATGTCCACGAACCGGTCAGCAAAGTTTTGTAACAATCACATGGTGGACCTGTGCGCCCCGTGCGCTATCTGGTTAGGCAGGAGGACTCCATGGCCCCAAACATTCTGGTCGTCGACGACGATCTTGAAATCCGTCGACTGCTCGTGCGCTACCTCGGTGAGCAGGGCTTTCGGGTTTCTGCCGCCGGCAGCCGGCATGAGTTTGAGCACAAGATCACCGAAGGCCGGTTCGACTTGGTCATTCTCGACGTCATGCTGCCCGACGGGTCCGGCCTCGACATCTGCCGCGCGCTGCGCAATCGCGATAGCAAGATCTGCATCATCCTGGTCACCGCCCTCAAGGAAGAGGTCGACAGGATCATCGGGCTGGAGCTGGGGGCGGACGATTATATCGGCAAGCCGTTCAGCCCGCGCGAGCTGGTCGCCCGGATGCGTGCCATCCTGCGCCGCGCCGCAGAAAGCGCAGGTGGTCCGATCGCCCATGAATGTTACCAGTTCGCCGGTTTTCTGGCCGACCCGGCCTCCCGCACGGTGACCCACGACACCGCAGGCACAGTCGATCTCACGGGTGCCGAATTCCAGCTGCTCAAAGTCCTGCTTGATCGCCCGGGCCGCATCCTGTCGCGCGACCAGTTACTCGATCTCACCCAGGGGCGGGAGGGCAACGTGTTCGATCGCTCGGTCGACGTGCTCATCAGCCGCCTGCGGCGCAAGTTCCGCGACGCCGGCCATGACGATATAGTCAAGACGGTTCGTAATGGGGGCTATCAGTTTGCCGTCCGGGTCGACCGCGTGGATGGCAGCCTGTGACCCGGCTGCAGTTTCGCATCGCGGCAATCCTGATCGGCGCCATTTGCCTGGTGGTGATGGTGTCAACGCTGGCGGCCTTCGTGGCCATTACCTACCCCATTCCCGAACGCATGGTGGGGCCAGTCGCGTCCCAGATCCGTGCGCTCAGCAGCTTTGTCGATGCCGGTGCTGGCAAGTTCGCCCACTTGACGGATGAGGCGGTGGTACAGCTTGGGGCAGAACGCGTAGACCTGACCGAGGCGGTGTCAACCCGGCTCCGAGACGATGGACTCGACCTGCCCGTGCGCGTCTTTGAAGATCCGACCGGCAGCATACGCACGGCGGTGGTGCAGCTTGGCGGGCAGAATGTCGCCGTCGAGTTTCCGGGCGAGCTGCAGCCACCGCGCGATCTGTGGATCATTCTGGGCACCTGGATCGGGCTTGTGGTCATTGGCGTCATCGCCGTCTCGCTGACCATGGCCTATCGGGTCACCCGTCCGCTGGCGGTGCTGGAACGGGCCGTGGCAATGGTGGGGCCCGATGGGGTGCTGCCGCACGTGCCAGAGGTGGGCAATCGTGAAGCGGTGGAAACCGCCATGGTACTCAACCGGCTGTCCGAGCGGTTGCAGACGGCCATGGAGAGCCGGATGCGCCTCGTCGCGGCGGCAGGACATGACTTCCGTACGCCGATGACGCGGATGCGGCTGCGGGCCGAGTTCATCGACGAGGAGGACCGCACGGCCTGGCTCAGGGATCTCGATGAACTCGAGCACATCGCCGACAGCGCCATCCGCCTGGTGCAGGAGGAAGTTAGCGAAACGCCGCTCGAACCCCTGTCCCTGGACCAGTTGCTGCTAGCCGAAGTCCACGAGCTGGCCGAACAGGGCTGCCAGCTTACCATTGGTCGTATCGAGCCTGTCGAAGTGGCGCTGCCCCGTCTGGCCACCAAGCGGGCGCTGCGCAACCTGCTGATCAATGCGGCGACGCATGGGCGGCGCGGCACTGTTGACGTGCTCAATACCGGCACCGAGGCACAGGTCCAGATCTCCGATTTTGGTCCCGGCATTCCCGAAGACCTTATCCAGCGCGTGTTCGAACCCTTCTTCCGGGCAGAGCCAGGACGCGTGCAAACGGTGCCGGGAGCAGGTCTCGGGCTGGCGATTGCCGCCGAGATAATCGAGCGGGTCGGTGGCAGGCTGGAGATCAAGAACAAGCACGGCGGCGGTCTGCTGCAGACCCTTTACTTTCCGCTCGCGAGCTGAGCGAGGACTCTTGATCGGGCCTGCCTATGCAGTGCCTTGCGCAGCAGGTCGTACTGCCAAGCTCCAACCCTAAATATCGAACATCTGATCAGACTTCAGGTAGTGCCTGATCGATGCTCGCAGCTTCTCCAGGCGATGATCGCAAACGCTTTCCGCAAAGCCACCTTGTCGCGCATTTGCCGCGTGGCGCAGCGTACGATAGCGGACGGGCGTGATTCTCAACGACTTGGCTGACCGCAACATGCGCGACATAACCCACTTCCCGACGAAGTGAGGCAACGGCTAATTTGCTGAGTTCAAAGGGGAAGGCGGTGGTGCCCGGGACCGGAATCGAACCAGTGACACGCGGATTTTCAATCCGCACTACAAGCGGATTGAAGGCCCATCCATGACCCACGAAAGGATAACGCCAGGTTAAGGATTTACGGGCGTTTCAAGGGGATTAACGCTAAATCCTTGCTCCATCTTGCCAGCGTGCTCTGCGTCCTGTCCAAAAGGGTCCCCGCCCCCGTCCGCCCCCGAGGTATCCATGCCTGTCGAGATCACAAAGACCGTCATCAGCGACACCCGCCGCCTCGTTGCAGCCGACGGGAAGCGCAGAGACCTGACGGACAGCAAGGCCCCTGGCCTGCTGCTCCGGTTTGGCGTGAAGGGCGCCAAGTGGTCGTGGAAGACGGAGATCGCGGACAAGACTTATCGGATCGAATTCGGCCCGGTCTCAGAGTGGACGATCACCGAGGCGCGCAACCTCGCTATCCTCGCCAGCAGTATGGTTCGATCGAAGGCGGGCAATCCAGATGCGGCTTGGCTTCACGCCCGGCGCGCCGCCCGCATGGGCGTACAGGTGCCGGCGGAGCCCGAGGTCCTGGAGCAGCCCGAGGAGCCCGAAGAGCCCCCGCAGCCACGCAAGCCAATGGATTTTCACCTCTACAATTTCAAAGGCGCCAGGACAGTCTACCTGAAAGAGGTCGAGCGCACGCTGCGCAAAGATACTCATCGCGACTACAAACAGCTACTTGAAGACGAGTGCCTGGATGGGTTGGCCGACCTCAAGGTGTCCACCATCACCCGCGCCCGACTGGCCCGCATCGCCGCCGTCGTCCACCGGTCCGGTCGAGAACGCTATGCCGAAAAGCTCGCGGGTGCGCTGCGGACAATGTGGAACTACTTGGGCACGGATCTGCATACTGCCCGTTCCGGTGTCGAGCCCGGCGTCATGGCGGGCCTGCGGGCACCCACGGCCACCCGGACGGAGCGCGGGGCCGCCGATCCCAAGAGGGCCCGCAAAGGCAGGTATGTGCCACCCATGCTCGAACTGGGTCGGATACTGGCGATCGCGCGCAGCGGGGCATTCGACGACGCCCAGTCCACCGCTATCGAGCTGTTGGTGTTCGCCGCCCAGCGCCGTCGTCCGATCGTATCGTGCTGGCGGAATGACTTCGTGCCGGTGGCCAGCGGTGACCGCGGCCTATGGCGGATGCCGCCGGCGCATAGAAAGACGGCTGCCATGCGAGATGACGCCGACGACCATGTGGTCCCCCTGCCCCCGCTGGTCTGGCAGCTGATCCAGCGACGCAAGAAGGAGACGAACTCGCCCTGGCTGTTCCCCCAGTATCGGGCCCGCCGGGAGGGCATGGACATTACGCATATGTCTCCGGAGGTCCTCACCCGCGCCCTGCTGATGATGCCGGGGATAAAGGCGACCCCCCATGACATACGCAGGGCGTTCGGCAGCCATGGCGAGAAAGAGCTCGGATGGACGAAGCACAAGACTAGGCAGATCCTGGATCACGCCGAGGGCGAGACCGCCAACGACGTCACCAGCGCCAGCTACAGCCTGCACGATGGAACGCATGAGAAGTGGCCGACGATGCTCAGGTGGGTCGAATACGTGGAGGGCTTCGTTCAGCCGGCAATAGACGCCGACCCTCGCCTGCTAGATGTCGACTGGCTCAAGTGCGAGATCGCCAAGCGTCGGCGCGAGATCATGGGCTTAGACGACGGCGTCGAACCCATAGTTGCGTAAGTTATCCTCCATTGTCTCCGCGTCACGGGAGCTTTCCAGGAAAGAGATAACGAACTCGGCGGCCAGCGGTGCGACTATCGAGTTTCCAAGCCCAGACAAGACAGCCACGTGCTGGGGAGACCTTGGAGCCACAAGACGAACGCCGGGTTCAACCGGCCTTCTCCACCCTTCACGTGTCGCGACGAACTCACCAGTTTCCCATGGATTATACGGATCTCGCCCTCCCCGTGGACCATCTCCTCCAACCTGCTTTTTCCGTTGAGCCACCTGCTGCTCGAGTTCGCGCTCTCTTTCGACATTGAAACGCGGGGCGTCGGCCAGCCTCTCACCGACGAAGTAGATCCGCTGCCGTTCCTGGGGAGCACCCACGACTGCAGCAGGGATATCGAGCGACCCGACGGCAAATCCTTCGTTTTCCAGGTCAGTCGATACCCTGTCGAGCCACGCCCAGCCGTCCTCTCCCGAAACTTGTTCTCCAAACAAAACTGGAGGCTGACAGATTCCGACGAGCCTTTTCCAAGCGGGCCATAGATGTCTTTCGTCATTGAAACCTCTTTTCTTACCGGCACGCGATACCCCCTGGCATGGGCAACTCCCCGTCCATACCGGGATGTGCTCCGGCCATTGCGCGAGTTCCAATGCATAGGCCCAGGCTCCCAGCCCTGCGAAGAAGTGGCACTGGTCGAAACCTTTCAAGTCTTCCGGCTGCACGTCCTCAATCGAACGCGTGTCGATCTCGCCGTCCGGGATCGCGCCATCGCGCATCAGCTTCGCGAGCCAGTCGACCATGAAGGGTTCGACTTCGTTGTAGTAGACAAGCATCACGGCCCCCTTTACGCGATGGATAGCAGGCGGCGGTTGAAGGCAAGGTTTCTCCAAAGGGTTAACCGATCCATAGCTGAAAAGGGTTATGTTTCCCCGGTTAGACGAGGTCACCCATGACATCACGCTTCAGTACTGTCGGCTTCCGTTCCGCTCTCGCGACGCTGTTCCCCGACAAGTCGACCAGGCGCGCAAGCCGGTTTCTCGACAAGTCCCAGAGAGCCGTGCAGCGATGGCTGGAGGTAGAGCAGGCGCCCCCGAACATCATGGGCATGATGCAGCACCAGGTAGAGCGGCTGGACGTGACCGGGTTCCCCGGCGATCTGGATGCGCTGGTCGCGAACGCCAAGACCAACGATATCCATCCGGAGGTGATCGCCGCGTACCTGGCCAAGCACTACACGGCCTTGCTCGGGCGCGAGATCGAGTAAAATGCCGCCGATCCTGTAGGCGCAGGATTAACCGGTAATCCTCTCCGGCATTGCCCGAAACGCCTCGCCGTGCATTATGCCCCTCCACGTCAGTGCTGGTTTCCTCTGCTTATAGGAACTGGCCGGACGGTTCTTACCGAGAGTGACGATGAGCCAATCCCCACGCCGGAAGGCCGACTTTCATTTCACGTCCAAGCTAAGGTCCTGGCGCCAGCGCGAGGCCGACTTGCTCGCCGGGGCTGTGATCCCCACGATGCTCGACCGCTATGCCGGGCACTCTCCCTTCAGGGGCAGCGCTTTGCTGGACCTCCAGCAGATGGTCGACATCGAGCTCGAGCGTGACCAGTTGCCTACCGAGCTTGCCGTCGCGCTGCAGAAGTGCAGGCTGGTCTCGTCCTCCGCGAATTGCCATGCGGCGTGCCAGCTCGCCGATGCCGCGCAGGAGACCGAGCTCGCCGCTGTCCTGCTATGGCATGCCGCGCTCCGTGGACACGACGCCTCGATCGACGAGATCCGCGAAGACACGCTCTACGACAGGCGACCCCACGACCGTGTCGCCTGGGCATGCATGTGTGCGCTGGTCACCGGCTTGTCGCTGACAGCGATATGGCTTGATGTGGACGAAGAAGGCCGGCCAGCCGTGGCAGCTGTCGACGTGGCCGAAACGCGGGATCTCGGGTTCCAGCGTCTCCGCCTGTTCGGCGACCTCGCTGCAGACCACGAAGCGTCGCTCGATGTCCTCGAAAACGCCACGGAAGAGACTGCAGCGACAGGCATGCCCGGTGCCTTGGCCGCCATGAAGGCTGCCAAGGTCAATGATCTGAACTCCGTTGAGGACATGCTCGCTGACGGCATCGAGGAACCTTCGGAAGCCGAGCGGTCCCCGACGTTGCTCGCGGTGCCGGGCGACCCGGCACGGAAGCCTACTGGTGCGCGTGCGGACGCCTACAAGGGCATGAAGGGTGTGGTCGGCAAGGATCTGCCGCTCGTCGACACCAGCCGGCTGGCTTCGGCCCGCACGACGCTGCACGCCCGGTATCCGCATATGCATGCGGAGATCGACGCGATCCTCGCTACGCAGGCGGCGCTGCCGGCAGCACGGCTCTCGGTGCTGCTGGTGTCCGACCCGGGCCTGGGCAAGACCACTGTGGCACGTGACATCGGCGAGGCCCTGGGGCTTCCGCAGATCACGTACAACTGCGCCGGCGTGACCGACAGTTCGTTCGGCGGCACGTCGGCCCAGTGGACCAACGTCCGCTGCAGCGTGCCCCTGCAGATTATCGGGAGGAGCAAGGTCGCGAACCCGCTCGTCGTCCTCGACGAGATCGACAAGATCGGGACGGGCAAGCACAACGGCAGCCTGGCGGATGTGCTCCTGGGTTTCCTCGAGAAGTCTTCCGCCCGTGCTTACCACGATATCGCGCTGGAGCAGGACGTTGACCTCAGCGCGGTCAGCTACATCGCGACAGCCAACAACCTGCACGACGTTCCGGCGCCGCTGCGGGATCGCCTCAAGATCGTCCGCATCCCTGCGCCCGGATGGCAGCACATCGGCGTGCTGTCCGAGCGGATAATCGACGATCTGGCCAAGGACAGGAACCTCGATCGGCGGTGGTTCGACCCCCTGGCCGAGGACGAGGTGGAGATCGTCAGGAAGGCCTGGCCGGGCGGGTCGATCCGCCGCCTGCAATGGATTGTCACACGGCTCGTCGACGGGCGTGAACAACTGATGGGGAGAGCATGATGGACGACACATACGAAATGCTCCGTGACGTGCTCCGCCAGATCGCCGTGCACGATCCCGACCTGGGGTTGGCCGCGGTTGCCGAGGCTTGCCTCGAGGACCTCTCTCTCATGGGCATCCTGCTGGCCATGGCCGACGGCTCGACATACCGCCGCAAGCTGGTGTCGACCAACGGCGCCCTTCTGGTGCTGGAGGCCGCGTGATGTGGGACAAGACGCGCGCTGTTGACATGGCGATCATGGCCAGGCGGCTCCATGCGGATGTCCGCAAGCAGCGCCTGGCCACGGTGGGACCCGGAATACCGGACGACTGGGACCGGGCCGTCGAGGCGGCCTGGCCGACGATCTGGCGGTCTTACGGTGTCAGCCTGCCGGGCGGTTGGGTCGACGTCGTGATGGCATTCTCGCAGCACCTGGCGTCGGTTGCGCCCGGTGTTGCCGTGGACGACAGCAAGGAGAAGTACGGGGGCATGCGCCTGTCGCTGACGGGCGACGTGACGCGGAATGCACTCGACCTCGCCGATGTCTACGAAAACCTGTCGGAGACCGTGTGCCAGGACTGCGGCGAGCCGGGGCAGCTACGGCAAGACCGCGGTTGGTGGGCAACACTCTGCGACAAGCACGCCGAACAGAGGGACCAGCGATGATCAGCACCGACGCAGTTATCGATATCCATCGCCGCATCCGTGCCGCCCGTCTCTCCCGTTGCGGCGGCGACGAATGGGTGCAGCCGCCGGCAAATTGGGCGAAGATCATCCGCGAAAGCTGGCCGTTGGTCTGGTCCCAGGAGCCGTCGCGCTGCCCGGACGGATGGGTGGACTTGCTGATGGCCTTCTCCGAACACGCCGTGGAGCTTGGTGGCGGCGGGCTGTACCACGACGCATTCGAGAACGTGATCACCGGCAAGCTCGTCATCCAGCGCTTCTACGACGACGACAGGAACGGTCGCCTGTTCGAGACCGCTCATGGCTACCAGACGGCCTCGGTGGCGATCTGCAGGGTGTGCGGGGAAGCCGGTGATCTACGCCGCATCGATCACAGGCCGACACGTGCCCTGTGCGACGACCATTTCCAGGGAGTTTAATGGCTAGAATGAGTGATATCTGGTCCGATCTCCCGCGCCGGCGCAAGCTGCACACCCGCCTCCGGGACGCCTGTTACGCCGTCATGGAGGCGGGTGATCTGACCGAGCAAGCCGTCGCTTGGGCGTTGGGCAAACGGCGGGCCGACCACAGCCTGTTTTCCGTCTACGATCGCACCGCCAAGCTCGTCGCGGACGCCGGCACGCTGGTCGGCCTCGCGCACGCCAGGTGGGACGGGTTCGGCAAGCCGGCGGCGTTGGTGGCGGCGATCGCGGAAGTGTCGGCGGCGATCGCGGAGTTGCCGACGCCGGTGGAGGACCTGGCTGCCGATCTACGCCAGGCCGTGGATGATGTCTGCGGCCTGGCATTCATCAGCGAGAGCGAAATCGAGGCGGGCCTGCAGGAGGTCCAGCTGGTGTCGTCCGTCGTGATGGGGACACCTCATGAATTGGTCTACCGGCGCAGCCTGTTCGCCAGCATCGAGGTGTTCCAGCGCCGGCCATGGGGTAACGGCGTGTTGGAGGCCGTCGACCGGATGGACGACGCCCGGGGTGCATTGTTGGAGGCGCTGGGGAAATGAGAGAAGCAATCGTGATCCGTGCCGGGCGGCTTGTCCGTCCCGAAGGCGTCAGCGACGAGGACTGGGCTCGGTCCCTCGGGCGACATCGGCGGTCTCGTCGGTGGGTCCGTGCCCACAAGCTAGCGGACGAGACCTACGACCTGATGCACGCCTTGCTCAGCGACGTGGATGGCATCGGTGACCGGAGGGTGAATGCCGTCCGTGCCGTTGCCATGGCCGCCCTGCAGGCTGCCGAGGCATCCCGGTTCGCGGGCAGTCCGGAGATGCAGGATCCGATCATGCGGCTGAGGCGCCGACTGGCCCAGTACGTCAAATAGCCGGCGAGTGCGCCACGAGGGCTACGCATGTCAACTAAACTCGTCTTCCGGGTCAGCTTTCCCGCCGGACCTTCGCTGTATAAGGCAGTCCACCGCGTTGACCGGTGGACATGTCCTGTTAACCTCACCAAAACAAACTAAGAACACCCGAATCAAGGCGAGCGTGATGAGTGAAGCTGGCGAAGACCTGTTGAGATTTGCCGGAACGCAGCGCTTCGCGACCGTTCTGGCCGATCCGCCGTGGCAATTCCAGAACCGCACCGGCAAGGTCGCGCCCGAGCACAAGCGCCTGAACCGGTACGGCACCATGGACCTGCAGGCGATCAAGGATCTGCCCGTCGCGGATGTTCTGGCGCCGACCGCGCACCTCTACATGTGGGTACCAAATGCGCTGCTGCCGGAAGGCATCGAAGTCCTGCGCGCCTGGGGTTTCAACTACAAGTCCAACATCGTCTGGCACAAGCTCCGCAAGGACGGCGGCTCGGACGGTCGCGGTGTCGGCTTCTACTTCCGCAACGTCACGGAACTCCTGCTGTTCGGTACCCGCGGCAAGAATGCCCGCACGCTCCAGCCGGGCCGCACTCAGGTCAACTACATGGGCACCCGCAAGCGGGAGCATTCCCGCAAGCCGGACGAGCAATACGACCTGATCGAGAGCTGCTCCCCCGGTCCGTACCTCGAGATGTTCTCCCGTGGCGTCCGCAAGGACTGGGCCGTGTGGGGCAACCAGGCCGACGAGGACTACAAGCCGACCTGGGACACGTACTCTTACAATAGCAGCAAGGTCGCCGCCGAGTGATCAGGCAGCCGGTGCCTCGGGCGCCGGCGGCCAGTCGCTGATGCACTCCGGCTTGATGCCGATCGCCAGCACCGGGCAGCCGCCGTTCCGGCCAGCGTTCAGGCGGTAGATCAGCTTCCCCATCCACGTGGTCGATGCGCCGAACTTCTGCATCGTCGGTCGCGGCACGCCGTCCTTGGTGTCGATCTCGCCGTTCTTCTTGAGCGCCGGCCCGAGCTGCCGGAAGACCGGGTCCAGCGAGGCGCTCCGCGTCACCAGTACGCCCACGTCGATGGCGCCGGACTGGAAGAAGGTCGAGAAAGCGAACAGGTCCCTGTCGAAGGTCTGGTCCTTGCTGTTCCATTCGAGATCGAACGCGACTTTGTTCTTCACGTAGTCAATCTTGTGACCGTCTAGGTACCGTTCACGCGTGATGGTCTTGGTCTGCGGTGTCATGACCATCTTGCCGCGCGCGTTCGCTATTGGCTGGCGCCAGGCCAGGTTCACGACCAGATCGCCCGAGATGATCGTCTCGAACCAATTCTGGGGCCGCAGCATCTCGGACAGCAGCTTGGGGATGTCGCTTTCGTTCCCGCCGGCGGTCCTGATCATGGTCGTGGTGATGGTGAACTCACGCAGGGCCTGCAGCAGCTCGTCGAACTCGGCCCGGCGGCTCTCGGCCAGGATAACCACCGCGTTGCGGTAACTGATGACGTCGTATTTCGCCCGGATGTCGGCAGGGATCTTCGAATCCACGATGGACTGGGCATCGGCAGCGTCGCTGGGACGCAGCGCTACGTCCGAGCCCAGTGCGGCCTCGAGTTCCTCGGTGCCTTCGGTATCGATGTCGTCGTCTGCCATGGAATCAGTCCCCCGACCCGCAAGGTAGCGGATCGGGGAAACGGATCCAGAGCGGCTATCGAACTATCCGAAGTCCCTGGGGGCGAGTTGGCTTTGCACCCATGGCCTCGGTCAGGTCATAGAAGGCGGGAAGCTCCTCGACAGTCATGGTAAGGACCTTGGCCAAATCGGCCACCGAGTAACCGAGGTTGTCGATATGCAGTTTGAAGAGCTTGGACAGGATCGTCGGCTGCTCCGCCGGGAAATCTAGCTCCGGCGGCTCGCTCTTCCGGTATCCCAACATGGAGAACTGTTTCCAGAGGTAGTTTTTCTGAGCAACGGTCACTTTGCCGGCGCGCTCGGCGGCGAAGATCAGGCTACCCATGGAAACCTTCCAAACGCGCTTCAACGCCGCCAGCTTGGCTAGGTCGACCCTGCCCGCACCGAAATGCGCCTTGATGTCCCGGGTGGGCGTCAGGAAGCTGCCGGCGAATTGGTCAGCCTCCTTTTCCATCTCCGACGTCGGGAATTGGTGCATGACGATATGTGCCAGTTCATGGCAGAGGGTATACCTCATGCGGTCAGCTGGCTGGTTGCTGTTCACCACGATGAGCGGCGGCATACCGGGCACCCTGAAGGTCACGCCCGATATCGACGAACCGCCCATAGCCGAGTGCGCGACCACTATGCCGGCCTCTTCGAGGATCTCGGTCACGTTCCTAATGGGGCCGGCTGGGATCATCCAGTGGGCCCGCAGCAGCGAGGCGATCGTTTCGGGAACACCGAATTCCTCGATATCGAATTGCGGAATCGTGCGGATAGGCTTGAGGTCGGTGGCGTCCAGGAGGCGCCGCAGGTGCATGACACGAATGTTCAACTCCGCGATGACGGCATCGAGCTCCGCGCCGGTAACGTCAGCCTTCTTGCGCCACATCGGATGCACCGAAACCGGTGCACCATAGATGCGGTCCGTCAGGCCGAAGAACTCCACGGGCACACCGAAGGCCGTGGCAGCTCGTTCCAGGAATGCCTCGGTGGGTAACTTGGCGTCGTTCTCGATGCGCGACAGGTCGGTCGGGGAGACACCGAGCATCGGTGCCGCCTCGTTTTGCCGGATACTCTTCCGCTGTCGCGCGAGCCGGAGCATCGCTCCACTAAATGACATACTACTAGTCGTCCTGTTCTTCGTCGGCTTTCTTGACCGGCTTCAACGCCACCAGTTCCCCGGCTGGCTTGACCGGTGCCTGTGGCAGATCCATCGGCAGCATGCCAATAGCCCTTTCCTCGCAGATCGCGTAGTTCCAAAGGCGCGACTTGCCGTCGCGCGCCGTCACCACGACCTTGTCGAGTTTCGTCCGGAGCTCGTTCGAATACCACAGCAGCTCGACCTTCATGGCCCCGGGCATGTCGAAGGTTTCGGCCTGAGCGTCGATGAAGTCGTCGTTGGCCGAAGTATCAATGTTGCTGCCAAGGCCACGCCCGTTACCCTTCTTGAACCGGAAGAGCACCCGCTGGTCCACGGCGTAACGCACGCTGTTGTCGTAGCCGATCTTGTGGAACCCTGGCGTCTCGTCAAGGACCTGCGCCGCCTCCTGTACCACGAAGTCGTGCATCAACTTGGATCCCGTGCTGGCGAACACCAATGTCGGCCAATCCGGGTTGGACATGAGACGGTCCCATGCCTTCAGGTGGAGGCCCATCAGCGTTTCTTCATGGGGCTCTAGGATGCGTCGTACTTCATCTTGGTCGGGATAGCTCACTGGCAGGACTCACGTCGGTTGCGATCATGCCAAGGTGGTCTTACGTTTTCGTAAATGCAACGTTTTTATTTCAAGTTCTATGCAAAGGCCCGGTTTGCCTGTGGATCAGACCGCCCGCGGCCATCCCTTCTTAAGCTCGGCGATCCGCGTCATCTCGTCCGGCGGCTCTGGCTAGAACCTCCGGTCGTCGATCAGCTTGTGCGCCGCCCGGGGCATCGATAAACATCGCCACGGTGGCCTTGAGGTGTGCGAAGTGGCAGCCCGCTCCCTCGGTCCTCCCAGTCCCCGCTCTCGAGCAGGGCCAGATGCCGGCGCATGGCGGAGATGTAGTCCATCACCTCGATGGGCCTGTCCCGCCAGTTGAAGGTGCCGTACTTGCCGGCGCCCAGGTCGTCGAGTTGCCTGACAGCGGCTAATACTACCCCTGGCTGGCTGTATCTGCCTCGCATACCTGCTCCTACCCCGAACTCAGCCTCAACGAGATTGGTTTTTGCGAGGCCGCTGAGAAAAACATCGCATGGTAGGGTTCGAGAGCCTTCAGGCGGTCGGTCGTCCGCTGCTGTTCGACGGTTGGCCCCGTGTTGCGCGCGAGGGTGCGGGCGTCTGCCTCGGTGACGCGCAGGACTAGATAGTTCGCTACCGCCTCAAAGAGTGCACCATCAAAGTCACGTACGCCCTGTGATGCCAAAGCAAGCGCTAATCCATACTTTCGACACTCTTTCGCCAACCGCGGGATTAGCTTTAGCTTTGCCGCTCTATGCGCTTCGTCGAAGATAACCGCATGGGTCAGCCTCTGCTGAACGCCGCGCCGGAACATGTCCTTATAGATGCTGTATAGAACGAAAGACGAAAAGGCCCGCTGCACGATTTCATTGGTGCTAAGATGAACGCGAATGAGCGTCGGCTTTCCATCTGCTAGTATCCCTGGCGCACCATCGTTGCCGTCGAAGAACCCATAGTCGTCCAGCTCCTGCAAACGGGCCAGCAGGTTCTGGTTTGGCTTCGGGCGGGACTTGAGGATCTCGAGAAAAGTACGGAAATGCGGGCACACAGGCCGTTCTGCGTTGCGCTCATTCCAACCCAGGTCGTCGTAGCTCTGCTTTATGGCACCCCTCAGCTCCTCGAGCTGGAGCTCACCAAGATCGGGAAAAATCGAGGCGAAGATGTCACGGAGCGTTCCAGCGACGTCGATATAAGCCGTCGGTCCGGGGGCATCCACGCGGAGTGGATTGAACCCCAGCCCATCGAAGTCAATGGTACGCATCGGTCCGATCACGTCCGAGAGCTTCTCGTCTATGTCATCGTGATACGAGAAGATGACTGGCGCGATCCCAGCTGCGGTTAGCTGCTTCGAAATGTTGATCAAAGCGGTCGTCTTACCCATCCCAGGGAGACCAACCATCATCATGTGCGGATTGCCGCGGATCGACACCGACCAATCGACAGGCACCTGTGTTAGGGAATCGCCAAGACGGATTTCGACCGGATCACTCGGCGCCTGTTCCACAACGGCGATCTCTGCAGTGGCGGCATGTTTTGCGGTACCGCTCCATACCCCAGTACCTATTGTCGCCTCCGCCGGCTGGTCTGGCATTGTTCTGTCGCCACCCAGCCCGTCAACAAGGCTAGCATCTGTCGTCTCATGCTTCTTGCTTTCGGGCGACGCGAGATCGACCACCGCTGTAATTTCTTCCGAAGTGATTGGATCATTGCGCGGGACGATCTTGCCATCCTCGCCACTGATCTCGTCAGGCAGCATCATCGGGCCGAACAGCCAGAGCGCGGTGTCGCTGCCCTCGGGATAGATCCGCTCCACCTGTCCCGAGCGATGCTCAGGGCAGAATACGTAGCCCACGTCTGGGCTGTCGACTGTACCCGGCAAATAGTTCTCCTTGAGCACAAGCTGGTCGATCTCGGCGTTCAGCCTCCTCAAGGCCTGCTCGGACAGCCTATGTCGCCCCGCGCGTTCGACGTAAAATCGCAGCAACCTACCGAGCTGTGCACGGCGCACGACGCGATCAAGCGGCTGGAGTCCGTCGCCAAAAAACCAGTCAGTCCATCGTTCGCGCAACTCTCCCGTCTGGGCCACCATATGAGCGAGCATTTCGGGTTGCCGAGCGGTCCTCAAGTGACGTCGGTGCTTCACTTCGACGAAGCGGAACTCAAGCGGTCCGCGAGCGGGCGCGCTGACATGGATGAAGTCGGCCCGGCGCGCGGTCTCCCCTTCGCCCGCTGGCATCTGGACAATCGGAGCGTGGTCCGCGATCTCGTCGACAGGTATGAGCACGCCCTGCGCGACATTTAGCCAAGGCCCCTTCTGCTCGCCTCCTGCCGCACAGTGCGCATACATCAGCGCTAGAGCTATCAGCTCGCCTGTCCGGGTCCCTCCGTCCGCAAGTCGAATTGCAAGCCTGCCACTCAGCGCCTTGAGATTCGCTACGAGAAAGCGGCTGTTACGCCCGCTGCTACTAAGACCCATGCCGCCAAGCGCCTCGTCAACGAGATCGCGTACCGCGTCCAGCTTCGTGGTCGAGGTGACTAATTGAACCGCCGTCAAGTTAGCGCGCTCGGGCACAGTGTCGATAACGAACCGTTCATACGCGTCTGGGCTACTCTGTGGAGAATCGAAGTAGTCTAACGCCGCGTTCCTGTCGAGCGTGATCACCCAGTCACTTTGAGCGTGCAGTCGCTCGATCTTCAGCTGGTGCTCCACCGAGAGACGGGTCTTCAGAACCGGCCAGTCCTCGCTCGTGCCGCCGAGCGCCCGGGCGGTGGCCCTGGCGACCGCCCTATCAATCCGGCGAAGCCTGTCGCTCGCGGCCCGACCTTCTGGCGCTGGTTCTCCGTTCAGCTCCGGTGCGGAGAATGTCATCCACTCTAGGCTTTGATCCAGCAGGGCACGTCGCTCCAAGGTCCTCAACAGCCCCCAGGCTTGAAGCGGACGCGGGTCGGAAACAGACGAAAGCGGCACGGTCCCAAGGCTGGTTTCAAACAGATCGAAGGCAAGACTAACGTGCGATGCGCGCATGCGGTCCCACGTCTCCTCGTCGTCGATGGCAGGCTCAGGGTGCTTTGCCCACCGCAAGCGGGGAAGGAGCACTTCGCCTGGCCGCGAAGCAGTTTCAGCCAACCAACGGTCGCGCGGATCGAGCACTTGACCTCCAGCGCGGCGGCGCTGCCCAACTGCGGACAGAAATTGGCCAGCACCGTCAGCCTGAGGCGCGTGAAAAAGGTCGAGAGTGAAGCACAGCGGAGCCTCCGCCTCTTCGTCCTCGTTGAGACCTCTGGCCGCCAACGCCTGGCCAAGCGCGCGAGCGACTGTGAGGCCGTCACCCGCCCGCCAAGCCTGGATCGCGAGCAAATCTGGTCTCTCGCCGCTCGCTCCTCCGTAGCAATCGAGATAGTGGCCGATCTCTCGCGCAATCGCGGTGGCGCTAGCCTGGCCGATGGAAGGCGCCGACGCAGTCCCCGCTCCAAGACAAGCGGCGAGAAGCGCGGTCGCCGCCTTGGGCTCTCGTTCGCCATCTACTGTCATGGCAATCGTGTGAAAGCCTATGACGTCGGAAAAAATGAATCCTGGGCCTTTGTCCTGGCCCGGGAGAGCGAATGGGAAGAACGAGGAATCGATAGGCTGGACTGCTGACTGGATATGACCTGGTAGCAGGCCCTGCTCGTAACGCGCGTGCGCGACCACCTGATCGTAATGGGCTTGCCACGCGAACCGAAGCGGATGGAGAGGCGTAACGAGAAGTCCGACTAGAACGCCCGACTGAGCACGAACCTCGACTGTGCCATGTCGCGCTAGGATGGGAGCGCCCGCGTCGATAGCCTTTTCCCAGGCGTTCACATAGTTGTCGGCAGCCGTCCAGCCTGGAGGTATCACCACACCTTCCAGCCCCGCGGTCCCGAGTTCGCCCGCAAGCCTTTTGCTAGCTTCCCGGGCACGCTCGGTCGTCGCGCTCACATCTGTGCTTTCGATTTCCACAAATTCTACGTCGCCGATGGGAGACCCGTCCGCCCGAACGATCTGAGTCCAATAGCCGATATTGCCATCCCGCCGGACCCAATCTCGCTCGATCGCCCGCAGCAGCGCGGGACGGAATACCTTCGCTGCCCTAGTCGCAGTGTCGCCCTTCCAGGTCAGATACCCCTTCTTGTCTTCCACAGCCCGCTCGGCAGCGCCTGGACTGCCAACGAGCTGGTCGAACGTCGCACGGTCTCCAATCGCGATCGCGCCCTCCACGAGCGTCCGCACCGCCTGGCCAGACGAGCTTGTCAGCTGCTTTACCGTCTCCCAGAACTCCAACGTGAACGCCTCACTCTGCACCGGGGCTACGGTCTCCTGGCCCAAAGCGGCGACCTCGACGACGGCGTCAAATTTTTCGGTGCCCTCGAGGTCCTCGAAGTCGTCGACCCCGATTGCGACCTGCTGCGTGCGATGGTCGCGATGATGCACGATGCGCTCAGCAAGCACGTCCTCGCCTGCAATTACGGACACGCGGTATTCAACGCCGCCGACCACAATTTCTTCGGGATCCGTGGTCCAACGCACCGTCAGCCTCGAACGGTCCTTAGTCGAAGCCGTGCGGTCGAGGACGAGCCGAGGCGCGGTGTCCTCGCCATCTGGTCGCGTTAGGCCTGACCATTTTAGGACGTTATGCTTCGCATCGCGCCATGAGGTAAGCTGCAGTCGCCTGAGTTCTTCACTGGCGAAGCCAGGCTTGATCGACCCCAGCCAAAGATCGGGATGGTCCTCAATGTGGCGGGCAGCCTCTTCGGGACTCATACCTGCCGCTGATCGGAGCGCCTGCTCCAGCGCGGGGTTCCGGTCTTCACCGTCTTCGAGCTGAAGTGCCCGCACTCGTTCCGCAATGGCCCGTGTGTCGCTCACATAGAGTAGCCGATCGGCAAGCTCCGCTGACAGATCCAGCTCGCTCGTCGACGGGTCCTCTTCGCTCGCGATCGGCCAGAGTCCGAGCCGTGCGAGGGAACCGCCCATGTGCTGTGCCGCGCTTACGTAGAAATCGAATTTCGACCAGGGTGTTAAGCGGCGGCGTCGACCGAGGCGCTCTGCACGCCAGATGGCGTTGTCAAGGACGGCTGTCCGCCCGTACATCGGCTTCCGAGCCAGCTTGAGCGCCTCTTGAAAGAGCTCAGCTTCGCCGATCTCGCGACCGGCGCTGTAGATGCCATCAAGGCCTGCGCCCGCGCGCAGAGGATCGATCAACAGCAGGGTCGCATCGGCTTTGTCTTCGCGATGTTCGACCGCTTGGTCCGCAGTGATGCGCCGCGGGCCCACCTCGTCGACGACCGCGTTGACAGTCCAGCCCGGCACGTTAAATGCGCCGCTATCTACTAGTGCGTCTACCTGCTCGGATGGTAGGCACCGCAAGAATGCAACCGCGCCGGCCCTGGAGGTGCCGAGCCGGTTCGTGATCGCCTGCGCCAAATGCGAGACATGTTGCGGTGTCATCACGTCGTCTGAACCTCTGCCAAAGCGTCCTGCCGGGAACGGTATCGCCATTTGATCTTCTTCATCCGTTCAGCATCGTTCACGCCGACGAGGAGACCCAGGTCTCTCAAGCGTCGCTCGAACATTCTTCGATTTTGCTGCAGCACCTCGCTAGGAACGGCGAGGTTCGGAGGAGCGCGATCTACATAGAAGCCGTAGCGTTCGCGCAGAATGGTAAGAAACTCCGGGTACGACAACGGACGTTCCTTCCGACCCTTTCCCGTCTTCCGGATATGTCGATGAACGAGATACTCGATCACGGGGTTGGTCATCACGAAAGACAGCGCGTCTGCCGTGCGGCCCTGACCTTTTCGACGCGTTTGATGGAGCGTCACCTTACGGCGCTTTGCGAGCCCGTTCACCTCGTCAATCATCAAGGCGGACGAGAGGAAGTGGTTAAGCCGCTCGGTGCCGCTGCTCGACGAACCGGTGAATGCTGCGCTCAACGCCTCCGCTAGCGCGCGCCCCGGGTCGCCGTCGGAGGCTTCCTCGCCAAGCAGCATACGTAGCTCAAGATCCTCTGCCTCGTCGGCGGCATCCCGCAACTTGCGTGCGATCCTAGCAAAATGGCGACGAGCTTCCCGAGCTTCCTCGTGACTCCCATTGAGCAGGCTTCCCGTGAGGTCGAGCCACGCGGTGGCGTCCGGCGATATCACCGGGAGCTTTCGTCGATCGATCTCAGATTCGCTGCGCACGTAATGGTCGAGCAAACGGGCGTGCATTAATACCGCAGGCAGACGGTTGAGCGCCTGCCTGAGAAGGAAGCCAGATTCCTCGGAGATTGCGCGGAGCACCGGGTCCGACCCGCTCGAGCAGTCGAAAAACAAAGGGAACTGTGGGGCCTCGTCAACTGCAGGAAGCTCTCCGGAGGTGGCCCAACGGTTCATGATGTCGACCGATCCGGTGAGGATGCTCGTCAGGCCGATCGCGATCGCGGATTCGAGCATCTGCAAAAGCGCCGATCGCGGCATCGATCCGCCGCCGGCGTAGCAATCGAGGAAGACCAACAGGTCGTCGCGGAAGTTCTCTCCCGCGCGCGCCGCGATTGGACGCTGATTGGGAATCGGGCCGGGGTTGTTTCGCCCCACAGCCTTCGCAGGCGCCTCCCCACAGCCCTGAGCTAGCCGCACTGTCAGCAGTTGATCCAATGGAAGCGGAACGGTCTCGTCGAGTTCGTCGGAGCGCAAGTCGCTCTTCATGCCTGTCGTAGACGTGGCAGGGGCGAGCGCCCTCAGCAAGTCATTGTCCTGAATACGCGCACCGACGCGATAGCGTCCGCGTTCGGTGAACGGCTCTATCGTCCCACCATCGGCCTGATCGCTGAGAAGCGCCGTCACCATCTCTGGAACGCCGCGAAGGTTCGCCGCACTTACGGGCAGGTCAATCCAGGACGCGTAGTAGTGGTTCGCGAAGCAGCGCTGGACCTGCTCGTCATGAGATTCCGAGTGCCGCCGGTTTTCAAGTATCGAAGTAAGCAAGAAGTCGCCGAGGATTGCCCGACCCGACGCGGAGTCGAACCCGTCGATTGCGCCATCCGCTATTAGACGGTCCACAGTAGAGGATATAGTGGGCGCGCCATCGCCGCCATACGTAGCCGCGAACTGCCCCTTTCCGCGCCGATTGCCCCACCGGAACAGATATAGCATCATGGGCAAAACCGCACCGACCGAGAAGTCCTGAGGGGTGAACGGAAACACAGGAGGATAGGTGCTGGTCCATATTTGTGACGTCATCTGGCTGCCTAGGACGGACTCGACCACTTGGCGTGTTTCGTTGGCCATCAAGCTGCCCCGTTCGAAAGTGTGATAGTCTGCCGGCCCCGAACATCGACGACACCGATTTCCCGCACGATGTCGCTTTCAACCGGGTTCCACGCGTTTAGCCTGCGCTCGTCCTCTTGCGCTAACCTACTTGTGAACACGCCGAGGTTAGCAAAGACATCGTCGGAGAAGGCGTCTAGGATCTGGACGCCGTCCTCCAGATCCATCAGCAGGCTGTAAAGTTCCAGCGGTACGATGAGTTCCTCGCTCTCGCCGTGATCGGGCTCATAGCGCAGAACCAGGAAGCGATGCAGGGTTTCAAGCCCCGCGACTGACTTAAATCGCTCGGCGGCAAGCGAGAAGCGAGAAGCCAACTTCTCTATCCAGAATGCCGTTTCCGTCGGCGTGCGTGGTATGACGCGGATCGGAACGCGCTCCGGGTTGCGATATGCAAGATCGGGCAGCGCCTCGAGACGAGATAGCCCCCTGCAGAGCCGCAGCTTGATCCGAAGCCGCTCATCTTCGGACACTAACGGGAAGGTCCTAAATTCGCTTGCCCGACGACCATCCCTTAGCGTCAACGCATGATTGTCGCCCCCGACAGCCTCAACCTGGTCGCTCGACCAACTCAGATAGGCGCGCCGCCTAGCATCTCGCAGCGGCAAGGGGCGACCAACGGCGTCGCGGAACCTGCGGGCGCCATGTGCGGCATCAGGCGCGCCCTTCCCAACAAGATACCGGTCGACACGGGCATGGCCTTCGAGGGCGGGGTCCAGCCGCGCAAGCTCCCGCAGAAGCTCGCCCTGTCGTCCCTCGGATTCTGGATTAAACGCATGATCTGCTGGATCATGCGGGTCTAGTTCGGCGTTGCGATGGAGATCCTCACAGTCGTAGAGACCGAAAAGCACGTAGCTGATGGCCGCCTTGAGTTCTCGGGCGGTGATGTGAATTTCATTGCGTTGATGAACTGTCTGGAGCGCTTCGGTCAGTCGTTCGCGAAGTCGGGCGCCCTCCGCTAAAACGTCCGGGTCAGCGCTGGCGCCCATCATGTCTGCCGATCGCTTCATCGAACAGCGGGACTGAGCGCTGCAGGTGCGGCATGGCGCCCAAATCTGCGCCGCCTGCTCGCCACCAACTAAAAGGCGGATCAGTTCGTCGACGAAGTGTGTCGAGATGGACCGGCGCTCAAGATCTAGGCCGCCCACAAGAGATCGGTTGTTCAACTCCACGAGCCGTATGTGCGGCGCCACGTCCTGGGCTTCCTGCGCCAGCGCAGCCGTCAGTGCTCGGGTTAGCGGAAGTTCCCCTTGCCGCATCTCCACTTGCTCTATCCACTCCATGAGCCGACCGTCGTTCACCGCAACGAGGTGTATGCTCCCGTCCTTGGGCGCTTGATCCAAGAACGGTGCGAAGAGGTCGTCTAGCAGGTCGTCCGCCGAGCGTCCCTTCCAGCTCGCCGCTCCGTCGAGATTAATCATTGCCTTGCGGTCAGCGAGCCGCCCGGACCATACCCGCTCGCTGGATTGCGGCGGCTCGCCGCCGAGTGTCTGGACGAGACGCTGCAGGAATGCGGTTTTCCCGTCGCCGGCGTTCCCGCAGAGGATCACCAAAGACACGTCGCCTGTTTTGATCTCGTTTGGGAGCGTAGTGTCCAATTCGGTTTGAACATACGTGTCAAAAGCGAATTCTGTATCAAGTCCGCGAGTCTCGGCATTGCCGAAGCGAGAACCCGGATAGCTGCTCAGGATATCTCTGACTCTAGGCACGACATTCGGCCTTAGCACCGACTGAACCACCTGTGGAACCGTGCTTGCCCTGACAGCTACACGGAGCCCCGAGCTGACTGAGCGCAACGCGGACAGCGCCGCGCCAGCGTCTGCGAAACGCATGTCGATCGGGCCTGTCGCCCGATCAAGGATCGGGATAAGGACAGGAAATGCCTCCCTCTCCTCGCCCGTCCAGTCAAGCCCCGACCCACTCTCGGCGAATGCCGGAGGGCGATCCGTGATGGCGTGGAAGAGCGACGCGGCCAGGCTGTAGACGTCATCTCGGGGCTGTACCTCTGCCCCATCGCGACGTTCTGGTGACGCGTAGATGAGCGTCCCCGAGCTGAGAGGCCTGTGTCCGATCTGACCTGAAAGATCAAAGTCAATGAGCATGACATGGAATTCATCGACGAGGATGTTCGACAGGCTGACGTCCCCGTGGACCCACCCTTGACCATGCAATGCGACCAGCGCGTCACACAACTTCTCGAACCATTCAAGGAGAAGCTGCTCGGCTGAGTCTCGCCCTGTCTCCTGTGCGATGAAGTCGAGATCGCCACGCCAAGCATCTAGAGGCGAGCCTTGACTCCAGCGCAGCAGTGCCATGAGTTCGCCGGCGCTCCACTCGCTCGCGCACTCCAGAATGTTGGAAAGTCCCGGATGCAGCGAGAACGTGCGCATGCGCTGATAGGCGGCAAGCGAAGTCGGACCAAATTCGGGATTCAGGACCGCCTTCCCGACGAATGTACCGATCGGCTCCCCAGTTGCGTCAACTTGCTCCAACTTGAAGGTCCGAGCAACGGATCCCTGTCCCAGTACGGAGACCACGCGATACGTAGCCTTCTTCCACTGGAAGAGATGGCCCTCGTCCCATCGGGACGGAGATACAGCGTCAACTGGCTCAAGCGCTTCCGCATTGGTTGAGGGCGCAACGGCGCTGTCATCCAGAAGGGCGCGAAGCTCGACGATGGAGGGCCTGCGCGCGGAGTCAGGGTCGCAACCAAGCCGCAGCACCGTACGCACGTCCTCGTCGTCTGCTCCGTCAAAAAGTTCGGCAAGCACTGCGCAGAGACTGTAGATGTCCGACTGGGGAGTAGCCGCCGCAAGCCCGCCAGTGACGATTTCCGGAGCGGCAAAATTTCCTGCTTGATTGTCAAGATGTTGGGCACTCAACGTCTGGGCAGGAGACAGCCGCGCCCAACGCCAGCCGGCGAACAACGGCGTGTTGTCTGCACGCACCCGTATGCTGTCTCCATCGAGGGCGCGATGAAGCAGCGGCCCTCCATCGGCCTTTAGGAAGTCTTCCAGCGCGGCCAAGGCGCGGCTCGCAAAGTCGCGTCGCTGAGCCGACGTCCACCCTGGGTCGTCACGTAGTGCTGATATCGGCGTCGCCGAACTATCTTCGACGCTGAAGAAATACATTTCGCCAGCGTAGTTCGGGACCGCCTGCCAAGTGTCGACGATGCTCGGAAGATGTGGTGACTTCTGGAATCGCTGAACGACGTCGAATTCTCGCCGCGCACGATGATCAGTAAGCGTCGCAGCCTCTCCGAAGGGAGCGGCGGACAGATCGTAAGTATGCAGTAGAACGCGATCACCGGTGCGTGGATCGCGCGCCGCAAAGATCCGCTGGAACCGGTCCTGATCGTCGGTAAGCAGCCGAAGTTCGTCGAAGCGCGCCAGGCGTTTGAGCCGCCCGGCATCGGAAAGATTATATCGTACTGCCAGCGCGTTCGCGAGACGCGCCGGATCCATCGGTCCGGGCGAAGCAGCTTCGACGACGAGGTCCACCACGTCCTTGAGCCCGTGGGCCACCACTCCCATTGGATGACGAGGCAGTTGCCCATTCTTCTTGACCGAACCGGCTTCCCGCGTCAGCAGGAACGCAGGGGCGACATAGCCCATCCTACTATCAGCAGAGCGTAAGCTTCCGGCAATACGCTTGGACTTGGCGACGATGAGTTCGGCTGCCGGGTCGGAGAGGTCGGACTTCCGCAGCGCCGCAACATCCCAGTGCTTCACCTCGACCACGATGGCGCCCCCGGGTCCAATCACCACGATGTCGATTTCATCGGCTAGGCCGCGAAGATTCGGATGAGTCAGATTGGTAAGGACATAGGCGGTGCCGTCGCCGCTTCTCCTTCTAATCTCCTGATCGATCGCCTTGAACGCTACAAGTTCGCTCGTGTTAGCGAACGGCCCGCACGGCACATGAATTACCCGCAAGCCATCCACCCCCCACTCCCAAAAAAACAGCCTCGCCCGCTTCGTTTGGCGAGTCAACGATGATCCACCAAATCATCTTTGTTCTAGCAGACTGCGAGAACATCGGCGGGCACGTCACCACCGGCACCGTGGTCGAGATCTACATTGTGGTACCGCCCACGCTGGAATGGAACGGGCTGCCAATTCACACGGCAGCGGTCTCGAGGCGGGTCTGAGTCGCGATGATGAAAGAGCTCGTGTGACTCGACATTTTCTTTTGGCGACCACATCATACGGGTGAGGTCGGCATTAGATCGACCCGTCTTTGTGAGATGCTATGAGCAACCCCACGGTACCGCTACCCGGTACTTTCAGGAGGCTTTCGGACGGAGAAAGAAAGTTGCGTCATCGACGTGACGGCCTTTTGCGCTCCGGCGCCGATCCTTCCCTCTGGTTCGAGACCTGCGGTCCCCGCGCGCGTGAGCTGGGCTGGCCCGTCTATCCGGAGTTGAAGACCGGCACGAAGCGAAAGCCCGCGACGATCCAAGGGCAGTCGATCCGCCCCGTCAAGGAGCACTTCATGGATCGCGCGCTCCCGCCCGAGGACCTGGTGGCATGGTGGGCGACTTGGGCGTTCGAACAGAACACGGCTGTCCTCTCTGGCGACGCCGCGGATCTGGTCGTCCTCGACTGCGATATCTTCGACCCCGTTGCGGCGGCCCGCATTGTGGAGATCGCCGACGAGGTTTTCGGCGCTACTCCTTTCATGCGCGTGTGCAACGCGCCCAAATTCGCCTTGGTCTACCGCCGGCCAAAGGGAAAGCTGAATCTGAAGCAAAGGATACTCGAGCTCGAGCAGCGGCACGGGAACGAAAAGCAGCAGATCGAGATCAAGGACGGCTCGGCCCTCACGATCGCCGGCTCGCACATGACCACCGGCAATCCTTTCAAGTGGGTCCGGGGAGCAAGCCCGCTCACCCATCGCCCCGAGGACGCGATCCGGATCGCCGAGGACCAGGTCATCCTGTTCCTGATCCGGGTGAACATGGAATTCCCGCTCGCCAAGTTCGACGCCGAGGCTGCCGACCGCCGCGGTACTGTAGTGGAGTATGCCGACACCGACGTGAGCGAGATCCGCGTCCCCCGCATCAAGGACGGCCTCGTCACTGCCGAGGGCCTCAAGCTGTCCGACAACCGCAAGGCGGGCTTCCTGTTGCCGCGCGCCGGCGCATGGGCCGTCAACAATGCCGGCATCGTCGCGCCCATCGCCTCCGGCCAGCGCCAGGTGTCCGAACCCGGTGTCCGTACCATCGCCCGCGCCATGGCCGACGAGGCCCGTCTCTATATTGCGCTAGGGTGCCAGCGCGACGACGACCTGACGGAACGCTCGCTTGAAAAGGTGATCTTCGGCATGGTCCGTTCGGCTGCCGAAAAAGTGGCATCGGGGACATTTGCCGCCATCGGCACGCGTCGGGTCACCTGCAGCGCCACGGTCGACCCGGCGCCAGTGGTCAAGGTTCGCCGCGCCCCGGATCAGGTCGATGCCGAGTTCTCATGGCTCCCGCCCCAGGACAAGCGCGTGGACATCAAGGGGCTCACGCTCACCGCCGCCGACCCCGAACTGGCCGAAGTGCGCAAGCTGATCCCGAACCGCTCCGACTTGGCCGGCAGGACCTCCCGCCAGGTGCGTCGGGCGATCGACGCGTGGCTGATGAAAGTTGCCACGTGGGATCCCGAGGGCAAGATCCCGCCACCCACGCTTCTTCTCAAGGCGCCCACCGGCGCCGGCAAGACCACTGCCTTGCTGGAGGGAATTGCCCGTTTCAAGAAAAACTATCCGCACCTCACGCTCGGGCCCATCCTGATGCTCCTGCCGGGCTATGCCAATATATCCGAGGTCGCGGCTCGCGAGGACCTGGGCGTCTGGACCCAGGCGACTGAAGACCGCGCTGCCGAGATCGAGGCAGAGGCCGGCGGCCAAGGCCTGCGCGTCATGACATTCCGGGGCAAGATCGCAGCCGGGTGCCAGGAGAACGAGAAGGTCAGCGAACTCCAGCGCCGCGGGATCAGCTCATCCGGTCTCTGCTACAAGAAGACCCCGGTCGATACCGAGGACGAGGACGGGCATAAGACCCGCTCGCACACCGAAAGCTGGTGCCGGTTCCATCCCGAAAATCCGGCCTTCGATCATGCCGACACGCCGTGCGAAAACATCCTGCAGAAGATACAGGTACCGCTCTCCGATTTGATCCTGGCACCGCACGCGTTCATCCACGTGAATGTGCCGACCGTGCTCAAGCAATGCCGGGCCGTGGTGATCGACGAGCGCATATGGGACAAGACCCTGGGGTTCACGACCATCCCGTTGGACACGTTTACCCGCACGCGTGGCGCGCCCCCGCCGACCAAGAAGCAGTGGTTGCAGAATCCCGACATCGATATGGGATACACCTTGGTCGCCCGCGAAGAAGCCTCCGAAGTGCTGATCGAGGCGCTTCGCAAGAAGCGCGATCCCGCTGCCGACCTCCTGGACATGTACCGTGACTTCGGCAACGGCCAGGGTCGCACGGGCTCGGAGACCGTCGAGGACGTCCTGGCGGTCACGGGGCGCGGCCAGCGCCAATCGCTCGAGATAGAACCGGGCATGGATATCTCGGCAATCCGCGAGATCACCCATCGGGCACAAGGCGAATTCATCGGCGAGGAGCACCGCGGGTGGACCATCCTGGCCGAACGGATGGAGTTGCTCAAGGCCGACAGGGCCAACGGCAAGGGCCGGAAAGCCACCGCCCGCGGTGCCACCGACGCCCGCCTGCAGCTTCTGGTGGACGATACCGTTTCGCCGCCGATCGAGAGCCTGCGAATCGCATGGCGCCGCGAGCGGAATTTCGCGAGCCATCCGACGCTGTTCTTGGACGCCTCGGGATCCCGCAAAATCTTGGAAAAGATCTGGGGCCGCCCGATCGAGATGATCGTGGTCGACGCACCAGAGCATCGGCGGATCGTATGGGCGCCCGATGCGGGCTACAGCAAGACCGGCCTGCTGCCGACCAGCAACGACAAAACGGATGCAATCCGGAGCAAGGCCGCCCGCATCACGCTGCTGCGGGACGCTCTCTATACCACCTCCGCCATCTACGGCTTCGGCGGTGTCGTGGCCGCTGCCGCGATGGGCGTTCGCCGGCTGATCGACGACTTGGGTTGGGCGTCGCCGGCGAATGTCCATTGGATGCACTTCGGCGCGATCCGGGGGCTGGATTTCGCCAAGCACCACTCCGCCGCGATCTCGATTGGGTCCATCGCACCGAGCTGGCGCGACATCGATGCCTATGTCGCCGCGCTGAGCTACGACGACGATGCCCCGGAGCTGCCGATCGATCTCTACGGCAACGGCAGGAAAGAGCCCGGCGACGGCAGCGCGGAGCTAGTGCAGCCGGTGGTGACGAAATTCTACCCGTGCCGCGACGGCAGCACCGCCCGCCTCGAGGGCGTCGCGGACTTCGAAGCGCCGTGGGCCCGCGAGGTATACCACCAGATCCGCGAGGAGGAGCTGAGCCAGTTCGGCGGGCGGCTCCGTGCCGTCTATCGCGAAGGCCGGGCGCCGGTCTGGATCGTGCTCGGCAAGGTTTTGCCCGAAGGCGCGATCATCGACGAGATCGTGGGACTCGCCGATCTGGCCCGTCCGTTGGGCCGGTCGACCCGTTCGCTGGCAGCAGTACGCGAGGCCGACGGCCTGGTGTGCACCGAGGCGACCGGCACCGGCCTGATCGAGCTCACCACCACCACTGCCATCCAGAAGCTGGCCGCCGCTTTCGAGGCTAATCCCCGGCTACGCGAGGGTTTCCATGAGATCGGTTACACCCCTAAGGGGTCGACCGAGGAGAAGCGGGCATGGGTCAATGCCGCGACCGGACTGGATCCGGTCGACGTGTTCGCGTCCCGGTACCCTCATCCCCTGCGCGAGCCCGCCCGCCTGACCCGGGCCTGCCGCATAGTGCCGTATGGCCAGCCCGAGATCATCCCTGGCAAGGAGGTCTTCGGCCTGCGCGAGCTGGCGCTGATCGACGCCCGCGAAACGGCGATGGAGAACAACGCGATCGTCGAGCAGGCAGAGACATGGAATGCCGAGAACCCGGAAGAGGAACCGGTGGTCGTGGGCAAGCGCATGTGGGTGCCCGAGCAGCCGACCGCCTCCCATGACGAGCGCCTGGGTGCCGAGCTGGACGCCAAGATGGTGGCCTTCGAGAAGCTCGAGAAGGGCTACATCAAGTGGGACGACAAGCGCCTGGGCGTGACCGTCGGCGGCATGGTGATGGATATCGACACTTGGCTGCTGTCTGAGCAACTCATCGGGCTCAATACGGTCAACCGCACGGGCAAAAAATAAGGCGACCGGTGAGGGTCGCCCTTGGAGGTTTTGGTCGTCTTTGTGTGAATGCAATATAAGTGTTGCCTGAGCATACCGCAACGACTGTTTCCGTGATCAGGTCTGAAGAGGCAACGGGGCTGCACAGGTACCGCTACCCGATTATGTCACGCTCGGCACGCCGGCGAGCCCGCTCATCGACCGGGATACCGGCATCGGGGTGGAGCGAAGGAATGTGGTCGGGATTGTAGTGCTCGGGGCGCACGGCGAGACGCTGCTTGACTGCAGCCGCGCTGCCCTCCCTGTCGTAGCCCTCCCGCCTGGACAATATATTCCTGGCGGTCTTCAGAAGCCGACCGACAGACACGGCGCCGACAGAGATCGGGGTCCTTGCCAGCTCGAACGACAGCGCTTCTATGATGACGCGATCGACTACGCCGGTGAGCGGGATACCCTCTTCACGCATACGTTCGCGGCGCCGGGCCTGCCGCTCGGCGTCCTGTTCCTTCCCGATCTCTTCACGTGTCTTCTTAGCCATGCCTGGCACTATGCCCGCCCGCGATGCAAGAAACCACCGGACGCAGAACCAATCCCTACCGGGTCTCCCTGTTCCCTAGGCCCGGTGTCCTCTTTCCTAGATGGCTCGGACCACGGAGTAGCCCCCGTAGGGGGCGTATGGCGTAGTGGTCCAACCTCCAAAAAGGATTCAACCCAATGGAGGGGACGAGACACCCCGCTCCGCAGTCGGTCTTCTCCCGTCCTGCTAACTCCACCCACTACGGCGCGCCAATGCCCCCGAAAACCTAGGGTCCTCGCGCGCGTACGCGAAGGTTAGCTAGTAAGAATCTAGTTAACCTATGTAGGGACCTTTGATAAAGCAGATAGCCCATCGCAGACCACCTTAAAACCCCTGTTTTGCGGGGCTTGACACTTGCACATGCCTCCCGCATATTCTGCTTTATATGAAGGTGCCCCTTCCGGAGGTTTCCCGTGCCCGAAAACGCCCTGGGTCTGAACGTCCCAGCCGGGCTCGCGGCCACGCTTTCCATGCGTCCTTCGATCCTCCGCGAGGGTGAACCGGTGAAGGGGCTCACGGGCGCTGACATCGCCCTTTGGCTGATAATCATGGATCTGCACGGCACCTACGGTATCGCGCATGGCATGCGCATCGAGCAGCGCATCATCGTCGAGCGATTCGGCAAGATAAACCGCGTCCGCATGCACGAAGCAATGCGCCGGCTGATGGGCACCGAGGTCTACATGGTGGACGAGGATCGGTGGATGCCGGTCGTCACCGCTGTCACCGAGCATCAAATGCCCCGCGTCGACCCCCGCGTGCCCGTCGCGCCTGAATGGACATTCACAGTCGACGAGGACTTGGTGCGCGCCTGGCGTGATGGCGTCGAGGAAGCTTCGGTGCTCGTCCCGTGCCTGCAGCTGCGCGAGCTCACATCCCGCTACGCCGTCGCCATATGGCTGCGGTTCCTAGTATGGCCTAAGCGGAATGGCCTGGCGCCCCCGGACTACTGGAACGTGAAGATGCCGCCCGTCGGCACGGGCATGCGGGCGGACATCCCGGTCGAGGAGCTCGGAGACCTGTTCGGTTATGACGAGCGGTTGCCGCCGTCGAAAATCGCTGCGTTGTTCTCGACCGACGGCGGATCATATCCGGTCGTGCGCCGTGAGCTGATCCGCGTGAACGTCGATTATGAGCTGGTGCCCGTGATGGCCGCCGGGAAGAGCAAGCCCGTTGCAATGCGCCTGCGGATGGGTGGCCGGTATACGTCCCTCGAAAACATGACCAGCGGGCGGTGGACCGATGCAAAGGTCATGAACCGTCCAAAGCGGGGAAAATGGGGGAAGCGTAAACTTGTATCTCTGGCGATCGCCGAACGGAAAGCCGCGGCTGCCATAACTGATGACAACAAGGAGAACGGTGAATGATAACCGAAACCGAGTTCGTCCTGATCCGCACGTTCGACAAGCAGATGGCCCAGGCCACTACTGCCAGCCAGAGGATCATTGACCGCAAGAACCGCGAGCTCGAGGCAGCCGGCAGGATCATCGCGAAGCTGTCCGCCGATCTGAAGGCAAGCGAGGCCAAGTATGCCCACCTGCAGCGACAGATCACCCACTCCGCTCTGTCATAACGAAAAAGCCGCCCGGTTACCTGGGCGGCTTTGGTGGCAGATAGCCGGATAGCTAGTGCATCGTCATGGCCGGCGCGTCGGCCTGGTACTGGTGGGCGCCGGCCATGATTACGGCCTCGATCTCCGCCGAGTGCCGCCAGTCTTCCAGCGATGCCCTGTCGCACGGGATGATCCCGCGCAGCGGCTTCTTGCCCCGCACGTGCGCAATCAGGTCCTCGCGCGGCACATTGCCAATGATCAGGCGCATGGCCGACGGCATGGTCTCGATCCACTCGCGCTGAAATTCGGACAGTCCTGCCAGGTCCTCGCGTGCAGGCGTGTCGCCGCAGGACATGTCACGGCAGATCGTCTGAATTCGATCATAGCGGTCCACTGCGGGTGCAGTTACCGCGGCCTGGCGGGCATCCTGGGCGATGTCGAGCTCGAGCTCTTCGAGTGGCCCGGGGCCAGGGTTAGCGGCACCGCTGCCGGGCAAGACGGATTTCACGATCCACTTCCCTGTCTCGGCGCACTTGACCAGAACGGTGCGGGCTGCGCTTGCCAGTGCGCGGGCGATAGCGGCGATAAGTCGTCTCATGGGTAGCCTCCTAGTTGAAGGCCCAGTATGGATCGCCGCGATGCAAGGGACACGCTAGTCGCGCGGTAGCGGGTTCTCCGTGTGGTGCGAGACGTAGTCGCCCAGGCATGTGGTCCAGTACTCGCCGGTGCCCGCGTGCTTGAACACCCGGTAGCAGCGAAATTCTCCAACAAAGGATAGGCGCGACTTGTCCAGCGAGCGGAACGCCAGCTCGCGGTCAGTGGGTTCGTATGTGTCGTCGGTGATCACGATGATTTCCTCCTAGGCGGCGAGCCCGGGCTTACGCTGGGTACCACCGCGCCCGCCACGGTTGTCGCTGTCGAACTCGGCGGCGCCCGGTATCTTCTTCATGTAGACGGCGGTGCCCCGGATGCGCTGCACTCCCAGCGCATCAAGTACGCTGGTCCCGGGCTTACGATTCCTCTGCAGGACCTGACCGATCAAGACTTTGCTGACACCGGCGCGGCGCGCGAATGCGGCGGACTGGCGGTTAGCTACAGCCTCGTCGAGCAGTGCGCGGACATCGGCTTCGCTCATGAGATCGTTGGTCTCGATCATGAACACGCCGTGCGCGTCCGCTTCTGGTCCCGCCAGAAACAATGCGGCGATGGCATCCGTCTCGGCTGCCGTCGCGAGCACGCCGTCATATGTGACCAGCCGTGCGCCAGGGGTATCGAGCACGGTCTGCCATCCGACGCGGTTCACCTCGTTTGGCGTGAAGGGCCAAACGACGCCGGCTGACGGGATGTAAATGGGGGCGGCAGACATTTCGCTCATCACGCTCTCCTACACGATAGTGAAGCATAATATCTCCCGTCGAAAAAAATCATTCAAGGGCAATTCGTGCGGTCATTGCTGTTGACATAACCCTACATGAATTTGCAGTGTGTCAATGAACGTTGGCTTTATTATGCTTTACTATGCGGAAGTGAAGCATAACTCCGATTGAACCGATGCTTTCGCTGAACGATACTTAACCGTCATTAGGAGTGACAGCCATGAAGATCAGCATCCCCCGTCCGCGGGTCATCCACCAGATGGCCGAGCCGGTTTACCGCACCCCCGCCATTTCGGTGCGCGCACCCGGCACCCGCAAAGCCGCACCCGCCCCCACGGG
>TARA_R110002124_G_scaffold287323_7_pt1 | contig 38930 bp, 36 predicted proteins | sample TARA_R110002124 | Tara Oceans TARA_R110002124 (sample SAMEA4397445) | marine metagenome | biome: Polar Biome; feature: [SRF] surface water layer (ENVO:00010504); material: water (ENVO:00002006), including particulate matter (ENVO:01000060) such as... | depth 5 m
TACATTAAGAAAAAAGGAGAATTACTAAAAGTTATTTTCATGTATAGCAGCAAACTACACTTTTGGGAATTCCCATTCCCCATGGTATTCGGGTGCAATGAATTGATTTGCTACCTTATTCCCATTAAACTTACCAGCGGCTTCATTCCAATTCAAATATTGGGTACCAGACCTGGCCGCAATATTTCCCATATGAGCATAAAGAGCTACATTTCTACCTGTTTCGATTGGGCAATTGGTAACACCTCTACTTCTTACACAGTCTAAGAAATTCAGCACATGAATTTCCATATCGCTCTTCCCTTTAAAGTCAAACTTTTCCTTGGCCAATAACGTGGCTTTTTCACTTTCTCCTTTGTCTCCTAGCCTAATACTCCAATCACCTCTATCTGCTAAAAGAACACCTTTTTCACCTACGAATTCCACCCCATAGGCTTTGTCATAGGGACCTGTTTGTATTCCCGCCGTATGCGACCAATGAATCATATAATCCTCCATGGGGTAACTCACATCCATCATTTCATAAGTCTCACGGTAATAAGTATCCATATTGTAATTGGCAGCAGAAGCAAGCACAGTTTTGGGTTCATGACTTATTTTCTTAGCCCAAAGTGCCATGTCCAACAAGTGAACTCCCCAATCAGTCATCAAGCCTCCTCCATAATCCCAAAAATGCCTCCAACTACCGTGCACATGATTGGGGTTATAAGCTCTTTTTTCTGCTGGACCTTGCCAAAGCGCATAATCCAATCCTTCCGGAACCGACTGATTAGGTACTTTACTTGAACCCATACCATAAGGAAAATTGGCCCAAACATTCACTTTCTTAATCTCTCCAATTCCTCCTGAATGGATGTGTTGCATGGCACTATTCCATACTTCACCACTTCTTTGCTGTTGGCCAACCTGCACAACCCTATTGTATTTATTGGCTGCGGCCACCATCACATTACACTCAGCAATACTGTTTGCCAAGGGTTTTTCCACATATACGTCTTTACCTGCCTGACAGGCATACACCGTAATCAAGCAATGCCAATGGTCTGGAGTACCAATAATAACAGCATCTATTTCTTGGTTATCAAGCAATTGCCTAAAATCTCCATAACCTTTCGGCGTTTGTTTAAATTCATCTTTTATATCTACCAATCTTTTCTCCAGAACATTCTGATCCACATCACAAATCCCAAGGCAGTTTACCTGGCCCGTTTTCATCATGTGGTGTAAAATATTAAAGCCTTTGCTTCTAGCCCCAATCAAGCCAATATTGATTTTATCATTGGTCGAAAAATTGGGTAAACCGGAATAAGCTGAGTGCATCATCCCTAAACCTGCTACTGTCAAAGTGCTGTTTTTTAGAAATGCTCTTCTAGATTGTTTCATACTATTCATTTTTTTCCAAATTGAATATAAATATTTAAAGTAAACTATGCCATTATTTCTTTTTTTAGAATTCAAAAAAAACAGCTTCTTACCTAAAATCACATGAGAAAAAGAACATATAGAGCAATTAGCATTAGATTTTCGAGGCAATTATATATGCTGTACCCAGCACTGTTCTCTGGGATTTTTTATAGGCCAATACAGTAATGTATCATTGCTATCAAGCAGAGGCAAAAGTATTTATTGAGAAAAAATCGTTCAAGAATAGAAATAATTATTTACTTTCAATATTTCCATGTTGAAATTGGAAAATAGCTTTAAGAAACAACTCAAAATTAACACGCAATGAAAAATGTCATAAGTTCATTTTTATTATTATTATTTATTGTCGTTCACAGCCATGGCAATACCCTTTCAAACAATCAGTTGGCCAATCCTTTTCTGGGCATGTGGGGTCTGGAAATTGAAGGAGGAGGAGTCGGATGGCTTCATGTGCATGAGGATCAGGGTTTTTTAGATGCTGAGCTCCTATGGATTGGTGGAAGTGTCCTGCCCGTATCCAATGTATATTTGGCAAATGAAAACACACTCGTAGTCACTAGAACCAATATTTCAAAGAAAAGTGATGAGCGAAGCCATACCATTACCAATACCCTTAGAATAGAAAAGACTGGAAACACTTTAAAAGGAACCATGTCAGGCCCACGAAGAAACGGAGAATATGTGGCAAATTTCACTGGGTTCCCAATGCCTGCCATGCCAGCCAAACCAGACCTTTCAAAGGTAGTTTATGGGCAACCCATTTCCTTGTTCAATAAGAAAGACCTAACAGGTTGGGAATTGATGAATCCCAAACAAAAAAATGGTTTCAAAGTAGAAAATGGAATATTGGTTAACGATCCGGTGCAACCTGAAAATGGTAAACACATATCTTATGGAAACATCCGTACCAAGCAGGAATTCAAAGATTTCAACCTCAAACTGGAGGTAAATGTACCCAAAGGAAATAACAGTGGTGTTTATCTAAGGGGAATCTATGAAATTCAGGTGGTAGACTCCTATGGAAATGACTTGGATTCGCACAACATGGGCGCATTGTACAGTCGTATACAACCTAGCCAAGCCGCAGAAAAACCAGCAGGCGAATGGCAAACAATGGATATCACATTAGTAGACCGACATGTGACGGTAATATTAAATGGTAAAAAAATCATTGACAACCAACCTGCTTGGGGACCTACAGGTGGAGCCATGAGTGCTGATGTACTATCTGCTGGCCCTATCTATTTGCAAGGGGATCATGGGAATGTAAGTTACCGAAATATCATATTGACACCTGTAAAATAATCAGCATTAGTCGACTTACTTCCAAGGTATTTAACCTAATAAAAACCACAGGCTTGTTCCTGTGGTTTTTGTATTTAAACATTGTGCTTTTCTGAAATAAATACTTCAATACGAGCAAAATCGAATAAATACTTTCCTGTTTTTGCAAATTTATGTCAACTGTTCCTCCATTTTGAAACCACAGGTTTAATCGAAAGAATAGCCATGCCAAAACAGAATTCTAAAAAAAAATATTTACATTCAAAGCTTTAAACTCCTATTCTGCAAAGAAATTCACCCTTCTTTTCCTGATAATAGGTTATAAGGTAATGTATTCGCAAAAAAATCAGTTTTCCCAACACTGCTGGGACTTCTGCCAAAACCGCAATGATTGACGGATAATGAACCTATACCTACGAAGGACAAAGTCGCTTTTGCATGTCTTGGCTTAAAATAAATCACCCATATCATTTTAAACTTTATTCATTCATGTCCATTAGAAAAGTCCTTGCTAAAATACACCTGATAATTGGTTTGGGAACAGGTTTTCTATTCTCGATTATAGCACTTTCCGGAGCACTATACACTTGGGAACCTGAAGTAAGCCGGATAATTTATCAGCACGAGGTAGAGAAACAAGACAAACCTTTTGTTGATATTTCGACATTAAGAAACACCATGCAACAAGCCTTCCCGGAAGGCGATTTCCGCACTGCACTCTATCGCGACCAAGAAAGTAGTATCGAGGTTTTATTGTATGTTCCAGGCACCTATTTCCTGGCCCAAATCAATCCATATACGGCTGAGCTTATCCACTTACAAGACATGAAAAAGGGATGGCTAAACCATTTGAAAAACTTACATCGCAATCTTTTACTTGGAGACATAGGTAGAGAAATTGTTCATTGGGTAACCTTATTGGCGCTACCAATGCTGATTTCTGGCCTACTATTGTGGTGGCCACTACGAGGCTGGCCAAAAAAAGAAAAATTCAGCATTAAATGGTCCGTTTCTCCAAAGAAGTTAAATTATGATCTACACAATGTTCTGGGATTTTATGCCACTTGGATCCTTATTTTTAGCATTATCACAGGACTCTTTTGGGGTTTTAAGGTGGTGAAAGATGTAACCAAAGAAATAAGTGGTGAAAATGAAATGAGCTATGAAAGCCCAAGTTCTCTGATCCCAACTACCGATCAAGGTTCAGATCCCAACAAAATTTTAAACATGCTGATTGAAAAATACCATACTGAATTTTCTAATTCTCAAGTAAGAATTAATGTTCCTCATGGCAAAAAAGAAGCCATCCATATTTCCGTTATTGATCCCAATAAAGGGTTAAATGCTATCAATCATTTTTATCATGATCAATACAGCGGAGCCCCTATTCAAGGAAAATTTTTATATGGATTATCTAGTGAAAACAGCACTTTCAACACTATTAACGCCATGGTCTATGGAGTTCATTTAGGAGACATTTTGGGACTTCCAGGAAGAATGCTTGTGTTTTTAGCATCGCTTATAGGTGCCTCCCTACCTATAACTGGATTTATTTTCTGGCTTGGGAAAAACAAGAAAAAGTGATAAACTCAACTTAAACTATAGGCTCCCCCTGTTTCATTCGAACTTTACATAAACTAATTAAGTTCAGGCTATTTGTAAAGAATCCGTTAAGACACTACCTTAAGAAAAAAACAGAATAAACAACTGAATTAAATATTTTTTCCTCACGAAACAGAAGGATACTCGTCTATTTTGACTTAAAACAAAATTCAATAATTCACAATAAATTCATGGACAAATAGAAATATTATCCTTTAATTGCGCCAAAATCAAATTTATGAAATCATGTCCGAATTCCCACCTTGCCCAAAATGTGAATCTAAGTTTACCTATTCTACAGGAGGCCTACTATTATCTTGTCCTGAATGCGGACATGAATGGAATCCCGAAGAAACAGAAACAACAGATTCTGGTACAGAAGTAAAAGATGCTAATGGCAATGTTTTGGTAGATGGAGATTCTGTAATTGTATTGAAGAATTTACCCGTAAAAGGTTACCCTCAACCAATAAAAGCAGGTACAAAAGTGAAAAACATTCGACTAACAAATGGCGACCATAATATCGATTGTAAAATTGCAGGTTTTGGGTCAATGGCTTTAAAATCTGAGTTTGTAAAAAAAGGTTAAAAAAGCTGATTTAACGAAATGTCTTATAGGAACATCCGTTTATTAAAAGTCTATGAGCGAGCGGTGATACATCATGCCGCTCGCTCATAAACTTAAAATGCCAATAATTTTATTATTGGTAATTAATTAGATTTTTTTTTTAAAACCTTGAAATTGTTTTATTGACACTTGGGGTAATATAAAATGAGCAAAATAAAACCTATGACTCATTAACTTTGTCAATACCAAACTAAATTGACTCTATTTCCAATACCTTATTTTGGTAGTTGCATCTTTTTGGCCCAATTTTCTCTACTCTAGAAACTTACTCGAAATAGAATAAACAATCACAAACAAATTGTGTTTTCAAAGCAGAATTGAAGTGGGTTTAAAGAAAAGGCACATTACTGTAAAATTGGATGTGTTTTTCGAAATTTTCAACTCTATAGCCGAAGAAAAAAGAGCTACCTGAAATTGCTTGGCATACATTACATATACTGCTGAATATTGCTTAGTTTAGGTAAAACCTTTTTTATTATTAGGCATAGCGCTTCACTTATAGGAGTTAAGATATATGAAGAATGAATGGGTAAAAGATTGGTATTCCTTAAAAAACAGAACTCCCTACGATTTCCAGAAAGCTTGCCTAAAAAATTATCTAGCAGGAGAAAGTGGTCTATTGAATGCCCCTACAGGTAGCGGGAAAACAATGGCACTGTGGATACCTGTATTACAGGAATATGTCAACCAGTATCCCGACAGTTGGAAAAAGCCTAGAAAGAACGGTTTACAAGTAATTTGGGTAACACCATTAAGGGCATTGGCACAGGACATTGCCCAAGCCATGAAGGAGGTATGTTCGGAGACCGGCTTAGCTTGGAGGGTGGCTGTGCGAAATGGCGATACATCTGCAGCCCAAAGACAGCAGCAAAAAAGATCCATGCCAGAGTGCTTGATTACAACTCCGGAAAGCCTTCATCTATTAATGGCACAAAAAGGTAATGGATTATTGTTCCAAAACCTGAAAGCAATAATAGTAGACGAATGGCACGAATTATTAGCAAATAAACGTGGGGTTCAAATTCAACTGGCCATAAGTTACTTAAGGACTATTGCCAAGACATCTATAAAGGTTTGGGGGATTTCAGCTACCATTGGTAACCTATCTCAGGCACACCAAGTATTGATAGGTCCTCAAGCGCCTGTCCTAATCGTTAGAAGTAAGTTAAAGAAAAAGATCAAAGTAAGTTCAGTTTTACCTGATGAGGTGGAAAAATACCCTTGGGCAGGACATTTGGGAGTAAAATTACTTCCTAAAATCATTCCTATAATAGAGAAAAGCCAAACTGTGCTGCTCTTCACAAATACTCGTGCCCAAACAGAAATTTGGTATCAAAAAATATTAGAAGCCAAGCCAGACTGGGCAGGTGTAATGGCCATGCACCATGGTTCTCTGGATCCTCAAGTAAGAGAGTGGGTGGAAAATGCCCTTCATGAAAAGAAATTAAAACTTGTGGTATGTACAAGCAGTTTAGATCTTGGGGTTGACTTCAGACCCGTGGATACGGTAATACAAATTGGCGGGCCAAAGGGAGTAACCAGATTCGTTCAACGGGCAGGTAGATCTGGCCACGAACCCGGTGCTACCAGTAAAATATTCTTTGTTCCTACCCATTCTTTGGAATTAATAGAGGCAAGTGCATTAAGGAAAGCCATAGACAAAGGGGAATTCGAAGACCAGATTCCCATGGAAGACTGCTACGATGTAGGCGTGCAATTTTTGGTAACCCTTGCATTAGGAGATGGGTTTAAATCCGAAAAGGCCTATCTATTAATGAAAAGTTGTTTTTCCTTTCGAAACCTTACTAGAGAAAAATTTGATTGGATGTTGGCATTCATAACAGTTGGAGGAAAAGCATTGGGAAGTTATGAAGAGTTCTCCAAGGTAAAAATCTCTGAAGAAGGCCTTTACCAAGTAGTGGACAGAAAAATCGCCATGCGCCATAGGCTTTCTATTGGCACAATTGTAAGTGATCCCATGATTCAAGTCAAGTTCATTACAGGAGGTTATATAGGTTCTGTAGAAGAAAGTTTTATCACCAAATTAAAACCTGGGGATGCATTTTGGTTTGCCGGTAGAAACCTCGAATTCATTAAGGTAAAGGAAATGAAGGCTTTGGTAAGAAAGTCTAAAAAGAAAACAGGAACCATTCCAAGGTGGATGGGTGGAAGAATGCCTCTTTCATCAAGACTGGCATACATGATTCGTCAGGAGTTACAAAATGCCTCAGATGATCACCTTGATTCCATTGAATTGAAAACCATACTACCTATCCTACAACTTCAAAAAAACCTCTCTGAAGTACCAAATCAACAATCATTATTAATAGAAAAATGCAAAAGTAAAGAAGGCTACCACGTCTTTTTTTACCCTTTTGAGGGAAGGTTTGTCCACGAGATTCTTGCGGCACTAGTGGCTTACCGAATCAGCATAAGTCATCCCATCAGCCTCAGCATTGCAATGAATGATTATGGATTTGAATTGCTCTCGGATAGTCCAATTCCCATTGAAGATTGTCTAGAAGGGGATTTGTTTCGAAGGCAAAATTTGATGGATGACATTTTTGCAAGTATTAATGAAAGCGAAATGGGTAAAAGGCGTTTTAGGGAGATTGCTGCAATTGCGGGTTTGGTTTTTCAAGGTTATCCAGGAAAAAGCGTTCCTACCAGACATCTACAGGCAAGCTCAGGGATTATATATGGGGTATTTGAAAGCTACGATCCTGACAACCTCTTGCTACAACAAGCACAGCAGGAAGTCATGCAAATTCAGATGGAAAAAAACAGGCTTTTTCAGGTTATTGAGAGGATTAACAAACATGAAATCAACCTTATCAACACTAAAAAATTAAGTCCATTTGCCTTTCCCATAATGGTGGACAGGCTTAGTCGAAACAACATTAGCTCTGAAAATCTAACGGACAGGATACTAAGGTTGCAATTTGAACTGCTAGATTAAAACTTGTTTTGGAGCATTTTTAAATTTAAATTAGCCATTTAAATACCAAAATAAATCTATCCTATTCCATTATTTACTTATACTTTATGAAATCATTATTACTTACCCTTTTGGTGATCAGTTCGTATGTGACCTGTATGGGTCAAACACCTCCCAATGGCCCCGAAGTTACGGATCCAGAATGGAATGCTTATGATATAGAAACAGTAGTCGATGGCTTCAATATCCCTTGGGGATTAGCGATTTTGCCTGATGGAAGTATGCTTATCTCTGAGAAATCAGGAGATTTAGTACATTTCAAAAATGGAAAGAAAACAAGTATTACGGGATTGCCTGAAATATGGGCAAAAGGTCAAGGAGGACTTCTTGACGTGGTTTTACACCCTGACTTTGAAAATAACAAATACGTTTATATTTCTTATGCATCTTCAAGAGGCCCTGAAAAAGGAGCACACACTGCCATAGGACGTGGGCAATTGAATGGTACTCAATTGGTTAATTTTGAGAGATTATATAAAGCCTCGCCAAATTCAGAAGCAGGTCAGCATTATGGTTCTAGAATCGCTTTTGATAAAGAAGGCTACTTGTATTTCTCCATAGGAGAAAGGGGAGCGAAATTTGAGAACCCACAGGATATCACTCGAGACGGTGGTAAAGTTTATCGACTTTACGATGATGGAAGAGTACCTGAAGACAATCCTTTTTACAATGAATCTGGCGCAAAAAAAGCCATCTATTCATTTGGACATAGAAATCCACAAGGTATGATTGTACACCCAAAAACTGGAGCTGTATGGGTAAACGAACATGGTCCTAAAGGAGGTGACGAAATCAATATAGTGAAAAAAGGGGCTAATTTTGGCTGGCCTGAAATCACTTACGGGATCAATTATGATGGAAGCATATTGTCAGAAGAAACAGCTAAACCAGGCATGGAGCAACCACTTTACTATTGGGTGCCTTCTATTGCTCCAAGTGGATTTGCCTTTATTTCAAACAGCAAATACCCAGCTTGGGAGGGAGACTTTTTAGTTGGTTCTTTGAAGTTTGGATACTTAGAGAAACTTACAATTAAAAACAACAAGGTTACCAAAAGAGAAAAAGTTATTGATGGTTTAGGACGAGTTAGAAATGTTGTCCTGGGTCCTGACGGAATAATTTACGCCGGAATAGACGGAAAAGGGATAGTTAAAATTGTCCCAAAAGGAAAATAAAATATACATGTTCAAACAATAGTAATTGCTGCTTAAAAATTAACTTAAAGCAGCAATTACTTTTTTTTGGCAGGCCAACAATCCTTCATGAAAAAGTCCAAAGAAAAATATGATTTTATAATTATTGGTGGAGGTTCTGCAGGCAGTGTACTGGCCAATAGATTAAGTAAAGACCCCTCTAATAAAGTTCTTGTTATAGAAGCTGGAAGACCTGACCACGGTTGGGATTTTCGAATTCAAATGCCTGCTGCTTTAACTTATCCCCTAACCAACAATTTCTACAACTGGGGATACGAATCAGAACCTGAACCTTTTATGCACAATAGAAGGATTTTCCAACCTCGTGGAAAGGTATTGGGAGGGTCCAGTGTTATTAATGGGATGATCTTTATTCGTGGCAATGCCATGGATTATGAAAAATGGGCCAGGGAAGAAGGACTTGAAAACTGGAGCTTTGAGCATTGTCTCCCCTACTTCAAACGATTAGAAAACCGACTTATAGGTGGTGACACCTACAGAGGTGATAAAGGTCCACTTTACCTAACTACTCCTAAGTGCGACAACCCACTATTTAAAGCATTTTTTGAATCCGTTCAAGAAGCTGGATACCCACTCACTGACGATGTCAACGGGTATCAACAGGAAGGTTTTGGGAAATTTGACGCCACCATTTATAAAGGGAAAAGGTGGAATGCTGCAAGGGCCTATGTGCACCCTATAAAAGACCGTAAAAACTTAACCATACATCTCAAGTCAACGGTAAGTAAAATCCTATTTGAAGGAAATACTGCCATTGGAGTAGATTATTTAAAAAATGGAAAAAATGAGCAGGCTTACGGAGCACAGGTAATTTGCTGCGGTGGAGCAATCAATACCCCTCAGGTCTTGCAACTTTCCGGAATAGGTAATGCCAATGAGCTAAAAAAATTAGGAATTCCTGTAGTAGCCGACCTAAAAGGTGTGGGTGAAAACTTACAAGATCACCTGGAAGTGTATGTACAATGGGCCGCAAAAAAACCTGTTAGCCTCTACCCTTCCTTAAAATTTTATAACCAACCCAAGATTGGACTTGAGTGGCTGTTTAAAGGAACTGGTGTGGGTGCAAGCAACCATTTTGAAGCAGGAGGATTTATCCGCGGAAATAAAGAGGTAGCTTATCCCAATTTACAGTATCACTTTCTTCCAATTGCGATTAGGTACGATGGCTCTGCTCCAAACGAGGGGCATGGTTTCCAACTACATGTTGGTCCAATGAATACAGATGTGAGAGGCCATGTAAAAATAAAATCCACCGATCCAGGTAAATACCCAAGTATAAAATTCAACTACTTGTCCACAGAACAAGAGAGAAAAGAATGGATAGAAGCGATCAGATGTACAAGAAATCTTATCAATCAACCTGCTTTTGATGAGTTGCGGGGGAAAGAATTATCCCCTGGAGCTAAGGTTGAAACCGATGAAGAAATACTTGATTTTGTAGCAAAAGAAGGTGAAAGTGCTTATCACCCTAGTTGTACTGCCAAGATGGGTTATGACGACATGTCTGTGGTAGATGCGAACTTAAAAGTTCATGGTATTAACAACCTTTCCATTGTGGATGCATCTGTGATGCCCCATATTACCAATGGAAATATTTACGCACCAGTGCTAATGATTGCTGAAAAGGCTGCTGACATTTTGTTAGGCAATAGCCCTGAACCTCCTCAAAAGGTCCCTTACTACAAGCACAATCCTGAACAAAACTAAAAACCATTCTTCAATTGATCAAACCAACTAATTTATATATTGAAGGCACTTGGCAAGAGGCTATTTCTAAAGAAGTCAGGACCATTTACAACCCATTTGACAATCAACCATTAGCCACTGTTGCAGAAGGCGATAGAAAGGATGCTCAAAAAGCAATCTCAAGCGCAAGGAGTGCCTTTGAATCAGGAGATTGGCGGTATACGACTGCTGCAGAACGCGGAAGGTTGGTCTATTTATTGGGAGATCTTATTGAGAAAAATAAAGAAAAACTAGCCGAGCTTGAAACACTGAATACAGGAAAAACACTTGCTGAGAGTCTCTGGGACATGGAGGACATTGCTGGAATTTTCAGGTATTATGGTGGTCTTGCGGATAAAAATGAGGGCGAAAGCATCGCCAGCCCAAATCCCAATAGCCAAAGTTTATTGGTAAAAGAACCCATTGGAGTGGTTGGAATGATTTGTCCTTGGAACTATCCACTACTTCAAGCTGCCTGGAAAATTGCCCCAGCCCTTGCTGCAGGATGCACCATGATAATAAAGCCCAGTGAATTCACTCCACTTACAACGCTTCTATGGACAAGTTTAGCTGAAGAAGTAGGTTTCCCTAAAGGTGTTATCAATACAGTTTTGGGGCCTGGTCACAGCATTGGAGCAGAACTTGCAGAAAGTATGGAGGTAGACATGATCTCCTTTACTGGCGGAATTGTTACAGGGAAAAAGATAATGGAAGCAGCCGCAGGAAATGTCAAAAAAGTAGCATTAGAACTGGGAGGCAAAAACCCTCATATCCTATTTGAAGATGGAGATTGGGAAACGGCTATTGACTTTATATTAAATGGGGTATTCTTCCATGCAGGCCAAATTTGCTCTGCAGGCACACGTGTAATGGTGGCCTCCTCCATACATGACAAGGTAGTAGAACACTTAAAACAGAGGATAAGTAATATCCGCCTTGGCAACGGAATGGAAAATGACACCCAAATGGGGCCTCTGATTTCTCAGACTCAATTAGATAAAGTATCAAACCACGTACAGAAAGCCATAAAAGAAGGTGCTAAATTGGTTGTAGGAGGTAAAAGACCTACTGAAGAATCTTTGAAAAATGGTTTTTTCTATGAACCAACTTTGCTCACTGATTGTACGGCTGACATGGCCATTGTAAAAGAAGAAGTATTTGGTCCGGTTGTTCATGTGGAAAAATTTGAAACCGAGGAAGAAGCCATCAAAAAAGCGAATGACACCATTTATGGCTTATCCGCTGGCTTTTGGTCTCAAGACCAACAAAGAGTTTCCAGGGTTTCAAAAGCATTGCGATTTGGTACTGTTTGGGTCAATGACTTCAACGTCTATTTTGTTCAGGCACCATGGGGTGGTTATAAACAATCGGGACAAGGAAGAGAACTCGGCCACGCAGGACTAGAAGAATTTCAAGAAGTAAAGCATATTTATCAAAATTTCAAACCCTCGCCTTTAAACTGGTTCGGAAATTAAACCACCAAAGTTATCGATACCAAGACCTTAGGAATCCTCATAACAGTACTATTTTATCTAATTATTCTTTACATTGGATATTATGCCAGCAAAAAAGAATCCGGTGACCAAACATCGCAAGGACTTTTACTAGCTGGTCGCCGAATGCCCGCCTGGATCGGGATTTTCACCATGACTGCCACATGGGTAGGTGGCGGTTACCTCATTGGAACAAGTGAAGCCGTATACGATAGTGCAAGAGGCCTGGTATGGGCGCAAGCTCCCTGGGGCTATGCCTTAAGCCTAATATTGGGTGGATTGTTCTTTGCTAAAAAAATCCGAAGCTTTGGTTTTACTACATTCATCGATGTATTCGAACATAAATACGGTAAAAAAACTGCTGCAATATTATTTATTCCTGCCCTAATAGGTGAGATTTTCTGGAGTGCCGCCATTCTCGCTGCTTTGGGCATAACCTTCGCCACCATTTTTGAACTAGACCTAGAAACATCAATTCTTGTTTCAGCAAGTATTGCCATAGGCTATACCATGATGGGGGGATTGTGGTCGGTAGCCTATACGGATGTAGTTCAACTTATTTTTATTATCCTAGGTTTGGGAATAAGTATTCCTTTTGCTTTAGATAAAATTGGAGGTTTAGATGCCGCATTAACCATTTACGACCAACAAATAGCCAATGGCTTTACCTTATTTCCAAGTCTAAATGCCTTTACAGGAAACGATCCGGCATGGGGAAATAGCATATGGGTGTGGGTGGATTTTGCCTTGCTCTTGATTATGGGAGGAATTCCCTGGCAAGTCTATTTTCAGCGGGTCTTGTCTTCAAACTCAGATAGATCAGCGGTTAGATTATCTATCTTGGGTGGGCTTTGTTGTGCCTTAATGGCCATTCCTGCCATACTTATCGGGGTTGCAGGTGTTGGTTTTGATTGGACACAATCTACCTTAGGCGTAGCTCCCGAACCAACCATGGTCCTGCCCTATGTATTGCTAGAAATGACTCCTCCAATTATTGGAGCATTGGGGCTTGGAGCCGTAGCTGCAGCTGTAATGTCATCTGTGGATTCTTCCATATTATCTGCAGCTTCTATGTTTACCTGGAATTTATACAGGCCATTGATAAATCCTTCATGCACAGACAAACAAATCAAAACCTCAATTCGACTGGCCATTTTGGTCATAGGTTTGGTTTCTACCTGGCTTGCCTTAACACTTCAAAGCGTATATGAACTCTGGTACCTTTGTGCCGATTTGGTTTATGTCGTTTTGTTTCCTCAATTGGTGATGGCTTTATATTTTAAAAAGGCAAATAGAAATGGGGCCATTGCAGGAATAATCATAAGTTTATTTTTAAGGTTTGGTGGCGGTGAACCCATCTTTGGAATTTCCCCATTCTTACCCTACCCTATGGAAGACCCAATTGCGGGAATTGAGTTTCCTTTTAGAACATTCTCCATGTTTTGTGGTTTAATTAGTATTCCAATAGTGTCATTGCTTTTTCCAGATAAAAATCAGATTGAAACATCCTCTTTAACCAATGAACGATCGAATTAATTTAATCTTTATTCTATTTTTTATTATTTCTCTACCCCTAAAAGCGCAGATCCCCGTTATCTTGGATGCGGATTTGGATTCCGACGTAGATGACGTTGGTGCACTAGCCATGCTTCATACGCTTGAAGACAATCAAAAAGTCAAACTATTAGGTGTGGTTGTAACTAGTGATGACCAAGATGCTGCTGCCTGTGCCGCTGCAATCAATACTTTTTACAATAGACCAGAAGTACCCATTGGGGTAGAAAAAGGGATTGCACTAAGAAGTTTTTCCAAATACACAAAAAGTTTGGCAACAAGTTTTCCCCACCCTTTAAGGGGAGGGAAAGAACCTGAGGATGCCACTCAACTCTATAGAAAATTACTGGTCAATTCTCCTGACAATAGTGTAATCATCATTAGTATTGGCCACTTGACCAATGTGCGAAACTTATTGGAGTCTAAGCCTGATCATTTAAGTCCCTTGACCGGCAAGGAACTGATTCAAAAGAAGGTGAAACTTTGGTCCTGCATGGGTGGACAATTCCCAAGCGGAAAAGAGGCCAATTTCTATCGGCCTGACCCGGAGTCTACGCTAATTGCAGTTAAAAACTGGCCAGGCGAAGTGATTTTTTCAGGTTGGGAAATTGGCAATGAGATCATCACAGGTGGAGATTTCCTAAAACACGCACTCAGTGCTGACCACCCGGTAAGCCTTGCCTATAAATTATTTAATGAATACGCTGGAAGACAAAGCTGGGACCAAACCTCGATTCTTTATGCAATATCTGATAAAAAGTATTGGGAGTTGAGCCCAAAAGGTCAGGTTCTTGTTAATAAAGATGGAAGCAATTCCTGGAAAGAAGATCCTAATGGCTTACATCGCTACTTAATAAAACATTTACCTCCTGCTGAAATAGCAAAAATAATTGATTCTCTAATGATTGGTATTTATAGGCCTGGTTTTTGAGGCTGCACAGATAATGAATTGTTTATCCAAAGCTCGGTTTTTTCTATCTTGAAATTGAAACCACAACCAAAAACTTTTATTGTATGAAAGCATCAGATTTATTTGTAAAAGCACTGGAAAAAGAAGGTGTGGAATATATTTTTGGCCTTCCCGGAGAGGAGAATCTTGATATACTGGAGTCTTTAACGGATTCAAAGATTAAATTAATTTTAACCAGACATGAGCAAGGGGCCGGTTTTATGGCGGCCACCTACGGAAGGCTAACAGGAAAACCAGGGGTATGTATGTCAACACTTGGACCTGGTGCTACCAATTTGTTTACTCCTGGAGCTTACGCTCAATTGGGTGCCATGCCCATGTTAATGATAACTGGTCAAAAGCCAATTAAAAAAAGCAAGCAGGCGCGCTTTCAGATAATAGATGTGGTCGATATGATGCGCCCTATCACCAAATACACGAAGCAAATTGTAGATGGCAATGTAATCGCTTCTAATATTCGGGAAGCTTTTCGCTTGGCCACTGAAGAACGTCCGGGAGCTGTACACCTGGAGTTACCGGAAGACATTGCCCAAGAGGAAGTGGATGATCATGTATTCGATGTGGTAAGCCATTTATTGCCCAAACCGGACGATGCCGCTATTTTAGCTGCGACTGAGATGATTCAAAAGGCTAAGATGCCCCTATTACTAATTGGAGCTGGTGCCAACAGGAAAGTGATATGCAAAGCCCTTGCAGATTTTGTAGACAAAACAGGAATCTACTTTTTCACTACCCAAATGGGAAAAGGGGTTATCGATGAGCGACACCCACAATATCTTGGAACAGCAGCGCTTTCAAGCAATGATTTTGTGCATGCTGCCATAGATGAATCTGACCTAATTATCAATGTAGGTCATGATGTTATTGAGAAACCTCCTTTCTTTATGAAGCAGGGTGGTAAAAAAGTTATACATGTCAATTTCTCTGCAGCCGAAGTAGACCCGGTATATTTCCCACAATTAAATGTTGTTGGTGATATTACCAGTTCTGTTGAGAAATTATCGGAAGCAGTAAAACCTTCTAAAAGTTGGGATTTTAATTTTTACAAAAAAGTAAAATCTGAGGTTTCTCAACATCTAAGCAAATATTTTGAAGATGAACGCTTCCCTACCTTACCCCAAAGGTTAGTCAATTTACTGAGGAATAAACTTGGGGAAAAAGATGTGATCACCTTAGACAATGGAGTGTATAAAATCTGGTTTGCCAGGAATTATACTTGTTATCATCCCAATACTCTTTTGCTAGACAATGCTTTGGCAACCATGGGGGCCGGTCTCCCATCTGCCATGTGTGTTAAATTATTAAACCCAGACAAAAAAGTAGTCGCTATTTGCGGTGATGGAGGATTTATGATGAATTCTCAGGAACTGGAAACAGCAGTACGATTGGGATTAAACATGGTGGTAATTATCCTCAATGATGAATCCTATGGCATGATCAAATGGAAACAAGAAGACATGGGCTTTAAAGATTTTGGTTTAGACTTTAAAAACCCTGACTTCGTGCAGTATGCCAATAGCTATGGGGCACACGGTCATCGCCCAGAGAGTGACAAGGAATTACAAGAAATTCTGGATAAAGCACTTAACAACCCGGGCGTACATGTAATCGACCTAAAAGTTGATTATTCTCTAAACCACCCGATCTTAAATGTAATGTTGAAAGAAAAAATTTCTAAGTTATGAATGAGGAATTAAAAGTATATTCACCTTATGACAATACACTAATAGGCACTTTACCTATGACCAACGCGGAAGAGTTGGAAAAAATAATAGAAACCGCTCATGTCCTTTTCCAGGACAGAAAGCAATGGATTCCGGCCCATAAAAGGATTGCTATATTGGAAAAGGCCAGGGCAATAATGGAGGGAAAAATTGAAGAACTGACCAACAAAGCTGCTCAAGAAGGAGGAAAGCCTTACCAAGACTCCAAAGTAGAAGTAAAAAGGGCCATCAACGGATTGAAAATTGCAACCGAAGAAATCTCCCATATGAAAGGTGGGCAGATCCCTATGGGAATCACTGAATCTTCAATGAATAGGCTGGCATTTACCATCCGTGAGCCTATTGGTGTGGTAGCTTCCTTGTCCGCGTTCAACCATCCTTTAAACTTGATTGTTCATCAAGTGGTTACTGCATTTGCAGCAGGTTGCCCGGTTATCGTCAAACCAGCAAGCAAAACACCATTTTCTTGCCTGGCATTGGTAGAAATACTTAAAGAGGCTGGAGTACCAGAGGGCTGGGTTCAATCCATCAACTGTAGCAATGAACTCGCTGAAAAATTAATAAAAGACCATAGAATCAATTTTCTATCCTTTATAGGTTCTGCCAAGGTTGGCTGGTCACTTAAATCTAAAATGGCTCCTGGAACAAGGTGTGCATTGGAACATGGAGGTGCAGCCCCAGTGATAGTTGAACCAGATGCGGTTATGGAAGACATGGTGCCTTTATTGGTTAAAGGCGGTTTTTACCATGCTGGACAAGTTTGTGTGTCGGTACAGAAGGTGTTTGCCCACAGCTCTATAGCAGAAAAGCTGGCTAAAGACATTGCCGACGCAGCGAAAAAATTAAAAGTTGGCGACCCGTTGGCAAAGGATACGGAAGTTGGGCCATTGATACAAACTGGAGAAGTGGACCGTGTGGATGAATGGGTAAAAGAAGCCATTTCAGGCGGTGCTGAGCTATTGTGTGGTGGTAAAAAAATCAGTGATACTTGTTATGAACCTACCGTATTACTTAATCCTTCAAATGATGCCAAAGTTTCAAAAGAAGAGATATTTGGTCCAGTTGTGTGTGTGTATGCCTACGATGATAGAAACGAAGCCATTGATTTGGCCAATAGCTTGGAGCTCCATTTTCAAGCTGCCGTTTTCACAAAAGACCTTGACATCGCCTTAGATACAGTACACAAATTAAATGCTACCGCCGTTATGGTAAATGACCATACTGCCTTTAGGGTAGATTGGATGCCATTTGGTGGAAGGGATGCTTCTGGGGAAGGAATGGGGGGAATACCTTATTCCATGCACGAAATGACACGTGAAAAACTCATGGTCTTCAAAAGTAAATTATTGCCTTGATCAATATTTACTCGTTTTATTAAAATGGCTTTTCGAATCAGTTGAAAAGCCATTTTTTTGTCCATATCTAGTGAACATTAGAATTCACCCTGAAAATTAGCCAGATAAAGTGAGAGTAAACTACCCTGAAAAAACGGCCTCTTTCTCCAATACAGATTAACCATCCCCCATTATAGCTCAATTAATAGGGGCTACAAAAATTTTATTTTTTGTTTAGAAACATATATTGTGATATTTTAGAGTGTCATAAATAATTCAGCAGTATCTATGAATTCTAATGTTGATTTTTATTTCGCTAAAGGCAAAAAATGGCAGGCAGAATTGAGTCTATTAAGAAAGGTGATTTTGGAATTCCCATTGACCGAAGAATTGAAATGGGGTGTTCCATGTTACACAATGCCCTCAAGCGCCTCCACCAAAAAAAGCAATAATGTTCTATTGATTCATGCTTTTAAGGAGTACTGTGCTGTATTGTTTATTAAAGGAGCATTATTAAAAGATGCTGACAAGGTACTTGTTCAACAAACTGAAAATGTGCAGTCAGCTAGGCAAATGCGGTTTACAAATGAAGAAGAAGTCCAAAGGCTTTCTCCAACCTTAAAACTATTAATCAAGGAGGCCATTTCAATTGAGAAAAAAGGATTAACAGTACCAAAGAAAAAAACAACAGAATATGCCATTCCTGAAGAATTTCAGAAGGAACTTGATAAAGACCCTGAACTACTTGCTGGCTTTAAATCACTAACTCCAGGTAGGCAAAGAGCCTATCTATTGTATTTTTCCTCAGCAAAGCAATCCAAAACCCGGTCTTCAAGAATAGAAAAATACAAGCACAATATCCTTAATGGAAAAGGATTGGATGATTAACAGGACCTTTGCTTAGAAAGCTCAAAAAATAAGAGAGAACCATGAACCTTGGAGTAGACCATTATTTAGCAGACGGCTGTGAACGTTGTCCATTGGGAGCTACTCCGGCTTGTAAGGTGAATAACTGGAAGGAGGAATTGAAGCTTTTAAGAAAAATTATTCTTAGCTGTGGTCTCACAGAACAGGTTAAGTGGGGTGTTCCTTGCTATACAATTAGTAACCCTAAAACCAGCAAGTCAGAAAGCAATGTATTAATTATGAGTGCCTTTAAAGAATATTGCTCAGTAAGCTTTTTTAAAGGAGCACTACTCAAAAATGTAGACAATCTCCTTGAAAAACCTGGCGAAAACACACAAGCTGCTAGATTAATCAAATTCACCAATGTTCAACAAATATTGGATAATGAGAACCACATTCGAAAATGGATTTTTGAAGCCATAGAAGTGGAAAAGGCAGGCTTAAAGGTAGAAAATAAACAAAACCCAACCGAAATCCTCCCCGAGGAATTAAAGGTCAAATTCATTGAAAACCCAGACTTTAAATTGGCTTTCCATGCATTAACCCCAGGAAGACAAAGAGGCTATATTTTGTACTTTTCACAACCAAAGCAAGAAAAGACCAGGCTGTCTCGAATAGATAAATACCTTCCAAATATTATGGAAGGAAAAGGCATGCAGGATAAATAGCCTTTTCAATTAAAAATAAATAAGTATTCAGCAAATAACATGGAGAAGAAAATCGCGATTCTAAGAGGGATTAATGTTGGTGGTAAGAAGAAAATTTTGATGGCGGACCTAAAATCCATGTTTGAAGGATTGGGCTATTCAGAGGTCTTAACATATATCCAAAGTGGTAATGTGATTTTCACTTCTGAAAATCACATTACTGAAACAGAAATGGCTGAAGCCATAGAAATAGCAATTAAAAATAAATTCGGTTTTGATGTTCCAGTAATCGTATTAGCTGCCAAGGAGATACAAAACACTTTTAAAAACAATCCATTTTATGGAACTACTGATACAGACATCTCAAAACTCCACGTGACCTTCTTAGCTGATGAACCTGAAATCGAACTGCTTAATAAGATTCAAGCTTTGGATTTCAGCCCTGATAAATTTGATATTATAGGAAGAACTGTTTTTATTTATTGCGAAGGAAAATACCATCAGTCCAAGTTAACCAATAACTTTTTTGAGAGTAAACTTAAAACCTCAGCAACTACAAGGAACTTAAAAACTGTCAAAAAACTTTGCGAATTAAGCCAATAAACCCATCCAATAAAAAGAACATGAACTTATAGCCAATGAAATCCATAAGTAATTTAAACCCGAAATATGCAATAGACATTCTATTACGGCTGAAATCGCTTTAAAATACCCAATCGTTGCTGTTTTCAATTTCACCATAGCGGTGCTATGCTAAAATCTCCAAACAGTCTGATTTTCCTGCGATTGCAACACTTCCCGTAAACACGGAACAGGCATCACCCCTGACTATCGTCATGGCCAGGAAATCCTATTAAATAATCCGAGTTAAAAATTCAATTGTCCTACTTTTAAAAAATCGAGCATATATAAATTCCCAAAATATTTAACCAAACCAATCCCATGAAAAGAATTGTATTGATTTTATGCTTTGCCTTATCGGCATTGTATACCCATGCGCAGGTGGACAATTATGAAATCGTTGAGAACATCCCTTATTATGGGGATGAATTAAGGAAATCAGATGCTTACATTGCTGAGCGCTGTGTGCTGGATATTTATTACCCTAAAGACCTGAAAAGTTTCGCTACAATAGTTTGGTTCCATGGTGGCGGAATCACTTCCGGGAAGAAAGAAATTCCAGAACCTTTAAAAAACAAAGGAGTAGCTGTGATTGGGGTAAACTATAGATTATCTCCAAAAGTCAAAGCCCCCGAATACATAAAAGATGCGGCCGCAGCAGTTGCCTGGGCCTTTCAAAACATTGCCGACTATGGAGGAGACCCTACAAGTATTTTTGTTTCCGGACACTCTGCCGGTGGCTATTTGGCGAGTATGATAGGCTTGGATAAATCCTACCTTGCAGCCCACAAAATAGATGCAAATGACATTGCCGGATTGATTCCTTTTAGCGGTCATACGATTACCCATTTCACTATACGCGGTGAGCAAGGAATCCCTGGAGAACAACCTACCATAGATAAATATGCGCCATTGTTCCATGTCCGAAAAGATGCTCCTCCACTTTTATTGATCACAGGAGACCGTGAACGCGAACTTCTGGGAAGGTATGAGGAGAACGCATACCTAATGCGTATGATGAAAGTAGTGGGACATAAAGAAACTGTCTTGTATGAAATGGATGGTTATGGACATGGAATGACGCATCCTGCCTTTCCTTTATTAATCAATGAAGTCAAAAGAATTACGGGGAAATAAACCTTGCTATATTGCATGTCTCAATTTTGCACAGTTTCTAGGGAAAAATGAGGCTTCAGTGAAAAACATGATCCCTAAAAAAGCCCTTATAGACTTAAAAACCAGATTTCAGGAAATAAATTTAACTAAAACCATACCTATGGATCAGTCAAATATTACAGACATTCCCACTGTTTACTCAAAAATTCAAGCGAAATCCAAGGAGATTGGCTTTAGCATGCCTTCTGATTTGTACATTGGTAGTTTGCTAAAAACACTTATTTCCTCCCGTACAAATGCCAATATTCTGGAATTGGGCACAGGGATCGGCTTGTCCTTGGCATGGATGGTGGATGGATTAGGAAAAGATGGTTTACTTACCACCATTGATAACGATCCCGAATTAACGAACATTGCAAAGGATTTTTTTGGAACAGACCCAAGGCTTTCTATTCTTTGTGAAGATGGAGAAAAATGGATAAAAAGCTATTCGGGCCCACAATTCGATTTAATCTTTGCCGATGCATGGCCAGGTAAATACAGCCAAATAGATGAAATTTTGTCTATGGTAAAAGTCGGTGGCTTTTACATAATTGATGACATGAACCAACAAGAAAACTGGCCAATAGGACATGCTGAAAAAGCCGAAAACCTAGTTAAATACCTTGAGAAAAGGGATGACTTTAACCTAACCAAAATGAATTGGTCAACGGGTGTAATTCTCATGACAAAAATAAAGTAGACTTAGGGAAAACATTAATATTTCGAATATTAACCTATCCCAAAGAACTGGAAGAAATCGCATTTAGAGGACTCGTTTTAGTCTAAAAATCGTAAATAGCACATTCAAACTTTAAGGACATTAAAATGGCTTTACCCAATATATTTAACAAAAGTGTAACGGATGAAATGATTGCACGAATCAATAAGCTGAAAGCGGATACAAAACCTGAATGGGGTAAAATGTCGGCCCCCCAAATGCTTGCCCACTGCAACGTCACTTATGAAATGGTGTACGAGAACAAACATCCCAAACCAAATTTTTTCATGAAGTTTATTTTAAAAACTTTTGTGAAAAACATAGTTGTAGGTGAGAAACCATACAAACGCAATTCCCAAACAGCTCCGGCTTTCCTGATTACTGATTCTAGGGATTTTGATTTAGAGCGTAAAAGACTTATTGGCTATCTAAATCAAACACAGCAACTAGGAGAAGAAAGCTTCAATAACAAGGAATCTCATTCCTTTGGTAAGCTTAGTAAAGTAGAGTGGAACAATATGTTCTACAAGCATCTTGACCACCATTTAACGCAATTTGGGGTTTAAATAATTTTAGCAAATTCATTTTTCCCATAATCTAACGGCACGATCATAATGAGCTGATCCAGGTTAAGGAATTTAGACGCTTCAGTAACTTTCAATTCAGTAAACATCGTTTGGAAGCGATAGCTTCCAAAACCTTATGGAAAAAAGTAGTCCACTTACAAATTCATAGTCCTCTTGAAGAAAATAGACTCATTTTACCACAATACGCCTGAACCTGAGCGAAGTGTATTTTTGGCTATCAGTAATTTCATACTATCCCTGGATGGAAATATCAGCACTGATTTGAAATACGGCATGCCCTTTTTTAGCTATAAGAATAAAATGTGTTGTTACCTCTGGAAAGACAAGAAAACAAATGAACCCTATATCGGGATTGTTGAGGGGAATAGAATTAACCACCCCCAACTTGAAAAAGGCAATCGAAGTCGGATGAAGATTTTACGCGTTGACCCGAACCTGGACATTGACATAGAGACCATCGGTGAGATTTTAAATAGCGTAATTGCCCTGTATAAAGATGGGACCATCAAAACCAAATAGTAGGGCTGCTAGGTTTTCGGCAGGGATTTTGGCAACAAAAATAGCTAAGCCATTATAATTAGAATTTCAATCTGATGTTAGTCTTTCACCAATAAACAAATGGTAATAAATCATTTATAAAGTTAAAAGTTCACACCATCAATTTCTAATTCCCATAGGAATAGCTTATAATAGTAATTAATTCTACCAACAAGCCCAAAAGAACCAAACATGAACTTATACAACTATAAACGAAGAGAGCTACGAAACGGCATTCACTTATTAGGTGCTATCCTTATATTGACTAGTATTTTCGTCTTATTAAGTCCATTGTTTATTGAAGCTGGGGAAAAGTTGCAGAAAACTCTTTGGGTAGGTATCAGTGCATTCATTGCAGGACTCCTTATTATCAATACCTATGAGGGAACATTGATTAATCTTGACGACAATAAGGTCAAGGATTACTTTTCATTTTGTGGTTTTAAAACCGGGAATTGGAGAAAACTTCCTGTAGTAAAAGCCATTAAGTTAGTTCCTATTGAGCAAAAAACAAGCAACACTCCAAATGGAATAAGTCCGACCTTTAGCACGATTAAATCCAGTTATAAAATCATCCTCTTTTTTTCTCCTGAACATCCTACTTATGCCTTTTCCTATACCAATAAAACTGTAGCTCAAAAGAAGTTGAAATTACTATCAGAAAAGCTTTTGGGAGATAAAATTCATGGAATCAACGTAGATTAAAATTTTATGAAGCGATTGTTTTTCTTGTTCGGTATATTTTTCATTGGCTTGCTCCTTATTGCAATCCTATATCAAAACATTTTACTTTATTTTATCAGCAATTCCATTTATGGACTTCCTTCCTTTGGAAAATGGCTCTTGGTTGTTACAAGCATGGGCATAGTTGTCAATGGTTTTGGACTTGCCTATTATTATCACAAAGGGTACAACCAACCCCTTCTTTTAGGTGCATTATTGGCTCTTCTTGAGATCTGCCAAGGCATTATTTTATATTTAATTGTTAATAACAATGCATTTGCGCAATTGGGATCTTACTTTCTTTTTATAACTGGATTTAAATTGATTGCCGGACTTCTATATGGTTTCAGTCTGGTTCTATCTAAAACAAGGAAAGTTATTTATTTGAAGATAATGGGCAAACTCATTTTGATCATAGTCGGAATTGCTTTGAGCATTTTTTCTTTGGTTTTGATGTATCCAGCCCTAGAAAAAAACGAAACCATAGAATTTATTTCCTTGGGGTTATCCTTTGCAGGCTTATTAACACCGGTACCCTTGGCACTGTTGTTTTACCATGAATCAAAGTGGAGCAAAAAAAATGATGAAATAAAAGCCAACCCTGATCTTTATTATGCCCTTGCAGGACTTGCAGTGGTATTACTCCTTATATTCGCCGGAAAAATAGGCACCCAAGCTTATTGGAAAACGCATATTACGCCGCTGTCAAGGAAACTCGCAGTACCTTTTGAAAAAAGAGTATATACCAATAAAAACGGTGATAAATTGAATTACCGTTTGCTTACACCCTATAAAATAACCCCTTCAATGGCCTATCCTCTTGTTGTTTCTTTGCATGGTGGGGCAGGTTGGGGTACTGATAATTTCAAGCAAATTGAAGGATCACTTTTTGCTAGAATGTTTTCAAAAATTGAAAACATAAAAAAAATACCCAGCATATATTCATGTACCACAGGCTCCACCATGTTCTTCATGGGGAAATCTGCCAAACCATACCACAATTGACAGTTTGGTATTTGAGTCCATCAATGCTTTAGAGAAAGAATTTAAAATTGATAAAAAGAGGATATATGTTGTCGGACATTCATTGGGAGGATATGGGGCCTGGCACTTTATTGAAACAGCTCCTGACTTATTTGCGGCAGCTATTCCAGTAGCAGGGGAAGGTAACCTTTTAAAGGCATCAGCCTTGGTAAATACCCACATATGGGCTTTTCATGGAGCCAATGATAAGAATGTCCCCGTAAGTGGCTCCAGAGACATGATAGCGGCAATAAAAAAAGAAGGTGGCCACCCAAAATACCACGAAAGTCCCAATGCAGGCCATGGCTGGGGAATTATCGATGAAGAACCAGGATTACTTGATTGGCTTTTTGAGCAAACGAAATAAAACCACTTAACCAGGCTTAATCCTGGTTAGCCATGAAATCATTTTCCACCATTGTTTGCTGAAAAATCTCAGCTATCTCCTTCTCTTCTACAACCCGGTCAAAAACAGCCAAGCCTCCAATTTGTCCATTGAAAAAATTTCCCATTCCTCTGGAAAGTACTACTGCCCCCACTGTAAAATCCGAACCGTTGTTTCCTATGCCCTCTTTAAATAAATAGGGGTTTTTGGAATGAACCAGGCCAGCAGGAAGCCCTTCAAAACCTTTGGTATTATTGATAGGCTCAGGTGCTCTTTCCTGAAACTCGCCGTCTAAAAATGCTTTAATATACTCTCCGTCATAGGTAAAAGCAATATAGTGCCATTTCCCTTTGGTTAGTTTTTGCTTACTTGCTGCATAATCGCAACTGTAAGGAAAAGGTGGTGTAGGACCACCGGAATAAGAAATATGGCCACAAACCTGAGCTGCGCCATTATAATGAGGGAGGTCTACAAACAATCCATATTGACGTTTACCTCCATCCGTATATTCATTCCACATTCCACCGACAAACCCAGTCTTGCCTTCCCACTTTACCCAAGCCATTACCGTAACACCTTGATTTTTACCATGTATATTAAGCTCAGCCGTATTTTCATAAGGCAAAGAGAAAAAAGCTTCATTTTCCATACGGGCTGAATATCCTGTCAATGGTCCCTCGGCAACTCTTTCAACACTTCCATTCCTTTCTTTAAGTGGAAATTCTCCCTTACCTACGGCCAACCTTTCATGGCCTGCCTCTTCTTCAAAACCCCAGACAGCTACAAGACCATCCCTTTCCTGAAGTTGGATCATGGGATCGCTTTCCTTACAGCTGAGCAGAAGGATAACAGGAATCAAAAAATACGCGAATTGTGAAAATTTCATGGTAGACAATTTAGTAGTTGATCAAATATAATAAAGGAACCTGATTCAACAAGGCATTTCCCCAGTCTCAAACCCTTTCTATATCTAGTTTTACTTATTACAAATCAAAGCAGGATAATTTGAAAATGAAATTTGCCACAAGGTTTTTCACCTAACTATTCCTAGATCACCCAATATTCTATATATTGTTTACTTCTTTAGCTATTTGTAATTGAGAAGATGAAATTTATCAATATGAAAAGACAACCATACCTGTCATGGATGATGAAACCCTTTGTTTTTTTCTTGCTTTTTGTACTGGTCTCCTGCTCAGAAAAACCAAAAAATGAAGAAGAGACACCTAAGCAACCTAATATACTGTTCATCTTCACCGACGACCATGCCTTTCAAGCCATTAGTGCTTATCAAAGTCGTCTGGCAGATTTGGCTCCTACTCCCAATATTGACAGGATTGCAGCTAAGGGAATTCTTTTTAACAAAGCCTATGTAACCAATTCTATATGTGCTCCTTCAAGAGCTTCAGTGCTCACGGGAACACATAGTCATGTAAATGGGCATAGAACAAATGCAGATACTTTTGATGGTAGTCAAATCACCTTCCCTAAACTTCTCAGAGAAAATGGCTACAAAACTGCATTGATAGGCAAATGGCACTTGAAATCTGTACCCACAGGCTTTGATCATTGGGAAATCCTTCCTGGCCAAGGGCACTATTACAATCCTGATATAATTTCTGCTACAGACACTACGATTGCAGAAGGCTATGTTACGGATATTATTACAGACAAGTCTTTGAAATGGCTGTCTGAAAATCAGGATAGTGGAAAACCTTTTTTGCTTATGCTTCAACACAAAGCACCTCACCGAAAATGGGAAAAAGGTCCTGAGCATTTAGACCTTTATGAAGCGCTTACCTTCCCCGAACCAGACAACTTATTTGATGACTATGCCACCAGAGGTACTGCAGCCAAAACACAAGACTTGAGCATAAATAAAACCATGGATTTGGCTTCTGATTTAAAGATATGGACAGATGAAAATAAAAAAGGTCCAGTATTTAATCGTACCTATGGACGAATGAATGACAGCCAACGTGCCAATTGGGATGCTACTTATGATCCAATTATAGCAGATTTTCAGGCTAAAGACCTTAAAGGTGATGATTTGATCCGATGGAAATACCAAAGGTACATGAAGGATTACCTGGCCACTATTAGATCAGTGGATGACAATGTGGGACGTGTATTGGATTACCTTGAGGAAATTGGGCTCAGCGAAAACACTTTGGTGGTATACACTTCAGATCAGGGGTTTTATTTGGGAGAGCACGGTTGGTTCGACAAGCGTTTTATGTATGAAGAATCTTTCAGAACGCCCTTATTAATGCAATGGCCAGGTAAAATCCCGGAAGGGATTACCAGTGACAAACTTGTTTCAAATCTTGATTTTGCCCAGACATTTTTGGATTTGGCAGATATTCCTGCCCCAGACCGCATGCAAGGCCGCAGTTTAGTTCCTTTGATGATGGGGAATACTCCAGAAGATTGGCGAGACTACTTGTATTATCATTACTATGAATTTCCTGCGGTTCATAGTGTTAGAAAACACGAAGGTGTTACAAGTGAAAGGTATAAATTAATGCATTTTTATGAATTGGACGAATGGGAACTCTATGACCTTGAAGCTGATCCCACCGAAATGAATAACATCTATAACGACAGTTCCTACGATTCCATTAAAACCGCCATGACGGATCGCTTAAAACGTATCAAGACCCAATATGGAGTCATCGTACCCAAAAGCAATTATTAAGTCAATACCAAGCTCAAAACCATGCGAATAACTTATCCTCTAATCCTAATTGTATTTATTGTTTTCGGTTGTGGACAAAGCAATAAAAATGAAGAATCCAAAACATTAACCGGAGCTGATAGCCTTATTGTCAAGCTTGACGAATCAAATCAACAGGTACAGGTTTTTAGAAAGGGAGATTTGAAAACACCTCTCCTAACACAGGTGGCGGAAACAGATTTCAGGCCTTATATACATCCAATAGTGGCTCCTGATGGTAAAGGCATTCTGACAGAAAAAAGCCCCAATCACCACAAGCACCAAACGGGAATCTATTGGGGATTTACAAGGGTGAATCAAAGAGATTTTTTCCATAATCCAGGAGGAGATTATTGGAAAAAAGTCGCTGTCAACGTATTGGAAGAAGAAGGTGAGCGTATTTCTTGGCAAACAGTCTACGAAATGCTGGACAGCTTGGGGAATTCTTTAATGACAGAAACGCAGACCTGGACCTTAAAAGCCCAAGGACAGCAATACCTACTAGACCTGGATTGGAACGGTCAGGCCCAACAGGACCTAACGATAGGGAAGTATGATTATGGTGGGCTATTTGTCCGGATGCCCTGGAAGGAAGGCATAGAAGCAGAAATCATCAATACTGCTCGACAAGTAAATGAAATGGCCGAAGGAAAAAATTCAATGTGGATCAACCTGGGCATGCAGGTAGAAGGAAGGGAAAATAAGGCAAATATTGCTCTGTTTGATCATCCTGACAATAAAGGCTACCCGCAAAAATGGAGAGTGGACAACCAATTTGGGCTGGGGCCTGCCTATACCAGAGATGAAGATTGGAAAATTGATAGTGGTGCCAATGAACAAATTAAACATCGGTTATTTTTCTACACCGATGAATTCAATGATGTTGCCATCACTGAGGCCTGGGCCGAATATACAGATCGAAAAGGCAAGTACAACACTGCCTCATTGTGGCAATTGGCCAGAGATGAAGGTCGAAAAGCTAAATTCCTAAACCCACAAGAGGCCATCTCGGCAATGACAATAAAACCTGGTTTTAAAGTCAATGTATTTGCTTCAGAACCTATGATTACCCAACCCATGGCATTTTGCTGGGATGATAAGGGAAGGTTATGGATAGCTGAAAACAAAGATTATGAATCTAGGCAAGATGGATTTTCAAACGGCGGAAATAGCCGGATACTCATCCTTGAGGACAGTGATGGAGATGGACAAGCTGACACGAAAAAAGTCTTTATGGAAGGCCTGGCCTTTCCTGCAGCACTGGCTGTAGGTTTTGATGGTGTATATGTAGGAGCACCACCAAACCTCCTTTTTATCCCTGACAAAGATCAGGATGACAAAGCAGATGTAGAGGATATTGAAGTATTGCTAACCGGATGGGGCATAAGAGATAGACATGAGACACTGAACAGCTTACATTGGGGACCTGATGGCTGGCTCTATGGTCTTCAAGGTTTTGCCACACCTTCCAAAATAAGAAATCCTACTGAGGAAGAAAAAACAAAATTGTATTACCACAAAGACCCCTTCCCTGAGGGTCTACTTGAAGCCGATGGAGTAGACATTAATGGTGGGGTATGGCGGTACCACCCTACGCAACACAATTTTGAAGTAGTGGCTCACGGTTTTAGCAATCCTTGGGGAATAGATTACGATGCCAAAGGCCAACTCATCATGTCTGCCTGTGTCATTCCCCACTTATGGCATGTGATACCAGGCGGAATTTATCACAGGCAAGGAGGGCAGCATTTCAACCCTTATGTATATGAGGACATTAAAACAATCACTGATCACAGTCACCGTTCTGCGCATGGAGGTGCAAGAATTTACCAGTCAGATGCCTTTCCTGAAGAAGAAAGAGGAAAGGTTTTTATGGCCAATATCCACGAACATGCCGTCTTAACAGACAAGTTGGTACCAAATGGTTCGGGTTTTATAGGCAAGCATGCAGATAATTTCTTAATGGCCAATAATGCCCAGTGGGTAGGCTTTAGCATGGAAGTGGGGCCTGATGGTGGCGTTTATGTATTGGACTGGCATGATGCTGATATTTGCGGACAAGAAGTCCTAAATGGTGAAACGGGAAGGGTTTTTAGAATAATGCCTGAAAAGAGCTTGGCAGAAAACTGGAAAGGACGTTACTCAGACCTCAATTTACTTTCTGATCTGGAACTGGTAGAATTGCAAAGCAGCAAGAGTGACTGGCATGCCAGAAGAGCCCGGGGTATTCTTCAAAAAAGGGCATATAAGGGTGAAATAGAAGAAAAAGCGATAAAAGCATTAAAGGTACTTTTTGCTAATAAAAAGAATCCTGACCTAAGGTTAAGGGCACTTTGGACCTTGCATCAGACAAGAAATTGGCAAACAAGTGAACTGATTCAGAATCTAAGAGATGCTGATCCCTATGTTCGTTCTTGGTCAATTCAGTTGCTTTGTGAAACCAAAACCCCACCAGAAGAGGCGCGAAGTTTATTTTTAGAAATGGCCAAAAATGACCCCTCTCCTACTGTGAGGCTTTATCTGGCTTCAGCTTTACAACGGATACCTGAAAACTGGAAATGGGACCTGGTAACTGATTTATTAAGCAGGAATGAGGACAGCAATGACCATAATGTGCCCAAACTTATATGGTTTGGCATATCTGACCTAATTGAAAAAGACCCAGAAAGATTTATGGCATTGGCCAACCAGTCCCAAATACCTTTGCTAACCGGATACATGGCAAGAAGAGCTGTGGATGGGGAAGAATTGAAACACCTCGTAAGCACCATCCAAATGGCTACTTCCAATAAAGTTTTATTACTTGAAGGCATGATCAATGGTATGGAAGGGAGAACGGATTTAATTGCGCCTGATAATTGGAAAAAGCTGGAAAGTCAGTTAAAAGGTAATAATTCTACTGTCAAGCTTGCTGAAGACATCAGTGCCTTATTTGGAGATGCGGAAGCTACACAAAAAGCACTGGCCAATTTAAAAGGCAATTCTGCAAGTCGTGAAGACAAAATAAAATCCCTTCAATTACTGACGGCCAGGCAAAAAAATGAATTGGTCCCATTACTCCCGGATTTATTCAAAGATAAAGAAATGCGTACAACCGCTATCCGGTCTGCTGCTGCTTTCAATAACGAGCATTTGGGCAGGGAACTTATAAAATTGTACCCAAATTCATCTGCTGAGGATAAAATAGCCATTCTCCAAACCCTGTCATCACGCCCAAGGTATGGCAATCTACTTTTGGACGAAATTAAAGCTGAAAATATTGTGAAAAAGGAAATCCCCGTCACCTTGGCTAGGCAGCTTCATAGGGTAATTGGGAGTGGCTTTGTTGAATTTTGGGGTCCAATAGAGCATGTGCCTAATGATGCGGCGGCCTATGACAGCTACCGATCAATTCTAACAACAAAAGCACTGGAAAAAGCAGACCTTAAAGCGGGAAAACGGCTTTTTATGCAATCTTGTGGGACTTGTCACAAAATGTTTGGGGAGGGAGCTGAAATAGGTCCTGATCTGACTGGGTCCAACCGAGCGAACACAGATTATATTCTCCTTAATGTACTTGAGCCTAGTGCTGAAATTCAGGATGCTTATAAATTGGTAGTCATCACCACAATGGATGGTCGTACTTACACAGGTAACGTTGTGGCTGAAAACGGTAAACAGTTAACCTTAAAAATCGCTGGACAGGAGCCTGTGAAAATCAACAAGTCTTCCATTCAAAACAAAGAAATAACCAATGTCTCTTTAATGCCTCCTGGTTTATTTGAGTCATTGAGCGAGAAAGAAATTGTGAATTTAATGGCCTACCTTAAAAGCTCGAAAAAAATAGATTAATAAAGGTAACCATTGTTAAATTTAATTCTAATGCCTGCCGAATTGTTCAGCAAATGGGTCCATTTTGAGGATGGGTTTCCCCAAGTTGGATGGTCGCCAAGGTAACGTCCTAAGTCGTAGGATAGCTTGTAATATACGGACAAGTAGGGATTAAATTCAAAATTAAATCCCGCTTTTGGCGCCAGTACACCTTTGGTAAATACTTGGGTTGTCCTTTCAGAAGAAATGACAACATTTTGATCAGTCTTTAAATTAATGAATTGAAAACCTGCTTCTATTCCTGAGAACAATGAAAAGTTACTTTTGACAAAATAATCATAACGAAAAGATCCTTTGGTTTCAAACAACTGTTGATGCTGATCTGCTAGGCCATCTTCTGAATTGTATCGATTCAATCTATAAGCCCCAATATTAAACCCATAACTTACAGAATGGGCAAAACGGTAATCATTTACATGATGATTAAAACCAAGCTCATAGCCTAAAGAAGGCCTGTAAACACTCTTTTCCTGACCAAACAAAACTTTTTGGGCTAAGCCACCACTTATTTCAACCTGTTGGCCAAAACCATTACTGGTACTTAAAAAAAATACAAAGCTTATAAAGATGGCCATTTTTAACCTCTCAATAAATTTTAATTTTCTGCAATCCATAAAGTTTTAAGATAGTTTAATTTTTCAACGCGAAATACGCCATAGTTTTCCAATTGGAATCACTTCCCAATGAAAAAAAAGTCGATCAACACTATTGGATAATTTGGGTTTTAAAGGAATAAATGCCTAAACAATATCCATTCCAAAAATTACAGAATTGATATTTTAGTCTTCATTACTTTGAGTCAGATAGAACTTAAACGGTAAATCGCTTAATTCATTGTAAAATCTAAATAACTTACTTTTCGACCAAAGCCCAAGCAATCCATGCTTCAAAACCCAAAGAAAAAATTACCTTTGTGATCAAACTTTTATAACCTTTGGCAGCAACAGACAACGGAACATATATTTGGAATCATGAACTGGCGACTTTACATTTATTAAAAGAAAAGGCCATATGGATAGCGGAGGAAAACAGCCTCTTGTTGGCTGACACTCACTTTGGTAAAGCTGCTCATTTTCGAAAGGCAGGTATACCTGTTCCAGAAAACATTCATTTGGCTGATTTTACTCGAATCCACGAATTATTGACTTCTACTGGTGCTTCTAAAGTATTATTTTTAGGAGACCTGTTTCACAGTGCTGCCAATGGAAGCTGGTTTACATTACTTGAATTTATTGAATTGCATCCCAATATTGATTTCCATTTGGTAATGGGCAATCATGATATATTGACAGATACTATTTACAAAGACAGCCCATTATTAATTCACTCAGGAAATTTAAAAATGGGCAATTTGCTCTTAAGCCATAAACCTCAAGAAGGACTACCTAAGGGTATTTTAAATATTTGTGGCCATATCCATCCAGGTATAGTCTTAAAGAAAAATGGTAAACAAAGCTTTAGATTGCCGGCCTTTTATCATAAAAACAACACATTGATTATGCCTGCATTTGGTCAATTTACCGGATTATTTTGCATGGATGTAAAAAGTGCCGAAAGCGTCATGGTAACAACTCCAGAAAAGGTAATTCCAATCAAATTAAATAATAAGGTTGGTTAAGTTAATATACCTGATTAATTTTGACAAACACACTATTATGTGATGGCTAAATTTAAGAGAAAAAAAACGAGACTGGGAAGTTATAAATTTGCCAGCGTATTATTCAGCATAACCCTATCATTGCTAATGATGGGGCTTTTTGGTGTAATTGCCATTCAGGCGAAAAAGCTAACTTCCATAATACGTGAAAACATAGAAGTTCAGGTATTTCTAAACAAGGAAATGGAGCAATCCAAAATAGACAAGCTCATCAGCCAGATGAGCAAGAAACCCTATGTTCTTAAAAAGGAAGATACTGCCATGCTTCAATTCACAAGCAAGGATGAGGCTGCAGAGGTATTTTTAAAGGAAGTAGGGGAAGATTTCACCCAATTTCTGGATGACAATCCCCTCAGAGATTCTTTTACCTTTTCCATAAATGAGGAATTTCAAACCTCTGAGAAAATTCAAGAAATTGTAACAGAGATCGAAGCTATCCCTGGTGTTTTTGAAGTTACCTATATGCAAGATGTAGTATCTTCTATCAATGAAAACTTATTAAAAGTAGGCATTGTATTGGGAGCATTGATTTTAATTCTACTTATAACGGTGGTGATTTTAATAAGCAACACAATAAAACTGGCTTTATTCTCTCAACGTTTTTTGATCCGAAGCATGCAACTCGTTGGTGCTACAAAGGGATTTATAAGAAGACCGTTTTTGTGGCGTGCCTTCCTTTATGGCGCATTGGGAGGCATTATTGCCTCAGGTATTATTTTCAGCCTCCTGGAATATGGTAAAAATTTCATTGAAGGATTACAATTACTTTACGATATAGAATTGCTCGCCCTGTTATTTGGAAGCTTAATTTTATTGGGAGCCTTAATGTCCTGGTTAAGTACTTACCGCTCTATCAATAAATACCTCAACATGTCTTTGGACGAATTATACTAAGAATATGAAAAACAATCCATTGCCTTTTTCGAAAAAAAATTATCAGCTCATGCTTATCGGTATTGCAATCATCGTGGTTGGGTTTGCCATTATGGGATTAGATAGCAGCCCTCATGGGTTTGGCTTTATGGGTTTAACCTTAGGCCCTATTGTAGTATTATCAGGTTTTCTTTTTGAATTTTACGCCATTTTTTATAAAAATAAATAAAAGTAATGACCATTTTTGAAGCAATTATTTTGGGTATAGTTCAGGGGCTTACTGAATTCCTACCTGTATCATCCAGCGGACATTTAGAAATTGCAGCTGCACTACTGGGTAGCAATTCTGTACCCGAAGAAAGTTTACTATTTACTGTAGTCGTCCATTTTGCCACTGCTTTAAGTACAATAGTCGTATTTAGAAAAGATGTTGCTGATCTTTTAAACGGATTGTTTCAGTTTAAAAACAATGAGGAAACCCAATTTTCCTTAAAAATCATCTTATCCATGATTCCTGCTGTTGTGGTAGGTTTACTTTTTGAAGAACAGTTGGAGCAATTGTTTGGTGGTAAGGTTGTTTTTGTAGGATTCATGCTTTTGATAACGGGCTTATTACTCTATCTGGCAGACAAAGCAAAAAACACAGGTAAACCAGTTTCCTTTGTCAATGCTGTTATTATTGGGATTGCGCAGGCTGTCGCCATGTTGCCAGGAATTTCTCGCTCTGGAGCAACTATTTCGACTTCTGTTTTACTGGGTATAGATAAGAATAGAGCAGCAAGGTTTTCTTTTTTAATGGTAGTTCCATTAATCTTAGGAAAAATAGGTAAAGATGTTTTATCAGGTGACCTGACTTACCAAAGTGACCAGTTTGGAAGTATGGTTATCGCTTTCACTGCGGCATTTGTCGCAGGACTTATAGCATGCACATGGATGATTCAACTTGTTAGAAAAAGTAAGTTGAGTTATTTCTCAGTTTATTGTGTCATAGTTGGTGTACTCGCCATTGTTGCTGGAACATATTATTAATGGACAATCAGCAAAAACCATACGGAGAAGTTTTTCTCGTCAACAAACCCTATAAATGGACTTCTTTTGATGCCGTAAAAAAGCTAAGAAATGCGCTTAAGGTTAAGAAAGTAGGACATGCAGGCACCCTTGATCCTTTGGCTACAGGCCTATTGATTATTTGTGCTGGAAAAGAAACGAAAAACATCGAACAGTATCAGGCTCAAAAAAAGGAATACTCTGGTACTTTTGTTTTGGGTAAAACCACTGATTCTTTCGATTTAGAGCAGGAGGTGATTGATGTTGCCGACCCAATGCATCTGACCGAGGAGGAGATTTTAAAGGCTGTTGCTACCCTTACGGGAGACATCATGCAAATTCCACCAAATCATTCCGCTATTAAAAAGGATGGAAAACGCGTCTACGAATCTGCAAGAAAAGGGATTACTGTAATACTTGACCCTAGGCCAGTTACTGTGGAAGTATTTGAAATAACCCGTATCGAGCTACCAGAAATCCATTTCAGGATAGTTTGTTCCAAGGGAACTTATATCAGAAGTCTGGCAAGAGATCTTGGAGATGCGCTTGAGGTGGGTGCATACATGTCGGCCCTTTCCCGAGATGCTATTGGTGAATTCAAGCTTGAAAATGCCTGGGAGCTTGATCAATTGATAGAAAAAATCAAAAAAGAGCAAAATGAAAATTTATAAATCTCTTGATGATTTCCCTGACATTCAAAAACCTGTAGTTACGATTGGCTCTTTTGATGGTGTGCACCTTGGCCACCAAAAAATACTCAAAAGACTTAAAAACATTGCCAAATCCATAAATGGAGAAACCGTATTGGTCTCCTTTTGGCCCCATCCGAGAATGGTATTGTTTCCTGAATCGCATGGAATAAAATTGCTTTATAGCTTTAATGAAAAAGTAGCACTTTTAGAAAGTTTTGGCATTGATCACCTATTAAGTATTCCATTTACGATGGAGTTTTCTAAAATGGAATCTAAAGATTTTATTGAGAAAATATTAGTAGAGAAAATCAAAACCAAGAAGCTAGTCATAGGCTACGACCATCGATTTGGCAGAGGCAGAGAAGGCAGTTTTGCCCACCTACATGCAGAACAAGGTCGGTATAATTTTGAACTTGAGGAAATCCCCAGAAAGGACATAGATAATATAGGCATAAGTAGCACCAAAATCAGAAAAGCACTCGAAACGGGAAATATCGTTTTAGCCAATGAATTTCTTGGCAGACCTTACAACTTACAGGGAGAAGTAATAGAAGGTGATAAAATTGGTAGAACTATAGGCTTCCCTACAGCCAATATTAAACTTGAAGAAAAGAATAAACTGGTACCAATGGATGGGGCATATATTGTAAGGGTTTTGATAGAAGACAAAGCCTACGAAGGTATGCTCAATATAGGCATTCGTCCAACTATCTCTGGCGAACGAAGAAATATTGAAGTAAATATTTTGGACTTTGATCAAGACATTTACGGTAAAATCATTAACATGGAGTTATTAGCATTCCTACGTTCTGAGAAAAAATTTGAGAACCTCAATGCCTTAAAAAAGCAATTGAATATAGACCAAGAACAGGTAGTAGATTTCTTTTCTGCAACAAACAAGAAGTCTAATGATTGATAAAACTGTAAAAGATGCACATGAAGCAGTCTCTGATATAGAAAATGGAGCTGTTATACTTATTGGTGGTTTTGGACTTTGTGGCATACCTGAAGCCAGTATCAATGCATTGCTAAAGACAAAGCTTAAAGGCCTGACCTGCATTTCCAATAACGCGGGAGTTGATGATTTTGGAGTAGGTTTACTCATCAAACAACATATGCTTAGAAAGTTAATCTCAAGCTATGTAGGGGAAAATTTAGAGTTTGAAAAACAATTCAAAGCCGGAACCCTGGAATTAGAATTGATACCTCAAGGGACGCTTGCGGAACGGATAAGAGCTGGTGGTGCTGGCATACCTGCCTTCTATACCCCGGCTGGGGTTGGCACACATTTAGCTGAAGGCAAAGAAGTAAGAGAGTTTGACGAACGTTTATTTTTATTGGAACGTTGGATAAAAGCTGATTTTGCACTTATTAAAGCCTGGAAAGGTGACACTGCCGGAAATCTGATTTATAAAGGAACAGCCAGAAACTTTAATCCATTGATGGCCACCGCAGGTAAAATCACTATCGCTGAAGTGGAAGAACTGGTACCGGTGGGAGAGTTAGACCCCAACCAAATTCATACGCCTGGAATATATGTGCAGCGCATTTTTCAAGGTGACAATTATGAAAAAAGAATAGAAAATCAAACCGTTAGAAAATAATCTTTACTACGCATGCTAAGCAAGAAACAAATAGCTCAGAGAATCGCCAGTGAGATCAAAGACGGTCAATACATATATCTAGGCATTGGCATCCCTACTTTAATTGCCAATTATCTTCCGGAACAGCTACAGGTTGTGTTTCAGTCGGAAAATGGACTTTTGGGAATAGGCCCATATCCGGAAACGGAAAATATGGATCCCGATATAATCAATGCAAGCAAAGAAACCATAAGTATGGTCAAGGGCTCCTCTTTGTTTGATTCTGCAGAAGCTTTTGCCATGATCAGAGGAGGGCATATTGACCTTTCCATTTTAGGTGCATTGGAAGTATCAGAAAATGGAGACATAAGTAACTGGAAAATCTCATCCGGGCTTGTAAAAGGTGTTGGAGGGGCATTGGATCTGGTAGCTTCTGAAGCTAAACTTTATGTAGCCATGCATCATTGTCATAAAGATGGTAGTTCCAAATTGCTCAAACATTGTGAGATGCCTATTACGGGAATTAGATGCGTTCAAAAGATTTTCACAGACCTTGGTGTATTCACTATACTTCCTGAAGGTGGTTTTAAACTCTGTGAAAGAGCTCCTGGCGTCAGTATTGAAGAAATAAAAGCAAAAACCGAAGGAAGACTTGTAATAAAGGGAGATATAAAGGAAATGGAATTGTTTGATAGGGATTAGTGAAGGCACTTTGCCAATTCTTTCTTAATTTTGCATGAATAAATTGAATCTAATAAAAATGAAAAAATCTGAAATCAAATTTACTGTTTCCCTGGACGATGATAATCTGCCAAAAAGTATAGAATGGGATGCTACTGACAAAGAAGCCGAAGGGGCTGAATCTACCAGAAGCATAAGTTTGAATGTTTGGGATACGCTTAACCAAAGTACCTTAAGAATCGATCTTTGGACTTCAGAAATGTCAGTTGCAGAAATGAAAAGATTTTATATTGATATTTTAGGTGGTATGGGACAAAACATATTGAACAGCACAGGAGACGAATACTATTCTGAAGAGATAAAAGCCCTTTGTGACCGTTTAGTAAAACATGTCAACGAGGAAAACGAAAAAAAGCAATAATTCTTTGAATGCTTTTGAGGTACAATTACCTCTTTATTTTAAATATAGCAAATGGATAATCCTTAATTTGGATTATCCATTTTTGTATACAAAGGTTTTAACCCGAAATATGCAATAGACATTCTATTACGTGCT
>TARA_R110002124_G_scaffold65539_2_pt1 | contig 38929 bp, 34 predicted proteins | sample TARA_R110002124 | Tara Oceans TARA_R110002124 (sample SAMEA4397445) | marine metagenome | biome: Polar Biome; feature: [SRF] surface water layer (ENVO:00010504); material: water (ENVO:00002006), including particulate matter (ENVO:01000060) such as... | depth 5 m
CCGATCCAGCGGACATTGTTCTGCCCGGATATGGTGCGCTGCGCCTGGACCCCGGCGCATCAGCCGATCCGCACGAGACCGAGCGCGCGCGTGACCGCCTGCAAGGGCTGCTGGCCCGCCATGGCCTGGCCAGCCCCGAACAGGCCCGCCAGGCCGCGCGCGCCCGGCAGGAAGCGGCCTCGGCGCTCAAGGACGCGCGGTCCTCGTTGTCGATCCTCGCGCCTGATGGCGTGGACGCCCTGCGCGCCGAAGTGGCGCGGCTGGCCGCGCTGACGCCCCCCGCCGAGACGCCTGACCCGGGCGACGCCCAATCCGCCGCCGACACCGCCGAACAGGCGCTTCGCGCAGCGGAAAGCCGCGCCGAAGCCGCGCGCGATGCGCTGTCAGCGCGCGAATCCGAGGCCCAATCCGCCTTGATCTCGGCGACGGCGCTGGCCGAACGGCTGGAGACCCTGCGCCGTGATCCGGATGTTCTGGCCGACCTTGCAGAGTTGCAGCGCGTCACCGCCAAGGCGCATACTGAACTGGTCGGGGCGAATGCGGCCCTGTCGGCCCTGAAGGCCAGCGCACCTGATCTGGCCGCCGCCCGTGCGGCGCTGAACCGGGCGCAGGATGTCATCCGGCGCACCGAGATCGAAAGCCAGACCCTGCGCGAATCGCTGGCCGCGTTGAACGCCCGGATCGACGCGCATGCCGGCGCCGGGGTTGACGAGGAACTGGCCGATGTCACCGAACAATGCGACCAGGCGCGCGCCAGTGTCGCGGCCTTCGAGGCGGAAAAGTTGCTCCTGAGCACCCTCATCGACGCGCTGGATACCGCACAAGTGCAGGCGCGCGACCGCTATTTCACGCCGGTGCTGACCGAGCTGCGCCCGATGCTGCACCTGCTGTGGCCGGGGGCCGAGCTGCGCTTTGACGGCGACAGCCTGCTGCCCAGTGAGTTGGTTCGTGACGGGCGCCCGGAACCCCTGGGCTCGCTGTCGGGCGGCACGCGCGAGCAGATCGCGCTGCTGGTCCGGCTGGCGTTCTCGCGCCTGCTGGCGGGCGCCGGCACGCCCGCACCGGTCATCCTGGACGACGCGTTGGTCTACAGCGATGACGAGCGGATCGAGCGCATGTTCGACGCGCTTCACGCCCAGGCCTCGGATCTGCAGATCCTCGTTTTCAGCTGCCGCAACCGCACGCTTCGCCAATTGGGCGGCCACGCGCTGAAATTCGAACCTGTCTCACATCACCCTGGGAAAAGCACATGAAAATCATAGATTTGTCGGTCGCTCTTAAGGGCGGCATCCATTCGGACCCGCCAATGATGGAGCCCGCCATCACCTATTTCAACCACACCGACACGCGCACCCAGATGGCCGGGTTCTTTCCCGGCATGACCGAAAGCGATCTGCCTGATGGGGATGGTTGGGCTGTGGAAATGTTGCAGATCAGCTCGCATAACGGCACCCATCTGGACGCCCCATACCATCATCATTCACGCATGGACCGCGCGCTGGTGGAGGGCGGCCGCCCGGCCCTGACAATCGACGAGGTGCCGCTGGACTGGTGTTTTCAACCCGGCGTGAAGCTGGATTTCCGCGCCTTCCCGGACGGCTATCTGGTCACTGCAGCGGATGTGCAGACCGAGCTGGCGCGCATCGGACACAGCCTGTCGCCGCTGGAGATCGTGGTCATCAACACCGCCGCCGGGGCGGCCTATGGTACGCCCCCCTATCTGGATACCGGCTGCGGCATGAGCCGCGAGGCCACGATGTTCCTGTTGGAGCAAGGCGTGCGGGTGACCGGCACCGACGCCTGGTCCTGGGATGCGCCGTTTTCCCATACTGCGCGGCGCTATGCACAAAGCCATGATGCGTCGATCATCTGGGAAGGGCACCGCGCCTCGATGGATATCGGCTACTGCCACATGGAAAAACTGGCCAATCTTGACCAATTGCCACCCACCGGGTTTCGCATTTCGTGCTTTCCCTACAAGATCAAGCGCGCCTCGGCCGGATTTGTCCGGGCGGTGGCGATCATGGGCGCGTGAAAGGGCCTGACATGACGAAACCGATTTCCTTCGACGGGCAGGTGGCCATCGTCACCGGCGCCGGCGCCGGGCTGGGCCGCGCCCATGCGCGCGCTCTCGCCGCGCGCGGCGCGCGGGTGGTGGTCAACGATCTGGGCCCCGGCGCGCAGGCTGTCGCCGACGAGATCACGGCAAGCGGCGGCGCGGCGCACGCCAGTCAGGCCAGCGTCACCGATCCCCAGGCGATCGCCGCCATGGTCGCGCAAGCCCTCGACGACTGGGGTCGTATCGACATCTTGATAAACAACGCCGGGATCCTGCGCGACAAGAGCTTCGCCAAGCAGACGCTGGACACGCTGGACGCGGTGATCGACGTGCATCTGCGCGGCAGCTGGATCTGCACACAAGCCGTCTGGGGGATCATGCGCGATCAGGGCTATGGCAGGGTGCTGCTCACCTCGTCCTCCAGCGGGATCCATGGAAATTTCGGCCAGGCCAATTACGCCGCCGCCAAGGCCGCCATGATCGGGCTGATGAACACGCTGCATATCGAGGGCGAGAAATACGGCATCCGCGTGAACTGCCTCGCCCCGGCCGCGCTGACCGCCATGACCCGGGATCTGCTGCCCGCCGACGCGGCACGGGTTCTGGCGCCCGAACGGGTCGCGCCGGGCGCGCTGTTTCTGGTCAGCCCCGAGGCGCCATCGAAAGTGATCCTGGGCGCCGGAGCCGGCGGCTTTTCCATAATCCGGGTCGAGGAAACGGCCGGGCTTCACCTGGGCGACGCGCCAAGCGTCGACGATGTCGCCGCCCATTGGGACGACATCAGAAACCAGCAGCCGGCCGCGGCCCTGCCCGCCGCCTGGGCGCAAACCCAGAATTTCGTGGCGCTGGCCAGGCGCAGGAACTGAACCGGCCCTGCGGGCCGCCGGGAGGTTTCACCTCCCACGGCGCTGCGCGCCTCCCTCCAGGATATTTCAGGCACAAAGATGGAACAATTTGAATCAAGTTTTCATCATTGTGCCTGAAATATCCTGGGGGTGAAATCGGCGCCGCCGCAGGCGGGGCCGATGAGGGGGCAAAGCCCCCTGCCCTTCGGGTTCAGCCAATGCGCCCAGTGATATAGGCCTCGGTCTGGGCTTCGCGCGGGTTGACGAAGATGGTTTCGGTCGTGTCGTATTCGATGAGCCGGCCCAGGTGGAAGAACGCGGTTTTCTGGCTGACCCGCGCGGCCTGTTGCATGGAATGGGTCACGATGATGATTGTGTATTGTTCCTTCAACTCGTGGATCAGGTCTTCGACGATGGCCGTCGCAATCGGATCCAGCGCCGAGCAGGGTTCGTCCATCAAGATGACCTCGGGCCCCGTGGCGATGGCCCGGGCGATGCACAGGCGCTGCTGCTGACCGCCCGACAATCCGGTGCCGGGCGCGTCGAGCCGGTCGGCGACTTCCTTGTAAAGCCCCGCCTTCTTCAGCGACGAGATCACCAGCTCGTCGGTTTCCGCCCTGGAATTGACCAGCCCGTGAATGCGCGGCCCATAGGCGATGTTGTCGTAGATCGACTTGGGGAACGGATTGGGTTTCTGGAACACCATGCCGACCCGCGCGCGCAGTTCCACGACGTCCAGCGCCGGGTCGTGGATGTCTTCGCCATCCATCGTGATCGTGCCCGACACGCGGCAGATGTCGATCGTGTCGTTCATCCGGTTGAAGCAGCGCAGAAAGGTCGATTTTCCGCAGCCTGAAGGACCGATGAACGCGGTCACCGATTTTTCAGGGATGTCCATGCTGACATCGAAGATCGCCTGTTTGTCGCCATAGAATACGTCGACATCGCGCGCGGTGATGCGGGCGGGGTTTTCCACCGTGTCGTGCTGCGCCGGGCGGATGCGGGGGCCGGCAGGCGCTGCCGGACTGCGGAATTGGCGGTCCATCTCAGGCTTTCCTTTCAAGACGCCCGCGCAGCCAGATGGCCAGGGCGTTGAGCGAAATCATCAAGGCCAGCAACACGATGATCGCGGCGAAGGTGCGGGCCTCGAAGAAGTTGCGGTTTTCGTTGCCCTGCCACAGGTAGATCTGCACCGGCAGCGCGGCGGATTGTTCAAGCGGCGTGGCGGGGATATTGGCGACAAAGGCGTTCATGCCGATCAGAAGCAGGGGCGCGGTTTCCCCCAGCGCCTGGGCCACGCCCAGGATCGACGCGGTCAGGATCCCCGGGTAGGTCACCGGCAGGACATGGTGAAACACCATCTGCGTGCGCGACGCGCCGATCCCCAGCGCCGCCTGCCTCAGGCTTGGCGGCACCGCGCGCAGCGCCGATCGGGTGGCGATGATGATCGTCGGCAGCGTCATCAGGGTCAGCACCAGCCCCCCCACCAGCGGCGCCGACAGCGGCAGCCGGAACAGGTTGATGAACACTGCGGCGCCCAGCAGGCCGAACACGATCGACGGCACGGCGGCGAGGTTGTTGATATTCACCTCGATCACGTCGGTGAACCGGTTCCTGGGCGCGAATTCCTCCAGGTAGATCGCGCTGGACACGCCAATCGGAACCGAGGCCAGGATCACCACCAGCATCATGTAGAGCGAGCCGACAAAGGCCCCGGCAAGCCCGGCGCTGGCCGGCGACGCGCGGCTGTCGACATTGGTGAACAGGTGCCAGGCAAAGCTGCGCTGCAAGCTGCCCTGCGTGGTCATCGCATCGATCAGGTCCCGCGCCGGGCGGCTGAGCTGCTGGCGCTCGTCGGGCAGGCTGCGGTCCAGTTTGCCCTTCGCCCAGTTGTCGGCATCGGCGGACGCCAGCAACCGCACGGGCACGGTCTGGCCGATCAGCGAGGGATCCTGCAACACCAGGTCGCGCAGCACGAAGCGCGCGCCGGAATCGATCACCGACAGAACAGCGCGCTGGTCCGCCGTGACCCCCGCGGGGGCGACGTCCAGAACCGCGCGGGAGATCAGCGTGTTCCAGTTGACCATCGAAAAGCGTCGCTGCCAGCCCAGCAGGGCCGTCTGATAGTCGGCGTCGGATTGATCGGCACCCTGCACCGGGCGTTCCGGCACGCGCACCACGGCCGGATCGAAGGTGACGTTGAGCACCGCCGAATATTGCCAGAATGCCGGGATCCCGCGCGACAGGATGTTGCCGAACAGGATCGCCACGAATCCCAGCGCGGCCAGCGCCGACACCATGCCCAGCGCGCGGAACCGGGCCTCGGCGCGGTTGCGGCGCGTCAGCGACCGGCGCACCTGGGCGCGGCGCAGGCTGTTTGCCTGGGCTTCGGGATCAAGGCTTGGCGCGCTCATTCGTATTGCTCCCGGTAGCGGCGCACGACGGCCAGCGCGCCGATATTCAGCATCAAGGTGAGGACAAACAGGGTCAGGCCCAGCGCGAAGGCGACCAGCGATTGCGGTGACGCGAAATCGCTGTCCCCGGTCAGCGCGGCGACGATGGTCACGGTGAAGCTTGACGTGGCCTCGAACGGGTTGAAGCGCAGGATCGGCGCGTTGCCCGCTGCCAGCACCACGATCATGGTTTCGCCGATCGCGCGGCTGACCGCCAGCAGGATGGCGCCGACGATACCGGGCAAGGCGGCGGGAAAGATCACCATGCGGATCGTCTCGGACTTGGTCGCCCCCAGACCCAGCGAGCCGTCGCGCATCGCGCTGGGCACCTGGCGGATGATGTCGTCGGACAGCGAGGACACGAACGGGATGATCATGATCCCCATCACCAGCCCCGCCGTCAGGGCCGATGTGGCGGTAATGTTCAGCCCGATCACATCGCCCAGATCGGACAGGAACGGCCCCACCGTGACCAGCGCGAAAAACCCGTAGACGATGGTGGGGATCCCGGCGAGAATTTCGATCATCGGCTTGAGAAGCGTGCGCACCCGGCGACTGGCGTATTGCGTGAGCCAGATCGCCGTCATCAGGCCGACCGGGATCGCCACCAGCATGGCGATGGAGGCGATCATCAGCGTGCCCACAAGCAGCGGCACCATGCCATAGCCCCCCGTGGCTTCGGAACCGGTGGAGGCATAGCCGGGTTGCCAGACCGTGCCGAAGAAGAACTCGGCCGGCGAAACAAAGGAAAAGAACCGCAATGTTTCGAACAGCAGCGACAGGACGATGCCCAGCGTCGTGAAGATGGCGATCACCGAGCACAGGATCAGCGCCGCCCTGACCGCCGCCTCGACATGGTTGCGCGCCCGCAACCGGGCCGACACTCGGCGCCGCGCGATCAGCAAGCCGCCGATGGCCAGGATCGCACCCAGGGCGATGGCGCTGAATTGAAGCTGGCGTTGAAACGCGCGCAACGTCTGCGCGGCGTCGATTTCCCATTGCGCGGGCTGACCGGACACACCGAAGCCGGACGCCAGACCCTGAACCCGCTGCAAAGCGGTTGCCAGCGAGTCGCCGCTGGCGACATTGGCCTGGACGACCGGCTGGATATACCAGTCTTCCAGCGCGCCCGAGACCAGGCCCCAGAGCGCCAGCACGAACAACAGCGGAACCGCCGCCCAGAGCGCAACCAGCGCGCCGTGATAGCGCGGGCGGCTGTGCAAGCGCCCGGCCCCGGCCAACGCACGGCTGCGGGCCGCGCCTTGTTGATAGGCGAGACCCAGGACGATCAGGACAAGGGCGGCGATCAGGAGGCTGGTCATCGGTCTAACAAGGTTGCGAAAAACAATAAACGGTGCCCCGGCACTCTGGGCCGGGGCACCGACAGGGCTGCGACGTTACTGGGCGACCGACACGCCATTCAGGAAGTTTTCCAGGACCTGCGCGGTTTCCGCGGCCGGGGCCGGGATCAGACCGGCCATCTCCAGCCGGCCGCCCGCGCCAACCATCATGTCCGACAGGAAGAACTCGGTATATTCGGCCAGGCCCGGAACGACGCCCAGATGCGCGCCCTTCACGTAGAAGAACAGCGGGCGCGACACCAGATATTCGCCCGATGCGACGGTATCCAGCGACGGGGTCACGCCGTTGATCGTGGCCACGCGCAGGGTGTCGCGGTTCTGATCGTAGAAGGACAGACCGAACACGCCGACTGTATCGGGATCCGCGTTCAGGCGGGCCAGGGTTTCAGTGTAATCGCCGGTGATCTCGATCACGTTGTCCTGTCGCAGTTGCAGGCAACCGCCATTTTCCAGCGCGCCGCCCATGACGGCCTCGCACCCGGCTTCCAGAACCCGCTCTTCGAAGACTTCGCGGGTGCCGTGGTTCGCGCCGGGGATCGCCATGTTGATGCGCTGCGCCGGCAGGGCCGGGTTGACGTCGCTCCACAGCATCGGCGGGGCCATGCCCTCGGGCAGGTTGGCGGCGATGGCGGTGTAGATGTCGCGCGGTTCCAGCGCGAAGGCAGGGCCGTCCAGACGCGAGGCAAAGACGATGCCGTCATAACCGATGCGGATTTCGCGGATGTCGCTCACGCCGTTGGCGCGGCAGGCTTCGATTTCGGACGTCTTGATGGCCCGGCTGGAATTCGCGATGTCGATGGTGTTGGCGCCGATCCCCTGGCAGAACTGACGCATCCCGCCGCCCGATCCGCCCGAGCCCACGACCGGTGTGTCGAATTCCGGGAAAAACTGGCCGAATTCCTCGGCCGCGATGCTGGCGAAGGGCAACACGGTAGAGGACCCGGCGATCTGGATCGTGCTGCGCTCTTGCGCGGCAACGGGACCCACGATCAGGGCGCCCGCCGCCAAGGCACCGGCGACCAGCACACTCAGGTTCAGGATGGGATTGGCGGTCATGGAAGGCTCCTGCATCATTTCGGAATGTCACACCCGGTCTGGGCTGCATCCGACCTAGCGGAGCTGCATGACGCTTGTGTCACGGTTGCATGACAGTTCGATGACAAAGAGCCGACCGCCGCCACGTGCGGGCAAGAATTTTCGAAAATTCTTGCGCCCGCGATTTTTTTTCAAAATCGCGGCAAGGGTGGCCTCAGGTCGCGGGTGCCAAGGCCATTCGAATGGCCTTGCAACGCGCGGGCATCAAAGGGTGATCACATGCCCGTCGCGCGGATCCGCCTGTCCTGCGGCGATCAGTTGGTGAAGGCGCACGGCCTCATGCAGCCCGGCATGCGGACGCACGGTCAACCAGGACCCGGCATCCGACGCCAGGCGTTTCCAGGCCTGGGTGATCTGGCGTTCGATGACACCCGGCCCCCAGTCATCGCGCCGCTTCTGGATCTGCGCGGGGGCAAAAAAGAATCGCGGCTTGGCGCCTGGCAGGTTTTGCGGTTGAGCGAACTTGTCCCAATGGCTGGTCCCCACCGCCGCCGAGTGGCGCATCAGGGCGCCCAGATGCGTGTGCAGCCGGAATTTTACATCGGCATTGCCCGCCATGTCGATATAGACGGACGGGCGCCTGGCGATGGTCTCCAGCGCGTCGTAGCCGACAACCTGATCGGCGGCGCCCAGCCCCGTGACAAAGCCGCGATTGCGTTCGGAGGTCAGGCCGATGATGGAATAGGGCCGCGCCGCGGGCTCGGCCAGGAATTTCAGCAGCCCCAGCCCGGTTTTCGACGAGGCGCTGCCGACGATGATCTGTTCCGCCCCGAACCAGTCATTGTCGGACAACCAGTCGAACAACAGAAAGGAAGTAGCCAGCAGGGGCTGAAGCAGCGCGCGCAGATGGTCATCCTGCGCTGATGCGTCGCGCACGGGGGCGTCGCGCGATGATGCGTTGTGCAGGGGGGCGTAGCGGTTGTAGACTGCGGGCAGATCGGCGCGGTGGGGGGCTGCGTCCAGGATCATGCCTTCGCCGGTGTCCTGCGGGGTGATAACCCATTCCTGCGCCATCGGCCAGAACCCGTAAAGCCGTGTGCCAACCGCCACCGCGTCGGTGCGGCTTTCGGTCACCCGGGCCACGCCCCAGACCGGCACGATGCCCTGCCCCTCGACGCCCGAGGGAAAGAACTTCCAGTAGCCGATGACAAAGCCGGTGGCGGCATAGGTCACGTTGTTGGCGGTCATCGCGAAGCTTTCCAGCGCCACCCGCGCCTGCCCGTCGTCGAGCGCCTCTTGGTTCACCTCCACCAGTTTGGCCAGCGTGATATCCGCCTGATCGACCAGAACCTGAGCCACCATGTGATCTTCTCCCTTGTTTGGCGGCAGTATGGCACTGCTACGGCGAGAGAACAGGGTGACGTAGCGGCGGCCGGGGCGCCCGGATTACCCGCCGATCAGCGCGCGCATCAGCAGGCTGCCACGGCGGCGGAATTCCGAATGCCCCAGGCGCCCTTTGGCCACGCGGCCCGGATCGTGCGCCGCCTGGGTCAGCAGCGCCCCGGCCTGCCAGGCCGCCAGCAGAGCCGGACGGGCGGGTCTTGGCACCGACCTGGCCCCGGCGCGGCCCCGTTTCAGCCGGTTCAACCCGTCCCGCGCCAGTTCGGCCACGGCCTGCGGGCGGCCATCGGGCAGGGGCAGGCGCCCGGCCTGCTCCAACGCGGGGACAGCCCGCAGGTAGTTGGCCAGCCCCTGCGCCGCGCCCAGATCGCGCAGGCCGGGCCAGTCCGCCGGCGCGCCGCCGCCCAGCGCCTGCACGGCCAGCGTCAGCAAACCGCCCGCGCTGTCCTCGAGATAGCGCCACAGCGCGTCGGTGGTCTCGAAGGGCGCCTTGGTGCCGATCTCGATCTCTCGCGCGTCGATCAGCGCCGCCAGCAGCGCCGTGTCCAGCCCGCGTTCCGCTTGCAGCGTCACCAGTGCCGGGGCGATTTCATGCACTGGCGCTCCCTCGCCCGACAGCACATCACGCCAGAATTGCAGCCGCATCTGGGCCAGAAGCGGCTCCTTTGTGACCCAAGGTGCGCGGGCGATTTCGAGGTTGAAGGCATAAAGCGCGAACAGGTCCGGGCGCGCGGCGGGCGGCGCCGCCATCACCGCCAGGAAGCGGTCTGGGTCGCCCTTTTCCACCAGCGTGGCGCAGGCGATATGCGAGTCGGTCATGCTCATGGGGCTGGTAGGTAAACCGCCTTGCCGCCGGGGACCAGCCACGCAAGGCGCAAAAGACCGGATCAGGACCTGCCGCGCGAAGGAGAAGGAACGATTGCCTGCGTGAAGCCTGGTGGAAATTGGGCTGCGTGCGTGTTCCCGTTCCTGCACGCCACCAAAACACAATGCGCCGAACGGGCCTGCCTCATGCGTCTCGGATATCCGTGACGCCCCCGGGGGGACGTTCTCACGCGGGCTCGCAAACCACGATCCGGTAGCCATAAGCCACCCCATGCGTGCGCCACAGCGAAATCTCGCGCCGGATCTGTTCGATCAGGCCGGGATCGGCGTCGGCGCTGTCCAGATGGGCTTCCAGGGGGCCGAAATAAGACGCCCAGCCAGCTGTTCCAAGCCAGCGCGCGCCCAGAACCCGGTATCCGGCACTGCGCACTTCGCTTTCCAACGCGGCGGCGCCGCTGAGTGTGCCGCCTTCGGCTGCGAAGAAATCGACCACTTGCCGCGGCGGACTTTCGATTCTCAGCCGCAGGTCGGAAAACGCGATGCGACCGCCATCGCCCAAATGACCGCGCCAGGCGGTCAGCGCGGGGCCAACGCCGACCGTATAGATCGCACCGGCGGCCCAGATCAGGTCATACGGCCCGCCGGGAGGTTCGCGCATGTCGCCGACAACGGCGTCGACTCGCGGAAAGCGGCGGCGCACACGGTCGATGAAAGGCGCCGCGGAATCCAGCGCGGTAACCTGCCCGTCGGGTACGCGAGACAGCAGTACCCCCAGATCGGCGCCCGTGCCACAGCCTGCGTCCAGCACCCGCGCATCGGCGGGCGTCTGCGCCAGGTCCAGCACCCAGCGCAGGCTTTCCGCGTTGCCCGGTCCCAGCCGATCCAGATCTTTGAACAGGTCGATCAGTGCCGACATGCGGGTCATCCCAATGCGTTTGAATGTCAGACACTAGGCCCAAAGGCGCGCCTCGTCCACAATACAGGGGAAATCGTTAACGAACGGCGGCGTTTTGGTCACGGATCAGCTTCCAGCAGATCGCATCCAGCAAGGCCGAAAAGGAAGCATCGACAAGATTCGCACTGACACCAACCGTGGACCAACGTCTGCCTTGCGTATCTTCGCAATCGATGATCACTCGGGTTACCGCTTCGGTGCCACCTTGTGTGATGCGCACCTTGTAGTCAACCAGCCGCATGTCATCGATCGATGCCTGATACGGCCCCAGATCCTTGGCGAGCGCCTTGGACAGCGCGTTGACCGGGCCCCGGTCCGTGCCGGTGTCGTCCATGCTCTCGGACACCGAAAGCACCTTGGCGTCACCGATCTTCACCACGACCACGGCTTCGGACACGCTGACCATCCGGTCATAGCGGTTCTTGCGCCGCTCGACCGTCACGCGGTAGCGCTTGACCTCGAAAAACTGCGGCAACAGGCCCAGCTCGGCCCGGGCCAGCAGTTCGAACGACGCCTGCGCGGCGTCATAGGCATAGCCCTGGTCCTCGCGCTCCTTGACGATATCCAGAATGCGCGCCAGCCGCGCGTCGCCCGGCTCCACCTCGATTCCGGCGGCGGCCAGGCGCGCGCGCAGGTTCGATTGCCCGGCCTGGTTGGACATCGGAATGACCCGCGCGTTGCCGACCAGCCCGGGATCGACATGTTCGTAGGTCGTCGGATCCTTCAGGATCGCGCTGGCGTGCAACCCCGCCTTGTGGGCAAAGGCGCTGGCCCCGACATAGGGCGCACTGCGCTGCGGGACACGGTTCAGAATGTCGTCCAGGGCCCTGGAAATCTTCAACAACCCCGTCAGGGCGTCCATCGACACGCCGGTCTCGAAGCGGCTGGCATAGGGCTCCTTGAGCAAGAGGGTCGGGATCAGGGTGGTCAGGTTGGCATTGCCGCAGCGCTCGCCCAGCCCGTTCAACGTGCCCTGGATCTGGCGCGCACCGGCATCGACGGCGGCCAGCGCGCAGGCCACCGCGTTGCCGGTGTCGTCATGCGTGTGGATGCCCAGCGCATCGCCCGGAATCCCGGCGTCGATGACCTCGGTGACGATGCGCCCGACCTCGGCTGGCAAGGTGCCGCCATTGGTGTCGCACAGCACGATCCAGCGCGCGCCTGCGTCATGCGCCGCTTTCAGACAGGACAGGGCATAACCCGGATTGGCGCGGTAGCCATCGAAGAAATGCTCGGCATCGAACAGCGCCTCGCGCCCCTGCGCCACCAGATGCGCCACGGATTCCGCGATCGCATCGCGGTTTTCCTCCAGCGTGATGTTCAGCGCGGTGGTGACGTGGAAATCATGGGTCTTGCCGACCAGGCAGACCGCCGGCGTGCGCGCGTTCATCACCGCCGCCAACACGTCGTCATTGGCCGCCGAGCGCCCGGCGCGCTTGGTCATCCCGAAGGCGGTGAACGTGGCGCGGGTCTGCGGGCGTTGTTCGAAGAATTCGCTGTCGGTGGGGTTGGCGCCGGGCCAGCCGCCTTCGATGTAATCGACGCCCAGCGTGTCGAGCGCCCGGGCGATGGCCTGCTTTTCGGGCGTCGAAAACTGCACGCCCTGGGTCTGCTGCCCGTCGCGCAGGGTGGTGTCGAAAAGATAAAGGCGGGTTTTGGTCATGCCTTGTGCCCGGCCTTCCGTTTGTCGGCTCGTCTGGCCGCCTTGCGACACCCGCCGCCATTTGGGTCGCTCGGGGGCTGCCCGGTGTGCCGCCGGGCAAGGCGGTCCTGGATGCCCATCACAGCCCCTCCAGCTTTGCCGGGTCAAACCCCGGTCCGGGCAGCAATTCCACGCCCGCCTTTGACATGCGCACCTCGACCCCGGCGGCGGTTAGGGCGGATTTCATCGCATCGACGGGCGCGAAGTCTTTGCTCTCCACGGCGATGGTGCGCAGCTCTGTGAGACGACTTTGCAACGGAACCAGAACTGAGAATGCGTAAAAGTCTTGAGACGGACCATCCTCCCAATCTTCTCCCAAGCCTAGAAGTTCCAGAGTTGCAAGAAACCGAGAAGCATCTTCAGCAGTTACTGTTTCCCGCGCCTTCCTGTGCAGAATAGTAATCGCAAGCGCGGTGTTGAGATCATCCGCAAGCGCATCCACGACTTCCAAGTATGGCCTTCGGATGCGCTCTGCCCCTTTTGTAAGTTCGCGCCACTTGCCAAGTATCGCCTCTGCCTCCTCGCGCTTCTTCTCCGTCCAGTCCATCGGCTTGCGATAATGCGTGGACAGGAACACGAAGCGGATCACTTCGCCCGGCACGCCCTGGTCCAGCAGATCGCGCACGGTGAAGAAATTGCCCAGCGATTTGGACATCTTTCTGCCCTCGACCAGCAGCATCTCGTTGTGCATCCAGACCCGGGCAAAGCCGTGGCCCGCGCAGGTGCTTTGCGCGATTTCGTTCTCGTGATGCGGAAATTGCAGGTCCAGCCCGCCGCCATGGATGTCGAAACTGTCGCCCAGCAGATCCTGCGCCATGGCCGAACATTCGATATGCCAGCCCGGCCGCCCCCGGCCCCAGGGGCTGTCCCAGCCCGGCAGACTGTCATCGGACGGCTTCCACAGCACGAAATCCATGGGATCGCGCTTGAAGGGCGCCACTTCGACCCGCGCGCCGGCGATCATGTCATCCACCGACCGGCCGGACAGCGCGCCATACTCGGGATAGCTGCGCACGTTGAACAGCACATGCCCATCCGTGGCATAGGCGTGCCCGCTGGCGATCAGCGCCTCGATCATCGCGATCATCGCGCCGATAAATTCGGTCGCGCGCGGCTCATGCGTGGGGCGCAGCGTGCCCAGCGCCGCCATGTCGGCATGATACCAGCCGATGGTTTCCTCGGTCCGCTGGCGAATCAGTGTTTCCAGACTGCCCGGCGCGCCTGCCGCCTGCCGCGCCAGGGCGGTGGCGTTGATCTTGTCATCGACATCGGTGAAATTGCGCACATAGGTGACGTGATCGGCGCCGTAGAGGTGCCGCAAAAGCCGGAACAGCGTGTCGAACACCACCACCGGGCGCGCGTTGCCCAGATGCGCGCGATCATAGACCGTCGGCCCGCAGACATACAGGCGCACGTCATCGGCGCGAAGCGGCGCGAAGTCCTCTTTCGAACGGGTGCGCGTGTTGTAAAGCCGAAGGCCGGTCATCCGATGTCCTTTTCCCCGTCATCCCAAGCCGTTGCAAAAGCCGGATCCCCCGCTGGCGCGAGGCAGGCGGCGTCTGTTTCCTTGGGGAAAAGACAACGCCCCCGCGCGACCGAAGGTCAGCGGGGAATGCAGCGGCCAATCCGGATGCGCAGCGTTGTCATGGGCACGCGGGTAACACGCGCGACGGGCTGGCGCAAGCGCGGCCACCGGGGTTTTCGCGCAAGGAAGCCGGCGCCCGCGCCTGTTGGCCCGGGCAACGGCCGGCAAGCGCAATGAGTCCTCGACTTGATCTCGATCAATGTTGCATCTGCAATAAATGCTTAGCCTTGCATGCATCTACCGCCTGCCTCGCCCATCCAAGCCGAACCAGCAACGGAGCCGAACATGCGCCTGACAACCCGAACCAATCTGGCCCTGCGGACCCTGATGGTCTGCGCCGTGAACCCGGACAGGATCGTGCGCAAAAGCGATGTTGCCACGCTCATCAACGCCTCGGAAAACCATCTGGCGCAGGTCGTCAACCAATTGGGCCAGGCCGGGTTCATCAACACGCTGCGCGGCCGCCACGGCGGGTTTTCACTGGCGCATCCCGCCGCTGACATCTCGGTCGGTGCGGTGTTTCGCGCGTTCGAGGCCGATCTGCCGCTGATCGAATGCTTTTCGGCCGACAACACCTGCCCGCTGAAGGATGTCTGCCGCATGGCCGGCCACCTGCGCGCGGCGGTCGACGCGTTCTATTCGTCGCTGGACGCGGTGCGACTGGGGGATCTGGTGGACTGCAATGACGGGCTGGAGGCGTTGTTGTCGCTGGACCCGCGCATCAATTTGCAGGCCCCGGCCTGCTCGCGCCTGCGCGAGGTCGCCTGACAGGCGGGCGGCGATGGTTCAGAAAACGATCCGCAGCCTGTCCTGCATGATCTCAATACGCGAAAACCGCTCCAGGTAACGCATCCCCAGCAGCGAGGCGTGCAGTTCGCCCTGGTTGACCAGCGCCCGGACATTCTGTGCACGGTGGTCCCCCAGCGCCGCGGCCTCAAGCCAAACCTGAGCGGTGCGCGTCACGCCATTGGCGGTGCGCGCGGTGCCCGTAAAGCTTAACTGGGCGGGACCGAACCCCAGTTTCGTCGCATCGTTCAGGGTTAGCACCATGTCCGTCGCGCCGGTGTCGACGATGAAGCGCACCGGGCTCGGGCGCCCGTTCGGCCCGATCAGCTCAAGCGTCAGATAGAACTGGCCGTCAACGTTTCGGCGCAGGACTATGCCCTCGCCATCGGCCGTTTGCACCGTGGCCATGGAATAGCGCGCATTGTCCCAAAGGCCGTAAGCCGCGGCAACGCCGGTAATCAACAGGGCCCACAGGATCGAATAGCGAAGAACCTGATTCAGCCGTCCGCGCATCGACACCAGAAGATAGGAGGCCAGCACCGTCGCCAGAATGCCCAGATAGAGCATCTGCGCGATATCGTCGGCGGTCAGGAATTCAAGGTTCGGCATGGGCACCTGCGGACGTGATGGGCACGGTTGGGACCTAACCATGCCGAGCGACCAGTTTAAGGTCTTTGCACGAAGTTCCAACAGTTCTGTGGCCAGTGTTTGACCATGTCATACAGCGCGGCCGCTCGCCGGCGCCGCTGACCTGATCGCGATCAGTTGCCACCTCGCGGCAGTATTTCACTTAATGTATGACATACAAGGAATAATTGTCGGGCATTAAACATCTGCACTCAGGCCATCGCGTATCTTCTTTTGCCTGACAATATTTGGATGCACCCAGAGATCAGCTATTATCAAGTTTTCTCAATAGCTTCCACGACTTTCATCCAGATCGCCTCGGCCTTGTCCATCGCGTCCATTACCTCGGCGTATTTCTTGTTCCAGGTATCCAGCTCGTTGCGGCGGCTGTCTTCATACAAGGTCGGATCGGCCAGTTTCACCGACAATTTGGTACGGATCTCTTCCAGCTTCTCGATTCGGGCTTCGGCTTTTCGCAAGTCCGACCGCAGCGCCTGCACCTGCTCGCGGCTGGCCTTTTTCTTTTCGGCACCCTTGCGATTGCGCGGCTTTTCCCCCTTTTCGCCTCTGTCGCCGCTGTCGGACAGCAACAATTTGCGGTAGCTTTCCAGATCATCGTCATACGGGGCGACCCCGCCATCCTTGACCAGCCACAGCCGGTCGGCCACCAGCGACAGCAGATGCATGTCGTGGCTGACCAGGATCACGGCACCTGAATAGGCCGTCAGGGCCTCGACCAGGGCTTCGCGCGATTCGATGTCGAGGTGGTTCGTCGGCTCATCCAGGATCAGCAGATGCGGCGCGTGGATGGTGGCCAGCAACAGCGAAAGCCGCGCCTTCTGCCCACCCGACAAGCGCCCCACCACGGTCTCTGCCTGATCGGCCATCAGGCCAAACCCGGCAAGGCGGGCGCGCAGACGCGGTTCGCCCTCGTTTGGCCGAAGGCGCCGAATGTGCTGAACCGGCGTCTCGTCGAGATGCAGCTCATCCACCTGATGCTGCGCGAAATACCCCACCCGCAGCTTTGACGAGCGCACCGCCTGCCCGCCGCGCGCCTCAAGTTTGCCTGCCAGCAGCTTGGACAGCGTCGATTTGCCCTCGCCGTTGCGGCCCAGCAGGGCGATGCGGTCATCCTGATCGATGCGCAGGTTCAGCCGGCGCAGGACCACCGTATCGCCATACCCCACCGACACCCCCTCCATGGCAATGATCGGCGGCGACAATTCCTCGGGCTTGGGAAAGGTGAACACATGCTTCGCGGCCTCGGCGGGCGCGGTGATCGGCTGCATCTTTTCCAGCATCTTCACGCGCGACTGCGCCTGCCGCGCCTTCGACGCCTTGGCCTTGAATCGGTCCACGAAAGCCTGAAGGTGCTGGCGCCGTGCGTCCTGTTTCTTGGCCTCGGCGGTCAGCACCGCGCGTTGTTCGGCCCGGGTGCGGGCGAAGGTGTCATAGCCGCCCTGATACAGGGTCAGCTTGCGCTCATCGAGATGCAGGATCGCGCCGACAGCCCGGTTCAAAAGCCCCCGGTCATGGCTGATGACAATCACCGTATGCGGATATTTCGCCAGGTAGCTTTCCAGCCACAGCGCGCCTTCCAGGTCCAGGTAGTTGGTCGGCTCGTCCAGCAACAGCAGGTCCGGCTGCGCGAACAGCACGCCTGCCAGCGCCACCCGCATCCGCCACCCGCCCGAGAAATCGGCGCAGGGGCGCTGCATCTCCTCATGCGTGAAGCCCAGCCCTTTCAGAATCGCGCTCGCACGGCCCTCGGCCGACCAGGCATCGATATCGGCAAGCCGCGCCTGAATGTCGGCGATACGCGCCGGATCGGTCGCGCGCTCGGCCTCGGCCATCAGCGCGGCGCGTTCGGTATCGGCCTCCAGCACCGTGTCCAGCAGGCTGGTCGAGGATGACGGCACCTCCTGCGCCACGCCGCCGATGCGCGCGCGCGACGGCAGGCTGATGGTGCCCCCTTCCGGGGTCAGCTCGCCCCGGATCAGGCGAAACAGGGTGGTCTTGCCGGACCCGTTGCGCCCGACCAGCCCCACCTTGTGGCCGGAGGGAATGCGGGCCGAGGCCCCGGAGATCAGCGGGCGTCCTTCGACAGAGTAGGACAGTTCGGAAATGCTCAACATGGGGGGCGCTTAGCAGACCGCAACACCCCACGCCAGAGGGTGAAGGCCCTTGTCTGCCGCCGTCGGTGTCGGTCATATCCCGGATATCCGCCGCAGGAGCCCCGCTTGCCCCGATTCCCCACCCGCGCCCCGCTGCGGACCCCGCCGCATCTGGCCACGCTGACGGTTCTGACGGCGACGTCGGTCCTGACGCTGAACATGTTCCTGCCGTCGCTTCCGGCCATGACCTTGGATCTGGAAACCAGCGCCTCGGTCATGGCGATCGCCGTTTCGGGCTACATGCTGATGTCTGCGGTGCTGCAAATCCTTTTGGGGCCTTTGTCCGATCGGTTTGGGCGCCGCCCGGTGATGCTGGCGGCGATGGCGGGCTATGCGGGGGCCTCGCTGGGCGCCCTGCTGGCACAGGATGTCGTTTGGTTTCTGGGGTTTCGACTGGCGCAAAGCCTGGTGATGGCGGGCTCCGTCCTGTCCAGCGCGATCATCCGCGACCAGTTCGGCGCGCGCGAGGCCGCCGGAAAACTGGGCACTATCTCAGCGGCGATGGCGCTTGCGCCGATGCTCGGCCCGCTGTTGGGCGGTGTGCTGGAAACAACAATCGGCTGGCGCGCTATCTTTGGTGTCTATACCGCGCTGGGGGCGGCGGCGCTGGCAATGGCGTTCGTGGATCAAGGCGAAACCGCAAGACCCCGTGCCACACCGCTGCGCGCGCGCGACTACGCCACGCTTTTACGGGCGCGGCTTTTCTGGGCCTATGTGCTGTGCCAATCCTTCGCGGTGGGCAGCTTTTACATCTTCGTCACCGGCGTTCCCTTTGTCGCCACCCAAACCTGGGGGCTGTCGCCGGCCTTGACCGGGCTGGGGCTTGGCTCGATCACCGCAGGCTTCATGCTGGGCGCGGCGATCACCTCCAGGACCGCGTCGCGGGTCGGGTTCGCCCCCCTGATCCTGGCCGGCCGGCTGGCAGCGGCCCTGGGCCTGGCCACTGGTCTGGCGATCCTGTTGCTGGGGATCGTGCATCCGCTGGTCCTGTTCGGCTTCACCCTGTTCGTGGGCCTGGGCAACGGTCTGACACTGCCCAGCGCGAATGCCGGTGCCTTGTCGGTGCGCCCGGATCTGGCCGGAACGGCTGCCGGGTTGAACGGCGCCCTGACCATTGGCACCGGGGCCGTGTTGACCTGGGCCACGGCCTTTGTCATCGACCGCGCCGCCACGCCGGCGGTGCTCATCGCGCTGATGCTGGCCAGCGCGGTTCTGGCGCTGATCGCCGGTCTGGTCGCCACGCGGATGGACCCGGGCGCAAGCTGAACGCCGCCCGCGCCCATTCCGCGCTTTTCAACCCCTCGCACCCGTGCTATCCGCGCGCAACATTTGACCGGCGGTCACGGCATGGGGCCGCTGCCGCCCCAGCGAGGAAGACGCAGATGGCCATTCAACGCACCTTCAGCATCATCAAGCCCGATGCCACCAAGCGCAATCTGACCGGCGCGATCAACGCCAAGATCGAAGCCGCGGGCCTGCGCATCATCGCGCAAAAACGTATTCACATGACCCCGGCCCAGGCCGGCGTGTTCTATGCCGTGCATTCCAAACGCCCGTTCTACGGCGAACTGTGCGAATTCATGTCGTCGGCACCGGTCGTCGTTCAGGTTCTGGAAGGCGAAAACGCCATCGCCAAATACCGCGAAGTGATGGGCGCCACCAACCCGGCCAATGCCGACGATGGCACCATCCGCAAGGAGTTCGCCCTCTCGATGGGCGAAAACTCGGTGCACGGCTCGGACGCGCCGGAAACCGCCGCCGAAGAAATCGCCTATTTCTTCTCGGGGCTTGAACTGGTCGGCTGACCAGCACCAGACACACAAGCCGTCCGGCCGGGGCATTCCCCGCCCTTTTTTCGCTTCATCTTGCCAAAAATACTCACCCTTCCGGGGTCCCCAGGGGGTGCGGCGCACCCCTTGGGCAGCGTGTGGGGCTGGCCCCACCGGCGCGCGCGGGGGCTCGACGCCCCCCAAGCGCCGCCTCCCTCACCCCGATCCTAACGGCAGCGGCGGTTCACCTCGCGCGCAGCCAGACCGGTCTCGACCAGCAGGCACCGGTCGCGCGCCTCAAAGTAATAGCCGCGCGCATACCACATGACCGCCGCGTCGATGTCGCCATCCGACACCAGCCAGGCGCCGCGCAGATAACGCCCGGCAAAGCGCAGGTTGATTTCGGGATCCAGCAGATCCTCGGGCCGTCCCTCGAACCCCATGGTCCGCGCGGTTTGCGGCAGGATCTGCATCAACCCCCAATAGGGGCCGTTGCGCGCATTGGCCCGGTAGTCGCTCTCGCGCTGGATGACCCGGTGCAACAAGGCCTCGGGGATGCCATGTTCGCGCGCCGACGCGCGGATCAGGGCGCGCATTCGCAAGGTCTCGCCGGGATACAACCCGGCACTCACGCTGGCCTGTTCGCCGCTCGGCCGCTCATCCGCGGGGGCCGGGCCGCCACAGGCGGTCAAGACAAGGGCCATCGAAACAACGGCCATGGCGACAAGGGCGCGGCGCATCGGAAGCTCCTTCTCAGGGCGCCCGCCGCTTGCGGCGAGCGTGGCGGGACGGGTCGATCACCCCAATCTGATCGAGGATTGCTTCGATCCCTTCAATCCCCCCCGCCCTGGCATGAGCGGCTTTCAGCGCATCGAAGCGTTCACGCAGCATGATCTTTTCGGCCCCCTTGCAGTCGTTCCACGGCCGTCCCTGCAACGCCATCACCAGCACATAATAGCCGATGAAATGCGGACGCTGGCCAGACCGAAGCAGGGCCGCATAGGCGCTGTCGGCGCCCAGCGCGCGCAGATCCTCGGCGCTGCGGATGCCGGCACGGGCAAAGCTTTCCTCGCTGGCCGGCCCCAGATTCGGAAGGGCTGATATCGGTGTGCTCATGGCGCGCAGTCTTGCCCCGCGACACCGCTTTGGCAAGCGCGGAACGGCGTCGCAGGCCCAATCGCGTGCGCCTTCGGAACGCAAGGCCATGAGATGAAAAACGAAGTATTCACCCATTGCGCCGACACGACACCAATGTCTGACTTTCCAGTTTATGGATTATTTTCAGACTATTACGACATCAATCCGATGTATCCTTGATCGCCGCCATAATGTCTGTCGTTCAACTGCACCGGGCTCACCCCGGGAATTTTATTGTCTGACATATTATTGTCTGTCATTTGCAAGCCCTCTAAACGGCTTGTCCGATCGCGTTTTGCCTCTTAAGCCTGATCTCAACAAGGAGGGTGACATGGATCTACCGTTTGACGGGGCGATTTCCGAGTATTTCAAGTCCGAGGCTCCGAAGCCCCTCCGCAAGGCCATTGAGAGCGGCGACAAGCACGACATTCTGCAAGACAGCTACCCCTATGATCGCTGGATGAAGAAAAGCGACTACGAGGAACGCTTCAAGCCCTTGCAGGTCGAGCTGGTCAAGTTCCAGCGCTGGGTCGAGTCCACGGGGCAGCGCATCGTCGTGGTGTTCGAGGGGCGCGACACGGCGGGAAAATCGGGCGCCATCAAGCGGGTTTCGGAAAACATGAATCCGCGCGGCGCGCATGTGGTCGCGCTGTCCAAGCCCACCGACCGGGAGCGCACACAGTGGTATTTCCAGCGCTATGTCGCGCATATGCCCGCCGCAGGGGAACTCACGCTGATGGACCGCAGCTGGTATAATCGCGCGGTTGTCGAACAGGTTTTCGGTTTCTGCACGGCGCAGCAGCGCACCGATTTCTTCGATCAATTACCCGGTTTTGAAAAGGCACTGGTTGCCGACGGGATCCATCTGATAAAGCTGTGGTTCAATGTTGGCCGCGCCGAGCAGTTGCGCCGGATGCTGACCCGTGAAAGCCATCCGCTGAAACAGTGGAAGCTGTCCGAGATCGACGTGAAGGGGCTGTCGCGCTGGGACGCCTATACCGACGCCATTGCCGAAACCTTTGATCGCGCGGATTTCGATTTCGCCCGCTGGACGGTTATCCGCGGCGATGACAAATACCGCGCCCGGATCAGCGCCATGCAGCGGCTTCTGACCGCCTTCGAGTATGATCGCAAGGATCCCGAGGCCGTGGGCGCGCCCGATCCCAAGGTCATGGACGGCGCGGACCTGTGGGCCCGCGCATGACGGTGACCGGCAGCCCGTCCGGCACCGGCTGATCCGACACGAACAGCGTCGGCGCCGCCCCGGCCAGCGCGCACCCTGTGGCGTGGTCGCCCTGCACCAGCGCCAGCCCATCCCCCGCCACAGGCCCAAGATGGCGCATCAGCAGATGCGCCGAGGCCGCAGCCCGCGGCGACGGCTTCCACAGCACCCCGCGGGCTGCGCAGGCCATGAACACCCTGGCCACTGCGAGCGGTGACACCTGCGCGCCGGTCAGCAACCCGACGGGCCCGTCAGCCCCAGGCAGATCGCACACGGGCAAAGCGTCGCAATCGGGTTCCTCGACTTCGCTCTCTGTCACCCCCTCCAGCCGCCGCACCGCCCTGAGCCGGGGCCAGGCGGCCTGCGCCGCCGCTTGCACCGCCCGGGGGTCGAACGCCCCGCCCCTGACCGACGCAAGCGCGCGCGCAATATCGCGCTGATCGGCACAGATGATCCGCCCCGGGCGCGGACGCCAAACATCGAAGGCGCGCTCGGATAACGGAGCGCGCCAGTGTTGACCCAGGAAATGGACAAACAGCCGTTCGTTCAGCTCGGCCAGAAACAGATCATCGCGCAGATCATCGACCACAAGGGGTTACTGGGCGTCGCGGCACGATGCGGTCAGCGCATCATACTGCGCGATGATCCAGTCGGGCGCGTCGGCGGGCAGGTTCTCGATCAGCCCGGTCTGCACACGGGCGAACAGCGCCACCGAGCGGCTGTTGTCCACCATCGGCACGTCGCCCGCGGGAACCACCTGCTGAAATACCAACAACGCCACCGCCACCAGCAGGATCCCGCGCAGGACACCGAAGAAGAAACCGAAGCCCTGATCGATCCCGCCCAGCACCGAGTTGCGGATCAGGCTGGAGAAGAGCGGCGTGAACAGCGCGACAATCATCAGCGTGACGGCGAACACGGCGGCAAAGGCCGCGATGATCGTCAACTCGCAACTGTCACCGACGATATCGCCCAGATACGGCACCTCACGCACCCAGGGCTCTACCGACGGGGCCAGACCGAAGGCCACCATCGCAGCGATGATCCAGCCGGCGATCGCCAGCAATTCGCGGATCAAACCGCGCGAATACGCCAGAATGCCCGACACGATGACCATCAGCGCGATCGCGCCGTCAATCAGGGTAAAGGAATCCATGCAATACGCTCCCCTGGCGTCAACCTGCGCCGAATACTTCGCCTACAAATCCGGTCAGATCGGCCATCTGGCGCAAACTCACCCCCGTGCCTTCCCCCAGCTTTCCACCAGAGGGCACCATGGCCGTGGTGAAACCAAGTTTTTGCGCTTCTTTCAACCTGTTTTCGCTCTGCGACACCGGGCGCAAGGCACCGGACAGCGAGATTTCACCGAAAACCACCGTATCGGCGGGCAAGGCCACGTCTTCACGCGCGCTGAGCAGGGCCGCGGCAACCGCCAGATCGGCGGCCGGCTCATGCACCCGCATTCCGCCGGCGACGTTCAGGAACACGTCCAGCCCGGTAAACGGAATGCCGCAGCGGGCCTCCAGCACCGCCAGGATCGTGCCCAGCCGCCCGCTGTCCAGGCCGACCACCGTCCGGCGTGGCATCGACAACGGCGACGGTGACACCAGCGCCTGCACCTCGGTCAGCATCGGGCGCGTGCCCTCGATCCCGGCGAACACCACTGATCCGGGTGCCGGCTCGCCGCGTTCGGACAGGAACAGCGCCGACGGGTTGCGCACCTCGGCCAGCCCCATGCCGGTCATCTCGAACACGCCGATCTCATCGGCCGGGCCAAAGCGGTTCTTGACCGCGCGCAGGATGCGGAACTGATGCCCGCGCTCGCCTTCGAAATACAGCACGCTGTCGACCATGTGTTCGATCACGCGGGGCCCGGCAATCTGCCCGTCCTTGGTCACATGCCCGACCAACACCACCGACACGCCGCGTTTCTTGGCGAAAGTCACCAATTCATGCGAGGACGCGCGCAATTGCGCCACCGAACCGGGCGCGCTTTCCACGCTGTCCAGCCACATCGTCTGAATCGAATCGATGATGACCAGGTCGGGGCGCTCGGCATCCAGCGTCGTCAGGATGTCGCGCAGGTTGGTTTCCGACGCCAGTTGCACCGGCGCATCCGTCAGCCCCAGCCGCTGCGCGCGCATCCGCACCTGGGCCGAGGCCTCCTCGCCCGACACGTAAAGGCATTTCAACCCCTGGCGCGCGAAGGCCGCCACCGCCTGCAACAGCAACGTCGATTTGCCGATCCCCGGATCGCCCCCCACCAGAATGGCCGAGGCCGCCACCAGCCCGCCGCCCAGCACACGGTCCAGTTCCGCCACACCGGACAAGGTGCGCGGCGGCGGCGCTTCCCTGGTCTGCAAGGTGCTCAGTTCAATCTTGCGGCCCCGCCCCACCGGCCCCTTGGGACCAGCCGACAGCGGCGCCTCCTCGATGATCGAATTCCACGCGCCGCAGGCGTCGCACCGCCCGCTCCACTTTCGGTGAACCGCGCCGCACGAGGAACAGGTGAATTGGGGGGATGCCTTGGCCATGCCCCGCTTATCGCGCGCGCGGGATCGGCGCGCAAGCCGTTGGCCCGCGCCGCGCAAACTCGTGATTGACCCGGCGGCGGCGCAGCCTGATAGAGGGTCCATCCCATTCCGGCAGCCCGAGGTTCCCATGCTCACCGAAGACCAGACCCTGATCCGCGACACCGCCCGCGCCTTCGCCCGTGACCGCCTGGCCCCCCATGCCGCACAGCGCGACCAGCAGGCACGGATCGAGCCCGGGATCCTGGCCGAACTGGGGGAACTGGGGTTCCTGGGCATGACCGTCGATCCCGAATTCGACGGCGCCGGTGCGGATTACGTCAGCTACGCGCTGGCGCTGATGGAAATCGCAGCGGGCGACGGCGCGGTTTCCACGGTGATGAGCGTGCACAACGCCCCGTTCAACGCGATCCTGTCGCGCTTTGGCTCGGACGCACAGAAGGAAACCGTGCTGCGTCCCGCCGCGCGCGGCGCCTTCATCGGCGCCTTTGCCCTGACCGAGGCCCAGGCCGGCTCCGACGCCAGCGCCATGCGCTGCAGCGCGCGCAAGGTGCAAGGCGGCTATGTGCTCAACGGCGCCAAGGAATTCATCACGTCGGGCAAGATCGGCGCCCAGACCATCGTCTTTGCCCGCCTGGAAGGAACCACGGGAAAGCAGGGCATCACCGCCTTTCTGGTGCCCAACGCCACACAGGGATTCGAAGTGGCCCGCGTGGAACACAAGATGGGCCAACGCGCCTCGGACACCTGCGCGCTGCGCTTCACCGACCTGGAACTGCCCGACGACGCGCGCATCGGCGCGGAAGGCCAGGGCTACAAGATCGCGCTTGCAAGCCTCGAAACCGGGCGCATCGGCATCGCCTCGCAATCCGTGGGCATGGCGCAGGCCGCGCTGGAGATGGCGCTTGCCTATGCCCGGGACCGCAAGACCTTCGCAACCGCCATCATCAACCACCAGGCGGTCGGCTTCCGCCTGGCCGATCTGGCCACCCAGCTCGAAGCGGCCCGTCAACTGACCCTGAACGCCGCCCGCCTGAAGGACGCCGGCATTCCTTGCCTGACCGAAGCCGCGATGGCCAAGCTCTTCGCCTCGGAGGCCGCCGAGCGCATCATCTCCGGCGCCCTGCAAACCTTCGGCGGCATGGGCTACATGGTCGACACCGGGATCGAACGTATCGCGCGGGACGTCCGCGTCTGTCAGATCTACGAAGGCACGTCCGACATCCAGAAACTGATCATCGCCCGCGCCCTCAGCGCCTGAGGCCCCCCACATCATCTGTCCATAAATATCCCGGGGAATCGCCGCCAGGCGATGGGGCAGCGCCCCGCACCGCGCCGTCAGGCGCTCAATAGCAACGCGCCCGGCAAAGCCGGGCGCTCCGCTTGGCGGTCCGGATCACAACCGCGTCCAGGGATTGATCCCCTGACGGCGCAGCGCGCGGTAGGTGATGACCATGTAATACACATCCGCAACGAAGATCATCGCGATGAAGGTGCCGACAAAATACCATTCGCCCGGCCGGCCCAGAATATAGATCAACCCGGTCGTCATCGATGACCCGATCCACTTGGCCCAGGCGATGGTAAAGCTCTGCCCCTCCATCGACCCGCCGCGCGCGTAGAACATGGCAACAAACGACACCGACATCAGCGCATTCTGCGCAAAGGCGATGACCTTGGCGGCTTCGATCTGGTCGCGGTTGAAATAGGTGTCGAACTGCATGAAGAACTTCGCGCCGGTCAGGATCACCAGGAACGAGAACACCAGCATGACGACCGTGAAGCCGATCCATTGCCCGCGCGTGATTCCGTAGGACTTGGCGAAGTATTTGTAACCAAAGCGGAAAAAGGTATAAAGGATGACCAGGTCCAGCACCGCCCACAGTGCGAAGACAATCTGCGCCTTGGCCCCGCCATACGGCACCAGCGCCGCATCCGCGCTGCCATAGGGCGGGATGATCAGCGAAAAGATGATCTCCCAGGACAGGTTCAGCGTCAGCGCCACGATCGGCATGCCGTAGCTTTGATCCTTGAACCCGCGATAGATCATCGCCGAATAGGCCAGCGCCCAAGTGTAGATGCACAGGTGGTTGGCGATCTGGATTTGATAGAGTTCCATATGCTCCCCCGCTCGGCCCATCGATCCTGCGCGGATACCGCGAAACAGGCATCCCGGACAATCAAAAAACCCCGCGCCGGGCGCGGCGCGGGGTCAAATTCCGGTCAACCGATCCGGTTCAGGGCGCGCTCAGGACTCATCTTCCAGTGCGTCCAGGGCGGCTTTCAGTTCATCCTTCGAGACGGCTTTCTCGCTGACGCTCGCCTGCGCCAGGATCAGATCCACGACCTTGTCCTCGAATAGCGGCGCGCGCAGTTGCTGCTGCATCTGCGGATTCTTCTGCACGAATTCGAAGAATTCCCGCTCCTGCCCCGGATACTGGCGGGCCTGACCCATGATCGCCTGCGTCATCTCGGCGTCGGTGACCTCGACCTCGGACGTGCGGCCGATCTCGGCCAGCAGCAGGCCCAGCTTCACACGGCGCACGGCCAGCGTGCGGTGCTCGTCGGTGGGCTCGATGGCGTCATGGTTGTGATCGGTGACATCGGGGTTTTCGTCATGCCACAGCGAATGCGCGATTTGCGAGGCTTCGGCGTCCACCAGGCTGGGCGGCAATTCGAATGTCACGGTCTCGTCCAGCTTGTCCAGCAGGCTGCGCTTGACAATCGCGCGGGCGGCCTGGGCGTATTCGCCTTCCAGCCCGTCGCGGATCTGGCCGGTCAGCGCGTCCAGCGATTCCGCGCCGAACTTGGCGGCCAGTTCGTCGTTCAGCTCGGCGGCGGCGGAGGCCTTGACGGCCTTGATCGCGCAGGCAAAGACGGCTTCCTTGCCGGCCAGATGCTCTGCCCCGTAATCGGCGGGGAAGGAGACGGTGACATCCTTGCTGTCGCCGGCCTTCACGCCGGTCAGCTGCTCTTCAAAACCGGGGATGAACTGGTTCGAGCCCAGCACCAGCGGGTAGTCCTCGGCGGCGCCCCCCTCGAAGGGTTCGCCGTCGATCCGGCCGGTGAAGTCAAAAACAACCTGATCGCCATCTTCGGCGGCGCCGTCCTTGTCCTCGAAATTCTGGGCCTGCTTGGCCAGGTTTTCCAGCGCCTCGTCAACTGCGGCGTCGTCGGCCTTGACGACCAGGCGCTCCAGCGACAGGGCCGCAAAGTCCGGCGTGGCGATCTCGGGCAGCGCCTCGTAGGTCATTTCGACGATCACATCGTCGCCTTCTTTCCACGCCTCGCCATTCTGCATTTCAACCGAGGGCTGCGCGGCGGGCCGGTCGCCGGACGCGTCGAAATGCGCCTGCATCGCGCCGTCCACGGCTTCCTGCATGGCTTCGCCCATCAGGCGCTGGCCGAACTGCTTCTTCAGCATGGCCATCGGCACCTTACCCTTGCGAAAGCCCTTCAGCTCGACCTCGGGCTGCGCTTCGCGCAGCTTCTCGTCGACCTTGGCTTCCAGTGCGGCGGCGGTAACGGTGATCGTGTATCCACGCTTCAGGCCGTCGTTCAGGGTCTCGGTGACGTTCATTGTGTTCCTCGCATAAGCTGACAGGCCGCCCGGACGGCGGCCTGAAGAATTCTGCGCCTTACTAGTTTGCGCCTGTCAGGGGATCAACCCTGAATCTGGCGCCGCTGCGCCGGGCTGGCGCGTTTGTCGCCGCCGGACGAACGGGCGCCGATCACAGTGTCATGATGCGGGCCTGGGCGTCCTGATAGGCAAAACTGCACCGCACCTCCAGCGATTGCCCGGCGCGATCGACCTGCAGCATCACGTCGCGCGATTCCGGCAAGCCGTTCGCGCCGATCACCTCGCGCGTGCCGACCACGCCGCGCACATCGAACCCGGCCTCGCGCCCCGCCGCCAGACAGGCGGTTTCGGCAGTGCTTGCCGCCGGGACTGGCGGGGGCACGGGCATCACGGGATTCGCGGCGCCCGTCGTAGCGCCCGTCGCGGGAGCAGACGGCACGGGTGCGGCGCGCGCGAACGGGTTGGACAAGCGCGCGCCATTGCGAAAATCGGGCACGTTGGCGCAACCGGTCAACAGCAGGACGGCAGCCAGCGCCCCTGCCCCGATGGCCTTTCTACGCGGTGATGTGCTCATGATCTGCCCCCTGTCTGATGGAAGCGGCGGCCCGCAGGACCGACGCCCGGTTGGATAGCCCGATTTCCCGGACCCCGTTTTCTGATCCGAAATCCTTTTCCGATCTCAGCCCGATCGTGACACCCGGTCAAGCCCCGATCAGGGCCTGCGCCGCACCGCGCGCGGCCTGGGTTACGGTATCGCCCGACAGCATCCGGGCGATCTCGTCCACGCGCTCGCCAGCGGAAAGCCGAGCGACCCTGCTGAGCGTCTGGCCGCCAGACACGGATTTTTCCACCCGCCAGTGATGCGCGCCCAGCGCGGCAACCTGCGGGCTGTGGGTGACGACCAGAACCTGCGCCCCCTGCGCCAGCCCGCGCAAACGCCGGCCCACGGCATCGGCTGTCGCCCCGCCGACGCCCCGGTCGATCTCGTCGAAAATCATCGTGACGCCGGAATTTCCCCGGCTCAGGCAGACTTTCAGCGCCAGCAAAAAGCGCGACAATTCCCCGCCCGAGGCGATCTTGTTCAGCGCCCCGGCGGGCGCCCCGGGGTTGGTCGCCACCTCGAAGGTCACCGCATCCGCGCCCTCCGGCCCCGGATCGGCAGGGGCGATGACGGTCTTGAATACCGCGCGATCCATCTTCAGCGGGGCCAGTTCGCCGGCCATGGCACTGTCCAGCGCGGCGGCGGCGGCGCTGCGCGCCTGCGTCAGCGCCGCGCAGGCGCCCGAGAAGCGTTGCGCGGCGTCCCGTTCGGCGCGGGCCAGCGCCGCCAGATCGCTGTCGCCGGCGTCCAGCGCCGCCAGACGGTCGCGCAGGGTCGCGGCATGGGCGCCCAGGTCATCGGCCAGAACGCCATGCTTGCGCGCCAGGGCCCGCAGCGCGAACAGGCGTTCCTCGACCTGTTCCAGCGTGGCCGGGTCGGTGTCCATCGCGTCCAGGCAGGCATCGACCTGCGACTGCGCGTCGGACAGATCCGCCAGCATCCGGCCCAGCGCCTCGATGGCACCGTCCAGCCGCCCTTCGACCCCGTCCGCCGCGTCCTCCAGCCAGCGCAGGGCGTCCAGGCCCAGCCGTTCCGCGCCTTCATCGCCCAGTGCCTGGCGCGCGCGTTCCACATCGGCGCGCAGGCGCGTCGCGGCCTGCATCAGACGGCGGCGGGTGTCCAGGTCGGCCTCTTCGCCCGGTTGCGGATCCAGCGTGTCCAGTTCCTTGACCGCGTGGCGCAGGAAATCTTCCTCGGATTTCAGGGCGGCGATGCGCGTCTCGGCCTCGATCCGCGCCTTGCGCGCACCGGACAGCCCGCGCCAGGCGGCGCGCGTCTGGGCCAGTTCGCTTTCGACCCCGGCAAAGGAATCCAGCAGTTGACGATGCCCGCGCGGGTTGAGCAGACCCCGGTCATCATGCTGCCCGTGGAGTTCGACCAGCGTTTCCGACAACGCGCGCAGAACGTCGCCGGTGGCGCGGCGCCCGTTGATCCAGGCGGTCTTGCGGCCGTCGGCGGCGTTCACACGGCGCAGGATCAAGGCCTCCTCGGGGTCGATCCCGGCCTTGGTCAGCACCGCGCGGCCCGGGTGATCGTCCGACAGTTCAAACACCGCCTCGACCTCGCCCTGGGCGGCCCCCTGACGCACCAGATCGGCACGCCCGCGCCAACCCAGCACGAAGCCCAGACTGTCCAGCAGAATGGATTTACCCGCGCCGGTTTCCCCGGTCAGGACATTCAGGCCGGGCTGGAAATCAAGCTCCAGCCGGTCGATCAGCAGCATGTCGCGGATCGTCAATGTGCGCAGCATGTCCTGCCCCGCCCCCCAATTTCCCGCGTCAGATCCAGTCGCCGCGAACCGTGCGGCGGTAAATCTCTCGCAGCCAGTTTTCACCCGCCGCATCGGTGCTCAACCCTTCATTGGTCAGCAAACGATAGCTGTCCTCGTAGAACGGGCTGGACTGGAAGTTGTAGCCCAGGATCGCGCCCGCCGTTTGCGCCTCGTTGCGCAAGCCAAGCGCCAGATAGGACTCGACCAGGCGGAGCAACGCTTCGGGGGTCTGGGTCGTGGTCTGGTAATCCTCGACTACCGCGCGGAACCGGTTGATCGCCGCCGCATAGTTGCCGCGCGCCAGATAGTAGCGCCCGATCTCCATTTCCTTGGCGGCCAGGCGGTCGAAAGCCAGGTCGAATTTCAGCACCGCCGAGCGCGCGTATTCGGTGTCCGGATACTGCTCGATCACGTAGCGCAACTGGCGCAGGGCCTGGAACGTCAGACCCTGATCGCGACCAACGTCCTCGATCTGATCGTAATAGGTCAACGCCACGATATAGGCGGCCCAGGCGGCATCGGGATCGCCGGGATACTGATCCAGGAAGCGCTGCGCGGTGGTGCGCGCCTCGTCGTAGCGGCCCTCGCGGTGCAGCGCATAGGCCTGCATCACGATCGCCCGGCGCGCCCAGTCGGTATAGGGGTAGAGCCGCTCGATCTCGCGGAAATAGCGCAGAGCGGGGTCGGCGCGGCGATTGTTTTCCAGCACGAATTCCCCGCGCTGAAAGATTTCCTCGGCGGTAAAGGCCTCCAGAGATTCATTGTCGCGCACACGACCGGAACACGCGGTCAAGCTGGCGGTCAACACGCCGATCATCACCAATGTGCCCAGTCTGCGCCGGGCGCCCTGCTTCGCAACAGCCATTCTTGCCAGTCCCCTTGGCAGCGCCCGGTGCGGGTGCGCCGATTCCCCATCCGCGAACGCGGTATCTGGCGGTTCTGGTAACACAGATGCCGGGGCTGCGCAAAACGCCAATGCGCGGAACCTCGCCGGGATTTGTGAAACGCTCATACGGGCTTGACCCGGTCAGGCGGTGATTGCCAGATCCGCGTGGCAAACGCCCGCACCGGGCATGGCATGGGCCTGCTCGGCATCGATGACAACCCAGTCGAACGCGCGCGGATCGGCCATCAGCGCGCGCACCAGACGTCCGGTCAGCGTATGGCCGGCGCGGTGGCCGACATAGCGGCCCAGAATGGGTGCTCCGGCCACCGCCAGATCGCCCATGGCGTCCAGCATCTTGTGGCGCACCGGTTCATTGGCGCGCCGCAGCCCGCCGGGGCTGAGCACGTCTTCTCCGCTGACCACGACCGCGTTTTCATAGCTGCCGCCCAGCGCAAGCCCGTTGGCGCGCATGAAATCGACATCCGCCTGACGACAAAAGGTGCGGCAATCGCTGAGCTCCCGCACGAAGGTGCCGTTGCACAGTTCCAGTTCAAGATGCTGGCGACCGATCGCGGCATCGGGGAAATCGATTTCAAACGCGATGGAAAGCTGATCGGCCGGCTCCAGCCGCGCCCAGGCTTCGCCCATGCGGATCTCGACCGGTCGGCGCAGACGGATCGCCATCAGGGGAGCGCCCTGTCGTTTCATTCCGGCGTCTACAAAGGCCGCGACAAACGGGCGCGCCGAGCCGTCGAGGATCGGAACCTCGGGTCCGTTCAGGACGATCCGCGCGTTGTGAATCCCGCATCCGGCCAGTGCCGCCATAAGATGCTCGACGGTCGAAACCGTGGCCCCATGCGCATTGCCCAGCTTGGTGCACAGATTGGCCTCGATCAGGGCATCCACGCCGACCTTGATGCAGCGCGCCGACTGCGGTCCATGCAGGTCGATACGCTCGAAAACGATCCCGTGGTTTTCAGGTGCCGGATGCACATCCATCGCAACTTCACGCCCCGAATGAAGGGCAATTCCAACGAAATGGACAGAGCTGTCGAGGGTGGTTTGCACGGGGGACGAAGCCTGACTGATTGATCTGAGCGTTGTTTAGAAAGGCGCCGTGCGGATCACAAGTCACGCTTTGTAACACGATGTAACAGACATCTCACGGATGCGCGAGTTTCCGCGCACGACCTCTTTCATGGACTTAAACCGCTGAGATAAAACAGAAAAGAGCCAGCAAACGCTGGCTCTTTCCAAATGATGCCTCGGCGACAAGTGAACGGTTGTGACCGCTCAATTGGCCTGACGGCGCAGAAACGCCGGAATTTCAATGCGCTCTTGCGTGCCGCGATGCTGCGGCTCGTCATCATAGACGGGCGCCTGTTGCGGCGCATTGTGCTGCTGGGCGGGGTGCTGGGCGGGGCGCTGGCGCGCCGCGGGTTGCGGATGCTCCTGCGCATTGCCGGACATCCGGTGGATCAGACCGCCAAGCCCGCCAAAGCGCGGCCGCTCGGCCTGCTGCGGCGCTGCCTGGGGGCGCGGCGGGGCGGCTTGCGGGCGGGGCGCGGCGGACCCGTCGTCCGGCGCTTTCATCACCGCCTCGCGCAGCCGCGCCATGGTTTCCTGTGACGGCTGGCCTTGCGAACGCTCGGCCCGGGCGGGTGCAGTGAACTGCGCGGCCTCATCGTAATGCCGCTGCTGCGGAGCACGTTGTTGTGGCTGCTGCTGCGGTTGCGGCGGGTATTGATGCTGCTGGTTGAGGTGTTGGGCGCGCTGCGCACTCAGAACCACGGTCGGCCGGGGTGAGGCCGCAGCCTGCTCACCCAGAACATCGTCGAGATCGAACTCATCCTGAACCGGAGCCGCAGCGGCGGGTTCCTGATAGCTCTGGCGCGCGGGTTCAGGGCGCAATTCCAGCGTCGGTTCGACCGGGGCCACCGGCTGATAGGCCTGGCGGGTCTGGAAGCGCGGTTCCGTCGGTTGCGGCGTGTGCTCGGCGGCGTATTGCTGCTCGCGCGGCTCGGGCCGGTATTCGGCGGCCTCGGGCCGCGCCTCAAATTGGGTGTCATACTGGGCGTATTGTTCGGGCTGGGTGTCGTAGTGCTCAGCCTCGTAGGTTGGCTCCGGGGCATACTCGGGCTCTGGCGCGTAGGCGTCTTCGACCTCGGCTTCGTGCGCCTGCGTGGCCAGCGGCTCGGCCATGCGGCGGCGCTGAACGTCAAGCGACTGGGCGTCGGCCCGGGCCTCGATCCCGGTGGCCACCACTGACACCCGGATGCCGCCCTCCAGCGCAGGATCCAGTGTCGAGCCGACGATGATGTTGGCGTCCGGATCAACCTTCTCGCGGATCAGATTGGCGGCTTCGTCCAGCTCATACAGCGTCAGATCGCTGCCGCCGGTGATGTTGATCAGCACACCGCGCGCGCCGTTCAGGCTGATTTCGTCCAGCAGCGGGTTTGCGATGGCCTTTTCGGCGGCCTGGCGCGCGCGATCCTCGCCTGCGGCTTCGCCGGTGCCCATCATCGCCTTGCCCATCTCGTCCATGACGGCGCGAACATCGGCGAAATCCAGGTTGATCATGCCCGGACGAACCATCAGGTCGGTGACTCCCTTGACGCCCTGGTACAGCACGTCGTCGGCCATCGCGAAGGCTTCGGCGAAGGTCGTGTTTTCGTTGGCGATCCGGAACAGGTTCTGGTTCGGAATGATGATCAGCGTATCGACGACCTGTTGCAGGGCCTCGACCCCTTCATCGGCCTGACGCATCCGCTTGGCGCCCTCGAACGTGAAGGGCTTGGTGACGACACCGACGGTCAGCACACCCAGTTCGCGCGCCGCCTGCGCGATGATCGGCGCGGCGCCCGTGCCCGTGCCGCCGCCCATGCCGGCGGTGATGAAGCACATATGTGTGCCGGCCAGATGGTCGATGATCTCTTCCAGCGTTTCTTCCGCCGCCGAAGCCCCGACCGAGGGGCGCGCCCCGGCGCCCAGACCTTCGGTCACCTTGACACCAAGCTGCACGCGCGAGCGCGCCTTGGATTGCTGGAGCGCCTGCGCGTCGGTGTTGGCGACGACGAATTCGACACCCTCCAACTGCTGCTCGATCATGTTGTTGACGGCGTTGCCGCCCGCGCCACCAACGCCGAATACCGTGATGCGCGGAGTCAGATCCGCCTTTTCCGTCGGGATGAATGTAAGTGCCATTGCCTGTTCCGCCTGGTTCTGCCGGCTTTGCCATCCAGTCGGACGGAGACCCGGTCATTGGTGATTTGCTCGACTTTTTTTCAAAGTCTAACGCGCCTCGGAGTCCGCGTCATCAAAAAAAGCCATCACCCGCGACCGGAAACGCAAAAAAACCGAAGCGATTCCCGTTTGTTCCGGTTTTTCGGGGCACGGCGCTGACGGCCGGTTCTACCAGTTGTCCCGAAACCACTTCATCGCTCGTTTGATCGGCCGCGCGGCAAATCGCTGGGCCGGGATATCGAAATCCCACCATTCATCCTGCGGGCAGGCGGCGAACTGGCACAGGCCGACGATGGCGGCGAAATCGGGGCCTGTTGCGGCCTGCGGCAGGCCCTGCACACGGATCGGGCGGCCCAGCCGCACCTGCTGGCCCAGAATGCGCGCCGCGAGCCCGTCCAGCCCGGGGATCTGGCTGGCGCCGCCGGTCAGCACGATCTGCTGGCTGGGCAGGTGATCGAACCCGGCCACATCCAGCCGCGCGCGCACCTCTTCCAGGATCTCCTCGACACGGGGGCGCATGATCCCGATCAGCTCCGACCGGGTGATGGTGCGCCGATCCTTGTCCCAGTCGCCGCTGTCGCCGCCAATCTCGATCGTTTCGCGATCATCGCGCCCGGTGGCCAGCAAGCCACCGTAATAGGTCTTGATGCGTTCAGCGGTCGAATAGGGAATTTGCAGACCCTTGGCGATGTCGCCGGTGATGTGATCACCGCCCAGCCGCACGGTATCGGCGTAGATCATGTGCTTCTTGATGAAGATCGACAGGCTGGTCGATCCACCGCCCAGATCGATCGCCGCCGCGCCCAGTTCCTGCTCGTCCTCGACCAGCGCCGAGCGCCCGGACATATAGGGCGCCGCCGCCAGGCCGGCGACCTCGACATCGCAGCGCTTGAGGCAATGCGCCAGGTTCTGCACGGCATTCGCATCGACGCTGAGCAGATGCATGTCGCAGCCCAGCCGCCGTCCCGCCTGCCCGCGCGGATCGGCCAGCCCGTTGCGATGGTCCAGCATGAAATTCACCGGCTGCGCGTGCAACACTTCACGTCCGTTGCCCAGATCTGGCACGTCGCAGGCGTCCAGCACGTTGGCGATGTCGTCCTCGGACACATGGGCGCCGGCAATATCAACCGTGCCTTCCAGCCCGTAGGACCGCATGTCGCCGCCCGAAAAGCACAAGATCGCGTGGTCCACGCGGGTCTGCGCCATTTTCTGCGCGGTCTGCAAGGCGGTGCGCACGGCGCGTTCGGTTTCCTGCATCGCGGCGATTTCGCCAAAGCGCACACCGCGCGACCGTGTGGTTCCGGCGCCGATCACCCGAAACGTGGCTTGCCCGGCCATCGCGCCCACGCCCGACCCTTCGCGGGGCCCGTCCGACGAGCCGAATTTCAGGATCAGGCAGGCCACCTTGAAGGTGCCGATATCCAGCACCGCGATCACGCCTCGCTGCATGGCCTGAAGGCGCAACTGGCGCATGGTGCGTTGCGATTGATACAGATCGGTCATGGGGGCTAACCTCCGCTAGAGTTGCGCCGGATGCGGGTGAGTTCATCCATCGAGTCGGTGGACAGTCGAAGCGTGGGACGCGACGGGATGCGCAGATCAATGACCTGCACGTCGCGCGCCAGAAGATCCTGGGCAGCATTCAGCGCGAGCACCCGTTCCAGGGCACCCTGCGCATCCCGGGCGGGCAACAGGATGCGCTGACCACGGTCCAGCACCACGTCCCACCGCCGTTCGCCGACGCGCACCAGCCCGCGCAACCGGTCGCGCAGGGGGCGCAAAGTGTCCCACAGAAGCTGCGCCTCGGCGATGGCGGCGGGGGCGCCGTCGCCGGCGATCAGCGGCAGGTCGGGGCGCGCCGCGCGATTGGCCAGGCGGGCCACCCGGTTGCCGTTGGCGTCGATCAGGTCCAGCCCGCTCTGGTTGCGCCAGATCATCGCTGGAAGGCGCTCTTCGATCACCACCTGCAACACGCCCGAACGCACCTGAAGCGAGGCATTGCGCACCGCGTCCAGTGCCTCGGCAGTGTCGCGCAGGGCGGCCAGGTCCAGTTGGAACGACGAAACGGGGAACTGGACGTCCAGCAATTGCGCAACCCCTTGCGCCACTTCGGGCGAGCGCGACTGCACGACGACCGAGTCGACCCGGAATTCCGGGCGGTTCTCGACCGCCAGCCGGGCCGATACCGCCAGGGCGATCAGCGATGCGCGCCGGTCGGCATCCGAAAGATAGCCGCCGACCAGCGCCATGATCAGCAGAACCGGCAGGCCCACGCGCACGAACAGGCGCACCACCGGCGTCAGCCACATCCGGTTGAGGCGATACATCAGGCGGCTGGGCGAATAGTCGGTGTCCGGGCGCGGTTCGGCGGGGATGTCGGTCAGGCCCGCCCAGTCTTGCGGCATTGCCCTGCCGCTGGCGGATCCCTGCGTGAAGCCATCCGTCACCGGTGCCGCGCCACAGGCTGCGCGCGCGGATCGTTGGGGCAAAGCTCGCCCGCGAGAGGATTGCCGGGCCTGATGCGGCGGTGTGCCGGCGGGCGTGAACTGCGCCGAAGGGATTGCTGCGAAGGGATCGAAACCGCGCTCCAACGTGGCGTCATCGACCTGCGGCGCGGGGGGCATCCCGAATTCGGAGGGCGGCAACGGGGGCCAGGACTGGGGCTGCGGCACAGCCGGAGGGGAGACCCGCCGGGTGGGCTGCTGTTCATCAGGCCCGGACGCGGCGGCCTCGACGGGGGCGGGGTCGAACGCGTCGATCGGGTCGGGCCACAGATAGCGCGCCTGCGCGTCGCGCCCCGCCGTGCCATGGCGCACCGGGGCGCCGCGCGTCAACGGGGGCTGCGACAGCACGGGGCGGTCGCGGGGCCAGTCGCGGGGCCAGTCGCGGGGCCAGTCGCGGCTCAACGTCGACACGAGGCGTCCTCCACCAGCCAACGGCACAGGTCAGGAAAAGGGATTCCGCACCGTTCGGCCTGTTCGGGGCTCAGTGACGTGGGGGTCATGCCCGGCTGCGTGTTGGTCTCCAGCAACACCAGCCCGTCCAGGCCGCGCGCTTCATCCCAGCGAAAATCGGTGCGGCTCAGCCCCCGGCACCCCAGCGCGTCATGGGCGCGCCGCGCGTAATCCAGACAGGCTTCGAAAATAGCGCCCGGCAATTCGGCTGGCACCACATGGCGCGAGCCGCCGGGCTTGTATTTCGCATCATAGTCATACCAGCCATCGGTGATGATATCGGTGACGGTCAGCGCCCGGTCGCCCAGCACGCTGGTGGTCAGTTCGCGCCCCGGTGCGAAGGCTTCGACCATGACGGTCCCGGGCATCGACGCATCCAGTTGCGGCGGGCCGTTATTCTCCGCGTCAACGATCCACACGCCCACCGACGAGCCTTCGTTGAACGGCTTGACCACGTAGGGCGGAGGCATCACGTGGCGCGCACGCACCGCGTCGCGCGTCGCCAGCAGGCTGTCGACCACCGGCAAACCATGGGCGCGGTAGACATCCTTGGTGCGCTGCTTGTCCATCGCCAGCGCCGAGGCCAGAACCCCGGAATGCGTATAGGGAATATCCAGCCATTCCAGCAGGCCCTGAACGCAGCCATCCTCGCCATACGGGCCATGCAGCGCGTTGAAGGCGACATCCGGCTTCAGGTCGGCAAGCCGCTGCGCCAGGTCGCGCCCGGCATCCAGTTCGACGACCTTGAATCCAGCCTCCCGCAGTGCCGCGGCGCAACTGCGCCCGGATGACAGTGACACCTCGCGCTCAGCCGAGATGCCGCCCATCAAAACCGCCACTGTGGGGGCTGCCCTGCTCGACATGCCCACCAACTCTGCCTCAATTCCGGGGCTTTTCGCCCACCTTATACTTGTCGGCCCGGAGGTATTCTGCCCCTCAACGCCAAGCGGAACCGTGTCCGCTCACTCATCCGAGGGGGCTGGTTCGCCCACGCGCATGATCTCCCATTCTAGCGTAATCCCGCTGTTTTGGAATACACTTTTTCGAACTTCTTCGCCCAGTCTTTCCAGGTCGGTCGCGCTGGCCCCCCCGGTATTGACCAGGAAGTTGGCATGCAGCGGCGACATCTGGGCCCCGCCGACGCGCGCGCCACGCATCCCCGCCTTGTCGATCAGCGCCCAGGCCTTTTGCTCATGCGTATCGTCCGCGCGACCGGTCGAGGAAAACCCAGCCGGGTTGCGAAATGTCGAACCCGCCGTGCGCTCCTTCGTCGGCTGGGTGGCGTCGCGCTTGGCCAGTTGCCCGGCCATGCGGTCGGCCAGCGCCTGCGGATCGCCCGGTGGCGCGATGAACGTCGCCGACACGATGACCGCGCCGTCGGGAAGGTCGGACTGCCGGTAGCGCAGCGCCAGTTCGGTGGCGGCAAG
>TARA_R110002124_G_scaffold26361_4_pt1 | contig 38872 bp, 41 predicted proteins | sample TARA_R110002124 | Tara Oceans TARA_R110002124 (sample SAMEA4397445) | marine metagenome | biome: Polar Biome; feature: [SRF] surface water layer (ENVO:00010504); material: water (ENVO:00002006), including particulate matter (ENVO:01000060) such as... | depth 5 m
GAGCGCCCGCAGGTTGACGCGGATGGGCAGGCGGCCCTGCAGTTCCGGCAGCATGTCCGACGGTTTTGAGACGTGGAACGCGCCCGAGGCGATGAACAGGATGTGGTCCGTGTTGACGGGCCCATGCTTGGTCGCGACGGTGGTGCCTTCGATCAGCGGCAGCAAGTCGCGCTGCACCCCTTCGCGGCTGACGTCGCCGCCCTTCACGTCGGAGCGCTGGGAAATCTTGTCGATCTCATCGAGGAACACGATGCCGTTGTTCTCCACCGCATGGATGGCGTCCTTCACGACACGGTCGTCGTCCAGCAGCTTGTCGCCTTCTTCGGCCAGCAGGACGCCGTAGCTTTCTTCCACGGTCAGGCGCTTGGGCTTCTGCTGCTGGCCGAAGGCCTTGCCCAGCATGTCGCCCAAATTGAGCATGCCCATCTGCGCCCCTGGCATGCCGGGGATGTCGAAGGTCGGCATGCCCATGCCGGCGCCGTCCGACACGGTGACCTCGATCTCGCGGTCGTTGAGCTCGTTGTTCCTCAATTTCCGCCGGAAGGTTTCGCGGGTTTCCTTGGAGGCGTTCTCGCCGACCAGCGCGTCGAGCACCCGCTCCTCCGCCCGCGCCTCGGCCTTGGCCTGGACCTGCTTGCGCAGGCGTTCGCGGGTCATGTGGATGGCGGTTTCGACCAGGTCGCGGACGATCTGCTCCACATCGCGGCCGACATAGCCGACCTCCGTGAACTTGGTGGCCTCGACCTTGATGAAGGGGGCCTGGGCCAGCTTGGCCAGCCGGCGCGCGATCTCGGTCTTGCCGACGCCGGTCGGCCCGATCATCAGGATGTTCTTGGGCAGGACCTCTTCCTTCAGGTCGTCGTCCAGCTGCTGCCGCCGCCAGCGGTTGCGCAGCGCGATGGCGACCGCGCGCTTGGCGTCCTTCTGGCCGATGATGTGGCGGTCCAGTTCGGAGACGATCTCGCGCGGCGTGAAGCTCGACGTGCCGGCGGCGAGCGTGTCGTCCAGGCTGCGCGGGGCGGAGGTCGTGTCGGCGGTCTCGGTCATAAGGCCTCGATGGTCAGGTTGGAGTTGGTATAGACGCAGATCCCGGCGGCCACACCCATGGCCTTTTCGGCGATCTGGCGGGCGTCCAGGCCGTCCTGGTCGACCAGCGCGCGGGCGGCGGCCAGGGCGTAATTGCCGCCGGACCCGATGCCGATCAGGCCGTCCTCGGGCTCCAGCACGTCGCCGGTCCCGGTCAGGACCAGGGAAACTTCTTTATCCGCCACGGCCATCATGGCTTCCAGCCTTCGCAGGTAGCGGTCCGTGCGCCAGTCCTTAGCCAGTTCGACACAGGCCCGGGTCAGCTGCGTGGGATATTGTTCCAGCTTGGCTTCCAGGCGCTCGAACAGGGTGAAGGCATCGGCGGTGGCCCCGGCGAAGCCGCCGATCACGTTGCCGTCGCCCAGCCGGCGCACCTTGCGCGCATTGGCCTTGATCACCGTGTCGCCGAGCGACACCTGGCCGTCGCCGGCCAGCACCACGTCATCGCCCTTGCGCACGCAAAGGATGGTGGTGCCGTGCCAAAGGGGGGTGTCGCTTGCCATAGGGTCGGTTCCTTGGAATGTGGCCGTGGAATGCCGGTCTGCCGGGAAAAGGGAAGCCGGGATGATAGGGAACCATGTGGTCGGGTCAACGGTCCATATCAAGGCGGGGTCATGGGGCCGTGTGGCGGCCGGGTGGCGGGCGGCGGCCGGGCGTACTATTTTTTTGGTAAAAGAGGGGCCGCCTGATAAAAGACCGCATCCACAGTTTCGGAAGGAAATCGGCCATGCGCACGGCCAGCGTCGAACGCAACACCAAGGAAACGCAGATCAAGGTCAGCGTCAACCTGGACGGCACGGGGGAATATTCCGTGTCGACCGGGATCGGCTTCCTCGATCACATGCTGGAACAGCTGTCGCGCCATTCGCTCATGGACCTGACGGTCGAGGCCCAGGGCGATACCCATATCGATTTCCACCACACCACCGAGGACACGGGCATCGCCATCGGCGAAGCCGTGAACAAGGCGCTGGGCGACCGCCGCGGCATCACGCGCTACGGCGCGGCCCTGGTGCCCATGGACGAAACCCTGTCGCGCATCGCCATCGACCTCAGCAATCGGCCTTATCTGATTTGGCGGGTGAATTTCTCCAAGCCCAAGCTGGGCGACATGGACACGGAACTGTTCAAGGAATGGTTCCAGGCCTTCGCCCAGGCTGCCGGGGCGACCCTGCACGTGGAAAACCTCTACGGTGAGAACAACCACCATATCGTCGAGTCCTGCTACAAGGGCCTGGCGCGGAGCCTGCGCGACGCCGCCACCATCGACCCGCGTAAGGCCGACGCCGTGCCCTCGACCAAGGGAACCCTGGGCGGCTCGCTCTAGGCCGCCCCGCCTCCGCCCGCCCCGGGCGACCGACTTCTAACGAGCATCTGGACCCATGCGCGTCTTCACCGTTCACCTTCGCCGCCACGGCCTGGACCCGGACAAGGATGTCCGTCTGGTCAAGGAGGGCTTCAACTGGCCGGCGTTCCTGTTTTCGTTCCTCTGGGCGTTGTGGCACCGCATGTGGTGGACGGCGCTCGGCCTGTTCGTGATCATCACGGGCACGGGGTTCGCGGTCGAGGTTCTGCTGCCCGATCCCGTCGCCGGCACGGCGGTGATGCTGGCCCTTTACGCGGCCGTCGGCTTCGTCGCCAACGACCTTCGCCGCCGTCATCTGGCGGCCCAGGGCTTCGCCGAAACCGGCCCCGTCTGCGGCCAGGACCGGGACGATGCCCTCTACCGCTTCCTCGATGCCGACCCGGCGCTGGCCCGCGACCTCGCGGCCGCCCGGATTTGAGGAGCCCTCCATGACCATCGCCCTCATCGATTACGGTTCCGGCAACCTGCGCTCCGCCGCCAAGGCGGTCGAACGGGTGGTGCGGGAACTCGGCCGGTCCGACACGGTCGCCGTGACCGCCGACCCCGACATGGTCGCCCGGGCCGACCGCGTGGTCCTGCCGGGCGTTGGCGCCTTCGCCGATTGCCGGGCCGGGATCGATGCTCTGGACGGCATGATGGAGGCCCTCACCGAGGCGGTGATCACCCGCGCCCAGCCCTTCCTCGGCATCTGCGTCGGCATGCAGCTGATGGCGACCACGGGCTTCGAATTCGGCGAAACCCCCGGATTCGGCTGGATTCCGGGGTCGGTCAAGGCGCTCGATCCCGCCGACAAGACGCTGAAGATCCCCCATATGGGGTGGAACGAACTGTTCTGGGTCGGCTACCGGGAGCATCCCGTGCTCAAGGATTTGGCCAACGGACAGCACGCCTATTTCGTCCATTCCTTCCATCTGGTGCCGGACAATGCCGAACATCTTTTGGCCGTGACCGACTACGACGGCCCGGTGACCGCCGCCGTGGGCCGCGATAACCTGGTCGGCACCCAATTCCACCCCGAGAAAAGCCAGGCTGTGGGCCTTAAGCTCATCGAAAATTTCTTGAAATGGACGCCATGATATTTTTCCCCGCCATCGACCTCAAGGACGGCAATTGCGTGCGCCTGTATCAGGGCGACATGGACCAGGCGACGGTGTTTTCCGACGACCCGGCGGCGCAGGCGCAGGCGTTCCGGGACGCCGGCTGTGAATGGGTTCACTTGGTTGATCTTAATGGCGCCTTCGAGGGCAAGCCGGTGAACGGCGCCGCCGTGACCGGCATTCTGGCGGCTCTTGATATCCCCGTGCAGCTGGGCGGCGGCATCCGCACCATGGCGACGATCGACGATTGGCTGGCCCGGGGCGTGCGCCGGGTGATCCTGGGCACGGTCGCCTTGACCGATCCGGACCTGGTCAAGGCCGCCTGCAAGGCCCATCCGGGCCGGGTCGCCGTCGGCATCGATGCCCGCGACGGCCGGGTCGCCGTCGAAGGCTGGGCCGAAGTGTCGGAGCTGACGGCGCTGGAACTTGCCAAACGGTTCGAGGACGCGGGCGTGGCCGCCATCATCTTCACCGACATCGGCCGCGACGGCGTCATGCAGGGCCCCAACCTGCAGGCGACCCTCGATCTCGCCCGTGCTGTCTCCATCCCCGTGATCGCGTCGGGCGGCGTGTCGTCCATGGCCGACCTGGAAGAATTGAAGGCCCAGGGCGGCGGATTGCTCGAAGGCGTGATCTCCGGCCGCGCCGTCTATGACGGCAAGATCGACCTGCCCGCCGCCGTCAAGCTGCTGAAGGACGCGGCGTAAATGCTGAAAGCCCGGGTCATTCCCTGCCTCGACGTCAACGCGGGCCGCGTGGTCAAGGGCGTCAACTTCGTCGATTTGGTCGACGCCGGGGACCCCGTGGAGCAGGCCCAACTGTATGACGCCGCCGGGGCGGACGAACTTTGCTTCCTCGACATCACCGCCAGCCACGAAAACCGCGACACCATCTTCGACGTGGTGGCGCGCACGGCGGAACATTGCTTCATGCCGCTGACCGTGGGCGGCGGCGTGCGCACCACGGACGATATCCGCAAGCTTCTGCTGGCCGGGGCCGACAAGGTCTCCATCAACACCGCGGCCGTGCACAATCCGGACTTCGTGCGCGAGGCCTCGGAAAAATTCGGCGCGCAATGCATCGTCGTCGCGGTCGACGCCAAACGGGTCGACGCGGTGACGCGCGAACCCAGCCCCGACGGCACCCGGTTCGAGATCTTCACCCACGGCGGGCGCAAGGCCACGGGCATCGAATGCATTTCCTGGGCGGAAAAGATGGCCGAGTTCGGGGCCGGGGAAATCCTCCTGACCTCCATGGACCGGGACGGCACCAAGAACGGCTTCGACCTGGACCTGACCCGCGCCGTCGCCGACGCCGTGCCCGTGCCGGTGATCGCGTCCGGCGGGGTCGGCAATCTGGACCATCTGGTCGACGGCATCACCGAGGGTCATGCCTCGGCCGTGCTCGCCGCCTCGATCTTTCACTTCGGCACCTATTCCATTCAACAGGCCAAGGCGCATATGCTGGCAGCCGGCGCGCCGGTGCGCATGGACGAAACCGCCGCCTGAGATTTTTACGTTAGGACCCCGGCCATGACCCATATCCTGGACGCCCTGTTCGCGACCATCGAAAGCCGAAAAGCAGCTTTTGAAAATGGGGGCGCCGACCCGGCCTCAAGCTACACCGCCAAACTGTTCGCCGGCGGCACCCCCCTGATCGCGCGCAAGATCGGCGAGGAAGCGGTCGAGACCGCCGTCGCCGCCCTGACCGAGGACAATACCTCCGTCGCCAAGGAAAGTGCCGACGTGCTCTACCATCTGCTCGCCCTGTGGGCGCAGCTGGGCCTTGACCCCGCCGACGTCTGGGCCGAGTTGGAGCGCCGCACGGGGCAGTCGGGGATCGCGGAAAAGGCAAGCCGCCCGAAGTAAGGGCAGGAGAATTCAGATGGCTTACGACGAGAACAATATCTTTGCGCGCATCATCCGGGGCGAAATCCCCTGTTCGACCGTTTACGAGGATGACCATGTCCTGGCCTTCAAGGACATCCAGCCGCAGCGCCGGGTCCATGTCCTGATCATTCCCAAGGGACATTACGTCGACATGAGCGATTTCTCGGAAAACGCCAGCGACGCGGAAATCCTCGCCTATACCCGGGCCATCAAGAAGGTCGCCGACAAGCTGGGCGTGACCGAAGACGGCTATCGGCTGATCGCCAATACAGGCACGAACGGCCATCAGGACGTGCCCCACCTGCATCTCCACATCATCGGCGGGGAACCCGTCGGCCCGATGCTCAAGCGGCCCTGACCGCGCCCCGGCCGGATCTCATAACGGTCTGAATTACATACCGTTTTGCGGTTTTCTTTGCAAAATCCAGGTGACATACTTTCGTATGAATTCATCGACCATGAATAACCGGGGGATTATGCATGGATACGGATTTCGAATTCGATATGAGGTTGGACGATAACGGGGTTCTGCTGTTCAAGTTCGGCGGTGTTTTCGACGTTGACCAATGGGTCGATCGGCAGCGCGCCGCCTCGGCGCGGCTCTTTGGCAACGGCATCGATCCCGGGCTGCCGGCCGTCGTGGACCTGCGCGGCTTCATCCCGCCGCAGGGGGACTGGAACAAGATCGCCAAGCTTGTATTTGCCCGTTCGCAAACCATGGGCGAAACGCGGCAGCGCTGCGCCTTGATCACGGGCGGCAACGTCTGCATCGAACTCGCCTGCCGGTTTTACATCACGTCCAAGGCGGTCATGTCCCGCACCGAATGCGAAACCCGGACCTTTTGCACCTTCGAAGACGGTTATGCCTGGGCCGCTGAAAACCTCGTTATCCCCGTGCCGACCCGCCTCCACTAGCGGCGCCGCGCCCCGGCGCCAGGCGCCGGAACGACAGCGCCTCCGCCACGTGCAGGCGCGCCACCCCGTCTGATCCATCCATGTCGGCCAAGGTGCGGGCGACGCGCAATACCCGGTGATAGCCCCGGGCGCTGAGGCCCAGGCGCGCCGCCGCGTCCACCAGCAGTTTGCGCCCCGCGTCATCCGGTCTGGCGACCCGGTCGAGCAGTTCGCCATCGGCCTGGGCGTTGGTGCGGATCCCCGCGGCCTTTTCCCGTTTGTAACGGTCGGCCTGAATCGCGCGGGCCTGGGCGACCCGAGCCGCGACCTGGGCGGTGCCCTCGCCGGGCGGCGGCAGGTCGAGGTCGAGCGGGCTGACCGCCGGCACGTCCAAGTGAATGTCGATGCGGTCGAACAGGGGGCCGGAAATGCGGCCTTGATAATCTTCCGCGCATTTTGGGGCTTTTGAGCAGGCCTGCGCCGCGTCGCCCAGATAGCCGCAGCGACAGGGGTTCATGGCCGCGATCAATTGAAACCGCGCCGGATAGGTGACATGGGCATTGGCCCGCGCCACGGCGGCGCGCCCGGTTTCCAGCGGCTGGCGCAGACTTTCCAGGGTGGCGCGCTGAAATTCCGGCAATTCGTCCAGGAACAGCACGCCCTGATGGGCGAGCGAGACCTCGCCGGGCCGAACCCGCATGCCGCCGCCGATCAGGGCCGGCAGGGACGCCGAATGGTGCGGGTCGCGGAACGGCCGCTGGCGCGACAAGCCGCCGCCGGTCAGCTCGCCGGCCAGGCTCTGGACCATGGACACCTCGAGAATTTCTTCCGGCGCCAGCGGCGGCAGCAGCCCGGGCAGGCGCTGCGCCAACATGGATTTCCCGGCCCCCGGCGGGCCGACCATCAGAAGATTATGGCCGCCGCTGGCCGCGATCTCCAACCCCCGCTTGGCCGTTTCCTGGCCCTTGATGTCGGCCAGGTCCGGATACTGTGCGGCTTGCCCGGCCTCGGGCCGGGCCGGCGGGGCCAGCACCTGCGTGCCTTTGAAATGGTTGACGAGCACGAGAAGATTGGGCGCGGCCAGGATGTCCGCCCCGCCGGCCCAGGCCGCCTCGCCGCCCTGCCGGGCCGGGCAGATCAACCCTAAGTCCCGGGCGTTGGCATGGACGGCGGCCGGCAGCACGCCTGCCACCGGGGCCAGCGCCCCGTCGAGCGCCAGTTCGCCCAGGGCCAGATAGCGCACCATATCGTCGGCCGGCAGCACGTCCATGGCGGTCAACAGCGCCAATGCGATGGGCAGGTCGAAATGGCTGCCTTCCTTGGCCAGGTCGGCGGGCGCCAGGTTGACGGTAATGCGCTTGGGCGGCAGGGCCAGGCCCATGGCGTGAAGGGCGGCGCGCACCCGTTCCCGGCTTTCCGCGACCGCCTTGTCCGGCAGGCCGACCACGGAAAAGGCGGGCAGGCCGCCGGTCATCTGCACCTGGACGTCGACGTCCAGAACGTCGATGCCCTGAAAGGCGGCGGTGGCGATGCGTGCGACCATCGTCGGCCCCTTGTTCTCAACCCCTGTTGGTTGGAAGATAAGATACCTTTTCGCGAAAGAGGAAAACCCCCCACGCGGCAAAGAGGCGCGATTTTGTCTAAGCCAGATCCCGGGGCCGCACGAACCTGTGCAGCACGCCGGACCCTTCGCTGATTTTGGCCCAGCTGTCCCGCGCGAAGCGGATTTCGGCAAGAGCGGCGGTCGGATACTTTTCCGCCAGATTTGCCAGGGCCTTGGCCTTGCCGGTTCCGGCCAGGCGATGGGCCAGGTCCTCGATCTCCGGGTTATGGCCGATCAGCAGCAGGCGGTCGCAGTCGTCGGGTACGCGACGCAGCGCCGCCAGCAGGGCGGCCGAGGACACGGCGTAAAGCCCCTTGCTGATGCGCACGGGAACCTCTTGGCCCAGTTCGGGCGCGACCAGGTCCCAGGTTTCCTGGGCGCGCCGCGCCGTGGAGCACAGCACCAGATCGGGGATTAGGCCCTCGGCCGAAAGGTAGCGGCCCATGCAGGGGGCGGCGTCGCGCCCGCGGGGGGCGAGCGGACGGTCGATGTCGTCGAGCCCGGACGCGGCCCAGTCGGATTTGGCGTGGCGCAGCAGAAGAAGTGTTTTCACGATGCTATTTGCGCTTCGCCGGGGCGGCTTTTTTCAGGTTGCGGTCCCACAGGGCGAACAGCTTGTCCCAGGCGGCCTCCGCCTGTACCGGTGTATAGACAAGGCGTTCGGCGAACTGGAAGCCGTGCTGCGTGCCCTTGAGCTGCAGGACGGTCGCCTTCACGCCGGTCTTCTTGATCGCCTTCTTCAGGGCCTCGACCGTCGGCTGCGGCACGTGGGCGTCCGTTTCGGCGAAGATGAACAGCAATTCGCCCTGAACCTGATCCAACAGAAGATGCGGGCTGTCTTCCTTGTCCGTGACGATGCCGACCCCGTACATGCTGGCCGACGCCTTGATGCGCGTCGGGAAGCGCCCGGCGACGGTGGTGACGTAACGTCCGCTCATGCAATAGCCGACACAGCCGACCGGCCCGGCGGCGACATCGGCCTGGGCGTCGAGGAAGGCGAGAATACCCGCGGTGTCGTCGGTTACGTCGGCATTGGTCAGGGAATTCATCGCTTCCCGCCAGACGTTGGTCATGGCTTCCGTGCGCCGGGTGTTGTCGAGGCGCAGCGTGCCGAGCCGGTAATACATGTCCGGCAGGATGCAGTAATAACCCGCTTTCGCTATTCTTCGGGCCATGTTGCAGAGTTCCTCGCGGAAGCCCGGCGCGTCCATGTAGAAAATGATCGCCGGAAACGGCCCGCCCGCGTCGGGCCGCGCGACGAAGGACGGCATGCGCCCGTACTTGGTCGGCACCTCGACCATTCCTTCAATAAGCGCCATTGCGTTTCTCCCTTTGCGTTTCTTGTCGCGGCCTAAAGCCGGGCCTCGATGGCGTCCCAGATGTCGCTTTCCAGGCTGACGCCGTCGAAGCGGTTGATTTCCTGCAGCCCCGTCGGCGAGGTCACGTTGATTTCGGTCAGGTAGCCGCCGATCACGTCGATGCCGACGAAGATCAGGCCCCGGGCCTTCAGCTCGGGCGCCAGGGCGGCGCAGATGTCGCGTTCGCGTTCGGTCAGTTCGGACTTCAGCGGCTTGCCGCCGACATGCATGTTGGACCGGCTTTCGCCCGCCGCCGGGACCCGGTTGACGGCGCCGGCGACTTCGCCGTCGATCAGGATGATGCGCTTATCGCCCTGGCGCACGTCCTTCAGGTAGGCCTGGACGATGACCGGTTCGCGGAACATCTCGGTGAACATCTCCAGCAGCGAATTCAGGTTCTCGTCGCCCGGCGTGATGTGGAACACGCCCGCCCCACCGTTGCCGTACAGCGGCTTGACGATGATGTCCTTGTGTTCTTCCCGAAAGGCCAGGATGTCTTGGCGGTTGGTCGCGATCAGGGTCGGCGGCATGAATTGGGCGAAGCGGGTGACGAACAGTTTCTCCGGCGCGTTGCGCACCTCGGCCGGGCTGTTGACCACCAGGGTCTTGGGGTGGACCATCTCCAGCAGATGCGTCGCCGTGATATAGGCCATGTCGAAGGGCGGGTCCTGGCGCATCAGGACGACGTCCGTGTCGGCCAGATCGATGCGCGATTTCGCGCCCAGGGTGAAATGGTTGCCGGCCTCGCGCCGCACCTCCATGGGTTCGGCCCAGGCGGTCACCCGGCCGTGGTGGTAGGCGAGGTCCCCCGGCAGATAATGCAGCAGCTTGTGGCCGCGGCGTTGCGCCTCCAGCGCCAGAACGAAGGTGCTGTCGCCGGTGATGTCGATGGACGACACATGGTCCATCTGAATGGCCACGGTAAGCGCCATGGGAAAATCCTTATCCTTCGGCCGATTGGGGGAGCGTGCAGCAGGGGCCGGCCGGTTAATTTAACTTGGCCCGCAATTCCTGCAACAGCAAGGACGCCTCATAGCCGTTTTCCTCGCCGGGGGCGCGCTTGAGGTATTCTTCCAGCGCCTCGACGGCGCGGGCGATACGGTCGAGCCGCGCGTTGACGATTCCGGCCTCGCGCCACAGATGCCCGGTATCGGGGGCGACCAGCAGCATCAGGGAAATCGTGTCGGCGGCGTCGGCCAGTTCGCCCCGCTGCATCTGGCGCACGCGGATATTGTCCTCCAGGCGCAGCACGACCTGCCGTGCCGTCATTTCAGAAAGATAGCGCGGGTGCAGTTCGGCATCGGACCCGGCCATGGTCTTCAGCATGCCGCGCAGGTCCGGGGGCATCAGTTCGCGCCCGCCTTCGAACAGGTCGAGGATCATGCGCCCGCCGGCATCCTCCAGGCGGACCAGGAAGCGGCCCGGAAAATCCAGACCGACCAGGGACCAGCCCAGACGGTTGCAGACTTCCATGTAGACGATGCCGAGGGCCACCGGCAGGCCGCGCCGGGTGTCGATGACGCGGGCCAGGTTGGCGGCGTCCAGATCTTCGAACACGCTTTCGTTGCCGCCGTATCCGTAGCGCCGGTCGATGACCTGGATCAGGGCTTCGTACTGGTCCGCCAGGGTCGGCGTGCCGGGGCCGGCGTAATCGGCGACCTCCTTGGCCAGGCGCGCAAAATGGCGCTCATATGGCCCCAGATTGAGACCCGGCAGGCGCGCCGCCGCCAGATGCAGGGCGGCGTCGGCGATGGGAAAGTCGGCGTCGTCCCGGCGGCCGATCTCGCCGAGCGCGCGCCGCACGTCGTCTGCCAGGATGCCGGGAGTGCCGGCCATGGCTCAGGACGCCTTCTTCGGTTGATCGGCGGCGGGGGCTTCGGGGGGCTTGATGCGGACATGGCTGATCACGTCGCGGACCCGGGAAATGCCCCGGGCATGGCCCAGCACGCGGTCGAGCTCGGCCCGGCTTTGCGCGGCGCCCAGCAGGTAGACCACGGCGTTTTCCGTCTCGATGATGTAGTTGATGGCCTGGACGTCCTTGTCGAAGGTCAATTTGGTCGTCAACTGGGCCGAAATCCAACTGTCGATCGCGGAATCAGACAGCGACGTGTCGCCGACGGCCAGTTCGTTGATGACTTCCTCGATGCCCTCGACCTCCCAGGTCAGGCGCACGGCCTTGGCGCGGATGTCTTCGGTCTTGACCGTGCCGGTCAGCATGGCGCGGCGGTTGTAGACCTTGACGCTGCCGTCGACGGCCAGGGTGTCGCCGGTTTCCAGGTCGTAGTTCAGCCATTTGCCGCGCACCCGCGTGGCCAGGCCGGCGTCGCGGGCCACGCCCTGCACGCCCCGGTCGTCCATGGCGGCGACACCCACGGTCGCCCCCGCGCCGACGGCGGCGCCGACACAGCCGGTCAACCCGGTCGCGGCGCCCAGCAACAGCAGCGCGGCAAACACGCGGGGCAGGGCAGGGCTGGCTTGGGGGGTCGCGCGGGACGGTCGAATTGGTGCGGCCATGGTGCTTGATATCTCCTGCATTGGACGGTCCCCGGTCGGCGGGCATTCTAGCGCCGGTCCGGGCCGGCGACAAATTCTCTGGCGCGGGCTTCCGGGGATAAAGACACAGGATAAGGGATGGAATATGCGGTTTTCATGGCACTGGGGTCAGCCCAGGCCGGGCCGCCAGGCGTCCTTCAGGTGTTTCAGCCGCCAGCCCCCGGCGACCACGATCAGATCGAATCGCCAGTCCAGGCCGGCCAGGTCGGGGCGCGTGCGCATGAAGGCCTCGGCGGCGCGGAGGATGCGGTCCCGCTGGCGGGGGGCCAGGGCCTCGGTGCCGGTCTCCAGGCTGGCCCGCGCCTTGATCTCGGCGAACACCAGGACCCGTCCCCGTCGCGCGATCAGGTCGATCTCGCCCGCGGGCGTGCGCGCCCGGCGGGCCAGGATGCGATGGCCCTTTAGGATCAGCAGCAAGGCCGCCAGCGCCTCCGCCCCGCGGCCCCATCTTTCGGCGCGGCGGCGGCCGTCCGTGCCGGGCGCGGCCCGGGTCATCCTTGTTTGTGCGCCGGGGCGCGGGCCCACTTCAGCTCCAGCGCCCGGGCATAGACGGCCTTGCGCGGTTGGCCCGTGCGCGCCGCGACCTCGGCCGCGGCGTCCTTGACCGAGCCCTTGGCCAGGGCCTCGGTCAGCAAGGCGTCGATGTCCGCCGCCGTCGCCGCCGCCTCGGCGCCGGGCGGGCCGGTGACGACGCAGATCTCGCCCCGGGGCGGGCCGGCCTCGGCATAATGGGCGGCCAGGTCGTCCAGCGTGCCGCGTCGAACTTCTTCGAATTTCTTGGTCAGCTCACGGGCCACGGCGGCCGGGCGGGGGCCCAGGACCTGGGCCATGTCGGCCAGGGATGCGGCCAGGCGCGGCCCCGATTCCATGAAGATAAGGGTCGCCGGCACGGCGGAGATTTCCGCCAGGGCCGTGCGCCGGGCCGCCCCCTTGGCGGGCAGAAAGCCCTGAAAGAAGAAACGGTCCGTCGGCAGGCCCGACAGGGTCAGCGCCATCAGCGGCGCCGACGGTCCCGGCACGGCGGTCACGGAAACGCCTTCTTCGACACAGGCGGCGACCAGTTTGTAACCCGGGTCGGAGACCAGGGGCGTGCCGGCGTCCGATACCAACGCCACGCTGCCGCCGCTTTTGATGCGTTCCATGATCTGCGGCCGGCGGTGGGCCGCGTTGTGATCGTGATAGGCAAGCAGGCGGCCGCTGTCGCCGCGCTTGATGCCCAGGATCATCAGCAGCTTGCCGGTCACCCGGGTGTCCTCGCAGGCGATCAGATCGGCGCGGGCGAGAACGTCGTGCGCCCGGGCGCTGATGTCTCCGGCGTTGCCGATGGGTGTCGAGACCAGATACAGTGCGGCCTCCAACGGGGCGCCGTCCGGCGCCCGCACGTCCTTGGCAGAAATTTCCGGCGGATCATCGGATGAACAGGTCATATTCGCAAAACGCCCTTTCGCGCCCGGTCGTGGCCGTGATCGCCCTGGCCGTGATGGTGCTGCCGTTGTTGGCCGCGTGCCAATCTTCGTCATTCGGCGGGTTAATTCAAGGCGGCAAGTCCAAGTCGGAGACGCCGTCCCGGCCCATCGTCTCGGGTCCGCGCACGCCGCCGCCGCCGACCTATGCAGTGACACCGGTGCCGCGCCCGGCCCCGCCGCCCCTGACCCAGCCCGCCCTGGCGGAACCGGCCCAGGCCCAGACCACGACCATCACCGCCCCCGACGACGGCGCGGTCCGGGTCGCCCTGCTGTTGCCGCTGTCGAGGCAGAACGCGGGCGTCGGCCAGGCGCTGCTGAACGCGGCGCAGATGGCGCTGTTTTCCTTCGCCGACGACAAGTTCAAGCTTTTGACCCACGACACCCGCGGCACGCCCGAAGGGGCGGCCGAGGCGGCGCAACTCGCGATCGGCGACGGGGCGCGGTTGATCCTGGGCCCGCTGCTGTCGGCCAACGTGCGCGGGGCCGCCGCCGTCGCGCGCCAGGCCGGGGTGCCGGTGGTGGCCTTTTCCTCGGACCGTTCGGTCGCCGGTGATGGGGTTTATACCCTCGGCTTTTTGCCCCGCGCCCAGGTCGCGCGGGTGATCTCCTTCGCCCGTGAACGGGGGGTCGTGCGGTTCGCGGCCATGGCGCCGGACAATGCCTATGGCCGCACGGTGCTGGATGCCTTCAAGGCCGCCGTCGGCCGCGCCGGCGGCGAGATCGCGCGGCTTGAGGTCTACAATCCCGACGCCGACGATTTCTCCGCCGTGGTTCGCGACATGGCCGATTACGAATTCCGCCGCCAGACCCTGCTTAACCAGAAGAAGGAGCTGGAGGGCAAGGAGGACGAAGTTTCCAAGGCTGCCCTGGCGCGCCTGGAGAATTTACAGACCATGGGCGATCTGCCCTATGACGCGCTTCTGGTCGCCGACGGCGGCAAGCGCCTGCAGGCGATCGCGGCCTTGCTGCCGTTCTACGACATCGACCCCAACAAGGTGCGGATGCTGGGTACCGGACAATGGGACGAGCCGGGCATCGGCGCCGAGCCGGCCCTGGTCGGCGGCTGGTACGCCGCCCCGCCGCCGGGCCCGCGCGCCGGGTTCGAAAAGGAATATCAGGACGTTTACGGCGAGGCGCCGCCGCGGCTTGCGACCATCGCCTATGACGCGGCCGCACTTGCCGCCGTGCTGGCCCAATTGCCCGGGCCCGACCGGTTTACCGCCAAACTGATCGCCAATCCCAACGGCTTCGCCGGGCGCGACGGCATCTTCCGCTTCCTGCCCGACGGCACCTCGGAACGGGGCCTTGCCATTCTTCAGGTCCGCCAGCGCGGCCCGGTGGTCATCGACAAGGCGCCGGCGACCTTCCAGGCGATCACGAATTAGCGGATCTGGTTACGCCGCCAGCAGCGACGCCAGCAGGCTGTTGAGCCGAAGCCGCCCCTCGGCGGTGGCGGCGATGCGCGTTTTGTCCAGGTCCACGTAACCGGCACCGACCGCATAGGCGAGCTTCGACGGATTGATCAGGGTCAGCACGTCGCGTCCGGCCTGGGCCTGAAAACGGGCGCGGTCGATGCCCTCGGTCAGGCGCAGGCCCATGATGACGCGCTCTTCCGCGCGGTCGCCGTCGTCCAGAAGCCGCCTTTTGGCCGTACCGTGGCCTTTGGATTCGACCAGGCTCAGCCAGCGTTCGGGGCTATGGACCTGATGGGTGCCCCAGTCCCGGACCGCGCCGTCGTCCGTCAGGGCCAGGCGGCCGTGCGCCCCGGGTCCGACGCCGACATAATCCCAGCCGCGCCAGATGTTCAGGTTGTGGCGGCATTCGTGGCCCGGGCGGGCATGGTTGGAAATCTCGTAGGCCGGCAGGCCGGCTTCGCCCAGAACCTCTTGCGTGATGTCGAACAGGGCCGCGCCCAATTCGCCCTCGGCGGCCTTCACGCCGTCCTTGTGGAAGGGCGTGCCGGATTCGATGGTCAATTGATAGAACGACAGGTGCGGCCCGGCGAAGATCAGGGCCTCCCGCAGTTCCTGCCGCCATTTATCCTTTGTTTGTTCAGGCCTTGCGTAAATAAGATCAAACGAGAACTCTTCAAAATGATCGCGCGCGCCAACCAGGGCCCGGCGCGCGGCCTGGGCGTCGTGACGGCGGCCGAGGGCGGAAAGCGCCTCATCGTCGAAGGATTGCACGCCGACCGACAGCCGCGTCACCCCGGCGGCCTTGAGGTCGGGAAAGGCCGCGATTTCCGCGCTCGACGGATTGGCTTCCAGGCTGACTTCCAGATCCTCAGCACAGGGCCACAGATCCCGGATGCCCTGGATCACGGCGGCCACGGTTTCCGGTGTCATCAGCGACGGCGTGCCGCCGCCGAAAAACACGGTGGTCACGGTGCGGTCTTGGGTATCCGCCGCGTAATGGGCCAGGTCGGCGATCAGGGCCCGGGCCCAGCGCGCCTGGTCAACCGCGTCCTGAACGTGGCTGTTGAAGTCGCAATAGGGGCATTTGGATTCGCAGAACGGCCAATGCACGTAGACGCCGAAGGGGGTCATCGCGGCGGGGTCAGCCCCGGCCCTTGAAACAGGCCGCGACCAACTGTTCGAAGGCATGGGCGCGGTGGCTGATGTGGTGCTTGGCGGCGGGCTCCATCTCGGCGAAGGTGATGAAATAGCCCTCGGGCTGGAAAATCGGATCGTAGCCGAAGCCCTTGTCGCCCGTGGGCGGCCAGATGATATCGCCGTCGACCCGGCCTTCGAATACTTCCGACGTCCCGTCGGGCCAGGCCAGGGCCAGGGCGCAGACGAAGTGCGCCCGCCGGTCCTCGGATTCCAGGACCAGTTCCCAAACCCGCGCCATGGCCTCGTTGAAATCCTTTTCGGGCCCGGCCCAGCGCGCCGAATGGATGCCGGGGGCCCCGCCCAGGGCATCGACGGCAAGGCCCGAATCATCGGCCAGGGCCGGCAGGCCGGAGGCATCGGCGGCGGCCCGCGCCTTGATCAGGGCGTTGGCTTTGAAGCTGTCGCCGTCTTCGACGGGTTCCGGCAGGCCCAAATCGCCTGCCGAGGTTACGGCGACCCCGAAGGGCGTCAGCAGATCGCTGATTTCGCGCAGTTTGCCCGGGTTGTGTGTGGCGATGACCAGCTGGTCTTCCGTGAACGCCCGGGCCATGCCGCTATTCCAATCCGATGGCCCGGCGTTGCGCCTGGCACAATTCGTCGACGCCCTTTCGGGCCAGGGCCATCAGGTCGTCGAACTGGGCCGGGGAAAACGGCGCGTCTTCGGCCGTGCCCTGGATTTCCACGATACCGCCGCGCCCGGTGAACACGAAGTTGGCGTCGGCCTGGGCCGAGGAATCCTCAGCGTAATCGAGATCGAGAACCTGCGTGTCCTTGAAGATGCCGCAGGACACGGCGGCGACCTGATCGGTCAGCGGAATGGCTTTCATCAGGCCGAGATCGACGCAGCGCTGAAACGCGAGGTGCAGCGCCACGTAGGAGCCGGTGATGGCCGCCGTGCGGGTGCCGCCGTCGGCCTGGATCACGTCGCAGTCCAGGCGCACCTGAATTTCGCCCATCGCCTTCAGGTCGGTGATCGCGCGCAAGCTGCGGCCGATCAGGCGCTGAATTTCCTGGGTCCGGCCCGATTGCCCGCCGCGCGCGGCCTCGCGGTTGGTGCGGCTGTGGGTCGAACGCGGCAGCATGCCGTATTCCGCCGTGACCCAGCCCTTGCCGGAATCGCGCATCCAACCGGGCACCCGTTCCTCCACCGTGGCGGCGCAGAGCACATGGGTTTCGCCGAACCGCGCCATGCACGATCCTTCGGCATACTTGGCGTATCCCGGCTCCAGCACGATGTCGCGCAACTGATCGGCGGCGCGGCCCGATGGTCTCATATATAAATTCCCCCCGAAGATGGCCTATTTGGGCAGACCCTAGCCCCGCCGGGCGTCCCGGTAAACCCGGCAATTGGTCGAGGGTCCCCGGCCGGGGCCGGGAAAGATACCCGGCCCGGCCCCCATTGCGCTCCGGCGGTCCGGCGACTAAATTCCGCGCAAGCCCGAATTTCATTGAAACCTCATGTCCGCGACCCTGATCCGACCGCAGACCGAAACTTGGCCATGATCGAAGAACTGAACGACCGCTCACGCCAGATCTTCCGGGAAATCGTCGAAAGCTTCGTCGAGACCGGCGAGCCCGTGGGCTCGCGCACCCTGGCGCGCCGCCTGCCGGTGAGCCTGTCGCCGGCGACGGTGCGCAACGTCATGGCCGATCTCGAGGACATGGGCCTTCTGTTCTCGCCCCATACCTCGGCCGGGCGCCTGCCGACGGAAACGGGCCTGCGCCTTTATGTCGACGGCCTGCTTGAGGTCGGCAATCTGACCGAGACCGAGCGCGCCTCGATCAAAAGCCAATGCGCCGGCACCGCCAATTCGGTCGAGGGGCTGCTGGCGCAGGCGACGCAGACGCTTTCGGGCTTGGCTCATTGCGCGTCCCTGGTGCTGGCGCCGAAGACGGAAAGCCCGCTCAAGCATATTGAGTTCGTGCATCTCAGCCCGGGCCGGGCCCTCGTCATCCTGGTCACGGAATCGGGCGTGGTCGAAAACCGCATCATGGAAATCCCCATGGACCTGCCGGCCTCGGCCCTGGTCCAGGCGACCAATTATCTGTCGGCCAAACTGGTTGGGCGCAGCATCTCCGACGCCTACGACGGCATCATGTCCGAGCTGGAAAACCAGCGGGCACAACTGGACGAGCTGACCGCGCGCCTGGTCGAAGGCGGCCTTGCGACCTGGGCCGGCGGCGATACCGGGCCGGGCGGTTCGCTGATCGTGCGCGGTCAGGCCCATCTGCTGGAAGACGTCAATCTGGTCACCGACCTGGAACGCATCCGCGGCCTGTTCTCGGCGCTGGAGACCAAGGAGCAGATGTTGAAAATCCTCTCCATGGCCGACCGCGCCGACGGGGTGCAGATCTTCATCGGCGCCGACAACACCCTGTTCAACGTGTCGGGCTGCGCCATGGTCGTGCGCAGTTATCGCAACGAACAACAACAGATCATCGGCGCCGTCGGCGTGATCGGCCCGACGCGCATGAACTATTCCCGCATCATCCCCATGGTCGATTACACCGCCGATCTGATCGGCGGCTATATCGGCGCCGGCCGCCGCGGCTGATCCCCGGCCGGCCAGACCTCAACCGCAAGGAACACCCTGAAGGAATAAAGATGTCCGAGACCACACCCGAGCAAACCCCAGACAGCGCGCCCGAGGATACGGCTGCCGCCGCCGACGCGGCCCAGCCCGAAGCCCCGGCGTCCGACGCCGCGCCGGACGGTGAGCCGCCGATCCCGTCGATGACGGCGGGCGAGGCCGACCCGGCCCAGCGCGTCGCCGCGCTGGAGGCCCAGCTTGCCGAAGCCAACGACCGCACGCTGCGCGCCCTGGCCGAGGCCGAAAACGTGCGCCGCCGCGCCGAACGCGACAAGCAGGACGCATCCAGGTACGCCATCGCGAACTTCGCCCGTGAGATTCTGACCGTGGGCGACAACCTGCGCCGGGCGCTCGACAGCGTCGATGCCGAGGCGCGCAAATCGTCGGAAGTGGTCGAAACCCTGATGACCGGGGTCGAGATGACGGAACGCGCCCTCTTGTCCGTGCTGGAACGCAGCGGCATCAAGCGCCTCGACCCGTTGGGCGAACGCTTTGATTCCAACGCTCATGAGGCGCTGTTCGAAGTCCCCGACCCGACCCAGCCCCAGGGCACGGTGGCCCAGGTGATCGAGGCGGGTTATACGCTGAACGACCGCCTGCTGCGCCCGGCCAAGGTCGGCGTGACCAAGGGCGGGCCCAAGCCGGAACCCGTGGCCGCGGCCGCGGAAGAGGCGGCCCCGGCCGCCACCGAGGGCAAGGACGGCAGCAAGGCCTACGAGAAGGATGCCGGCGGCGCCGGCGGCCGGGTCGACGAGAAGCTGTAGAAAATGCCTGGAAAGCCCGGCGTTGCGGCGATTTTTTGCCGCACGGCCGGGTTGCGGGGCGGATCACTCCCGCTTATATAACCCCCGAGCCGCAATGGGTTTAAAAGCGGTTTTGGCAGGAGCCTGTTAACCCTGGGCCTTATAGACTGATGTCGAAGATTATCGGATGCGAACTTTTCATCCGGCCGGGCATGGGTTAAGCAGCACCTGAAACAACGATGGAAGCCGCAGACGGGCGCCGCAATCGGGCCCTGGGACGGTTGGCCTTAAGGAAAGGACTGAACACATGAGTAAGGTTATCGGTATCGACTTGGGCACCACGAACTCCTGCGTCGCCGTGATGGACGGCAAGGATGTGAAGGTGATCGAGAACGCGGAAGGGGTCCGCACCACACCCTCCATGGTCGCCTTCACGGACGCGGGCGAACGCCTGACGGGCCTGCCCGCCAAGCGCCAGGCGGTGACCAATCCGGAACACACCCTGTTCGCCATCAAGCGCCTGATCGGGCGCCGTTACGACGACAAGATGGTGGCCAAGGACAAGAAGCTCGTCCCCTACAAGATTACCAAGGGCGACAACGGCGATGCCTGGGTCGAAATCGACGACTCGAAATACAGCCCCAGCCAGATTTCCGCCTTCATCCTGCAGAAGATGAAGGAAACGGCGGAAAGCTATCTGGGAGAGCCGGTTTCCCAGGCCGTCATCACCGTGCCCGCCTACTTCAACGATTCTCAGCGTCAGGCCACCAAGGACGCCGGCAAGATCGCCGGGCTCGAGGTGCTGCGCATCATCAACGAACCGACGGCCGCCGCCCTCGCCTACGGGCTTGAGAAAAAGGAAAACGGCGTCATCGCGGTCTATGACCTTGGCGGCGGCACCTTCGACGTCTCGGTTCTGGAAATCGGCGACGGCGTGTTCGAGGTCAAGTCGACCAACGGCGACACCTTCCTGGGCGGCGAGGACTTCGACCATCGCATCGTCGATTACCTTGCCGACGAGTTCAAAAAGGAAAACGGCATCGACCTGCGCGAGGACCGTCTCGCCCTGCAGCGTCTGAAGGAGGCCGGCGAAAAGGCCAAGATCGAGCTGTCGTCGACGACTCAGACGGAAGTCAACCTGCCGTTCATCACCGCCGACGCGTCGGGGCCCAAGCACCTCAACATCAAGCTGACCCGCGCCAAGCTGGAAACCCTGGTCGAAGACCTGGTGGAACGCACCGTCGAGCCCTGCAAGAAGGCGCTCAAGGATGCCGGCCTCAAGGCGTCCGAGATCGACGAGGTCATCCTGGTCGGCGGCATGACGCGCATGCCCCTGGTCAACAAGATCGTCAAGGAATTCTTCGGCCGCGAACCCCATAAGGGGGTCAACCCGGACGAAGTGGTCGCCATCGGCGCCGCCATCCAGGGCGGCGTGCTGAAGGGCGACGTGAAGGACGTGCTGCTGCTCGACGTGACGCCGCTGTCGCTCGGCATCGAGACGCTGGGCGGCGTGTTCACGCGCCTGATCGACCGCAACACCACGATCCCGACCCGCAAAAGCCAGACCTTCTCGACCGCCGAGGACAACCAGGGGGCCGTGACCATCCGGGTGTTTCAGGGCGAACGCGAAATGGCCGCCGACAACAAGTTGCTCGGCCAGTTCGACCTGATGGGCATCCCGCCGGCTCCGCGCGGCCTGCCGCAGATCGAGGTCACCTTCGACATCGACGCCAACGGCATCGTCAACGTGTCGGCCAAGGACAAGGCGACCAACAAGGAACAGCAGATCCGCATCCAGGCCAGTGGCGGTCTGTCCGATGACGACATCGAACGCATGGTCCAGGAAGCCGAGGCCCATGCCGACGACGACAAGCAGCGCCGCGCCTTGGTCGAAGCCAAGAACACGGCCGACACCCTGATCCATTCGGCGGAAAAGAACCTCAAGGAATACGGCGACAAGATCGGCGCGGACGACAAGTCAGCCATCGAAGCCGCCGTCGAGGAGCTGAAGGAAGCCAAGGAAGGCGACGACGCCGAGGCCATCAACGCCAAGTGCGAAGCGCTCAGCCAGGCTTCCATGAAACTGGGCGAAGCCATGTACAAGGCCGCCCAGGAAGAAAGCCCGGATGACGCGGCGGCGTCCGACGGCGGTGCCGACGACGCCAAGTCCGAAGACGCCACCGTGGTCGACGCCGACTTCGAGGAAGTCAATCCGGACGCCGACGACGCTCCCAAGGGCAAGAAGGGCGGCAAGGACGACTGATCCGGTGGGCCGGGGGCTTCGGCCCCCGGCGCCATTTCGGATCGTCGCCTGTAACGTCCTGATGTCCGGGAGGGCTCTCGATCATGGCTGACAAGCGCGATTACTACGACATTCTCGGCGTCAAGAAGGGCGCCGATGACGGTGAGCTGAAGGCGGCCTACCGCAAGCTCGCCATGCAGTTCCATCCGGACCGCAACCCCGACGACAAGGAAGCGGAAAAGAAGTTCAAGGAACTGAACGAGGCCTACGAAGTCCTCAAGGACGCGGAAAAGCGCGCCGCCTACGACCGCTTCGGGCATGCCGCCTTCGAGGGCGGTGGCGGCGGCGGCGGATTCGATCCGGGCGGCCAAGGCTTTTCCGGCTTCGGCGACATCTTCGAGGAAATGTTCGGCGAATTCATGGGCGGCGGCCGCGGCGGGCGCGGCGGCCATGCCGGCGGCCACGGCGCCGATCTGCGCTACAACATGGAACTGTCCCTGGAAGACGCCTTCAGCGGCAAGAAGGCGGAAATCCGCGTGCCGACCTCCGTCGCCTGCGAGCCCTGCAAGGGCACGGGCGCCGAGGACGCGGCCGCGCCCATCACCTGCACGACCTGCGGCGGGGCCGGGCGCGTGCGCTCGCAATCGGGTTTCTTCACGGTGGAACGCACCTGTCCGGCCTGTCAGGGCCGAGGCACGGTGATCAAGGACCCCTGCCGGACCTGCGGCGGGGCCGGGCGCGTGCACAAGGAAAAGACCCTTTCCGTCACCATCCCCGCCGGGGTCGAGGACGGTACGCGCATCCGCCTGGCGGGCGAGGGCGAGGCCGGCCTGCGGGGTGCTCCCCCGGGCGATCTTTATCTGTTTTTGGGCATCCGCCCGCACCGCTTCTTCCACCGCGACGGCGCCGACATCCATTGCCGGGTCCCCATCCCCATGACCACGGCGGCCTTGGGCGGCCAGGTCGAGGTACCGACCATCGAGGGCAAGCGCGCGCGGGTGACGATCCCCGCCGGCACGCCGACGGGTCATCAATTGCGCCTTGCGGGCAAGGGCATGTCGGTCATGCGCACCAAGTCGCGCGGCGACATGTTCGTCCAGGTCACGGTGGAAACGCCGCAGAACCTGACGGAAAAGCAGAAAGAGCTTCTCAAGGAGTTCGATGCCGCCGGCGACGCCAAGACCCAGAACCCGCAATCGACGGGCTTCTTCGACAAGGTCAAGGAAATCTGGGAAGACCTGAAGGACTAGCCTCTAAAGAAGACCGCGTTGTCGTGAGATCAGAGGTCTAAATGTTGAATGAGGCAAAAGCCCACCTCGACACAAAGAAGCAAATGCTGCTCCGGCTGCTCATTCTTGGTAATGCGGGCGGTACAATTGCTACGCTGAGTTTTATCGGGACACTTCTCAGTACTAGCAGCGACCATAAAATTGATGGTGGAGCGCTAATGGTTCTAATTTACTTTCTCGTCGGTTTGAGCGGTGGTTGGCTTGTGAGAATGGCCGACTGGAACATTGCGGATATTGATCTTGAGCTAGTTGATTTGAAGAGCTCCAATGCACGCGAAAAATGCTTGAAAAGGCGGCGCCGTTGGGAACAAGTGGTCAATGCTATGATCACGTTAATGTTTACGACGATCGGCATGGGCATATTTTTTGGCATTGCTAAGTTGTTTGAGTTAGTCCGCTAGCTATTAGCTCAACTTTCGGGTTTCCTTGTCGCTCCCTGATCCATAGAGTTCCCGCCGAGATCAATTCGGCGGGGGAAGGTTCCCATGAACATCGGAATTGTCGGCTGCGGCGGGCGCATGGGGCGCATGCTGATCGAGACCGTGATGGCGACGGACGGCGCGGCGCTGGCCGGCGGCACGGAACAGGCGGGCAGCCCTTTTGTCGGTCAGGACCTGGGCTTGCTGGTCGGCTCGAAAACCGTGGGCGCCGTCGTGATGGACGATGCGCGGGCGTTGTTCGATGCCTCGGACGTGGTCATCGACTTCACCGTGCCGGCGGCGACGGCGGCCCATGCGGCGCTTGCTTTCGATACGCGGACGGCGATGGTCATTGGCACCACGGGCCTTTCGCCGGAACAGCAGTCGGCCGTGCAGGGCGGTTCGGAAACGGCCGCCATCGTGCAGGCGGGCAACATGTCCCTGGGCGTGAACCTTTTGGTCGGTTTGGCCCGGCAGGCGGCGGACCTGCTCGGCCCCGATTACGACATCGAAATCGTCGAGATGCATCACAAGCACAAGATCGACGCGCCCTCGGGCACGGCGCTCATGTTGGGCAAGGCCGCCGCCGAAGGGCGCGGCATCGACCATGACGCCAACGCGGTGCTGTCACGCGAAGGCCACACGGGCGCGCGCCCGGACCAGGCCATCGGCTACGCCACCTTGCGCGGCGGCGATGTGGTCGGGGACCATACGGTGATCTTCGCGGGACCGTCGGAACGGATCGAGCTGACCCACCGGGCGTCCTCCCGCGAGATTTTCGCCCGCGGCGCCGTGCGCGCCGCCATGTGGTGCGAGGGCCGGGCGCCGGGCCTTTATTCCATGCGCGACGTGCTGGGCCTTACCTGAACCGAATCCGGGCTAGGTCCCCATCGCCGGATTGCGCAGATCGGCCAGCACCTGTTTCAGGCGGTTGGCGACGCCGGTTTTTTCCTCCAGCGTCAGAAACCGGCCGATGGCGAGCGAGCGCCCGTGCGAGCGCAGCAGCAGCCGCGCCCCCCGGCCCCGGGTTTCGTCGACCAGCACCTGCAGCCATTGCGGCTGGAAGGTCCAGCGGTGATGGCGGCCCCAATGGGTGACGCGCTCGACGCTCAGCTCCCGCGCCGTCACGGCGATGGTCTCGACCTCGGTCCCGCGCCGCAGATTCAGGCGCAACAAGGCATAGAGCAGGATCATCTCCACCCCCATGAAGGGGAACACCGGCCAGGCGCCGATCACGACGAACAGCACGGACAAGGGCACCCAGAACACGGCCAATACCCACATGAACACATGCGCGCCCTTCAGCGTGCTCGAGCGATGGGGCCGGAGTTCCGTGCGGAACAGGCAGGCGTCGGGATCGTGGGTGACATCGGGGGCGCTCATGCGGATCATGATCGCGTCCCCGCTTTACTTGGACAAGAAATTTCCTACTCTGGGCGGATCATGAAAAAAGCAGACGTCGAAGAATTCTACAGCCGGTTGCAGGCCCAGAACCCGGAACCCAAGGGCGAATTGGATTGGGTCAACCCGTTCACCCTGCTGGTCGCGGTGGTGCTGTCGGCCCAGGCCACGGACGTCGGCGTCAACAAAGCGACGGGGCCCTTGTTCAAGGTCGCCGACACGCCGGAAAAGATGGCCGCCCTGGGTGAGGCGAAAATCCGCGACTACGTGAAGACCATCGGCCTGTACCGGACCAAGGCGGCCAACGTCTACAAGCTGTGCAATATCCTGATCGAACAGCACGGCTCGGTCGTGCCCAACGATCAGGAGGCCCTGGAAGCCCTGCCGGGCGTCGGGCGCAAGACCGCCAACGTGGTGCGCAACATCGCTTTCGGCGAACCGACCATTGCCGTCGATACCCATATCTTCCGCATCGGCAACCGCACGGGCATCGCCCCCGGCAAGACGCCCTTGGCGGTCGAGAAGAAACTGCTGAAGGTCACGCCCGCCGCCTATATGCGCCACGCCCATCATTGGCTGATCCTGCACGGGCGCTACGTGTGCAAGGCGCGTAAGCCGGATTGCGCGGTCTGCGTCGTCGCCGACCTGTGCCGATTTAAAGGAAAGACCGTTTAAGCGCTTACCCGCGCAGGCGCGGCGTGGCGTTGACGCAGGACTGGCGGTCCGTCGTCTTGCCGGCCTCGTCGCGGGCTTCGAAATGGGCGACCCGGGCGGCGGCGTCCTTGGCGTCCTTGTACAGGAACACGTCGAGCACGCAGCCCTGACCCCGGAAGCGTAGGATTTCCGCCCCCTTGTCGATGCGGCTGAAGGCGGGGGCGCCGAACGCGGCGACCAGATCCGGGCGGGAATATCCGAGAACCGCCTGGGCGGCGATGCGGGGCAGGGGCGGCGGGCCGGCGGCTTCGGGCGTGGATGCCGGTGCGGCGGCGGGTGTCGCCGTTTCCGGCGGGGCCATGCCGTCACCGGCGCAGCCGGCCAGCGCAAGGCCGAAGATCAGGGGAACAAGAAGGCGGCGGCGGCGCGGGGCGGACACCGGGTTCAGTCGCCCTCGTCGAGGGTCTGCATGTCGCCGGAAATCTCACCGCCCTGTTCGATAACGATCCGGCCATAGCGGATCTTGCCTTGAACGCGGCCGCCGGCGCGGACGATAAGACGCCCGCGGGCGATCAGTTCGCCTTCGAAACGTCCGGAAATATCGGCTTCCTCGACGTCGGCGTTGCCTTTGAACACGCCTGTCGGCGCGACCTCGATCAGGCGCGCGGCGGGCAGGGTGACCTCGACCTGGCCTTCGACGACCAGGCGGTCGCAGGAGGTGATTTCACCGGTCAGGGAAATGTCGCGGCCGACGATCAGGCGCTTTTGGTCCGACGTGGTGTCGAGCGAGCGCGCCCGGTCGATGCGCCGCGCCGTGGTCGACACTTCCGGCGGGCGGCGGTGCATTTCGGACGCCATGCCGGACGACGTGGGCGGCTTGGGCGCGTGGGAACCCTTGCGGGAAAATGGTTTCAAAGGCGGCGCGGAGAGATCCCCACCGTTGTCTTTTGTTTCGTCGCTCACGTCAGTTTCCTTCTGGGCGGCCGGTGCCGGTGCGGTCGGGCCGTCCTTTTTCTTCCCAAACATAACCAATTACTTACGCCTTGGGTCCTGATCCGTCCAGTACGGAATTGGCGCCCGGACGGGCCAGATGGGTGCCCTGCGAAGGGCCGGCCTGGGTCCCCCCCGATTGTCCCCCGGCCCCGCGCCGCCGCCACTTTTCGAACTGATGGACCATGGCCGCGGTGGCGATCACCGGAGTCAGGAGATTGACCAGCGGAATCGTCAAAAGAAAGGCGATGGCGACCCCGGTCAGGAACATCCGGCCGCCGTGGGCCTGGCGCAGACGGACCGTGCTTGCCAGATCGACGCGCCGGGCCGCGACCATCTCGAAATACTCGCGGCCCAACAGGTAGCCGTTCACGCAATAGAACAGCACCGGATAAACAGGGCCCAGCAGCATGGTCGGCAGGATCAGCAGGTTGAGGCTGACCATGACGCCGAGAAAGCGCAAGGCCGCCACCACCTGCTCGCCCACGGGCTGCCCCTGGGCCGGGCCCAGGTCGGGATAATGCCGGGCCTCGACCGATTCGGCGATCTGGTCCAGGAACAGGGCGACCACGGCCGAAACCACGCCGGGAAACAGAACCCAGGTCAGCACCAACACCAGGGCCCAGCCGAGCCCGTCTGCGATGGTCTCAAGCCAGCCGAGTTCGAAGATCGCCGTGTATCTGATCAGAGCGCCCGAGCCCGTCCACAGCACGGCGAACACGCCCAAGGCCACGGCGATGGAAATCCATAGGGGTTTCTGGGTTTTCTTGTCGCCCAGTTGCTGGACGCCTTTGACGAGGGCATCGATCATGAGGAAGAGGTGTCCTGTTCTGCGTCGAAATCAAGCGCGAAGGCGGCGGTTCTCGGTTTTACGCCGCCCGGGCCCGTGGCCGCAAGGGCCGCCCCCATACTTGAGGCCGGGGTGGACGTCGTGACCTCCATCGCTATACTCCGCGCCCAACCAACGCCCGGAATGACACGGCGCCGAGCAGCCGGCATCGGGGCGGAATTAAGTTAAAGAGGCTTTCATGACCAATCCCCGTTTCGATGTCGCCGGCATCGGCAATGCCATCGTCGACGTTCTGACCCAGACCGATGATGCGTTTTTGGAACGCGAAGGCTTGGCCAAGGGCGCCATGACCCTGGTCGACGAAGCGCAGGCCGCCGCGGTCTATGACAAGGCCGGCCCGGCCATGGAATGTTCGGGCGGGTCCGCCGCCAACACCATCGCGGTGATGGCGCGCCTGGGCGCCAAATGCGCCTTCATGGGGAAAGTTAAAGACGATGCCTTCGGGCGCATCTTCGGCCACGACATCCGGTCGCTCGGCGTGCATTTCGATACCGCCGCCGCGACGGACGGCCCGGCCACGGCCAATTGCCTGGTTCTGGTCACGCCGGACGCGCAACGCACCATGTTGACCTATCTGGGGGCCAGCATTCATCTGAAGCCCGCCGACGTGGATCTGGACGTCATCAAGGACGCCCGTGTGACCTATCTGGAAGGCTATCTGTGGGATCCGGAAGACGCCAAGCAGGCCTTCCGCACGGCCGCCGCCGCCGCGCGTGACGCCGGGCGCGAGGTCGCGCTGTCGCTCTCCGACCCGTTCTGCGTTGATCGTCACCGCGCCGATTTCCTGGATCTGATCGAAGGGCATGTCGACATCCTGTTCGCCAACGAGGCGGAAATCCTGTCCCTCTATCAGGTTGACGACTTCGACGCCGCCGTCGACAAGGTCAAGGGCCATTGCAAGATCGCGGCCTTGACCCGTTCGGAAAAGGGGTCGGTCGTGGTCAGCGGCGACGACGTAACGGCGGTCGCCGCCACCCCGGTCGATAAGGTGATCGACACCACCGGCGCCGGTGACGCCTATGCGGCCGGCTTCCTCTACGGCTATACCCGGGGCGAGAACTTGGCGGCCTGCGCCCGCATGGGCGGTATCGCCGCCGCCGAGGTCATCGCCCAGATCGGCGCCCGTCCGGAAACCGATATCAAGGCCGCCATGACGCTCAAGCTGCGGGCCTGACGCGCGGCCGATTAAGACCGCAGTGCAGCATTTTCTGGCGTATTGAGCCCGCTGGCCTTATATAGCGGCCAGCGCGACGCTGCGTATCCCTCTCCTTTATTTAGAAGCGACCTGATCTCATGACCCGGACCCTGCTCCGAAACATCGCCATCATCGCCCACGTCGACCATGGCAAAACCACCCTCGTCGACGGGCTTTTGCGCCAGTCCGGCGCCTTCCGCGCCAATCAGGCGGTGGCCGAACGCGCCCTTGATTCCGGCGATCTGGAACGGGAACGCGGCATCACCATTCTGGCGAAATGCACCTCCGTGGAATGGGAAGATTTCCGCATCAACATCGTCGACACGCCCGGCCACGCCGATTTCGGCGGCGAGGTGGAACGCATCCTCGGCATGGTCGATGGCGTGGTGCTGCTGGTCGACGCGGCCGAAGGCCCGATGCCGCAGACCAAGTTCGTGCTCGGCAAGGCGCTCAAGCTCGGCCTGCGCCCGATCGTCGTCATCAACAAGGTCGACCGTCCCGACGCCCGCATCGACGAAGTGCACGAAGAGGTGTTTGATCTGTTCGCCGCGCTGGAGGCCAATGACGCACAGCTTGATTTCCCGCTGCTCTATGCCTCGGGCCGCAACGGCTGGGCCGGGCTCAGCCCCGATGCCCGCGACGACGGCCTGACGCCTTTGTTCAAGATGATCACCGACCATGTGCCTTCTCCCGACGTGGGCCCGGTCGACGCCCCCTTCACGATCCTGGCGACGACCCTGGAGGCCGATCCCTACCTGGGCCGCATCCTGACCGGGCGCATCCAGTCCGGCGTGATCGAAGCCAACATGCCGATCAAGGCGCTCAACCGTCACGGCAAGTTGGTCGAACAGGGCCGGGTGTCCAAGATCCTGGTGTTCCGCGATCTTAAGCGTCAGCCCGTGGACCGCGCCGAAGCGGGCGACATCGTCGCCATCGCCGGCCTGGCCAAGGCGACCGTCGCCGACACGCTGTGCGATCCGCAGGTGACGGAACCGCTGGCCGCGCAGCCGGTCGATCCGCCGACCCTGTCGGTCACGTTCTCGATCAACGATTCCCCGCTCGCCGGCAAGGACGGCGACAAGGTGCAGTCGCGGGTGATCCGCAACCGCCTGGACCGCGAGGCCGAAGGCAACGTCGCCATCCGCATCACCGAAACGCCCGATGACAACGCCTTCGACGTGGCCGGGCGCGGTGAACTGCAGCTTGGCGTGCTGATCGAACAGATGCGCCGCGAAGGGTTCGAACTGTCGATCTCGCGCCCGCGCGTGCTTTACCGCAACAACCCGGAAACGGGCCAGCGCGAAGAGCCGATCGAGGAAGTGGTCATCGACGTGGACGAGGAATATTCCGGCACCGTCGTGGAATCCTTAAGCCTGCGCAAGGGCGAGCTTCTGGCCATGCGGCCCTCGGGCGGCGGCAAGGTGCGCCTTGAATTCCATGTCCCGACCCGCGGCCTGATCGGTTATCACGGCGACTTCATGACGGAAACCCGCGGCACCGGTGTGATGAGCCGCCTGTTCCATGCCTACGGCCCGTTCCGCGGCAACGTGCCGGGCCGGCGCAGCGGTGTGCTGATTTCCAACGCCGGCGGGCAGAGCGTGGCCTTCGCCCTGGCCAACCTGGAAGAACGCGGCTTCATGTTCATCGGCGCCGGCGAAGCCGTCTACGAAGGCATGATCATCGGCGAAAACGCGCGGCCCAACGACCTTGAAGTCAACCCGATGAAAGCCAAGCAGCTGACCAACATGCGGGCCTCCGGCAAGGACGACGCGATCCGCCTGACGCCGCCCCGACGGTTGACCTTGGAGCAAGCCATCAGCTACATCGACGATGACGAACGGGTCGAGGTGACGCCCAAGTCCATCCGCCTGCGCAAGGCGATCCTGGACCCCAACGAACGCAAGAAGGCGGAACGACGCCGCGAGGCTGAATCCGCCTAAGGCACAAGGATCCTTTCGCAGATGACGACCGGCGTGGAAAAACTTCTCGATGGGTACCGCCGGTTTCGCACCGGCGCCTTTCAGGATTCCAAACCCCTGATCCAGGAACTGGTGGCCCAGGGCCAGCGGCCCCAGGTCGCGGTCATCGCCTGTTCGGATTCCCGGGTCGAACCCGCGACCCTGTTCCAGACCGATCCCGGCGATCTGTTCATGATCCGCAACGTCGCCAATCTGGTGCCGCCGTTGGAAGAAGACGGCAAGTTCCACGGCACCTCGGCGGCGCTGGAGTTCGCCGTGCTGGGCTTGAATGTGAAGCACGTCATTGTGCTGGGCCATGCCCATTGCGGCGGGGTCAAGGCGATGATGAACGCCGACACGGACGACGGGCAGTTCACCTTCGTCACCCATTGGGTCTCCATGCTGGCCGCCGCCCATCGCCGCGTGCTGGCGACCATGGCCGGGGCCGACGAGGCGACCCGCACCCGGGTGTGCGAACAGAACGCGGTGCTGGTCTCGCTCGAAAACCTCACGACCTTTCCCTGGGTCCGCGAACGGGTCGAGTCCGGCGAGCTGCAGCTTCACGGTTGGTACATCGACATCGCCGAGGCGAAGCTGTCTGTCTACGACGGCGCCCAAGGCAAGTTCGAACCCGTCGGCTGAGCGCCGCCGCGTGCGGGGCGGGGGAATAAGATCATGAACCGGGCCTTGCGTCCCGGCTGGGCCGACGCCCTTAGGGGCCATGTCCGCCGCCCGGCACTGATCCAGCTGTTCCTGGGATTTTCCAGCGGCCTTCCCTATCTCCTGGTGTTCTCCACGCTATCGGCCTGGCTGCGGGAATCGGGGCTCAGCGTCGCCGCCATCGGTTGGTTCGCCCTGGCCGGGTCGGCCTATGTGTTCAAGCCCGTGTGGGCGCCGGTGGTCAATCAGACGCCGATCCCCTATCTCACCCGCCGCTTCGGGCAGCGCCGATCCTGGCTGTTGCTGTCGCAAGGTGCGGTGGCGCTGGCGATCCTGTTCCTCGGCACCTCCGACCCGGCGGCCAACCTGGCCCTGACGGCGTTCTGGGCGGTGGTTCTGGCCGGGGCGTCCGCGACCCAGGACATCGTCGCCGACGCCTACCGCATCGACTCCCTCGACCGCGCCCTGGAAGGCCCCGGCACGGCCAACTTCGTCAACGGCTACCGGGTCGGCGTGCTGGCGTCGGGCGCCGGGGCGCTTCTGATCGCCGATCAATGGGGCTGGCAGGCGGCCTATTGCGTGATGGCGGCCCTCATGGCCGTGGGCCTCGCGGCGACGCTGACCAGCCCGGAACCCAAGCGCCCGCCCGCGCGCACGGACCAACCCTTCCGCGCCGCCCTGATCGAACCGTTCCTGGATTTCATGACCCGGCGCAACTGGGCCATGGTGCTGGTCTTCATCACCCTGTTCCAATACGGCGAGGGTTTGCTCGGCGTGATGGCCAATCCGTTCTATCTGGATATCGGCTTCACCAAGACCGAGATCGCCCTGGTGACCAAGGCCTGGGGCTTCGCCATGAGCATCGCCGGCGCGATCGTCGGCGGCATTCTGGTTGCCCGCTTCGGGTTGTTGCGCGCCCTGTTCGCCTGCGGCGTCATGCAGGCGGCGGCCAATCTGGCCTTTGCCTGGCTGGCCGGTCAGGGGCCGTCGATCCCGGCGCTGACCGTGACCATCGCTTTGGAAAACCTGACCTCGGCCATGGCCACGGCGGCCTTCGTCGCCTATCTGTCCGGGTTCTGCGACCGCGCCTACAGCGCCACGCAATACGCCCTGCTGTCGGCCTTCGCGGCCCTGGGGCGCAAGATCTTCGTCGCCGGCGGCGGCGAGGCGGCCCAGGCCTTGGGCTGGAAACTCTATTTCGTCGGCACCACCATGGCGGCGATCCCGGCCCTGTTGGTCCTGCTCTGGCTCATGAACCGGGACCGGCATTTCCGCTGACGACCAATCCCGTACGGGTCATTTTGTATACAAAGTGCGGGACTCTTTTCGCAAAAGCGGCCAAAATCCGGGGCAATTAAAAACGCCAATCCAACTCTATCCCGGAGGACCCATCCCTTGCGCGCCACCACTCAGCTTCGCCAACTTCTGAAATCCAAGGAAACCCTGGTCGTTCCCGGCTGCTACGACGCCATGTCCGCGAAGGTCATGGAACTGGTCGGCTTTCCCGCCGTCTACATGACCGGCTACGGCACCTCGTTGGCGCTGCTCGGCATGCCCGACGCGGGCCTGGCGACGATGACGGAAATGCATCTCAATGCGCGCTACATGGCGAACGCGGTCAAGGTGCCGTTGATCGCCGATGCGGACAACGGCTACGGCAACGCCATCAACGTGATCCGCTGCGTGCGCGAATACATTCAGACAGGTGCCGCCGCGATCCATATCGAGGATCAGGCCATCCCCAAGCGCTGCGGCCATGTCGCCGGGCGGCGCGTGATTCCCATGGCGGAAGCGGTCGGCAAGTACCGCGCGGCGGCCGATGTGCGGGACGAACTTGATCCCGATTTCGTGCTGATCGCGCGCACCGACGCCCGGGGGGCCCACGGCGGCAACCTGGACATCGCCATTGAGCGCGCCAACGCCTATCTCGAAGCCGGCGCCGACATCGCCTTCGTCGAAGGCCCGACCACGCGGGACGAGGTCGAACGCATCTGCAAGGAAGTGAACGGCCCGATCCTCTACAATCAGACCGGCGTGTCGCCGCGCTTCACCTCCGACGAGATGACGGCGCTCGGCATCGCCCTGACCATCCTGCCGGGCGCTGCCCATCGCGCCACCCTGAAGGCCCTCTATTCCTTCGCCGCCGACATGAAGGAACGGGGCCCCATGGTCGAGGCCGAACTGTTCGACAGCCTGAAGGGCCACCCGGTCGGCGATTTCCACACCTTCGCCGGCTTCGATCAGATCATGAAATGGGAAGAGGCCTATATGGACGAGGCGGAACTGGAGAAATACCAGGATTCCGTGGGCTTCCAGCCGGGCAGCAAAACCTGAGCGCCGGGCGTCCAGCGCGAACGCCGTTTTGTGTGTAAGCGGGGCAGGTAACGACTAGTCCGCGGCGGCCGCGACCGTCTCGCCGCGCACCTTGGCCAGGGCCGCGTCGATGGTCGTCTCGAAGGTGACCAGGGGCGGCGTGATCTCGTGATTGGTCAGGTCGCGGCGCACGCTGTCCGACACGCCGGTCAGGATCACGACGACGCCCTGGCGCTGCGCCTTCTTGGCCAGGCCGTCGATGGTGTTGGCCGCCGTCGAATCCAGGAACGGCACGGCGGCGAGATCGATGATCAGGGCCTTATGGGTGTCGGAAATGCGCTCCAGCACCGATCCGATGGAGGCCGCCGCCCCGAAAAAGAAGGCGCCGACGATGCGGTAGACGACGACGTCCGGGTCGGAAGCATCGTCCTCGTCATAGGGTTTGCGCCCGCCGTTGGCGTCGTCGGCCTTGTCCTCGGCGACGAAGGGCCGGTGGCTTTCCACCGCCGTGGTCTTGGACATGCGGTGGATGAACAGCACCGATCCCAAAGCGAAGCCGACGACGATGGCTTCCGTCAGGTCGCGGAAGATCGTCAGGCCCAGGGTCGTGAGCAGCACCAGGGCGTCGCCGCGCGACGCGCGGATCAGGGTCGCGAAGGCGTGCTTTTCGATCATCTTCCAGGCAACGATGGCCAGCACCCCGGCCAGACTGGCGAGCGGGATATAGGCCGCGAGCGGTGCCGCCAACAGAATGAAGCCCAGCAGGAACAGGGAATGCATGATCCCGGCGACGGGGCCGTGGGCGCCGGCGCGCACGTTGGTCGCCGTGCGCGCGATGGTGCCGGTCACGCAGATGCCGCCGAACAGCCCGGAGCCGACGTTGGCGATGCCCTGCGCCACCAGTTCACAGTTGGAGCGATGGCGCCGCCCGGTCATGCCGTCGGCGACCACGGCCGACAACAGGGATTCGATGGCGCCCAGCAGGGCGAAGGCCACCGCATTGGGCAGCACGGCCTGGACCTTGATCCAGGTCACCTCGGGCAGGGCCGGCAGGGGCACGCCCAGGGGGATACCGCCGAAGCGGGTGCCGATGGTTTCGACCGGCAGGTTGAGAACGCCCGTCGCCAGGGCGGCCCCCGCGACCGCGATCAACATGCCGGGCCAGCGCGGACACAAGCGGGAGACGAAGACGATCACCCCGACCGTGCCGGCGGATAGGACGAGGGCCGCCTCGTTAAGGGTCGACAGCCCGCCCCACAGCACGGGCAGCTTGTCCAAAAGGGGCCCCGGCTCCGGCACGGTCAGCGTCAGGCCCAACAGGTCGCGGACCTGGCTGGCGAAGATGATGACGGCGATCCCGGCCGTGAACCCCACGGTCACCGGATAGGGAATGAACTTGATATAGGTGCCGAGCCTGAGAGCGCCCACGCCGGTCAGGATCACGCCCGCCAGAAGGGTCGCCAGGATCAGGCCGTCCATGCCGTGTTGATGCACGGTGGCGGCGACCAGCACGATGAAGGCGCCGGCCGGACCGCCGATCTGGAACCGGCTGCCGCCCAGCAGGGAGACGAAAAAACCGCCGATGATGGCGGTGTAAAGGCCCTGCGCCGGGGTCGCGCCCGAGGCGATGGCGATGGCCATGGACAAGGGCAGGGCGACGATGGCGACGGTCAGGCCGGCGACCGCGTCGGCGCGCAGATTGGCGAGGCTGTAACCTTCGCGCAGCACCGTCACCAGCTTGGGCGTGAACAGGTCGGCGGCGGAGGCGGGGGCCGCGGACCCGGCGGATTTCAGGGGCATGGAGATACGGCAATCTTCTGTGCAAAGGCGGGAAAGCACAGTTTTTTGCAGTAAAATACCCGGCGGGTCAAGAGGGCCTTAGAAACTGCGCCCGGCGTTGGCCGCGTAAAAGCTCCGCATCAGGTCGAAGGCGACGTTGCCGGCGGTGGCCAGGGCGTCAAGATCGTCCGCGTTTCGGATGTTGTGAAATCCAGGTTCATCCTGCAGGTCATCGACGGCAAAGGCCCGGTACCCCATGGCCCAGTCGGAGAAAGCCCGGGTCGGAACGTCGCGGTCGAACAGGATGGAAAACGCCATGTTGCGCGCGTCTGCACGGATGTTGTCGACCAACTGTCCGATGTCCGCCTGCGCGCCTTCGATGCATTGAATGAAGTGCCGTTCGATATAGAACAGAAACCCGGTCACACCGTGCGTCTGGTTCAGGTCGCGGGCCTCGGCAAGGAGACCCCGCAAATCCTCGGCGCGCATCTCGCGGGTGGCGCGGCTGTGGTACAGAACCTGCCGGAACATTCGTCCGACCCCTCTCGAACTGTTGTAAATTATCGTAACACCAAGCCGACCCTTGGCCAAATTCATCCTCATTCGAATCCGTCAGGAGGGGTTCACAGGCAGAAACCAGGGGTTTGCCTTTTGTTGCACTGCAACATATACTCCGCCCCCTCTTGAACGGCGCGACCTGGCCAAGGAAGGGCAACGCGATGAACATGGACAAAATCCCGGTCGGTGAAAATCCGCCCTACGACGTCAACGTCATCATCGAAATCCCCATGGGGGGCAATCCGGTGAAGTACGAGCTGGATAAGGAATCGGGGGCGATGTACGTCGACCGCTTCCTCCATACGGCCATGTACTATCCGTCCAATTACGGCTTCATCCCCCATACCCTGTCCGACGACGGCGACCCCACGGACGCCATGGTCCTGGGTCAGGTGCCGGTGCAGCCGGGGGTGATCATCCGCTCCCGCCCGATCGGCGTGCTGATGATGGAGGACGAAGGCGGGCTGGATGAAAAGATCCTCTGCGTGCCCGTCGACGACCTGCACCCCTATTACGGCAATGTCGGCAGCTACCGCGACCTGCGCCCGGTGATGCTCGACCAGATCGCCCATTTCTTCGAACACTACAAGGACCTGGAACGCGGTAAATGGGCCAAGATCAAGGGCTGGGGCGAAGCCGAACAGGCCATGGACCTGATCCGCGAAGCCATGGATCGGGCGAAGGCCAAGGGCTGACCGTCATCTAGGCTCAGGTCTCCGGCCCTGGTAGACTGGGCCATGCCCGCGCACGACCGCTTGTCCGTGGTCGAGGCCGACATCACGACCCTCGACGTCGACGCCATCGTCAACGCCGCCAACGAACAGTTGGCGCCGGGCGGCGGCGTGTGCGGCGCCATCCACCGCGCCGCCGGCCCGGCATTGGCAGGGGATTGCGCCGCTCTTGGTGGCTGTCCCACCGGCGACGCACGGATCACCTCCGGGCATGATCTCAAGGCCCGCTTCGTCATCCATGCCGTCGGCCCCGTGTGGCACGGCGGGGAGGCGGGGGAGGACGACCTGCTGGCCGCCGCCTACGGCAATTCCCTCATGTTGGCCCGCGATAACGGCCTCGCGTCGATCGCCTTTCCCGCCATCTCGACCGGCATCTTCGGCTTCCCGGCCGTGCGTGCCGCCGCCATCGCCGTGGCGGCCTGCGCCCGCTTCCTTGACGCCAACGCCCTGCCGGAACAGGTGGTGTTCAGCTGCTTCGGGGCCGAAAGCGCGGCCCTGCATCGCCAGGCCCTGGCGGACATTCATCCGGGATAAAAAGAAGGCGGGCCCAAGGGCGCCGCCTTCAAGGAAGAAGCCGCTGATAATGCCCAGCGGCGGGGGGTGTGGCGGCGCGGAAGTGCGCATCCGGATGACCGGATGCTAGGGCGCGGCCGTGACCGGCCCGTGACGCCTCCGTGACTCCTTTATGGAAAGGGGATCAGCCGACGTTGGCCTGATGCGCCGTCAGCACCGCCATGGTTGCGATGTCGGACGCCGAAGCATCCATCTGCACCACCTGCGCGGGCTTGGCAAAGCCCAGCAGGATCGGCCCCAGCACCGTTGCCCCGCCGACCGCCGACAGCAGGCGGGCCGAAATGCGCGACGAATGCAGGCCCGGCATGACCAGCACGTTGGCCGGCCCGGACAGGCGGCAGAACGGATAATTGGCCATCAGGTCCGGGTTCAGCGCCACGCCCGCGCTCATTTCCCCATCGTATTCGAAGGCCACGTCGCGGCGGTCGAGCACGCCGACGGCGTCGCGCATGGTCTCCGCGTGGGGCAGGTCCGGGTTGCCGAAATTGGCGAAGGAGATCATGGCGACCCGCGGCTCATGCCCCATGGCCCGGGCGACCATCGCCCCCCCTTCGGCGAAATCGGCGAGCAGGTCCGGCGACGGCGCCACGTTGACCGCCGTGTCGGTGATGAACAGCGCCCGCCCGTCCTTGGTCAGCACGATGGAGACGCCGAACACCGGCTTGCCGCCGCCGACCTCAAGCACCCGCGAGATGTCCTTCAAGGACACCATGTAATGGCGCGTCAGGCCGGTGACCATGCCGTCGGCGTCGCCGGCTTCGACCATGCAGGCGGCGAACACGTTGCGGTTGTTGTTGACCCGGCGCTGGGCGTCGCGGCGCAACGCACCCCGGCGCTGTTCCTTGCGGTAGAGGGTTTCCGTATAGGCCTCGTTCTTGGCCGACAGCCGCGCGTTGGCGATTTCGATGCCGTCGGGGGCGGGCAGACCCAGGTCGGCGATCTTGGCCTTGATGGCGTCTTCCCGGCCGACCAGGATCGGCGTGCCGTAGCCTTGATTGAAGTACGAATAGGCGGCGCGGATGACTTTTTCCTCCTCGCCCTCCGCGAACACGATGCGCTTGGGGCTGGCCTTGACCTTGTCGAAGATGGCCTGCAGCGATCCCGCCGTGGGGTCCAGGCGCGCCGCCAGTTCGCCCGCATAGGCGTCCATGTCGGCGATCGGCTTTTGCGCGACGCCCGAGTCCATGGCCGCCTGGGCCACGGCCTTGGGCACGGCCCAGATCAGGCGCGGATCGAACGGCGTCGGGATCAGATAGTCGCGGCCGTAGGACAGGCGCGATCCTGAATAGGCGGCATCGACCTCGTCCGGCACGTCCTGACGGGCCAGGTCGGCCAGGGCCTTGGCGGCGGCGATCTTCATCTCTTCGTTGATGGTGCTGGCGCGCACGTCCAAGGCCCCCCGGAAGATATAGGGGAAGCCCAACACGTTGTTGATCTGGTTCGGATAATCCGACCGTCCCGTGGCGATGATGGCGTCGTCGCGCACTTCCCGCACCTCTTCCGGCCAGATTTCCGGCACCGGGTTGGCCATGGCGAAGATCAGGGGATTGGGCGCCATCGCCGCGATCATTTCCTTTTTCACCGTGTCGGGGCCGGACAGGCCGACGAACACGTCGGCCCCCTTCAGGGCATCGGCCAGGGTGCGGGCGTCGGTCTTCACCGCGTGCTTGGACTTCCACTGGTTCATGCCCTCGGTGCGGCCCTCGAAGATCACGCCCTTGGAATCGCAGAGCGTCACCTGGTTGGCCGGCAGACCCATGGATTGGAACAGTTCGACACAGGCGATGGAGGCCGCCCCCGCGCCGTTGATCACCATGTGCACGTCCTTGATGTCGCGCCCGGTCAGGTGCAGGCCGTTGATCAGCCCCGCCGCGGTGATGATCGCCGTGCCGTGCTGGTCGTCGTGGAACACGGGGATGTCCAGCAGCTCCTTCAGGCGCTCCTCGATGATGAAGCATTCGGGCGCCTTGATGTCTTCCAGGTTGATGCCGCCGAAGGCCTT
>TARA_R110002124_G_scaffold114535_46_pt1 | contig 38787 bp, 41 predicted proteins | sample TARA_R110002124 | Tara Oceans TARA_R110002124 (sample SAMEA4397445) | marine metagenome | biome: Polar Biome; feature: [SRF] surface water layer (ENVO:00010504); material: water (ENVO:00002006), including particulate matter (ENVO:01000060) such as... | depth 5 m
GCAGCCGTATTGATCGCGCTGGTGCGGCGGCCCGAGGGGTTCACCGTGCTCTATACCGAGCGATCCCCCGATCTGCGGGCGCATTCGGGGCAGGTGGCCTTTCCCGGTGGCAAGGTGGATGCCCAGGATGACGACGTGGCAGCGGCGGCGCTGCGCGAGGCCTTCGAGGAAGTGGGCATGGTGCGCAGCGAGGTCCGGGTAGTGGGCTTCATGCCGACCTATTTCACCGGCACCAATTATCTGATCACCCCGGTGGTGGGGATCGTGGCGCCCAGTGGGCCGTTCGTGCCCAATCCGGGAGAGGTGCATTCGGTGTTCGAGGTGCCGCTCCAGCGTATCCTGCAGCCGGAAAGCTATGGCGAATTCCGCATCAAACGCGATGGCAAGGAACACCGTACCTGGCAGATCGACCATGATGGGCACCGCATCTGGGGCATCACGGCCAATATCACGCGCCAGTTTCGCGACATGGCGATGCGCGAGGATACGCCGTGACGGTCGAGGCGCTGACAACAGCGGCGTGGCTGCGCCGTGCCGAGACTCAGGCGATCTTCGCTGTCCTGGGTGGCGAGGCGGGGCAAACCCGCGCGGTGGGCGGGGTGGTGCGCGACACCGTTCTGGGGCGCCAGCGCCCCAATCCCGATATCGATCTGGCGACCGAATTGCTGCCGGAGGCGGTGGCGGCGCGCGCCGCATCCGCCGGCATCGCCAGCTATCCCACCGGGATCGCCCATGGCACGGTGACGCTCAAGCTGGGCGACACGCTGGCCGAAGTGACGACGTTGCGCCGAGATGTGGAAACCGATGGCCGCCATGCGGTGGTGGCGTTCGGGACGGACTGGACCGTGGACGCCAGCCGGCGCGATTTTACGCTCAACGCCCTCTATTGCGGGCCCGATGGCGCGCTGTTTGACCCGCTGGGCGGGATCGACGATGCGCTGGCCGGCAGGGTGCGGTTCATCGGCGAGGCCGGGGCGCGGATCGCCGAGGACGGGTTGCGCGTCTACCGGTTCTTCCGGTTTTCGGCCAGCCATGGCGGGCAGCGTTTTGATCCCGATGGCCTGGTGGCCTGCGCCGACGCGGTGCCGCGGCTTGGCCACCTCTCGCATGAGCGCGTCGGCAGCGAGATCCTGCGCATGCTGGACCTGCCCCAGGTTGCGCTGAGTTTGCTTATGATGGGCGAGATCGGGCTGCTGCGCTTCGATGACAGCGTCGCCAGGGCGCTGGTGGCCTATGAGGCCCTGGGTGGGCACTCAGTGGCCGCGCGGCTTTGCCTCCTGGCGGGCGATGGGCTGGACGAGCTGCAGCGCGCCTGGCGCCTCTCCAATGCGACAATTGCTGCCGTCAGCAGCGTGGAACGCGCTGCCCGGCTGCTGGCCGAGGACAAGGTTGCCGAAGCCGCCTATCGGCACGGCGAGGCGGCCGTTGAAGGCTTGGCTGTGGTGGCGGCGCGCGAGGGCTGGGGGCAGGCACGCCTGGCCGAGACCGCCCGGGCGCTGGCCGCCCTGGCCGTGCCGGACTTTCCCATCAGCGGACGTGATCTGACCGATCTCGGCATGGCGCCGGGACCGGCAATGGGACGGGAGCTGGCACGCCTGGAGCGGGCCTGGATCGAAAGCGGCTTTGCCCTGGGCAAGCGCGACTTGCTGCTGCTTGCCCGGCGCTAGTGCCGGGTCTCGGCCTTGCCGTCGGTATCGACAATGCGGGCCTTGATGCGTTCAATCATGTCGGGCCGGATTTCGGTCTCGCCATGCAGGTTGCGCAGATTTTCAACGGCCTTGCGGACAACTTCGGCTTCGCTTTCGGCTTCAGCGTGCCAGGTTGCGCCGGGGATCAGCGAGCCGGATTCAAATCGTTTCATGACATCCTCCTGAGTTCGACTAAGTCGCTTAACGCAGGGGAGCCGCGCGCGGTTCCGTTTGATAGGGATAATCACGGAGCTTTTTGTGTCACATAGGTGTGGTTTAGCTATAAGTTGTGTTCAGCGACAGTGTGGAGTACCCGCCCGGCATGCGCGCAGGCCTGTGGAACAGAATTAGAGACAATATTTGGCCCCGCATGGGTGTGCGGCGCTACGGTGCCTATCTGCGCAAACGGGTGATGCGGCTTTCGGCCAGCCCGCATGCGATTGCCGCCGGCATTGCCTCGGGTGCGGCGGTATCGATGTTCCCGCTGATCGGCCTGCATTTCATTCTCGGCTTCGTGCTGGCTTTCGCCATGCGCGGCAACATGATTGCCGCGGCCATCGGCACGGTGTGGGGCAATCCGCTGACCTTCCCGTTCTTTTTTGCAGCCTCCTACGCCGTGGGCGACTGGCTGACCGGCGGCGGCGGCCTCAGTTCGTCAGAGGGCGCGCAATTGCAGGCGACGGGCCAGCAGCTGAGCAATGGGCTGTTCTCGGGCGGCTTCCATGCCATCTGGCCAACCTTCAAGACCATGATGATCGGCGGCTTGCCGCTCGCCATACTGGTGTTCGGGGTGTTCTACGTGGTGGTGCGCACCGTGGTGACCCGGTTCCGCGCCCTGCGCCAGGCCCGGCTTGCGCGCAAGCGCCCGCCGACAAGCCAGGCGGCTCATTCGTCCACGAACTGACCGATCTGGCTGAGCCCTTCGAGCCAGGTGCCGCCATTGTAGCGGATGACCTGGCGCGGCAGGATGCCGGTTTGCTCGGCCAGCGCAGCCGCGAGCACCTGCGAATGAGTGACCACCCAGACCTGCGTGCGTTCCGCCGCACGGGCGATGATGCGCGCCAGGGCTGGCAGCATGTCGGGGTGCAGGCTGGTTTCAGGTTCGTTCAGGGCGATCAGGGGCGGCAGGCGATAGGCCAGCAAGGCGCCCATCAGGGCCAGGAATTGCAGGGTGCCGTCGGATAGTTCATTGGCGGCGAAGGCCCGCCTGGGCATGTCGGGGAACCGCATCGCAAAGCTGGCAAACCGCTCGGGCATGGGAACCTCGAGGCTTGCGCCGGGGAAGGCGTGGTCAATGGCCTCGTCGAGGTCGACGCTGTCCTGCCGGATATGGCGCAATGTGGCAAACACCGCGGCCAGATTGGCGCCATTGGCGTCGAGCATGGGCGCGGTGATGGCCAGTGCCGGCTGGCGCAGCGGGGAGCCGGCATCGGTGCGGAAGCCGTGATAGAAGCGCCAAGCCGTGATGGTTTCCCGCACCCGGTCGATTTCGGGATAGCCGCGCAGTCCGGCCAGTGCCGTTTCACTCGACAGCAGGGTCTGGTCGGCCTCGACCCGGGCGCCCCGGCTGTCGCGGACCCAGCTCGTGGGCCCCTTGCGCTCCAGCAGCGCCACCTTGCGGGGGCCCGAAAGGCTCAGGGTTTCCCGCTTGACCATGGCCTCCAGGGCAAAGGCGGCGTCAACCTTGGTGGGAAAGCCTGGTTCGATCTCATAGCTGCAGGGGGGACCGTCGCTCTGGCTGTCGATGCTGTCAAAGCTGACGCGCAGGGTGAGCCGGGGCTGTTCATGGTTGCGCCGCTCGCCGGCCCACATGACCGAGGCCAGGCCGCCCTCGCGGGCGATCTCGCGGGCAAATTCGTCCGTTGCCGCCGCGCGCACCAGTTCGAGCGCGCGGTAGAGATTGGTCTTGCCCACACCATTGGTGCCGACCAGCACCGAGAGTTGGCGGACGGGAAAGCTGATGGAGCGGATCGATCGATAATTGGCAAAGTGGATATCGGTCAGCACCATCGCGTTGCTTTCAGGGCCAGCGTACTTCTGGCGGCATGGAGGACAGGATCGAGTTGACATTGCCCCCGGTCTTGAGACCGAAAGTGGTGCCACGGTCGTAGAGCAGGTTGAACTCGACATAGCGGCCGCGGCGTACCAGCTGCTCGTGCCGGTCGGCCTCGGTCCATGGCGTCTCGAAATTGCGCCGCACCAGTTGCGGGTAAATGTTGAGGAATGCCTCGCCCACGGCCTGGGTGAAGGCGAAATCGGCATCCCAGTCGCCCGAATTGTGGTGGTCGTAGAAAATGCCGCCGGTGCCGCGCGGCTCGTTGCGGTGGGCGAGGAAGAAATATTCGTCGCACCACTGCTTGTAGCGGTCGTAGTCGACGCCGGGGCGATCGACGCAGGCCGCGCGCATGGCGGCATGGAAATCGATCGTGTCGGGATCGTCCTGGGTGCGGCGACGGTCGAGCACAGGGGTGAGGTCGGCGCCGCCGCCGAACCACTGCTTGCCCGTCACGATCATGCGCGTGTTCATGTGCACGGCCGGGACATTGGGATTGGTGGGGTGCACGATAAGGGAAATGCCCGAACTCCAGAATGCGGCGCCCGCTTCGGTGCCCGGCATCTGCTTGGCGAAATCCTCGGAGAATTCGCCATGCACGCTCGAGATGTGCACGCCGGCCTTTTCGAAGACCCGGCCATGCAGCATGCTCATTTCGCCGCCGCCGCCGGCGGCGCGATCCCAGGGCGTGCGCACGAAGCTGCCGGCCGGCAAATGCGCATTGGGGCCGCTCAGTTCGGTCTCGATGGCATCAAATTCGGCGCAGATCCGGTCGCGCAGGTTGCGGAACCAGCGTTCGGCGGTGGTCTTTTTGTGTTCGATGTCGGTGGGGAGTGTCATGGTGTTGCTGAAATGAACCGTCATGTTAGCCCTGTAAAGCCGTTGGTCTGTCTTTTTGCCTCACCAAGAATAAGTGTCGCAGCGAGCGCGACATTGATCGAGCGCAAATCGGAGCGCATTGGGATGCGTAAAGTCAGGTCCGCGGCAGTCGCGACCGTGTCGGGAACGCCGGCACTTTCGCGGCCGACCATGATGATGTCGTCGGCGGTGAAGGCGGCGGCATAGGCCGAGGTCCGGCTCCTGGTGGTCAGCAGCACCAGCCGCCGCGCCTGGGCATGGCGCCAGTGCTCGAACGCGGTCCAGCTGTCGTGCTCGCGCACGGCGGCGTGGTCGAGATAGTCCAGTCCCGCCCGGGCCAGGGTTTTGGGCGAAAACGCAAAGCCGGTGGGGTGGATGATGTGGATGGTGGTATCCAGGCAGGCGCATAGCCGGATCAGCGTGCCGGTATTGTTGGCGATGTCGGGCTGATAGAGCGCAAGTTCGACCGGCATGGAAATCCCCAGCATGCAGACAGTGGCAAGCCCTGCAAAGGCGGGGCTTTGCCGGGTATAGTGTCGCAGTTGGGCGCTGTCACGGTGCGGATCACTGGACAAGCGCTTGGGACAGTGCAAAAAGACCCCAACTGACGGGCCGCTTGAGGGCGGTCGGCTGCCGATTCCGTCTCCGGAACCCGGCGCGCCGCTGCCGGCCGCGTCTAATGTGATAGTACGGGGAACGGACCTTGGCCACGGAAGCTCAACATTCAACGACACGACGGGATTTCCTTTTCGTTGCAACAGGCGCCGTGGCAGGCGTCGGCGCTGCAGCGACCGTCTGGCCGCTGATCAATCAGATGAACCCTGATGCCTCGACCCTGGCGGTCGCCAGCATCGAGTTCAGCCTCGTCGGTATCGAATCGGGGCAGTCGGTCACCATTCTCTGGCGTGGTCTGCCGGTGTTCGTGCGCAATCGCACGGACAAGGAAGTCGCCGAGGCCAAGGCGGTTCCCATGAGCGAGCTCAAGGATCCGGCGACCGACGAATCGCGCACCAAGGAAGGCCATGAGAACTGGCTGATCATGATCGCCAACTGCACGCATCTGGGGTGCATCCCCACCGGTGAGTCTGGCGAGTTCGACGGCTGGGCCTGCCCATGCCACGGTTCGCAGTTCGATACTGCAGGGCGTATCCGCAAGGGTCCCGCGCCGACCAATCTGGTCGTTCCGCCTTATGAATTCATCAGCGATACGCTGGTCCAGATCGGTTAGTGGGGGCTACCGCGATGTCAGAACATTCAACTTATACACCCGGCTCGGGCCTCGAAAAATGGCTCGACGAACGCCTGCCGATCATCCGGTTCTCCAAAGAGCACCTGATGGATTTCCCGACGCCCAAGAACCTCAACTACTGGTGGACCTTCGGCGCGATCCTGGTGATGTGCCTGGGCATCCAGATCGTCACCGGCGTGATCCTGGCGATGCACTACACGCCCAATATCGCCCTGGCGTTTGACTCGGTCGAACACATCCGCCGCGACGTCAATGGCGGCCGGATGATCCAGGCGTTCCACGCCGTGGGCGCCTCGATGTTCTTTGCCGCCGTTTACATCCACATCTTCCGCGGCATGTATTTCGGTTCCTACAAGGCGCCGCGCGAGATCCTGTGGATCCTGGGCGTGCTGATCTTCGTGCTGATGATGGCCACCGCCTTCATGGGCTATGTGCTGCCCTGGGGCCAGATGTCGGGCTGGGCGGCGACCGTGATCACCAATATCTTTGCGGCCATCCCGGTTGTCGGCACGCCGATCCTGGAACTGCTGCGCGGCGGCTTCTCGGTGGGCAATCCCACGCTCAACCGCTTCTTCTCGCTGCATTACCTGCTGCCATTCGTCATCGCCGCCGTGGTGGCGCTGCATATCTGGGCGCTGCACGTGCCGGGCAACAACAACCCGGTCGGCGTCGACGTCAAGGACAGTCGCGATACCTTGCCCTTCCATCCGTACTACACGATGAAGGACGCCTTCGGCATGGTGCTGTTCCTGATCCCGTTTGCCTGGTTCGCGTTCTTTGCGCCCGACATCCTGGGTCACCCGGACAACTACATCCAGTTCAACAGCCAGGTGACCCCGGCGCATATCGTGCCAGAATGGTATTTCCTGCCCTTCTACGCGATCCTGCGCGCCATCGACTTCAACCTGCTGTTCATCGACTCCAAGCTGCTTGGCGTGATCTTCTTCGGCGGCTCGATCGTGATCCTGTTCCTGCTGCCATGGCTCGATACGGCCAAGGTGCGCTCGGGCAATTTCCGCCCGATGTTCAAGTGGTTCTACTGGCTGTTCGTGATCAACTTCATCGGCCTGACCTATCTGGGCGCCCAGCCGGCCGAAGGCATCTATGTGCTGCTGTCCAAGATCTGCACGGCCTACTACTTCATCCACTTCATCGTCATCCTGCCCGTGCTCAGCCGCATCGAGAAGCCTCGGCCCCTGCCGACCAGCATCTCGGAGAGCGTGCTTGCCAAGTCGCACGCGTAAGAGAGGGGCAGGAAACATGTTCAAGACCAAGACCATCCTTGCCACTTTGGCCATCCTGGCCGGGCTTGCCGGCGCATCGACAAGCCAGGCTGCCGAAGATGTGGTCCACATCGAAAAGCAGAGCTGGAGCTTTGCCGGCATTTTCGGCACCTATGACGAGAACCAGCTGCAGCGCGGCTTCCAGGTGTTCCGGGAAGTCTGCTCGAGCTGCCACAGCGCCCGGCTGATCCCGTTCCGCACCCTGGCCGAAGAGGGTGGCCCGTCATTCTCGGAAGCCCAGGTCAAGGCGCTGGCTGCCGAATATGAGGTGGCCGATGCCACTGCCGATGGCGGCAGGCGTCCGGCGGTGCCTGCCGATTTCTGGCCATCGCCGTTCGATACCGAACAGGATGCCCGTGATGCCAATGGTGGCGCCCTGCCACCGGATTTCTCGGTGCTGGCCAAGGCCCGTGGCGTGCACGATGCCTTCCCGTTCTGGATCTTCAACTACTTCACCGGCTATTCCGAAGGCGGCCCGGATTATATCCACGCCCTGCTCAATGGTTATGAAGAAACCCCGCCGGCCGGCTTCGACCTGCCCGAGGGCAAGCATTACAACCATGTGTTCCCCGGTCATGCCCTGGGCATGGCGCCGCCGCTGTCGGATGGTCAGGTGACCTATACCGCAGCCGAAGGCCAGACCCCAGTGCCCGAGACGGTGGAACAGTATTCCACCGACGTGGCCGCCTTCATGATGTGGATGGCGGAGCCGCATCTGGCAGGGCGCAAGCAGACCGGTTTTGTGGTGCTGCTGTTCCTGATCCTGTTTGCGGGCCTGATGTACGGCACCAAGCGCAAGATCTGGGCTGGCATCGAACACTAGCGCCGGCGCCAGCAGGCCGTTTATCCCAAAATGCAAAGGGCCCCGACGGGGCCCTTTGTCGTTTGTGTCGATCACTTCGGCTACAGGGTCTTGCCATTGGCGCCAGAGGTCGCAATATGCATCAGCTACTGATCCGCGTTCGAGGGGAGCCCTGATGTCCGCCATTCGTCTTGCTGCCACCGTTGTCGGCGCTGCGGTCACGCTCACGCGCAACCCCGTGGTCCGCGCGGGGATCCTTGCGGTGGCAAGCAATCCCAAGGCGCGCGAAGTGGCGGTCAACGTGACCCGCACGGCCGCCTACAATGCCGGCGTCGTCGCCCGCCATCTGGTCGGTCGCCGGCTTCCCTGATCTCTCAATATCCAGGACTTCCATGACGCTCGACCTCAAGGCCCTCGTGCGCACGATTCCGGACTATCCCAAAAAGGGTATCCTGTTTCGTGACATCACCACGCTGATCGAGCACCCCGAGGGGTTCAAGCAAAGCGTCGAGGATATCGCCAGCCGCTATCGCGGGCAGGGCATCACCCATGTCGCCGGCATCGAGGCCCGTGGCTTCATCTTCGGGGCCGGCGTGGCCATTGCCCTGGGCGTCGGTTTCATTCCCGTGCGCAAGAAGGGCAAGCTGCCCGGCGATACAATGGGGCAGAACTACGCGCTCGAATATGGCGTGGATACCATCGAGATCCATGCCGATGTGCTCAACGCCGGTCACACCGTGTTGCTGGTGGATGATCTTATCGCGACGGGAGGCACGGCCATTGCCGCGCTGAGCCTGTTGCGACGCACCGGCGCCGTGGTCAAGGGCGCTGCCTTCGTCATCGATCTGCCGACGCTGGGCGGGGCCGCCAGGCTGACGGCAGAAGGCGTCGAGGTCAGCGCGCTGATGGCGTTCGAGGGCCATTGAGGCGTCACGACAGCGCCCTACCAGCTATTGAGCCCGTCCACCTGTTCGATCGACAGCTGCGACCAGTCCAGATCATCGACCAGCCGCAGGTTGACCGCGTAGACGCGCGCGGCGGGCACGCCGGTGACGCCGGGCTGCCTGGGACTGCCATCGGCGTTGTACATCGATGCCCAGTCGGGGGAGTCGCCCCAGGTCTGCATGCCGCAATTGCCGCAGAAATGGTGCCGGTTCAGGCCCCCGCTGGCCGAATAGACGCGCTCGTCGTCATTGGCGCGGATGTCCAGCTCGTCGGGGCCGAAATAACCCCAGACAGCGCCGGTGCGGGCGCAAAAGCTGCAATTGCATTGCTTGGCCTGGGTGGGCGGATGGGGCAGCGCAATCGAGGTGGCGCCGCAGTGGCAGGTGGCAAACAGGGTCATGAGCAGGCTCCTTGCTGATGCCCCAGCGTGCCGAGCGGTCGTGACAGACCCTGTCAGCAGGCTTTGCCGGTTCGCGCGTCGCCTGTCGGATCAGGCGGCTGGCGCTGCCGGCGCGTCGACCAGGCAGAACTGGTTGCCCTCGGGATCTGCCAGCACGGTATAGCTGGGCATGACGCGGATGACCTCGGCGCCGGCGGCCCGAAGCTCCAGCACCCTGGCCGGGCGGTCGGCGACGGCGACGTCCAGATGCACGCGGTTATTGTCGTAGCGTCGGCCGTCGACATTCTGGAAGCACAATTTGGGTCCGGGGCCGTCGACCATCACGGTGGGGTCTGTTTCGGGCGTCAGGCCCAGTGCAGCAAGCCGGGCGACCTCGCCATCGTCATAGGCGCGGACGGTGTAGCCATCCAGGAGGCCAGCCCAGAACTGGGCCAGCAGGGCGGGCTTGCCGCAGTCAAAGACGATTTCGTGCAAGGTGCCCATGGCCCTCTCCTTAGCGCGGTCTGGCTCGGACCAACGCTCTGGAGGCTCAATGCGGCCAGACTGGGGCGATCACCCGGCGCCGCGGCGCCGGGTGCAAAGGCCGTCAGGGTCGGGTGAGGTCGTCCGGATTGCTCCCGGCGGCCACGGGGGGCGTCGGCTCGTTGCGGGTCACATAGAGTGAATAGGCAACGCCGCCGCCCAGTATGCTCAGGGTCACCACCAGCGAGAGCAGGGTGTCGATATGGACGCCCAGCGGCACCAGGAAGATCTTGATGCCTACCAGCACCAGAATGATCGCCAGCGAGGTCTGCAGATAGCGGAAGCGATTCATCGCCGCTGCCAGGGCAAAGTACAGCGCCCGCAGGCCCAGAATGGCAAAGATGTTGGAGGTATAGACGATGAAGGTGTCCTGCGTGACGGCGAAGACGGCCGGCACGGAATCGACGGCAAATATCAGGTCGACCACTTCCACCATGATCAGTGCGACCGCCAGGGGGGTCAGCCAGACCACCAGCTTGCCCGATTTTGGATCAGGCTGTCGGACGGTGAAGTTGTGGCCATGCAATTGCTTGGTGATGCGGAAGTGCTTGCGCAGGAATTTGAAGGCGAAATTCTGCTCGATATCGGGCGTTTCGTCCTGGTGACGGAACATGCGAATGCCGGTGAACACCAGGAAGGCGCCGAACAGGAACAGGATGCCGCTGAACTGGTAGACCAGTGCCGCGCCCAGGCCGATCAGGATCGCACGCAGGGCCACCACGCCCAGTATGCCCCAGAACAGCACGCGGTGCTGGTAGATGCGGGGGATGGCCAGGAAACCGAATATGGTGGCGATGACGAACATGTTGTCCATCGCCAGCGACTGCTCGATCAGGTAGGCGGTGTAAAACTCCAGCCCGGCTTCAGCGCCGCGTTGCCACCAGACCCAGCCACCGAACGCCAGGGCGATGGCGACGTAAAAGGCATAAAGGCTGAGGCTTTCCTTGGCGCCGATCTCGTGCTCGTCACGGTGCAATATGCCCAGGTCAAAGACCAGCAGGGCGACAACGATCGCCACGAAGGCGATCCAGAAATAGGTTGGTGTACCGAGAAACTCGCCCGTCAGGGCGGCAAGAAGCGATTCCATCGCCGGACCATCTCCATTTTCGTTTGGAGTGGCTCCGACATCACGAAAGCATCAGTGCTTTCGCCAGAGGGGCCCGGCGCCACGGATACATAATGGCGCATCTGGCGAAAAGTTCAACTGCGCTTGTGCAAATATCACCGGCCTGACGCTGGCTCGTTCAGCGCGGGGTGCACAACATGACGATGGCTTCGGAAGTCTCAAGCTGCAGGGCGGCCTGGGTGGGGTCGGCGACGACGCGACCGGCGGCTATGTTGCGGGCGGCCTTGAGGCCCCCATCGTTGAAGGCAACACCATCCTGATAGCCGGTAATGGTACCGGTGCCCGATGCGGCATCGCCCGGCGTTGTCGAGGCAAAGCCATAGACATTGCCGTAAATGGTCAGAATGCCCGCCTTGGCGCTGGTCGCGTCGCGGCAACCCCAATTGCCCTCATAGCTCTGGGCGAGCGAGGGTGTGGCGGAAAGGGCGAGCAGGGCAGCGATAAGGGCGATTCGGCGCATGACCACACAGTGCCGGGTGCAGGCGCGCCTTTCAAGCGCGGCGTTTGAGAAGCGGGCCCAATACCGGCAGTTTTCCGGCGACGAGCATCAGCCTGAGCCTGAGCGGCATCCTGTAGTCGCGCAGCTTGGAAAAGCCGACCAGCTCGGCGCGATAGACCAGCTCACCATGCTGGTTGAGCGCGGTCAGCCTGTTGAACAGCAGCCCCCAGCCAGGGATGGAGTTGGAGCGGCGCTTGCCGGTGACCACCAGCTCGTAGCTTACCGTGTCGCCGGGCCGGACGGGTACCTTGAAATCCATGGAATTGACGCCGGGGGAGGGTCCCGAGACGCCGGGTTCCTGGCCCATGGCGCGCAGCCGTTCCTCTTCGGCGAACAGGGTATCGACCATCAGGCGATGGCCGATGCTGACCGTATGCCAGCCGCTCGCCACCAGCCCGCCGAAATGGCTGTGCCGGGCCGCTTCGGCGTCGATGTGGAAATATTGCGGATCATAGAGCGTGGCAAATTCCACGATCTCGTCGGCGGAAAAAGTGTGGCTGCCCAGGGCAAATGCCTCGTCGATGACGATATCCTCGAACCAGCGGGTCATGTGGCAGCTCCTGGCGTGCGGGTCTCGACAAGATTGGCCAGGCGCATGCTCAATACCGGGGCGCCCTTTTGATTGCGGACGTCAAAATCGAGCGTGACAATGCCCCATTGCGGGTGGCTCGCGGAGCGGCGCAGCTCGGCAATCGTCACCGTGCCGCCAATGGTATCGTCCACCATCACCGGGTTCTTCCACTTCAGATCTGAAAAGCCCAATCCGCCGGCAGAGGCCACCGTGCTGAGAAAGCTGTCCACCAGCATGCGCAGGGTCAGCGCGCCGGTCTGCCAGCCACTGGACGCCAGACCGCCGAGCAGGCTGGCCTTGGCGGCCGCTTCATCGAGATGGAACGGGAAGGGGTCGAAGGCGGTGGCAAAGGCGATGATCATCGCCTTGCTCACCTTGGTGTGACCCAGATCGATGACCTCGCCCACGGCAAGATCTTCAAAGTGGCGGCGTGTTTCGGTGACAGGATTGGTCATTGGCTTGCCCTATACGTCAACGCCCGTTTTGCCTCGTTTGCGCGCGCAAGGCAAGCCGGTTGTCATGCCCCCACGGCCAGTCGCTGGCTGGCGCGATAGGCCAGCGGGGCCAGGCCGTGCCGGCGGCGGAACGCCTTGGCCAGATAATTGGCATCGGCAAAGCCGGTGGCCGCGGCAATGGCGCCCACGCTCATGTCGGTGGCCAGCAGCAGGCGCTCGATGCGCTCGATGCGCCGGGCCTGCACATAGGTCGAGGGCGCGCTGCCGGTGGCCTGGGTGAACTGGCGGACGAAGTGCGCCCGGCTCATGTCGGCCAGGATTGCCAGCCGCTCGACCTGCAGCGGTTTGGACAGATTGGCTTCGATGTGGCTGACCACCCGCGCCATGGCAGGTGGCAGGACCTGGGCCGGGGCGGTGTCGGTGGCAAAGACGCCGTCATGGAGCGCCGCCATGGCTGCATAGGTGGCGGCCGAGGCCTCGCCGGGGGTGATGCCGGGGCGGGCGATCAGCGTCAGGCAGGCGGCGGCCAGCCGGTCGACGACCGGCGGGGGCAGGGTCGAGACCGGACCGGCAGCATCGATGATCTCGCGCGCCAGCCGCAGCGCCTCGCGGCCATTGAGCACCATCCAGAAATATTGCCAGTGCTGGCCGCGCTCGAGCCAGTAGCGATGGGCATGGGGCAGGCTGAGCAGCATGGTCTGGCCCGGGGTCAGCCGATAGTGTGTCCCGGCGAAGTCCAGCCGGCCCTCGCCCACCAGCGTGTGCTGGATCACCAGAAACGGCGCGTCGCCGCGTTGCAGCCCATCCCAGGAGTAGACTTCGTTGACCCGCTGTTCGTAGCCCGCGCTCACCGCCATGCAGTGCAATGGCACCGCACTTTTGGGCAGCGCCAATGCGCGCACCTTGTGGCCATGGTCGATGAGGTGAGCGAGCACAAAATTACCCTCCGGGGCACAAGCTTTCTCTACCATTCCCTCGCCGGCAAAGGCTAGCAATATGACAGCATGTTCCTGCAATCTGTCGCATTGGATCGAATGGTATGTCATTCAAAGTTACCGTCATCGGGGCCGGCTCCATCGGCTTCACCAAGACCTTGATTTCCGACCTGCTCAAGGTGCCCGAATTCGTCGGCTGCGAGTTTGCGCTGACCGATATCAACCCCAATAACCTGGACATGGTCAGGCAGGTCATCGAGACCATTGTGGCGGTCAACAAGCTGCCGGCCAGGGTCACTGCGACAACCGACCGGCGCGCGGCCATCACCGGGGCGCGCTACATCATGAGCTGTGTGCGGGTGGGCGGGCTCGAGGCCTTTTCGAGCGATATTTCCATCCCGCTCAAATATGGCGTCGACCAGTGCGTGGGCGATACGATCTGCGCCGGCGGCATCCTCTATGGCCAGCGCAACATTCCGGTAATCCTTGATTTCTGCAAGGATATCAGGGAAGTAGCTGAGCCGGGCGCCCTGTTTCTCAACTATGCCAACCCCATGGCGATGAATACCTGGGCGGCCGAAATGTATGGCGGGGTCAATGTGGTGGGCCTCTGCCATGGCGTGCAGCATGGTGCGCACCAGATCGCGCAGGTGCTCGGCATCGACGACAGCGAGCTCGATTATGTCTGCGCCGGCATCAACCACCAGACCTGGTACATCGACATCCGCGCCAAGGGCCGCAAGGTCGAGGCGGACGAGTTGATCGCCGGCTTCGAGGCGCATCCGGTCTACTCCAGGCAGGAGAAGGTGCGCATCGACGTGCTCAAGCGCTTCGGGGTCTATTCCACCGAGTCCAACGGTCACCTGAGCGAATATCTGCCCTGGTACCGCAAGCGCCCCGACGAGATCAATCGCTGGATCGACATGAGCGACTGGATCCACGGCGAGACCGGCGGCTACCTGCGCTACTCGACCGAGCGACGCAACTGGTTCGAGACCGATTTCCCGATGTTCAAGGAGCAGGCCAACAAGCCGCTGAGCGAACACAAGCGGACGAGCGAGCACGCCAGCCACATCATTGAAGCAATGGAAACCGGCCGGGTCTATCGCGGTCATTTCAACCGCAGAAACAATGGCATCATCACCAATCTGCCCGACGATGCGATCATCGAAAGCCCCGGTTTTGTTGACCGTTTCGGCATCAACATGGTCGAAGGGATCACCCTGCCGACCGCCTGCGCCGCCACCTGTTCGGTGTCGGTATCGGTGCAGCGGCTTTCGGTGGAAGCAGCAATGACCGGCAATCTCGACACGCTCAAGCTGGCCGTTCTGCATGATCCGCTGGTGGGCGCCATCTGCACCCCCGACGAGGTGTGGGCCATGGTCGACGAGATGGTGGTCGCCCAGGCGCAGTGGCTGCCGCAATATGCCGATGCCATCCCGGCCGCCCAGGCGCGCATGGCCAAGTCGACGGTCAAGACCCGCGACTGGGACGGCGCTGCCCGCAAGAAGGTCCGCTCGGTGGAAGAACTGCGCGAGGTGGTGGGCGGCCACCACTAGGTTTTCAAAGGCCACATCATTGGGGGCAGGCCGGCGGCCTGCCCTTTTTTTGTTCTGGCTCAACAGGTTGGAAAACAGAACGACCCCGATGCCAGCGCATCGGGGCCGTTTGCCGGCAGCTATGAGATCAGGCGCGCGCTTACGCGACGCGCTGCTTTCTCTGGCCGCGAGCCCATTCCGGCAGCATGCTGCCATGAGCTTCGAGCAGGTCATCAATGACATTCCAGATCTGCTCGAGATCGAGCTCGGCAGCGGTGTGCGGATCCATCATGGCGGCGTGATAGATGTGCTCGCGGTTCTCTTCGAGCAGCGCCCGGACGGTCAGTTCCTGGACATTGATGTTGGTGCGCATCAATGCGGTCAGCTGTGGCGGCAGTTCGCCGATATAGGTGGGCTGGATGCCGTTGTCGTCGACCAGGCAGGGCACTTCCACGGCTGCGTTGTTGGGCAGGCTGGTGATGACGCCATTGTTGCGCAGATTGCCGTAGATCACCGACGGCTCGCCGGTCCAGACCGAGTTGACGATCGAGGATGCGTATTCCTTGGACTGAGCCACATCGATGCGGTCGGCCTTGCGGTAATCGTCCGAGGTCTTCTTCCACTTGGCGATCTGCTCGACGCAGCGCTTGGGATATTCATCGAGGGGAATGCCGAATTTCTCGATCAGGTCCTCGCGGCCTTCCTTGATGAAATAGGGCGTGTACTCGGCAAAGTGCTCCGAGCTTTCGGTGACGAAATAGCCCAGGCGGGTCATCATCTCGTAGCGCACCTTGTTGGGGCAGCGCGGGTTCCAGCCGGGCTTGGGCGCGCGGCCTTCGGCATAGGCGCGGTGCAGTTCGGGGTAGAGATCCTTGTAGGAGCCGTCGGACTGGCGATGCTCGAACTTGAGGTAGAAGGCCATGTGGTTGATGCCGGCCGAGCGATAGCGGATTTCCTCGTAGGGAATGTCCAGATCGTGGGCGAGCTCCATGGCCGTGCCCTGCACGGAATGGCACAGGCCGACCTGCCTGATGCTGGGGTATTTCTCGGCAATGGCCCAGGTGTTGATGGCCATGGGGTTGACGTATTGCAGCATGATCGCGTCGGGGGCGACCTGCAGCATGTCCTCGCAGATGCTCCACAGATGCGGCACGGTGCGCAGGCCGCGCATGATGCCGCCAACGCCCAGGGTGTCGGCGATGGTCTGGCGCAGATTGTACTTCTTGGGAATATCGAAATCGATCACGGTAGAGGGCTCGTAGCCGCCGATCTGGAAGCAGACGACAACGAAATTGGTGCCATCGAGCGCTTCACGCTGGTTGGCGAAGGTCTCGACCTGGGCCGATACGCCGAGGGTGGCGATCAGTTTCTTGGCAATGATCTCGCTCTCTTCGAGACGGGTCGGGTTGATGTCCATCAGGCGGATGGTGGCGCCCGCCAGTGCCGGGCGCTGCAGAATGTCGCCGACGATGTTCTTCATGAACACCGCCGAGCCGGCGCCGATAAATGTGATCTTTGGATTAGCCATTGGAAATGCTCCGAGCGTTAGGCGGCAATGTCGAATGCGGCGCGGACGAGCCGGGCCGTATATTCGGTTTGAGGATTGGTGAGGACGTCGGCCACGGGTCCCTGTTCGACGATCTTGCCGTACTGCATCACCATGACGCGGTGGCAGAGGGCGCGAACGACCTTGAGGTCGTGGCTGATGAAGAGATAGCTCAGGCCCTTCTCGTCCTGCAGCTTGCGCAGCAGGTCGATGATCTGTGCCTGAACCGAAAGATCCAGAGCCGAGGTAGGCTCGTCGAGCAGGATGAATTCGGGCTCCAGGGCAATCGCCCGGGCAATGGCGATGCGCTGGCGCTGGCCACCGGAGAATTCATGCGGGAAGCGATTGAGGATGGTGTCGGGCATGCCGGCATCAACCAGCGCCTGCCGCACGCGGTCGACGCGCTCACGGGCATTGGCGCCGATATTGTTGACGATCAGACCTTCCTCGATGATCTGGCGGATCGACATGCGCGGATTAAGGCTGGAGAACGGGTCCTGGAAGACAATCTGCATGCGGCTGCGCAGGGGACGCATGGCGTTGCGATCCTTGGTGTGGATCGGTTCGCCGTCAAAGAAAATCTGTCCGCCCTGATTGCCGATGAGGCGGATCAGCGCCTGTCCGAAAGTGGTCTTGCCCGAGCCGCTCTCGCCTACAATGCCCAGCGTTTCGTGGCGCATCAGCTTGATGTCGAGATTGTCGACGGCCTTGAGCTCGAAGAAATCGGGCTTGAAGAAGCCGCCGCGCTTGAGCGTGAAGCTTACCTTGACCTCCTTGCCCTCAAGAACGGTCTCATGGGCGCCCTCGGCCAGGGGCAGGGCGGTGCCCTTGGGCTCGGAGGCCAGCAGGTGCTTGGTGTAGGCATGCTGGGGATTGGCGAACAGCGCCTCGGTGGCATTGTGCTCCTGCACCCGACCGTTCTGCATCACATACACATATTCGGAAAACTGACGGACAATGGTCAGGTCATGGGTGATCAGGATAACCGCCATGCCGTATTTGTCCTTGAGGCCGTCGATCAGCTGCAGGATCTGGGCCTGGACGGTGACGTCGAGCGCCGTGGTGGGTTCATCGGCGATCAGGACATCGGGGCGGTTGGCCAGTGCCATGGCAATCATCACGCGCTGGCGCTGGCCGCCCGAGAGCTGATGGGGATAGTTGTTGAGGCGCGACTTGGGCTCGGGGATCTGTACCTCCTCGAGCAAGGTTTCGGCCTTCTTCATGGCTGCGGCACGGCTCATGCGGTTGTGCAGGTGCAGGATCTCACAGAGCTGCTGGCCGATGGTATAGACCGGATTGAGCGAACTCATGGGTTCCTGAAAGATCATCGCCAGGTCATTGCCACGCAGCTTGCGCATCTCGCGGTCACTCATGGTGACGATGTTCCTGCCCGACAGGGTGATCCGGGTTTCAGGCAAAATGGTCGCGCGCTTGGTCAAAAGCTTCATCAGCGTGCGGGCGGTCACGGATTTGCCTGATCCGCTTTCGCCCACCAAGGCAATGGTCTCGCCTTTGTGCAGCTGGAAGGAGACGTCGCGTACGGCGTTGACCGTGCCGCCTTCGACCTTGAAATCCACGCCGATATTGCGGGCATCCAGGATCAGCTCGCGTCCGTGCTCGCCCAGATCGTGACGGTCATTGGAAACAGGCGTGAAGTGAGGTTCGTTCATGGGCCTGTTCCTCAATAGGGGTCGATGGCGTCGCGCAGGCCGTCACCAAGCGCATTGAACGCAAAGACGGTAACCAGCACGAAGATCACGGGCGAGAGGATCCATGGATAGGAGCCGATCACCGAAAAAGTGCCGGTATCCTGCAGCATCAGGCCCCAGGAGATCAGCGGCGGTTTCACTGCGAAGCCGAGAAAGCCCAGGAAGCTCTCAAGCAGGACGACGGCCGGAACGGCCAGGGTAATCGACACGATGATGTGGCTGAGCACATTGGGCAGGATATGGCGCGTAATGATGCGGCTATCGGTAGCCCCCACCGCGATGGCAGCGCGCACATAGTCGATGCGGGCAAGCGAAAGGGTCTTGGAGCGGACCTCGCGGCTCAATTGCGCCCAGCCGAGCACGGCCATCACGAAAATGACGAAGGACAGGAACACGTTGGACGGCGCCGTCACCGGGATCAGCGAGGTCAGCGCCAGATAGAGCGGCAATTGCGGGAAAGCGAGCACGAAGTCGACGAAGCGCTGTACCCAACTATCGAGTCTGCCGCCAATATAGCCCGAGGTGATCCCCACCATCGTGCCGACTATCGTGGTGATGCTGACCACGGCCAGGGCAATCATCAGCGAAATACGCGAACCGATAATGCCACGAGACAGGATATCGCGGCCGAACTTGTCGGTGCCCAGCAGCTGAATTGGCCGGCCATCGGTTGACCCGAAGAAGTGGATATTGGCCGGTATGAACCAGAGCAGCCGGTATTCATTGCCGGTGACGAAAAAGCCCGTAGGGGTCGGGTTATCCTTTTCCGGCCCGGTCATGGGCTGGAAGGTGATGGGATCGAATTCGCCTGTATCGCCAATGGGATAGACGTAGGGAATCAGGCTGAAATTGCCAGCCGGATCTTCGAAGGCGATGACGTCGGGTGGGGCAAAGGGCAGATTGGCCGCCTTGGGGTCCATTGGCGCGAAGAAGTCGGCGAAGATCGAAACCACCAATAGCGTTGCCACAAGCACCAGGCCGATCATGCCCATGGTGGAACGGCGGAAGCGCCGCCAGACCAGCGTGGCATAGCCTTCGCTGCCCGAGCCATGGCGGGTCAGGGTCGGGGTATGGTCGACATAGTCTTCCGCAGGGGTTGGCGCGGCGCCACTGCCGATTTCGGTCGGCAATGGAATGGATGAACGGTTATCGGTCACTCTGCGGTGCCCCCAAGACGAACGCGCGGGTCGAGGGCGACCAGCAAGATGTCGGAAATTATGTTGCCAATGATCAGCGTTGTGGCCAGCACAAGCATGAATGTGGCGGTGACGAAGACGTCGCCGACGCCCATGGAGCCGACAATGGCGGGGCCGACGGTGGCCAGGCCGAAGACAATGGCCACCTCAATTTCGCCGGTCAGCATATAGGGCAGGGCCACGCCCTGATAGGCGATCAGCGGATGAAGCGCATTGGGCACGGCGTGTTTCATGATCACGGCGGCTTCGGGCAAACCTTTGGCGCGCGCGGTCTCGACATATTGACTGTTGAGGACGTCGAGCAGATTGGCCCGCATCACCCGCATATTGTAGGCCAGCCCGCCGAAGGTGGCGATGAAGATCACAGGCCAGATGTGCTGCATCAGGTTGACGAACTTGTCCCAGCTCCACGGCGCGCCGCCATATTTGGCCGAGAAGAACATGCCGACTTCCGAGACATTGAGCCGGAAGACGAGGAAGTAGAGGATGATGATGGCCAGCAGGAAACGGGGGATGGTCATGCCGAGGAACGAGATGATGCCCAGCCCGGTGTCGATCCAGCTGTACTGGCGGGTGGCAGCAATAATGCCCAGGACGATGCCGAGCACAGAAGCCAGAATGTGGCAAGTCAGAGCAAGGATTATGGTGGCCGGCAGACGCTCGGAGACGACGGTGCCGACATCCTTGTTGTAGAAGAAGGAATGTCCGAAATCGAAGCGGGTAACGATGCCGACGATCCAGCGGAAATATTGCACGATGATCGGGTCGTTGAGGCCATTGGCCTGGCGGTAGAGTTCTGCCTGCGCTTCGGCCTGCGGGGCGGGTACGCCGCCCTGGTTGATCAGCATGGAGCGGATGGTGTCGCCATAGTCGCCGGGCGGCGCCTGGATGATGGCGAAGGTCACGATGCTAAGCAGGAACAGCAGCGGGATGGCGCCAAGAATGCGCATGATCAGGAAGCGAAGCATTGACGCGAGCCTTTCGTTTAGAGGGCAGGGGGCGTACCCCCTGCCGAAGGTTTGATATCAGGCTGCGATCACATCGGGCCGGCCGAGCCGGGCGCGCCCGGCAGGGTTTCGGGGTGTAGTTCGAAATTCCCCTGCTTGTCGGCCGGCACGAACACACGCTCGCGGATGATGTTGTCTTCGGCCCAATTGAACATGAAGATCGGGGCGCCGGCCGGGATATTGGCAAAGCGCTTGTTGATGATCAGCGCGCCTGGATACTGGGTAAGGCCTACTGTGTAGACGTTCTCGGTATAGAGGCGCTGATACCGCTTCATCAGCTCGACACGTTCTGCATTGTCACTGCTGGCAATGAACGCGTTGACGGTGTCGACGAGCTCCTGCTCGAAGGGCAGCAGATCCACGGTGCCGTCCGTGCCGCCACGATGGAAATAGCTGGTCCGTGGGCCGGTCGGGGCCAGCTGGGCCGTACCCTGGACCACCGAGACCATTTCGCTGCCCTGACGCCGCACGTGCCAGTCGAACTTGCCTGACTCCTGCATGTCGTCGCGCGACGTGCCGGCCTGGAAGTTGGCGATCACGCGGATGCCAAGCGGCTCCATTTGCGCAATGACGCCTTCTGCGAGATTGGTGTCGGTGCCGTAGTCGGTATTGGCCAGCAGGGTGATCTCCACGTCCGGACCGCCATCGGGGAAGTTGCGGATGCCGTTGCCGTCGGTATCGGTCAGGCCGATGCCATCGAGCAGGGCGCCTGCCGCCTCGAGGTTGAACGGATAGTAGACGGTCGATGCCTTGTCGTAATAGGCCGTGCCGGAATAGAGACCGCCGGGATAGATGGCGGTGAACGGACCACGGACGAGCGAGTCGCCGAGGCGCTGCCGATCCGTGGCGATCGAGATCGCCTTACGGAAGTCGAGGTTGCGATTGAGTTCGCGCACACGCTGTGCCCGCTCATCCGGTTCGCCCCAGCCATTGGCCGACAGGTTCATTTCCAGCGTATAGCCGATGGTGCGGGCACCGAACTGCAGGCGAGCAGGCGCCGAATCCTCGGCGGAGCGCTTGAGTGCCTCGACATAGCTTTCGGCCTGTTCGAGGTTGGAGAAGTCGCCCGAACCGGCTACGGCCTGAACGTCGCGATCGGCCCAGGTGGAGAGGCGATAATGCATCTCGTTGAGATAGGGCAGCTGGTTACCGGCCTCGTCGACCTTCCAGTAATAGGGATTGCGGCGCATGACGATGATGTCGTCAGGACGATACTCGACGGGCACCCAGGCACCCATCACCGGAATGTTCATGTATTCGGGCGGAAAGGCGTTCTTGTACTGCTCATAGGTGTTGGATGAGTATTTGGGATGCTCGGGTTTGAGAATATGGCTCGGGCCGGGGCAGAACGAGCCATAGGCCATGGCATAGAGATACTGCGTCGGGCGGACTTCCTTGAAGGTCCACTTGACGGTGTAGGGGTCCAGCGCTTCAAGCGTGGTGCCGATGCCGAAGGTTTCCGGCGTCGCATTGTTGAGAGGGGTGACATTGGCGTCGTTGACGTTGTCCTGCCAGAAGAACATCAGGTCGTCGGCATCGAAGGGGTCGCCGTCTGACCATTTGGCGCCTTCGATCAGGTGCATGGTCAGCTCATGGCCGTCTTCGGACCATTCCCAGCTCTTGGCCAGGTTGGGCAGGGGTTCCAGTTCGTCGGCCTTGACCTCGAACAATGGACCGGTGCGGGTGAGACATTCGGACAGGCCGATATCAATACCGCCCCAGCCCTGGGACTGACCACCAATGTAGTTCCAGCCTTCCGGCCGACCGCCAATCACGTGGCGCATGGTGTCACCATAGACGCCGATGCCATCGGGCATGTCACCGGTCTTGTAGACCATGGGCTCTTTGGGCAGGCGCTCGGCGACGGGTGGCAGCGTCCCGGCGTCTACATATTTCGAGGTAACCCAGTCGGGCTCATGATATTCGGGCAGGGCCCTGTATTCGAGTATGTCCGAGATGCTGACGAAATTGGGTTCGCTCTGTGCAGCGAACGCCGGTGGATCGGGCAGTTCGCCCGTCAGGTCCTGGGCCTGTACCGCCAGCAGCGATACGCCCAGCATCAATCCAGCCCCACCAAGGGCCATTGCGTGTTTCTTCATAAAACCTCCCATGGCAGCGGGTCGGCATTGATTGCCAGCATCGGCCAACTCCCTGCCGACGTGCTCCCGTGCTCAAGCCGAAATGGTACGCCTTGCCTTGGCCGATACAATCCGGAATGATAGAGACTTATTCCGGTTTTCTAAGAACCCTACGGATAAGTATGATTGTTCATGGCGCGCCGCAGAGGGCCCCGGTTCGCGAAAGGGCACCCCGTCCCACGCCGCGGCCGGACCGCAGCTTTTATTCCTCGGGCAAGGCGTTCGGGCGCTTCGGTATTCGCTCATTTGCGCCACAGATCATGGCCTATGCGCACACGCACGGGCATATTGAGTTCAACTGGCTCACCCAGGGCACGATGGACTATGTGTTTGACGGCGGTCCGGTCAGCGTCAGCGCGGGACGTCTGGTGGCGTTCTGGGCCGGCATTCCGCATCAGACCACAGGGCTGAGCCCGCAAACCGCCACGGGCCGTCAGCTCAATATCTATCTGCCCATGGATGCCTTTCTGGAAATGCCGCAGCTGGGCCGCCTGACCGAGACACTGATGGGTGGCGGCGTCATTCAGCTCAATGCCGATTGCGTCGGCCTCGAGACGCTCGATCGCTGGCACCAAGACTATCGCAGTGGCAATGCCCTGCGCAGTGACATCGTGCGGGCGGAAATCGGCACCATGTTCCGTCGGGCGGCAATCACGGGCTGGGACACGTTGCTATCGCCCTGGGTGGAAGGCACCGGGTCGCGTACCCGCACCGGCTCTCCGGTGCGCTACGTGGTCCGCATGGTGCGCCATATCGTGGAGAATATCACCGAACCCCTCAGTGCCGAGAGCATCGCGCATGTCGTCGGGCTGCACCCCAATTATGCCACCAACCTTTTCACCAAGGTGATGCATATCTCGGTGCAGAAATTCGTCACCCGCATGCGGTTGATCCGTGCGCGCTCATTGCTGTTCGATGGCAGCCTGTCGATCGCCAATGTCGCCTACCAGGCGGGCTTTGTGAGCCAGACCCAGTTTTACGAGCACTTCCGCAAGGCCTATGGCATGACCCCCAGCCAGATGCGCAAGGATACGATCGAGGGCTAGGCGCGCGTCAGGGCATAGCGGTGTGTCGCGTATTCCCTGACGAGCGGCGCAAAGCCGAGATGCTCGTAAAAGGCAAAGGCGGCTTCGGGCGCATTGGTGTTGAGGTAGTCGAAATATGTGGCGGCGTCGCTCTGGATCGCGGCGATCAGCAACTGGCCCACGCCATGGCGGCGATAGCGCTCGGCCACGTAGAGGTGGCGGACACGCCCGGCTTGGGGGTGTGGGTCATAGGGATCGACATTGCGACCGCAGGTTGCCACCAGTGTTGCGCCGTCCCAGGCCCCCAGCATGATCTCGCCACGACGTGCGAAGACGTTGGCGCCCGAACGCCAATTTTCTTCGAAGTGTTGCAGCATCTTGTGATTACCGGCCCGGCTTTCGGCCAGCAATTGCTCGAACCCAATCGTATCGGGGGTAACTGGCGCGAGCGTGAACACCGTCATGAATTGACTTTGAAATGCATCACGTCGCCGTCCTTACCTTCACTGCGCACCATTGGCTCCAGCAATAGCCGCCAATGGGGCGTCGCCTGCAGCGAAGCGCATAACACATTGATGGGTGGCAAAGAGCGAAGAATAGCCACTGGGCCAGAACAAGACGTCTGGCCTTCCAAAGCGGCACCCTTCTCAGCGCCGCTCCTGCCATTCGAGCCCAGCTCTCATGGCTTCTCGCCTCCAGTCGCGCCATCGGCGCGACTGCCTCTGTGGCGCGGCTCTAGGTATTGAACTTGAACAGCATCACGTCGCCGTCCTTGACGACATATTCCTTGCCTTCATCACGGGCCTTGCCCGCTTCCTTGGCAGCCACTTCGCCGCCCAGCGCCACGAAATCATCATAGGCGATGGTCTGGGCGCGGATGAAGCCACGCTCGAAGTCGGAATGGATGACGCCGGCGGCGGCGGGGGCCTTGTCGCCCTTGTGGATGGTCCAGGCGCGGCTTTCCTTGGGGCCGACCGTGAAATAGGTCTGCAGCCCCAGCAGGGAATAGGCTTCACGGATCAGCCGGTTGAGGCCTGCCTCCTGCAGACCCAGCGAATCCAGGTACTCGGCGCCTTCCGCATCGGGGAGCTGGGCGAGCTGGGATTCGATCTCGGCCGAGATCACCACGACGCCAGCGTCGTGTGCCTTGGCGTAATCCTCAACCAGCTTGCTCATGGCGTTGCCGGTGGACGCTGAGCCCTCATCGACGTTGCAGACATAAAGCGCCGGCTTGGAGGTGAGCAGCTGCAGTTCCTGAAAGGCTTTCTCTTCATCAGGCTCGCGCTTGACGAAGCGTGCGGATTTGCCCTCGCGCAGCAGCACCAGGGCGCGATCAATCAGCTCAAGTGTCTGCTTGGCGTCCTTGTCATTCTGCTTGGCTTTCTTCTCGACGCCATTGCGGCGTTTCTCGAGGCTTTCCAGATCGGCCAGCATCAACTCGGTCTCGACCACTTCGGCGTCGGCCAGCGGATCGACCTTGTTGGCGACGTGGATGACGTTGCCGTCTTCAAAGCAGCGCAGCACATAGGCGATGGCGTCACATTCGCGGATGTTGGCAAGGAACTGGTTACCCAGGCCTTCACCCTGCGATGCGCCCTTTACCAGACCGGCAATGTCGACAAAGCTCATGCGAGCGGGCTGCACATTGATGGACTTGCCGATCTCGGCAAGCCTGTCCAGCCGGGCGTCTGGCACCGAGACTTCGCCCACATTGGGTTCGATCGTGCAGAACGGGAAGTTGGCAGCCTGCGCGGCGGCGGTGCGGGTCAGCGCGTTAAAGAGTGTCGACTTGCCGACATTGGGCAGGCCGACGATGCCCATCTTGAAACCCATGGGGGAATGCTCCGGAATTTGTTAGCCTTCACTTCGTTCGGATAGGGCGCGATGTCAATGCGTGGCGCCGCTCTGTTTGGCCAGGAGTGGGCATTTGCGCCCAATGGCGCGGTCAATGCCTGCTTGTCGGATGGCCCCGGGCAGCCTATTACCAACTAACATTCTAGCTGATCCCTATCCTTTCTCGGAGGCGTCCACATGGGCCTGTTGTTGAATCTGGTCATTCTGGCCGCCCTCATTGCTGCGGCGGCGTGGTGGTATTATCGCGGCCGCCACATGGGTTCGTTTGCCCAGGCCATTGGCATGGCGCCTGCCATCCCGGAGGCCAAGCCGCAGGGTGCGATCCCCATGCTGAAGATGCCTACCGCCAAGGGCTGGGAGCCTGGCGAAAAGCCCGACGTGGCCGCTGGCCTGAAGGTGACGCCATTTGCACTCAATCTCAAGCATCCGCGCTGGGCCTATGTATTGCCCAATGGTGATGTACTGATTGCGGAATCGGCTGGAATACCGGGAACGCCCAAAAATGTGCGTGACTATGCGATGAACCGGGTGATGGCCCGGGCCGGAGCGACCCGACCCAGCGCTAACCAGATTACCCTGCTGCGCGATGCCGACGGCGATGGCGTGCCTGAGGTGCGCGAGGTCTTCATGACAGGTCTCAACCAGCCCTTCGGCATGGCGCTGGTGGGCGACCAGCTCTATATCGGCAATACGGACGCGGTGGTGGCCTTTCCCTATGAGACCGGGCAGACCAAGATCACGGCGGCCGGCCGCACGCTGATGACGATGAAGCCTGGGGGGCACTGGACGCGCAACCTGTTGGCCAGCGTCGACGGCACCAAGCTCTATGTTGCGGTGGGATCTGATTCCAACATCGCCGAGAAGGGGCTGGAAGCTGAAGCCGGCCGCGCCTGCATCTATGAACTCGATCTGGTCACTGAAAAGCATCGCGAATTTGCCGGTGGTTTGCGCAATCCGGTCGGCATGGCCTGGGAGCCGACCAATGGATCACTGTGGACCGTGGTCAATGAACGTGACGGGCTGGGTGATGAAACGCCGCCCGACTATCTGACGTCGGTCAAGGATGGCGGGTTCTATGGCTGGCCGTTCAGCTATTGGGGCAAGACGGTAGATGATCGCGTGCCGCAAGATGCGGCCAAGGTCGCCAGTGCCATTGCGCCGGACTATGCGCTTGGTGGGCATACGGCATCGCTGGGGCTTTGCTGGCTGCCGGAGAACACGCTGGGCGGCCTGCCCGCGGGCATGGTCATCGGCCAGCACGGATCGTGGAACCGCTCCAAGCTGAGCGGCTACAAGGTCATTCTGGTGCCATTCGCCAATGGCAAGCCGCAGGGTGCTCCCATTGATATCCTGACCGGCTTCCTGGCAGACGACGAAAAGATCTCGCATGGTCGGCCGGTTGGCGTGGCCGTGGCAAAGGACGGCGCGCTGCTGGCGGTCGACGATGTCGGCGATGCCGTCTGGCGCGTCACGACGGCCTGATCGTTACTGCCCGATTTCTATTGCGGCGCGTCAACTCCGGTTGGCGCGCCGTTTTCATTCAGTACCCTTGAAGAGCTTCTTGAGCATATCGGCCATTGGTCCGCTCGTGGGCGCGGCCTGCGGCTTTGCCGGGCGTGCCTGGCGGATATGGCTCTGGCCTTTTGGAGCCGGCCTGGCCTGGCTGGCAGCGCCTGGCTCACCGAGGGGTTTGGGCGCGGCATCATCGGCGGGCTTGAGCGCGAGCGCCAGCTTGTTCATGAAGCCGTTGTCATCGCCCTTGAGCAGCAGGTCAACGTGCTTGCCGATGGCGTCCAGCAGAGGATCGAGCCAGCCCTGATCGGCCTTGGCAAAATCGCCCAGCACGTGGTGGGTGACGTTTTCCTTGCCGGGGTGGCCGATACCCAGGCGGACGCGCTTGTAGTTCAATCCAATCTGCGGATCGATCGAGCGCAGGCCGTTGTGGCCGCCATTGCCGCCGCCAACCTTTACCCGCACCTTACCCGGTGCCAGGTCGAGTTCGTCATATAGGACAATGGTGTCGGATGGCTCGATCTTGTAGAATTTGGCAACCTGCTGCACGCTGTCGCCGGAGCGGTTCATGAAGGTCTGCGGTTTGAGCAGGAGCACCTTCTCGCCGCCGATAGTGCCTTCGGCCAGCAAGGCTGAGTGCTTGCTGCGGAAACCGGTAATCGAGTGTTCGCGCGCAATGGCGTCGATGGCCATGAAGCCGATATTGTGGCGGTTGCCCTGGTACTGGCTGCCCGGATTGCCCAGGCCGACAAGCAGTTTCATTGCTCACTCCAGAAACGAAAGAGGCGACCCGAAGGTCGCCTCGAACATGGTGCAGAAGGCGCGCAGGTCGATTACTCGGCCTTGGGCTCTGCTTCGGCTTCATCGGCCGTGTCGTCTTCGCCAGCCGACTTGAGAGCCGACGGGGCAACGATGGTGGCGATGGTGAAATCGCGGTCGGTGATGGTCGGTGTCACGCCCTTTGGCAGCTTGACGGCCGAGATATGGACCGAGTCGCCGATATCGAAACCAGTCATGTCGACAGTGATCTCTTCAGGGATCGAGTCGGCAGGGGCGAACACTTCAACGGTGTGGCGCACGACATTGAGCGTGCCGCCGCGCTTGAGGCCCGGGCTGGCTTCTTCATTGATGAAGTTCACATGCACCTGAACAGTGAGCTTGGTGCCCTTGCCGACGCGGAGGAAATCCACATGCAGCGGGAAGTCCTTGACGGGATCAAGCTGGTAATCGCGCGGGATCACGGTGTGCTTGGTGCCGTCGACATCGAGCTCGATGACGTGGGACAGAAAGCCGCCAGCATAGATGAACTTGTGGGCATCCTTGTAGGCGAGGGAGACGGTAACAGGAGCCTTCTTGTCACCGTAGATAACAGCAGGAACGAGTCCCTGACGACGCAGTTCGCGAGCGGCCCCCTTGCCAACTCCGTCACGCGCCTGTGCCTTGAGCACTTTAGCTTCAGCCATGGAAATATCCATTCTGGTTGGTGTATGCGTCACTACAACGACATACGCGCCCGTCCTCCAGGGGTGACGAGCGCTTCATGGCGCGGGCTATAGCTCAACGGGACTAAACGAGCAAGCAAGAAGCGGCTTGTCGCAGCTATTCCGGCATCTCGGGCATTGCTGGACAGGTAAGGACTTCAACCCCGGTTCCCGGAAAGTTGGTGAAGTGCGGGTGCGTATCGCAGGAGCGGTGGGCCTTGTCAGTCGAACAGGCTCGACACCGACTGCTCGCTGGCGGTGCGCGCGATGGCCTCGCCGATCAGCGGGGCAATGGCGAGGCGGCGGATATTGCCCGCCAGGCGTTGCGCCTCGGTTTCCTCGATGGAATCGGTCACCACCAGTTCCTTGAGCATCGAGCCGCCAATGCGCTCGGAAGCACCCTCGGAAAGCACGCCATGGGTGATGTAGGCCGAAACTTCCTTGGCTCCAGCCTTGAGCAGGGCTTCGGCGGCATTCACCAATGTCCCGCCGCTGTCGACAATATCATCGATAAGGATGCAGGCCTGGCCGCGGACGTCGCCAATGATGTTCATGACCTCCGAGACGCCGGCGCGCGGACGGCGTTTGTCGACGATGGCCAGATTGGCGCCGATGCGGCCGGCCACGTTGCGGGCACGGATCACGCCGCCGACGTCGGGGGAGACGATCATGACGTTCTTGACGTCGTAATTGTCCTGAATGTCGCGCACCATTACAGGGGCTGCGGTCAGGTTGTCGGTGGGGATGTCAAAGAAACCCTGGATCTGGCTGGCGTGCAGATCGAGCGTCAGCACGCGGTTGGCGCCTGCCTGGGTTATCAGGTTGGACACCAGTTTGGCGGAGATGGGCGTCCGTGGTGCCGATTTGCGATCCTGGCGGGCATAGCCGAAATAGGGCAAGACGGCCGTGATGCGGCGGGCCGAGGAGCGGCGCAGCGCGTCGGTCAGGATCAGCAGTTCCATCAGATTGTCGTTGGCGGGAAAGCTGGTCGACTGCAGGATGAAGGCGTCTTCGCCGCGCACATTTTCATGCACCTCGACATAGACTTCCTTGTCCGCGAAGCGTTTGACCGTGCAATCGGTGAGAGGGAGTTCAAGATAGCTGGCGATTGCCTGGGCAAGGGCCCGGTTGGAGTTGCCGGTCACCAGCTTCATGGGGTGCGATCCTGTCTCAACCGACCTCCGGGATCGAGGCCTTCCAGTTTCGCGGCAGCTTTAGCGAGTCCATCCCGGACTCGCAACGCCGCAATTGGTCGATAGGTAAAGAATTACGCCAGCCCAATGACGGCAATCTGGCGACCGGTCTTGATCTGCTGGTGCGTGGCGTAGCGATGGGAGAAGTAGCGGGTCGGCTGCGCATAGGTGCAGGCGTCGATACGATCGATCGACTGAATGCCTGCGGCAGTGAGACAATCAGCGACAAAGCCGGGCAGGTCGAAATGCTCGACGCCACCGGGGGGCGTGCTGATCCGGTTGCCTGCGGTGGGATGGAGGGCCAGCAGTTCAGCGGCAAACTGAGCCCCAACTTCGTAGTTTGGTCCGGAAATGGTCGGCCCGATAGCGGCGGCGATCCGGTTGGTTCGAGCACCAAGGGCAACCATGCTGGCGATGGTGGCCTGGCAGACGCCATCGACGGCGCCGCGCCAGCCGGCATGGGCGGCGCCAACAATCCCGGCTTCGCTATCGGCAAAAAGCACTGGCGTACAATCGGCGGTCAGGATGCCCAGAAGGAGATCCCTGTGGGTGGTCACCATGGCATCGGCCTCGATCACGGTGTCGGCTGAAACCGGTTCGTCCAGGACATGGACGTGGGCGGAATGGATCTGTTTGAGAATGACCAGCCGGTCGGCCTCATATCCCATGGCGGTGGCGATGCCGTTTCGATTGGCGGCGACGACTGCTGGGTCATCGCCGGTTGTGAACGAGACATTGTTGCCGGCGTAAGGGCCGGTCGAGGCGCCGCCGGCCCTGCCGAAGAAGCCGTGGCGAAGGCCCGCGAGGACAGTGCTGGTTTCGTAAAGCGCCGACACTACTCGAATCCCGGCGGTTGCAGGCCAGGGCTGGCGGCGCAGAAGACCTTGAACAGATTGCCCATCTGGTCCGGACCGACCAGTCGGGCCTTGGCTGCTGACAAGTCCTGGGCCGAGCCCGGGTTGGCTGCGATAAGGGCGCTCGTGCGCTCATTGATGCCCATGCGGGTGAGGAACTGCCCCTGGGTGGCAAGGGGCTGGACGGCAAGACCTGCCTTGGTCGCAACTGTGCCCAAGGCCTCGAAGTCGACATGGGCGGAGATATCGACTTCGCCGGGAGCGTCGAGCACGTCGGCATATTGGTGGCGACGGACGCCCTGCAGGGTCTCGCCAGTCTGCGTGCGAGCGTAACCATAGTCTATGGCAAGGATCGCGCCGCCCTGGGTCGAGATGGTGGTCGCCAGGCGGTTCATCACCTCGCCGCTGGCGAGTCCCACTTCGAGCACGGCGTTGAGTTCGGCGTCGGCCAGCGTGTCGGGCATGGCCGAAGCCGGAATGGGCGTGGGATTGAGACCGAACACGCGCCGGCCATTATTGGTGCCGATCATGCGCTCGTGCCAGCCATCCTCGGCGCGCACGAACTGGCGAATGGGCAGGGCATCGAAGAATTCGTTGGCAATGACCAGCAGGGGGCCGGGGCCCACCTTGTCGAAGCCGTCAATCCATTTGGCGCCATAGGCTTCGAGGCGGCTGTTCTGCTCGGCGATAAGGGCTGCATTGGTTTCAAACAGGCGCAGATCCAGCCCGTCGCGAAAGCCATCGGCGCGGCAGGCCACGCGCAGCACGTCGGCCATCAGCGTGCCGCGACCGGGTCCAAGTTCGAGCAGGGTGAATTCTTTCGGGCTGCCCATCTGCTGCCAGAGATTGACCAGGAAAAATCCGATCAGTTCGCCGAACATCTGGCTGATTTCCGGCGCCGTCACAAAATCGCCAGCAGCACCCAGCGGGTCGGCCGTCCTGTAGTAGCCCTTGGTCGGATGGGTCAGGCACAGGCCCATATAGGTGGCCACCGACATTGGACCGGTGGTGCGAATCTGCATGTCGATCAGTTCTGGCAGGCTGGGGGACTCAGTCATCATCAGGCTCGCAATGCGGTTTTCTTGCGCGTCATGGCATAGGTCACAAGACCAATGCCGCCCAGGACCAGCGGCAGGCTGAGAACCATGCCCATGGTGAGCCAGCCGCCGTAGAGATAGCCGAGCTGCGGATCGGGCAGGCGGACGAATTCGACGGCAATGCGCGACAGACCATAGCCTATGCCAAACACGCCGGCGACCAGTCCCGGACGGCGCAGGCTGTAGAATACATGGGTGAAGACGCGAATGACCAGGAACAGCAACAATCCCTCGAGCGCCGCCTCGTAGAGCTGGCTGGGGTGGCGGGGCAGCTGTTCAGGGTCGGTTGGAAATATCACGCCCCATGGCAGGGTAGTGGGGGCGCCATAGAGTTCGGCATTGATGAAATTGGCGATGCGGACGAGGAAGATGCCGATGGTGCTCACCGAAGCGATCAGATCAAGCGCACTCAGCCAGTTGCCGTGCTTGGAACGGGTAAACAGGATAGCCGCGAGCATGAGCCCGATCATGCCGCCATGATAGGACATGCCACCGTCCAGCGTGTTGACGATCTGGGCGGGATTGGCCAGGTAAAATGGCAGATTGTAGAAGAGGACGTAGCCGACCCGTCCGCCCACGACAATCGAGAGCATGGTCCAGAACGCAAAGTCCCAGATGTCGTCGGCTTTGAACGGCGGCTCGCCCTTGTGCCACAGGCGGGTATTGGCGAGCATCACATAGCCATATACTGCGCCCAGGCCTGTTCCAAACAGATAGCCCAGGGCGTACCAGCGGACGGCGAACGGGCCAATGGCGAATGCGATCGGATCGATATTGGGAAACGGCAAGTGCGGCTCCTGCGGCAATCGGCCGGACCATTGCCGCTTCGGCCTCTCTGGTCAAGTGAGCAGGCATACCCTAAGTATCATGTGACAGGGCCAACCAAACGAGTATGCGATGAACCAGAGCAACAAGATCTTTGATGGTCTCGGGCGTGTGATGAACGAAGCCGCTGGTGTCGCCGATGGCGTGCGGCGCGAGGTCGAGACGGCGGTGAAATCGCAGGTTCAGCGTCTCGTGGCAGACATGGATCTGGTCAAACGCGAGGATTTCGACGCGCTGCGCGAACTGGTGCAGGTGCAGGGCGAAGAAATTGATGCGCTGCGCAAGGACATCGAGGCGCTCAAGGCTGCTGCCAAGACAAAATAGGCATGCGTTTCGCTGTCATTTCGGACGTGCATGGGAACGCCCTGGCGCTCGACGCTGTACTGGCCGACATAGCCGGCCAGAGCGTGGATGCAACGCTTTGCCTGGGCGATCATGTCAGTGGGCCCATGGATCCTGCCGGTGTCGCCGAACGCCTGATGGCGCTGGACGGGCCGGTTATCGCGGGCAACCATGATCGCTGGGTGGCCGAGCCGCCAGGGGCGGGGCAGGGTGCCGTCGACCAGTTTGCGGCCGGACAGTTGAGTGTTGCGCAGCGCGGCTGGCTTGCTGCCCTGCCGCCGACAGCGGTATTCAACAACGACGTTTTCCTGTGCCACGGCACGCCCGCCAGCGACGAGCAGAACTGGATTGATGGCTGGTATGCCGGTCGCACGGCGACGTTGCCGGACGAACCATCCATCGTGATGGCAGCCGAGGGTGTCGACTATCCCATCATGCTGTGCGGTCACACCCATCTTGCCCGCTCGGTCCGGTTGCGGGACGGGCGTCGGATCATCAACCCGGGTGCGGTTGGGTTTCAGCTCGTGCATGGTTCTCCCGACGCGCGCTACGCTGTGATCGAGCGCCGCGCCGGCAGATGGTCCGCGAGCCTGCGAGTGGTGGAGTATGATCACGACGCAGCCGCAGCACAGGCGGTGGCCAATGGCTTTGCCGGCTGGGAGGAGGTCCTGACCTCCGGCTGGGCTCAATCCGCCCCATTTTGAAGCAAAAGTCGCGGTTGATAGCCTGGCCGCGTTAACAGCCTGTTAACCCTAACGGCCTGATCATCATCCACAAGAGAATGTCGTCTTCGATTGGCGTGCCGTGCCCTGAATCAGTTGTCACGTGTACGTTGAATTCATCGGGACGATTCGTAAGCCCTTGTGCGTGCAAACAGTTCCGCGAGTAACCAGAGTTGCCGGCCTCGTGGGCCGCACAGATCCATTCCAAGCGTTGCCAGGACAGAAGACGTCAATGTCACTCATCCAAGTCGAGCTCGACCGCAATGTTCATCCCGTGGACATTATTGAGCATATCGCCTCGATCAATGACTGGACCTTCGAGCGGCAGGATGCCGACGAAATCTCCATTTCAGTGCGCGGTGGCTGGTGTGACTACCACGTTTCGTTCAACTGGATGGAAGATCTCGAAAGCCTGCATATCGCCAGCGCCTTTGATCTGAAGGTACCCGATGGTCGGCGTGCGGAGGTCAAGCAGTTGATTTCCTTGATCAATGAGCAGCTCTGGATCGGGCATTTCGATGCCTGGAACAAAGAAGGTGTGGTGCTGTTTCGTAATTCCCATCTGCTGACCGGCGGCGCAGAAGTTTCGCCGCAACAATGCGAGGCCTTGCTGCGCTCGGCCACCGATAGTTGCGATCTGTATTACCAGGCGTTCCAGTTTGTGGTCTGGGCAGGAAAATCTGCCGCCGATGCGCTGAGCCATGTGATGTTCGAAACGGTTGGTGAGGCGTGAGTCCGGCACTTGGCAAAATTGGTCCGGTCATGCTGGTTGGTGCCGGCAAGATGGGCGTCGCCCTGGCGCGTGGCTGGCTGGATGCGGGATTGCCACCGAGCAACCTGATTGTCGTGCATCCCCGTCCCGGCGAGGCCCTGCTGGAGCTGGCTGAGGATTATGGCCTGACGCTCAGCACCGAAGCCAGCGGGCTGTCGCCGAATGTCCTCGTTGTCGGGGTCAAGCCGCAGGTGATGGACAGCGTGCTTGAATCACTGGCTCCCGTTATCGCGCCGCATACGCTCGTGGTATCGATCGCCGCCGGCATCGATCTGGCACGACTGGCCAGCAAGGCCGGTACACAGCGGATCATGCGGACCATGCCCAATACGCCGGTGCAGGTGCGCAAAGGCATTACCGGGGTTGTCCCGGGACGCGATGTGACTGCCGAAGATCGCGTATCGATGGATGCGCTGCTGTCGGCCTCGGGCGAGGTTGTGTGGCTCGAGGACGAAGCACAGCTGGATGCGCTGACAGCCGTATCGGGATCCGGTCCTGCCTATATTTTTCATATGGTTGAAGCTCTTGCGGCAGCCGGCAAGCGACAGGGCCTGCCAGATGAAATCGCCGAACTCCTGGCGCGTGGCACAGTGATTGGTGCTGCCGCGCTGATGGATGCCGGTGATGTTTCGCCCACGGAATTGCGTGAGAATGTAACTTCACCCAAGGGAGCGACGGCTGCGGGCCTCGCCATCCTGATGGGGGAGCCCGGCCTCACAGAACTGATGGATAGTACTGTCGCCGCGACGCGGCGACGCACAGAAGAACTGGGCCGCATCTAGCCGTCCGGCTGTCGTCAAAAAGGGCACGTCACCTCCAAGTGAACGCGCCCTCCTTGTGTCTCGGCGCCGCTTCTAGGCGCTTGTCAGCGCGTCGGCGGCGGACTTGCCCGTCCGCTTGTCCTTGACGATTTCGTAATTGATCTTCTGCCCTTCATCCAGCCCATTGAGCCCGGAGCGTTGAACGGCAGAGATGTGCACGAAAACATCCGCCCCCCCTTCGTCCGGTTGAATGAAGCCATAGCCTTTTTGGCCGTTGAACCACTTTACAGTGCCAGTTGCCATGATGCGCGTTCCCTCGTGCAGTCTGCTGTAGGCGGTCGTCGTCACTATTGACTGCGACCTGTAGTGATATCGAGTATCGGAAAGTGACGTCAGCAGAGGCGAATGAATGTTCGCGTAATCAGATCGGTCGGCCGCAATATTCGATCGGCGGAGCTTAGCGCCAAAAGCGGGGCTGTTCAATATCTCTGTAGTCACAACAGAGGACGCGAGCGGAACACTGTTCTCGCCAAGGAAAAGAAAAGCGTCGCCAAGTATTTGCGCCATATCTCGAGGCTGAGGCTGGCGCGCCGTGGATCCACGAACAGCGTCCCTCACTGCCCGATCGTGCTGAGCCGGAATTCACGGCGCAGGCTGAAGCCAGCGGCCAATCACGGGCAGACATGCCTCCAGGAGACAGGCAGATTCATGGAGACGGAAAACCGCCCTCATCGACAGGCTTGCATTCGGCGTGGAATTGCTGCAAATCCCCGTCCGCCGGGCGATTTGGGCCGGTGCTCCGCAGAGATCACATCCGTCTTGACCAAGGTGTCGTATTCTTCCGGCGATGTCATCGCCGATCGCCGCGCCGGCTATGCCAGAATGCTCGCCGAAGACGGCGAGTTTGCTGCTGCCGCCGACCTGATGACCCAGGTGCTGGAACTGGTGCCGAACTGGGCGGCCGGCTGGGACCTGCTGGGTGGCTATTGCGACAAGCAGGGGGATGTCTCCGGGGCGATTTCGGCGTGGCGCCATCTTGAGGCGCTTGATGATACCGGTGTGTTTGGGGCGCGATTGAAACTGGCCGTGCACGGCGCCGGTCCCGCCGGCGAGGGCACTGCCGTGAGCTATGTCGAGGCATTGTTTGATCAGTATGCCCCGAAATTTGAAAGCTCGCTGGTCGGCAAGCTCGGTTATCGCGTGCCTGAAATGCTCGATGCACTGGTCGTCGAAGAGATGACCCGGCTGGGGATCCAGCAATTCGAGCGCGGTCTGGATCTCGGCTGTGGCACGGGCCTGATGGGCGAGAAGCTGCGCGGCAAGGTGGCCTATCTCGAAGGTGTCGACATTTCCGCTGCGATGATCGCGGAGACCGCCCGCAAGGGCATTTATGATCGCCTCGACAAGGCCGAACTGGTAGCCGCGCTCGACGGGCGGCGAGCCGATGCCGATCTGGTCACCGCGGCGGATGTGTTTATCTATTGCGGCGCGCTGCAGCCGGTTCTGACTGCCTTGGTGCCCGCGTTGATGCCAGGCGGAATAGTTGCGTTTTCGCTGGAAGCCCATGACGGCGCAGAAGCAGTGTTCTTGCGGCCCTCGCTGCGCTACGCGCATGGTCCCGACGCCACACGCAATGCTGTTGTTCTGGCGGGTCTGGACATTCTGCGCTTTGAGAGCGTGGTCCTGCGACTTGACCGCGGCGCGCCGATAAATGGCCTCCTGGTGGTTGCCCGCAGGCCGCCCGTTGCGTTAACTGCCGCCAATGACGCCGCCGGGGCGGGAGGCGATGTCGCCGCTTGAGCCATGGGAACGGCGACGATGAACCAGCCCGGCGGCTGTGATCTCAACTGGAAACTGCCATGAACGCGATCCGCTACGACTTCCGGTCCGACACAGTGACACGGCCAGGCAAGGGCATGCGCCAAGCCATGGCTGAGGCCGAGGTGGGGGACGACGTATTTGGGGATGACCCAACCGTTATTCAGCTTGAACGGCGGATGGCGGCAATGCTGGGCAAGGATGCTGCGCTCTACGTACCCTCGGGGACGCAATCAAACCTGTTGGCTCTCATGAGCCATTGTGGCCGAGGCGACGAGTTCATCGCCGGGCAAAAGGCTCACCTCTATGTCAACGAGGCAGGGGGCGCGGCAGTTTTGGGGTCGATCCAGCCGCAGCCAGTGGCGCACCGACCCGACGGGACCATGGATCTGGCCGAGATCGAAAGCACGATCAAGCCGGATGACCACCATTTTGCCCGCACGCGGGTTATTGCCCTGGAAAACACTTTTGGCGGCAAGGTGCTCCCTGTGGGCTACATGGCCGATGTCGCCACTATCGCCGACCGGCACGGGCTGGGCCTGCATCTGGACGGCGCGCGCGCCTTCAACGCCTGCGTGGCTCTGGGGATGGACATCAAGACCTTCGCAGCGCCCTTCGACAGCGTCTCGATCTGCCTATCAAAGGGGCTGGGGGCACCCGTTGGCTCGGTACTGATCGGTCGGCAGGATCTCATCGACACGGCCCGTCGGCACCGCAAGATGCTGGGTGGCGGGATGCGGCAGTCGGGCATTCTGGCTGCGGCGGGACTTTATGCACTCAATCACAATATCGAGCGGCTGGCAGAGGATCACCGGCGGGCCCGGCGGCTGGCGGAAGGCCTGGCGGCATTTCCGGAAATCCGGCTCAGCATGCCCGAAACCAATATCATCTTTGTTGATATGGACGCCGAGATCGGCCAGAGCTTCAGCGATTTCCTGGCCGCGCGCGGAGTAGGCGTTACCGGGCGGTATGGCCAGCAGCGCTGGGTGACCCATCTGGACGTGGACGACGATGCAGTTGACGGCGCGTTGGCCGAAGTCGCGGCGTTCTTTGCGTCCTAGATACCGGCGTCGGCGGTTTGCGTCGCTGGCCCGGGCCAGGTGCATGACTTCAGCGTGATGGATCAGCGCGGCCGTGTGGATTGCATCAAATATACCTGTCCGACGATGTCGACGTAACGGAAGGCGACTGCCGACTGAGAATCGTCGTTGACCAGAGTCTCCTGCCATACCGTGTCGATGCCGTCGTCCTGCCCAAGGTTCCGGTCGATGCCGATGAAGCGATAGGGCGTGGCGTCGTGCGCGGCCTCGGGATGTTCGACCCCGTTCCACTGATAGGTGCCCGATTCAGCGCTTGCCCAATAGCCCAGCACGGCGAGCTTGGCGATGGTCTGCGCAGGGGTCGCCATCTCCGCCCGGAGCGATGGATAAAGGTCGGGCCAGCTGGGGACAGTGCCGTCCAGCTCTGTCCACGCCATGACATCGCCAAGGCCAAGATTGACGTCCAGGCATGGGCGTCCGGTGCAGTCCTGCTTTGCAGCTTCCTTTGGCGAGATCGTGCGCGCACTGGCGTCTAGCAGGATGGCGGCATTGTTCATCATCGGCTGGAACACGAAACGCCAGGCCTTGTGCTCGCCTTCGCCGAATTCGTCGATGTCCGCCGTGTCTTCCGCACCATAGGTCGCTACTGTTTCGGCATGAAGGGGCGCTGCCATATTGTAGTGGCGCACTTCGATGAAGCTGACCGGCGTGCCGTCCTCGGCGATCACCTCGCCATAGGCAATGGCGCTACGGGTGCGGGTCGAGGCAATGGCGGTGTCGGCGATCAGAATCGCCTTTTCGATCGGTCCCACGGCGCCGCCCGGCGACACATTGGCTGCGTCGAGCCACATCTGGTCGAGCTTGTCCGTGAGGCCGGGAACATCCTGTGGCGCAAAGCCGGGCGCGCTCAGGAAGCTGGTGATCTGCTCGTCGAGGGTTTGCGCGCTCGCCACAGCTGTGGTGGCAAGCAG
>TARA_R110002124_G_scaffold63350_43_pt1 | contig 38475 bp, 33 predicted proteins | sample TARA_R110002124 | Tara Oceans TARA_R110002124 (sample SAMEA4397445) | marine metagenome | biome: Polar Biome; feature: [SRF] surface water layer (ENVO:00010504); material: water (ENVO:00002006), including particulate matter (ENVO:01000060) such as... | depth 5 m
AACGTGGCCGGGGGTGTCGATGATGTTGAAGCGATGCTGAGTACCGTTACGGTCCTTCCAGAACGTGGTCGTGGCAGCCGACGTAATCGTGATGCCGCGTTCCTGCTCCTGCTCCATCCAGTCCATCGTCGCGGCGCCGTCATGGACTTCGCCGATCTTATGGGACTTGCCGGTATAGTACAGAATGCGCTCTGTCGTGGTCGTCTTGCCAGCATCAATGTGAGCCATGATGCCGAAGTTACGATACAGATTAATGGGATATTCGCGTGCCATGGGGCGCTCCTACTACCAGCGGTAGTGCGAGAAGGCACGGTTGGCGTCAGCCATACGGTGCGTATCTTCGCGCTTCTTGACGGCCTGACCACGACCATTGAGTGCATCCATGAGCTCGCCGGATAGGCGCTCGCGCATGGTGTTCTCGCCGCGCTTGCGGGCGGAGTCGATAAGCCAACGGATGGCCAAAGCCTGCTGACGGTCAGCACGAACTTCAACTGGAACCTGGTACGTAGCACCGCCAACGCGGCGCGAACGCACTTCAACCGAAGGACGGATGTTTTCCAGGGCCGTGTGGAACACCTCGATGGGGTCCTGCTTGACCTTGGCTTCGACGATATCGAACGCACCGTAAACGATGCTTTCGGCAGCCGACTTCTTGCCGTCCTTCATGAGGGAATTCATGAACTTGGTAAGGACGAGATCGCCGAACTTTGCGTCCGGAATAACGTCACGCTTTTCTGCGCGGTGGCGACGGGACATAGATCTATCTCCTTACTTCGGACGCTTCGCGCCATACTTGGACCGGCGCTGCTTGCGATCCTTGACGCTCTGCGTATCAAGGACGCCGCGGAGCACGTGATAGCGAACGCCCGGAAGGTCGCGAACGCGGCCGCCACGGATGAGCACAACCGAGTGCTCCTGAAGGTTGTGACCTTCACCTGGAATGTACGAAATCACTTCGCGCGAATTGGTCAGCCGAACCTTGGCAACCTTACGCAGAGCCGAGTTTGGCTTCTTTGGAGTGGTCGTATAGACACGTGAACAAACGCCGCGCTTCTGCGGGTTTGCTTCCATCGCCGGAACCTTGTTCCGCTTTGGCTTGCTGGCGCGTGGCTTGCGGATCAGCTGATTAATGGTGGGCATTTCGCTCTTTCCATCGTCCAAAATTCATTGCGGTCTAGTAAAAGCAAACCAAAACGGCGCTCATCCGAGCCCTATAAAGGGTACGGCGGCGCCTTAATTGCAGCGGACCACCCCCAAAAGAGCGGGCAGTCATGCGCACAAGGATTTACTTCTTCTAGTTACCCGACAGTGTGTTTGAGTGTCCTGGATGCCCGCACAAGATGGCAGGAACCCGGTGTGACATTCACGACCGACCGCTTAGGTAGGCGCTGTTTAGAGCCGACTCGCTGTCGCGTCAAGGATTCTTTCGTGAAATATCCGCGCTGGGGCTATGCAGCGGCTTGCATTTGGTCGTCCAGCCTGATTAGCGCGAACACCGGCATTTGGATCTCCAATGATCCACGCCCCGATCGAAATAATCAGTGCCGCACCCCACCCTCTCCTGGAAAGCCCAGGGAACTGTCCCGTATCGACACAATTATCCACGGGGCCTGGATGCGGTCGGAATTGCCAGCGTTGGGCCCTGGCGTCAGGGTGTCCCCTGCCTTTGTCGGCCCGCTACCGACCTCACGCCTTCGTTCTGACGCAGCCAAAAGAAAAGGGAGCCTGACGGCCCCCTTCCCTCTCATTCGATTTGACGTTGTCTCTTATTCCGCAGCAGGCGCCGCAATCTTGGGTGTGTTCGCCTGACGGCGACGTTCATCCAGGATCAGATCATCGCGCTTGGTTGCAATGAGCTTGGCCGAGGAAATACCGGCGCCGGTACCGGCCGGGATCAGGCGACCAACGATCACGTTTTCCTTGAGGCCTTCGAGCAGATCGGCCTTGCCGGATACCGCAGCTTCGGTGAGCACGCGAGTGGTTTCCTGGAACGAGGCGGCCGACACGAACGAACGGGTCTGCAGCGACGCCTTGGTAATACCCAGCAGCACCGGATTTGCCGTCGCCGGCTTCTTGCCGTCCGCAACCAGGGCGTCATTGAGCTCGTCAAAGTCCAGCTTGTCGAGTTGCTCGTCCTTGAGCAGGCCGGACTCACCGGGATCCACGATCTCCACCTTCTGCAGCATCTGGCGGACAATCACCTCAATGTGCTTGTCGTTGATCATCACACCCTGCAGGCGATAGACCTCCTGGATCTCATTGACGAGGTAACGAGCAAGCTCTTCCACGCCCTTGATGGCCAGGATGTCGTGCGGCGCAGGATTGCCATCGAGGATATACTCGCCCTTTTCAATGGCATCGCCTTCCTGAAGGTGGAACGGCTTGCCCTTGGGGATCAGATACTCGACCGGATCACCGCCTTCGTCATGCGGCTCGATGATGACACGACGCTTGTTCTTGTAGTCGCGACCAAAGCGGATGGTGCCATCGATCTCGGCGATGATGGCGTGGTCCTTCGGACGGCGGGCTTCGAACAATTCCGCCACGCGCGGCAAGCCGCCCGTGATGTCCTTGGTCTTGGCGCTTTCCAGAGGAATACGCGCCAGCACGTCACCCGGCGAAACCTTTTCACCCGGCTCAGCGGCAATAACCGCATCAACCGAAAGAAGGTAACGGGCATCGCCACCACGATCCACCTTGAGCACATTGCCATCGCGGGCAATGGCCAGAGCTGGCTTGAGGCCTTCGCCACGCGGATTTGTCCGCCAATCGATAACAACGCGCTTGGTAAAGCCCGTTGCCTCGTCGGTGTTTTCCGCAACCGAGGTACCGTCGACCAGGTCTTCGAACACGACCTCGCCCTCGACTTCGGCCAGGATCGGACGGGTGTAGGGGTCCCATTCGGCCAGACGCTGGCCGCGGCGAACCGTGTCACCTTCCTTGATCAGCAACTTGGCGCCGTAGGCCACCTTGTGGGTCGCCCGCTCCTTGCCTTCGCCATCCATGATGACCAGCGAGACGTTACGGGCCATGACGACGAGCTTGTCGCCTTCGACCTTGACCACGTTCGGATTGCGGATCGTGATCTTGCCTTCAGCACCGGACTCTAGGAACGAGGAGTCAACCACCTGTGCCGTGCCACCAATGTGGAACGTACGCATGGTCAGCTGCGTGCCGGGTTCACCGATCGACTGCGCAGCGATAACGCCCACAGCTTCACCCATGTTCACGGGAGTACCGCGAGCAAGGTCGCGACCATAGCAGGCCGCGCAGGTGCCCTGACGCATGTCGCAGGTCAGTGGCGAACGGATGCGGATCGACTGGATCCTCGCCTCTTCGATGACGTCGACATCCTTCTCATCGAGAAGATGACCCTTGGCGGCGATAAGATCGCCGGTCAGCGGGTGGAAAATGTCGTCGGCGGCAGTACGACCCAGAACGCGCTGGCCGATGGAAGCCACAACCTGGCCCGCATCAACGATCGGTTCCATGGTCAGGCCACGCTCGGTGCCGCAATCGGTCGAGACGATGATCGCGTCCTGAGCCACGTCGACCAGACGACGGGTCAGGTACCCCGAGTTCGCGGTCTTCAACGCCGTATCCGCCAGACCCTTGCGGGCACCGTGGGTCGAGTTGAAGTATTCCAGAACGTTCAGGCCTTCCTTGAAGTTGGCCGTGATCGGAGTCTCGATGATCGAACCGTCAGGACGGGCCATCAGGCCGCGCATGCCGGCCAGCTGCTTCATCTGCGCCGGCGAACCACGAGCACCCGAATGGCTCATCATGTACACCGAGTTGATCGGCTTCTGACGGCCGGTCTCCTCGTCGATCTGCACGGTGCGGATCGCGTCCATCATTTCTTCGGCGACCTTGTCACCACACTTGGCCCAGGCGTCCACGACCTTGTTGTACTTTTCGCCCTGAGTGATCAGGCCGTCATTGTACTGCTGCTCGAATTCTTCGACCTGCTTGCGAGCCGATTCCACGATCGTGTACTTGGACGCAGGGATAACCATGTCGTCCTTGCCGAACGAAATGCCGGCATCACAGGCGTTCTTGAAACCGAGCTGCATGACGCGGTCGCAGAAGATGACGGTCTCTTTCTGGCCGCAGCCACGATAGACCGTGTCGATCATCTTGGAGATCATCTTCTTTGTCATCAGCTGGTTGGCAGTCGAGAACGGCACCTTGGCGCTCTTGGGCAGGATCTGCCCGATGAGCATGCGACCGGGGGTCGTTTCCACTATCTCGGTCGTCTCGTTGCCATCCGCGTCAAACGAGGCAACACGGCCTTTGATCTTGGTGTGGAGCGTAACCACCTTGGTGTCGATGGCGTGCTCGAGTTCGGCAAACGAGCCGAATGCCATGCCTTCACCTGGCTCATTCTCGTTCATCAGCGACAGATAATACAGACCCAGCACGATGTCCTGGCTCGGCACAATGATCGGCTGACCATTGGCAGGGTGCAGGATGTTGTTGGTCGACATCATCAGCACGCGTGCTTCCAGCTGTGCCTCAAGCGACAGTGGAACGTGCACGGCCATCTGGTCGCCGTCGAAGTCGGCGTTGAAAGCCGAGCAGACGAGCGGGTGCAGACGGATTGCCTTGCCTTCGATCAGCATGGGCTCGAAGGCCTGAATGCCAAGACGGTGCAGCGTCGGTGCGCGGTTGAGCAGCACGGGATGCTCGCGGATAACCTCGTCCAGGATATCCCAGACTTCCGGCTTTTCCTTCTCGACCAGCTTCTTGGCCTGCTTGACCGTCGAGCTGAAACCCTTGGCTTCAAGACGGCTGTAGATAAAGGGCTTGAACAGCTCAAGCGCCATCTTCTTGGGCAGACCGCACTGGTGCAGCTTCAGGTTCGGGCCCACGGTGATGACCGAACGACCCGAATAGTCGACGCGCTTGCCAAGCAGGTTCTGACGGAAGCGGCCCTGCTTGCCCTTGAGCATATCGGATAGCGACTTCAGCGGCCGCTTGTTGGCACCGGTGATGGTACGACCACGACGGCCGTTGTCGAACAGCGCATCAACGGCTTCCTGCAGCATCCGCTTTTCGTTGCGGATGATGATGTCAGGCGCACGCAGCTCGATCAGGCGCTTCAGGCGGTTGTTGCGGTTGATGACGCGACGATAGAGATCGTTCAGATCGGAGGTCGCAAAGCGACCGCCATCCAGCGGCACCAGCGGACGCAGCTCGGGCGGAATGACCGGAATGATGGTCATGATCATCCACTCGGGCTTGTTGCCCGAGACGATGAACTGCTCGACGATCTTGAGGCGCTTGGCCAGCTTCTTTGGCTTGAGCTCGGTGGTCGACTCGGCGATCTCGACGCGCAGGTTGGCGGCGATCTTCTCCAGCTCCAGAGCAAGCAGGATGTCCCGAATGGCCTCGGCGCCGATCTTGGCGGTGAAGCTGTCGGCACCGTATTCGTCCTGCGCATCCAGGAACTGCTCTTCATTGAGCAGTTCGTGCTGGGTGAACGGCGTCAGACCGGGATCGAGCACGACGTAGTTCTCGAAATACAGAATGCGCTCGATGTCCTTGAGCGTCATATCGAGCAGTAGCGCGATACGGGACGGCAGGGACTTCAGGAACCAGATGTGGGCAACGGGCGCGGCTAGCTCGATGTGGCCCATGCGCTCGCGACGAACGCGGCTCAGCGTAACTTCGACGCCGCACTTTTCGCAGATTACGCCCTTGAACTTCATGCGCTTGTACTTGCCGCACAGGCACTCATAGTCCTTCACGGGGCCAAAGATGCGCGCGCAGAACAGGCCATCGCGTTCAGGCTTGAACGTGCGATAGTTGATGGTCTCGGGCTTCTTGATCTCGCCATAGGACCAGCTCAGGATCTTTTCTGGCGACGCGATCGAGATCTTCATCTGATCGAAGGTCTGCACCGGAACGGCCGGGTTGAACGGGTCCATGACGTGGGAATGATGATTCATCAATTCTCTCCTCTTTCCGTCAGGACCGGGCCGCAGCCCGATCCCTTCCGGAAGTGAATGGGGGTAGGAAGTGCCGGATTATTCCGCCGCTTCCTGAGGAGGTGCGAGCTCCGCTTCGGCCGGTTCGGAACCGTCCTCGATCTCGCGCATGTCGAGTTCGACATTGAGGCCGAGCGAACGGATTTCCTTGACCAGAACGTTGAAGCTCTCGGGGATGCCCGCTTCGAACGTATCGTCGCCACGTACGATGGCTTCGTAGACCTTGGTACGACCGGCAACGTCGTCCGACTTGATGGTAAGCATTTCCTGCAGCGTATACGCCGCGCCGTAGGCCTCGAGAGCCCACACTTCCATCTCGCCGAAGCGCTGACCGCCGAACTGCGCCTTGCCGCCCAGTGGCTGCTGGGTGACCAGCGAGTAAGGCCCGATCGAACGCGCGTGGATCTTGTTGTCCACAAGGTGGTCGAGCTTGAGCATATAGATATACCCAACCGTCACCTGACGATCGAACTGCTCGCCGCTACGGCCGTCAAACACGGTCGACTGACCCGATGCCTTCAGCCCTGCCCGCTCCAGCATCACGACGATGTCGGCTTCCTTGGCGCCGTCGAACACGGGGGTCGCGATCGAAACACCCTTCGAGAGGTGTTCGCCCAGACGCACCATGCCGTCGTCGTCGAGATCGGTGATGGATTCATCACCGGCAAACAGGTCCTGGATTTCCAGGCGCAGCGGCTTGAGGTCACCGTTGCGATGATAGGCGCGAACCATCTCATCGATCTTGCGACCCATGCCGGCACAAGCCCAGCCCAGATGCGTCTCGAGAATCTGGCCCACGTTCATGCGCGATGGCACGCCAAGCGGGTTCAGCACAATGTCGACCGAGGTGCCATCTTCGAGATAAGGCATGTCTTCGATCGGCACGATGCGCGACACCACGCCCTTGTTGCCGTGACGGCCAGCCATCTTGTCGCCTGGCTGGATCTTGCGCTTGGTCGCGATGAACACCTTGACCATCTTCATCACGCCAGGAGGCAGCTCGTCACCGCGCTGCAGCTTGTCCACCTTGTCGATGAAACGCTGTTCAAGCAGGCGCCGGCTTTCTTCATACTGCGCATGAAGGGCTTCCATCTCGGTCATGACCTTGTCGTCATCAACCGCGAACTGCCACCACTTCGAACGCGGCTGCGCCTCAAACATCTGATCGTTGAGCTTGGTGCCAACGACATAGCCCTTCGGGCCAGCCGTCGCCGCCTTGCCGAACAGCATTTCCTTAAGACGCGCATAGACGTTGCGGTCGAGGATCGACTGTTCGTCGTCACGGTCCTTGGCAAGACGTTCGATTTCCTCGCGCTCGATAGCCATGGCGCGCTCGTCCTTGTCGATGCCGTGGCGGTTGAACACGCGCACTTCAACAACAGTACCAGCATCGCCCGGCGGCACGCGCAGGGAGGTGTCACGAACGTCGGAGGCCTTCTCGCCGAAAATGGCACGCAGGAGCTTTTCTTCCGGCGTCATCGGCGATTCACCCTTGGGGGTGATCTTGCCCACCAGAATGTCGCCCGGCGCGACTTCGGCACCAATGTGCACGATGCCTGCTTCGTCGAGGTTCTTCAGCGCTTCTTCCGAGACATTCGGAATGTCGCGGGTGATTTCCTCCGGACCAAGCTTGGTGTCGCGCGCCATCACTTCATATTCCTCGATATGGATCGAGGTGAAGACGTCATTCATGGCAATCTTTTCAGACAGCAGGATGGAGTCTTCGAAGTTGTAGCCGTTCCAGGGCATGAACGCGACGAGCACGTTGCGGCCCAGTGCCAGATCGCCCAGCTCGGTCGATGGACCATCAGCAATGATGTCGCCGGCATTGATGTGATCGCCGACCACAACCAGCGGACGCTGGTTGATGCAGGTCGACTGGTTCGAACGCTGGAACTTCATCAGATTGTAGATGTCCACGCCCGACTTGGACGCATCGGTTTCTTCGGTCGCCCGAATAACGATACGCGTGGCGTCAACCTGATCGACGATGCCCTTGCGCTTGGAGACGATGGCGGCGCCGGAGTCACGGGCAACGATCGCTTCCATGCCAGTACCGACGAACGGCGCATGAGCGCGCAGCAGCGGCACAGCCTGACGCTGCATGTTCGAGCCCATCAGCGCACGGTTGGCGTCGTCGTTCTCGAGGAACGGGATCAGCGAAGCGGCAACCGAGACCATCTGCTTGGGCGAAACGTCCATCAGATCGACGTTTTCCTTGGGCGTCAGGCCGTTGTCGCCGGCGTGCCGGGCCACAACCAGGTCATGCTCGAGCTCGAGCTTGTCGTTGAAGGTCACGTTGGCCTGGGCGACGTAGTGCTTGGCCTCTTCCATGGCGGAGAGGTAGACCACCTCGTCGGTCAGCTTGCCATCCACGATCTTGCGGTACGGGGTCTCGATGAAACCGTACTTGTTGACACGCGCAAACGTCGACAGCGAGTTGATCAGACCAATGTTCGGACCTTCAGGGGTCTCGATCGGGCAGATGCGGCCGTAATGCGTCGGGTGCACGTCGCGCACTTCAAAACCGGCACGCTCGCGAGTCAGACCACCAGGCCCAAGCGCCGACAGGCGACGCTTGTGGGTGATTTCCGACAGCGGATTGGTCTGATCCATGAACTGGCTGAGCTGGCTCGAACCGAAGAACTCACGCACGGCGGCGGCAGCCGGCTTGGCGTTGATCAGATCCTGCGGCATGACCGTGTCGATTTCGACCGAGCTCATACGCTCCTTGATGGCGCGCTCCATGCGCAGCAGGCCAAGGCGATAGGAGTTTTCCATCAGTTCGCCAACGGAACGAACGCGACGGTTGCCGAGATTGTCGATGTCGTCGATTTCGCCGCGACCATCGCGAAGGTCGACCAGCGTGCGGACAACTTCAACGATGTCTTCCTTGCGCAGCGTGCGCATGGTGTCGGGCGCATCGAGTTCCAGGCGCATGTTCATCTTGACGCGGCCCACGGCGGACAGGTCATAGCGCTCGCTGTCAAAGAACAGCGACTGGAACATGGCTTCAGCAGTATCGACGGTTGGCGGCTCGCCAGGACGCATCACACGATAGATGTCGAACAGCGCGTCTTCACGCGTCTCGTTCTTGTCCACGGCAAGCGTATTGCGCAGATAGGCACCGATCGTGACGTGATCGATATCCAGGATCGGCAGCTCATCGAAACCGAGTTCAACCAGCTTTTCGAGGGTCTTCTCGTCCAGCTCGTCGCCAGCCTCCATGTAGATCTCGCCGGTCTGCATGTTGATCAGGTCTTCGGCCACATACATGCCATAGAGGTCTTCATCGACCGCCAGCAGATGGGTCAGACCATCATCGGCCAACTTCTTGGCCTGACGGGCAGACAGCTTCTTGCCGGCCTCATGCACGACGTCGCCAGTCTTGGCGTCGATCAGATCATGGCTTGGCTTGGCATTCTTCATCTTCTCGGCGTCGAATGGCTTCTGCCAGCCCGTTGCCGTCTTGGTGAAGGTAAGCGTGTTGTAGTAGGTCGACAGGATCTCTTCAGTGTCCATGCCGAGGGCCTTGAGCAGGCTCGTCACGGGGATCTTGCGGCGGCGGTCGATACGCGCAAACACCACATCCTTGGCATCGAACTCGATATCGAGCCAGCTGCCACGATAGGGAATGATGCGGCCGGCAAACAGCAGCTTGCCCGACGAATGGGTCTTGCCCTTGTCGTGATCAAAGAACACGCCTGGCGAACGGTGCATCTGCGAAACGATGACGCGCTCGGTGCCGTTGACGATGAAGGTGCCGTTCGACGTCATGAAGGGCATGTCGCCCATATAGACGTCCTGCTCCTTGATGTCCTTGACGGAACGGGCGCCGGTTTCTTCATCCACTTCAAACACGATCAGGCGCAGCGTGACCTTGAGCGGGGCAGCGAACGTGATGTCGCGCGCACGGCACTCATCAATGTCATACTTGGGCTGCTCGAATTCGTACTTCACGAATTCGAGAGAAGCAGTATTTGAAAAGTCGGTGATCGGGAACACCGAACGGAACACGGACTGAAGCCCCTCATCGGGACGACCCTCTTTGGGCTCGTCAACGAGAAGAAACTGATCATAGGAGGCCTTCTGGACCTCGATCAGATTGGGCATCTCCGTGACTTCGCGAATGGACCCGAAGGACTTGCGTACCTTGCGGCGGCCGTTGAACGTGGTAGCCATGAAAGCTCCTGTTTCTGTAGCGATTGTCTCGGAGGCAGATATCCAAAGATCCGACTATCAGCCGTCGGGTATCGGGATATATGCCCTTAAATTTTCGTCAGGCCGGTAATGCCTCGTCGCGCAATTCCAGACCAAGGGAACCGCATCGGCACGACAACGCCAAATGCCTCCAAGCCATTACAGCCAGGAGGTCCAACGGACGTCAGCGCACCTCAGACATCAAATTCTTCATATATTCCGCAAATTGCCGCCAGGGACCCATCCAACCGGTCCGGCGAATCATCTCGTAGAGACGAAGAAGCGAGATGGCACATAGCGCGCCATCTCGCAAAGTTCAAGACCAGAGGCAGAACTACTTGAGTTCGACCTTGGCGCCAGCGGCTTCAAGCTTCTTCTGGATGTCAGCGGCTTCAGCCTTGTTGACGCCTTCCTTGACAGCCTTGGGAGCAGCTTCGACCAGTGCCTTGGCTTCGCCCAGGCCCAGACCGGTGATGGCGCGGACTTCCTTGATGACGTTGATCTTGTTGTCGCCGAACGAGGCGAGGATCACGTCAAATTCGGTCTTTTCTTCAGCAGCCGGAGCAGCGGCGCCGCCAGCGGCAGCAACAGCAACAGGAGCGGCGGCGGAAACGCCCCACTTCTCTTCCAGCATCTTCGACAGCTCCGAAGCTTCCAGAACGGTCAGGGCAGACAGGTCGTCTACGATCTTGGCGAGATCAGCCATTTGATAAATCTCTCTTTTTACGTGTTCAGTTCAAACCAAAGTGGTCCCTTGCGAGGACCGATGGGGTTACGCTGCTTCGTTGCTCTTTTCCGCATGCGCGGCCAAAACGCGGGCAATGCCGCCAGCCGGTGCCACGACGACCGAAGCGATACGCGTAGCGGGCTGCTTGAGCATCCCGGCGAGCGTGGCGCGCAGTTCATCGAGCGACGGCATGGTCGACAGCGCCTTGACGTTTTCAGCATCAAGAGCGGTCTGCCCCATGGCGCCACCAAGAACGACATATTTCGCGTTCTTTTCAGCAAACTTTGCCGCAATCTTGGGCGCAGTCATGGGGTCGGCCGCATAAGCGATGACGATCGGGCCTACCAGGAGGCTCGACATGTCCGCATTGTCGGTGTCTTTAAGAGCAAGCTTGGCAAGACGGTTTTTCGCGATCTTCACGAAGCCACCGGCACCCTTTACCTCACGGCGAAGGGTCTCCAGATTGGCCACGGTCAGACCGGTATTCTGCGCAAGTACGATCGATCCAGCGCCCGCGAGGGCTGACTGAAGCGATGCGACAAGCTCACGCTTTTCCGCTCTTTCCACTGCTAGTCTCCACATTTAGCCCGGCGAAAGTCAGCCGGGCCATTGCCAATTGCTGCCCTCCGATCTCCAAAAAAGGAGGAGAGGAGCAACGGTTACACGCCTGTCAACCGTGCTGCCCAGAAGGGCAACTGGCCTGGTTCGAACCGGCACCCTGCCCTTGCGGGCAAAATTTCGGTCTTCACCCCATCTATGCTGGCATCTTGCGACATTAAGCCAACCCAAATTGGCTGGCACCGGCAGTCTCGGACAGGACTTGTTATCACTCCCGAAGGAGCGACAAAACCGGGCGGTCGAAACCGCTCGGAATTGGAATTACAGCGCCGAAGCGGGCTCGACATGCACGCCCGGGCCCATGGTCGAGGACACGGCAACGCGCTTGACATAAGTGCCCTTGGCACCAGCCGGCTTGGACTTGATCACCGCATCGGTGAACGCCTTGATGTTCTGCAGCAGGGCTTCTTCCGAGAAAGACACCTTGCCGACACCGGCGTGCAGAATGCCGGCCTTTTCGACGCGGTACTCGACAGCGCCGCCCTTGGCAGCCTTGACGGCACCGGCAACATCGGGAGTAACCGTGCCAACCTTGGGGTTTGGCATCAGGTTGCGTGGGCCCAGGATCTTGCCCAGACGACCGACCAGCGGCATCATGTCAGGGGTGGCAATGCAACGATCGAAATCGATCTTGCCGCCCATGATGGCTTCCATCAGGTCTTCGGCACCAACGATGTCGGCGCCGGCCTTGCGGGCCTCGTCAGCCTTGGCATCCTTGGCGAAGACGGCAACGCGCACGGTCTTGCCAGTACCATTGGGCAGGGTCACAACACCACGGACCATCTGGTCGGCGTGGCGCGGGTCAACGCCCAGGTTGATCGCGATTTCAATTGTTTCGTCGAACTTGGCGGTCGAACGCGATTTGACCATCTTCACGGCCTCATCGAGCTTGTACAGCTTGTTGCGATCAATGCCCTCACGGGCTTTGGTGATTTTCTTGCCAGCCATCTATCAGCCCTCGACCTGAATGCCCATGGAACGGGCAGAGCCAGCGATCATCGACACAGCAGCGTCGACATCGTCAGCGTTGAGATCCTTCATCTTCTTTTCGGCGATATCACGCAGCTGCGCCACGGTGATGGTGCCGACCGATTCCTTGCCGGGCAGCTTGCTGCCAGACTTCAGGTTCACGGCCTTCTTGATGAAGTAGCTGACCGGCGGCTGCTTCATCACGAAGGTGAAGCTCTTGTCGGCATAGGCAGTGATCACGACTGGAATGGGCGAACCCTTTTCCATTTCCTGCGTGGCGGCATTGAACGCCTTGCAGAATTCCATGATGTTCAGACCGCGCTGACCCAATGCAGGGCCAATTGGCGGGGATGGTGTTGCGGAACCCGCAGGCACCTGTAGCTTTACGTAGCCAACGATTTTCTTTGCCATAATCGTCCTTTAGAGTTGGCGTGCTTGCGCAGCGCCCCATGTTTGCCCGTTGTCACACGGACCGTTTGACGCTGTGGTACGAAGTTTGTTCGGCAGCCTGGCAGCCACCGCCCTCTCCCACAGATTTCACCAGGTCACCCCGGTAGATCTGGCTCACGCCAGAATTCTCTTTCCACCGCGACTGCAGCGTGCGGTCAGACTTTTTCGACCTGACCATATTCGAGCTCCACCGGAGTGGGGCGACCGAAGATCGACACTTCCACCTTGAGGCGGGCGCGCTCTTCGTCAACTTCTTCCACCACGCCATTGAAGCTGGCGAACGGACCATCCGACACGCGGACATTCTCGCCCACTTCAAACGAGATGGACGGTTTCGGATGCTCGACGCCATCCTGCACCTGCTGCAGAATGCCCTGAGCTTCCTTCTCCGAGATTGGCATCGGCTTGTTGTCCGAGCCGAGGAAACCCGTCACCTTGGGCGTATTCTTGATCAGATGGAACGCCTCGTCGGTCATATCCATCTTCACCAGCACATAGCCCGGGAAGAACTTGCGTTCGGCGTCGACCTTGCGGCCACGGCGGATCTCAACGACCTTCTCAGTCGGCACGATCACGTCTTCAAACAGATGCTCAAGCTTTTTCTGCGCAACCTTCTGACGGATATCTTCCGCCACCTTGCGCTCGAAGTTCGAGTAAGCTTGAACGATATACCAGCGCATGGCCATAAAGCGTCGCCGCTCCTAGTAGTTATGTGTCCGTGACCCGACTAGCGGATCGAAAGCATCAGCCCGACCAGCCACGAAATGAGCTGATCTGCTGCCAAAAAGAACAGGCTCGCCGCCAGCACCAGCACGATCACCATGATCGTGGAGATCAAGACTTCGTTCCGGCCCGGCCAGGTGACCTTGGAAACCTCCTGCCGCGTCTGCTGCAGAAATTTGATTGGGTTCATAGCGGCCATCGCGAATCTACTCTTTGGTGTCTTGGTGCAAAACCAAAGGCCGCGCAGGAATCCCGCACGGCTCGAATGAGGGTTTCTAGAGAAACTCGGTACCAAATGCAACAGGGCTCCCCAACTTTATGGCGGCCCGCCAGACGTCGCAGATTAACGACACTTATGGCTTTACACATTTGGCTATTGATTCGGCCCCGGCCCCAGTTTTAAATAGGATTACAGCGGAACAAAATGGATCGGCGGAGGCGTGCGTGACGAACGGTGCAACGTCTTTCGATGTCAAAGCCTGTGAAATCCGGTACTTTGGCCCGCACAAGACCATTGATGGCCGCGTGACCGGCGTGGTGCGCGTGCACATCGAAGAGCACTTCATGGGCAACGTCACCCTCTATCCCCTTGATCTCAAGGTGAAAGCCGATGTTGGCCACGTCGCCTCCGACCAGGTGCGCACGGCGCTGCTCGAGCATGCCGCCCACCAGCTGAACCGGCTCAAGGCTCGCCATTCAAGCAGCCTCCCAAAGGCCGCCGAGTAGCGACTTCTCGGCAGGCTGACAGCTGATATGGAATGCATTGGTATTGGTGCCTGGCAGGGGCTGGGGGACTCGAACCCACGACCCTCGGTTTTGGAGACCGATGCTCTACCAACTGAGCTAAACCCCTTCAGGCGAGGCTTGTCTAATGGCAAACCCAACGCTTCGCAAGACCCTTCCGCAGCTTAGGACCAGATATGGGGTGCCAGCGGTAGCGCCATGACCAGAAGGCCCGCCAGGGCGACGGTGAAACAGATCGATCGCCATGGGGATAGGCCGGCCATATAGGCCACCACATGCGCCATCCTGCCGAGCAGATAGAGCGCAGCTCCGGCCAGCACGACCCAGCCCTCCTCCCCCAGGACTATCGACAGGATTGCCAGGGCCAGGAAAACTGGAAGTGTTTCCTGCAGATTGGCCAATGCCCGTCTGGACCTGCCCAACTGCACGCTGGGCTCGGGCAAGTTGTCGCGTGGGCCCATCTGCCCCTCAGGCCCGACCTGCAAGGTCAGAAAGTAGCCTGGCATAAAGACCTGTACGAGAAGCAGCAGCAGCACGAGAAAAATAAGCAGGAGCATATGGCAGCCTTATCATTTCAGGGACGCTGGCAGGCACAGCACCAGCTTGCAACGCGCCTGGAGCAGTCATCTTCGATCAATGCCATACTGGCATTTACAAATGCGACCAGCCAGCCAATAAAGATCAGGCGAGTTTAGGGAATCCGCGGCGGCTGCCGACACTATTCACTCAGGGCCCGACAGGGCCCGGAAGGAAGCTCATGCGTTTTGTGTTCGCCCTTGCAATCCTGGTGTTCTCGCCAACCGTCGCCTTCGCCCATACCGGCGTCGGGGACGCTGTTGGCTTCACTCACGGCTTCGCACATCCCCTGGCAGGCCTGGACCATGTTCTGGCCATGCTCGCCGTAGGCCTGCTTGGTGGCGCACTGGGCGGCAGCGCGCGCTGGCTCGTTCCCGTGAGCTTTCTCAGCGTCATGGTGCTGGGTTTTGTCCTGGGCGCCGCCCACATTGACATTGCCTTCGTCGAACTTGGCATCGGCCTGTCCAGTGTGGTGATCGGCATCGCCGCCATGCTGCGCCGCCCCCTGCCCCTTGCGGTTTCCATGGCGCTGGTTGGCGTTTTTGCGGTATTCCACGGCCATGCGCACGGCACCGAAATGCCAGCCACTGCCGAGGGCCTTGGCTATGCCGCCGGCTTCCTCGCGGCGACCGCACTGCTGCATCTGACAGGTCTTGTCGCCACACTGGGGATGATCCAGTTCGCCGGGCGCCACGGCCGCGTGCTGAGCCGTCTGGCGGGTGGCACCATCGCCTTGGCAGGCGCTGGCGTGCTTGCCGGCTGGCTTTAGCCGAGGCCCGTCTGGAGGGGACAACGGCCTCGCTGTCCTCCCTGCCTGCCCAACGGACCGGCCTCTAGCGCTCATCCCCAAAATAGCGCTCTTCAAGCATGTCGAGAAAGCCGTCTTCCTTGAGGCCGAGCAGCCTGACTGTCACGGGGACCATCAGCAAATCCGTGGCATAGGGCATCGCGAAACCATACTTGTCCGGGTTGAAGATCCGCCCGACCACATCCAGTCCCTCATCGGGGTGCTGCAGCTTGTAGTATTCCAGCACCGGTCCATCGGCCACCACGGCGTCAACCGTGTTTTCCCGCAGCGCCTGCACCGCCATCTCTATGTTGTCAAAGCGACGGATATTGACGAATTCGGCGCGCATGGCACGCTCGCCAACGCCCCCCTCCAGAACGCCAACGGTATGCCCGCCAAGATCATCGGGGCCATTGATGGCGCCTTCGATAGCCAGGCTGGTCATCACGCTGGTGACCGAGGACGTAACGAAGGCGAACACGGCAATGCCCACAACCAGCCAGAGTGCCGAGAAAATGCGGCCCGCCCAGCCGAACAGGCGGGTGCGGCCGGGCAAGGTGCCCTTGGTCACCAGAAGCATGGTGGAATAAAAGCTTTCAGCCAGGCCATCCCGCCAGCGCGCAGGGAAGTTCTTGTCGAAGCGACGATCAAACAGCGTTAGCCCCAGCGTTGCCAGTACGATGAGCAGAATGATCCAGCCATAGGCCTTGAGAAAGCCGGCATCCCCCAGACCACTCCAGATGTCGCCCGGGGTAGTGGTGCCGCTCTCGTCGACCATGACCCGCAGACCGCCATCGAACCAGGGCTGCGTGAAGTCCACTGTCGTGGCTCGTTCCTCGGTGATCGAGATATTGCTGACCGCAATGTCGATCTGCCCCGCCTCACTTGCCGCGATGAGCCCGCCAATTGTCGGATAGTCGACATAGGTTGAAGCGTAGCCAAGCCCGCTGGCAATTTCCTCCCACAACTCCACGGCCATCCCGCCCAGGACCCCATCGCTGTTGCGCATCACAAAGGGCGGGCTGAGATGATAGCCCACCGTCACCGATTTGGGATCGGCGGCGGGCGACCCAGCCTCGATATTTACCTGCGCCGTAGTGCCACCGATCAGCATCAGATTGGTCAGAAGGCAAGCAATCCAGCCCACCAGCAGGCGAACAGGTACCCTGCGACGCACCAGGCCCCATGACGGGGACGCACTGTCGCAGATGAGATGAGGGCCGTTCATACTATTCAAGGCAGGCACTTTCTTGCAGGGTCCCAGCAATGGGAAAATCGCACTTTCCATGCGCTGTCAGGTCGGGTCGCGCTCATGGTGCTCAAGGTCGGCTGGTCAAAAGTAATCAGATTCCAAAATCTCGCTCTAGCCCTGAAACAGCAGGATCAAGAACGCCACAAACAGCAACAGGTGCACCGCGCCCTGCAGCAGATTGGTGCGCCCACTTGAAAAGGTGATCACGCTGACCGCCAGCATCAGCAGCAGCAATACCAGATTGTCCGCCTTCAGCCCCAGGATCAGGTCAATGCCCAGCATCTGGGACAGCACCAGCATGATGGGAACTGTCAGGCCGATTGTGGCCAGCACCGAGCCCAGGAATACATTGACCGAGGTTTGCAACTGATTGCGCAGGGCTGCCTTGATCCCGCCAATGCCTTCGGGCGTGGCCACCAGAATGGCCACCATGACGCCACCCACCATCTGCGGGGCATCCAGAGTTTCAATGATGTAGTCGATTGGACGTGCCAACTGCTCAACCAGGAATACCACCGGCAGGATATAGGCCAGCAGCAGAGCAATATGCCGCGCCAGCGGCCCATGCGAATGGGGTTCAGCCTGTTCGGCCATGGCAGGCTGGGTAAAGTAACTGCGGTGCCGGCCCGTCTGAATCAACAGAAAGGTTACATAGAGCCCGGCGGCGATACTCCCCACCATGATCTTCTGCACCAGAGACAGGGTCGGCCCTTCGGTTGAGCTGGTGAAATCGGGCAGCACCAGGCTCAGGACCGCCAGCGGGACAATGACCCCGAGATAGGCATTGGCCCCCTGCAAATTGATCGTCTGCTCGCGGTGCTTGATCGCCCCGAGCAGCAGCGACAGTCCCGTCATGCCACCCATCAGGATCATGACCACTGAAAACAGCGTATCGCGCACCAGCGTCAGGTTCTGCTCGCCATGCAGCATCACCGCCGTAATGCTCATCACCTCGATGGCGGTAATCGAGAGCGTCAGCACCAGCGTGCCATAGGGTTCGCCAAGGCGCTCCGAAATGGCTTCCGCGTGACGCACCACGCCCAGTGCTGATCCAACCACCACCGCAAACAGCCAGACAAACAGCAGCGTCAGACCCAGATAGCTCGACAGTCCAGCGAACAGCACATCGCCAAATGCAAAGAAGATGGCGCAGGTGATCACGGAAACGGCCAGAAACCATTCCCGCGCCACAACCGCTCCAGTTCCTTCAAGACTCGGCGAGTCGGCGGCTTCAGCGTTGTTGTTCATGGCTTTCCCCCCCCGCCCCATCTGCGGCCCTTCAGCCGCCAAAGCAAGCTCAAGGGCGCGTACTATTGATGCCGATCAATGTCGCGCCATGCAAAATGCATACTATGTGGTTGGCAATAGGACGACACAAATGGACCGCATTCACATCACCCAGCACAGTTCGCTTGGCGCTTTCTGGTTTGCCGGCTGGCTGTTCACCATCGGCTTTCTGCATCTCGATTTTATGAAGGGCTTGCTTGGCTTGGTAATCTGGCCATACTTTATGGGCGACCACTTCGCACCCTAGCCAGCACGATCCAGCCCATCCCGTCCGTTCGGGATGCGTTGCTGCGATGAGCAAAGACGGCCAGTCAATGTCCAGCGACGGACTTTTGCTATAGGCTGGGGAGATTGGCAGGGCATTGATGCGCACTGCTGCGACATGGATATGCGATGCGTGTTTTGTATATTGACGACGAGCCCGACATCCGCACGGTGGCCGTCATGTGCCTGCAATTGAACAAGGTTTTCCAGGTTCAGGAATGCTCCAGTGGCGCCCGGGCATTGCAGATGGCCCGCGAATGGCAACCCGACGTGATGCTCTTGGACGTGATGATGCCGGAAATGGACGGGCCTATGACGCGGGCTGCCCTGCTTGCGGATCCGGCTACTGCAGGCATTCCCATCATTTTCGTGACGGCACGCACCCAGCCGTCCGAAGTCGAGCGGCTGCTTGCTCTCGACGTCACCGGTGTGATTGCCAAGCCATTTGACCCCATGGCACTGGCCCAACAGGTCTGTGCGCTGATGGATTGGCCGAACTAGGCCCGCGCCAGGCGCGGATCGACAGTTATGTGGCCGCCGCCAGGATAAGCTCGACAATGGTTGACTCGGCGGTACGCGACTTCACCAGCGTAGCGCGCACCCGTGCATCGGCAGCAACGGTTTCGGTCGCTGTCAGCACAATGACCGGACGGCCATTGAACTGGTCAAGTTCATCGAGCAGATCCAGCCCATTCCCGTCGGGCAGTTGCAGGTCGAGCAGGACAAGATCAAAGCTTTGCTCTGTCAACACCCTACGCGCTTCGCTCAATGTGCCGGCATGGGCAATTTCGAGCTTTCCGGCCAATGCCGTCGCAATGAACTCGCAAAAGTCGGCATCATCTTCCACATGCAGGACGCGCGGCAACTGCAATGCAGACTGCAGGCTGGCGCTCTTGGCCGGATCAGCGACGACTGCCGCGCTCAGCGGCAGATCGATCCAGAATGTGCTGCCCACACCCTCGACGCTGGAATAGTCCAGCGACCCGGCCATTTTTTCCATCATCTGCTTGGCGATATGCAGGCCCAATCCGGTGCCGCCATTCTCTCGTGTGGCAGAGGCATCGGCTTGGGAGAACGGCGAGAATATGCGGCTACGAAAGCTGCTGGGAATACCAGAACCGGTGTCTGTTACACTGACCCGCGCCATTTTCCCCACAATCGCCACACCCAGATGCACCGTGCCACCGCGCGGCGAGAACTTGGCTGCGTTCGAGAGCAGGTTGGACAATACCTGTTGCAACCGGTCGCTGTCGAAATCGCACACCACATCGATGCCAGGGTCATCAAGCACGATATCGACGTCAAACTGAGCTGCAAAGCTGAGATTCGTATCGATTGCCAACACGATTTCCTCGCGCAGATTGTGCGGTTCGATCCTGAATTGCAGCTTCTCCGAGTTCATCTTCTCCAGATCAAGAATATCATTGATCAAAAGGATCAGCCGCTCGCTGTTTTTGTGCGCAATCGTCAGCAGGCGCATCATCCCTTCGGGAACCTCTGCTGCCATTGCCCCCATCACAAGGCCCAGCGATCCCCTGATGGATGTCAGCGGCGTGCGCAGCTCATGGCTCACATTGGAAATGAACTCGGACTTGATCCGGTCCATTTCCTTGCGATGCTGAATGTCCTGAATCTGGGCGATAAAATAGTGGATGCCGCCGTCCTCGTCGCGATCGGCCGACACGCTGAGCAGGCCCCAGACGGCATGGCCCTGTTTGTGCACGTAGCGCTTTTCCAACTGGTAGTCGGAGATCTCACCCGAGACCAGCTTGGCGATCAGCTCGCGGTCGAGCCCCACATCGTCTGGATGGGTGAGGTCACCCACCTTGAGCTCCAGAAACTCCTCGGGTGAATAACCCAGAAAGGCAAACAACGCCTCGTTGACATTGATCCAATTCCCATCGCTGTCGATCAGCGCCATGCCGATCGGCGCATTTTCGATGGCGCTGCGCAACCGCTCCTCGCTTGAGCGCAGCGCCGACTCGGCATCCTTGAGCGCGCTGATGTCGGTTTGCGTACCCACCAGCCGCAGCGCCCGTCCCTGCTCGTCCCGCTCGGTGACGCTGGCGTCAGAACGCAACCAGATCCAGTTTCCCGCGCGATGCCGGATGCGATATTCGGATTGCGTCCGCGGTGTGGCGCCAGCAAGACAGGCAGCGTCGGCAGCCTCGACCTTGACCAGATCATCGGGGTGGATTCGCGCTCGCCACTCGACCTGCGGATCTATGGAGTCCGCGGCGGTAAAACCAAGCATTTCCAGCCAGGTGTCAGAGACAATCGACTCCCCAGTTACCAGATTGACATCAAACACGCCGATGCGGGCCCCGCTCAAGGCGCTGCGCCAGCGTGCCTGGGCGTCTTCGAGGGCGAGCGTAATCTGATGCTGGACGGTCACGTCGCGCACAATTGCCGTGTAGCGTGTCTGTCCGTCTTCCGTGGTCCAGGGGTTGAGCTGAAACTCAAGGTCAAGACGTTTGCCGTGCCGGTGCCGCCCGGACGCAGGCTTTGTCTGAGCTGCCTTGGAGGAAATCGAAGCCTCCAGCATCTGGGCGACGGTCTGGCCAGCCTTGATCTGCAGCAGGTCGCTGATGGACATGTCTACCGCTTCCTCGGGTCGCAGACCAAAAATATCACGGGCTGCTTCGTTGACCGACAGCACCTTTCCGCTCTCATCAAGCAACAGGATCCCCACCACGGCGGTGTTGACCACTGCGCTGTTCTCCTGCTCCCGCGCGGCGATCTCGCGCGTCTTCTGTAGAACCTGATGCCGGATGGTCTCTTCGCGCCTGGTGTAGCTGAGCAGAAACACGGCAAACAGTCCCGAGACCAGGAAGCCGGCCAGCAACACCAAGAGCGGTTCGTTGTTGTTGACCGCATCGTCGAAGCGATCGGTGCTCGACCATACAATCGTCCAGACCTGCCCCATCACCGCAATGGTCCTGGTGATTTCATAAGTCGGCACGGCTGCGGCAGTCTCAGATAGGCTGGAATAGATCAACAGGGCGTCATCGGCGGCTGCGCCGTCAAACACCTTGATCTCCAAAGTGTCGCCCTGGCTCGAAGTGAGTTCATCCATGAAGCGTTCGGCGACGAACGGCGCGTAGACCCACCCCTCGAATGCCGCCGCGCGCTGCTGCGGTGCGTCGACCGGATCCACGGCTGCGTAGAACGGCCTCAGCAGCAGAAAACCCGCGCGCTGAATCTCATCCTGCACCAGATGAAGGCGCCTGGTGATGTTGGGCAATCCAGTGTTGCGCGCCCTCTCGGCCGCCGCGCGGCGATTGTTCTCCGAGGAAATATCCAGCCCGCGCGCCGCCAGATTCGGCTCCAGCGGCTCAATGTAGCTGATGATAAAGTGTTGGGAGTGGCCAGCACCGCTGGGGTGTACCATCAGATCCTCCACACCTGCCGCAGACATGCGTGCCGCGAACTCGTCCAGCTCTTGATCGCTCACATCATAGATCACACCCATCCCATTGATGCCCGGCAGGGTCTGCCCGATGTCCAGCGCATTGACATAGGCGCGCCAGTCAGCCGCGGACACACTGTCGGAGGCTTCAAACAAGCCAGCGGCGCCATTGAGCCCTTGCGAATAGGAATCCAGCCGGTGCAGCAGAGCCTGTTTGCTATCGCTGGCCAATGCGGCAAACGCGACGCTGCCGCGCTCGTAGGCAAGTTCCTCGGTCCACTTCCAGCCATAAAAGGTAATGCCCAGGGGGATCATCAGGGCGACGATCGAAGCGGCCCTCAGGCGCGCTGCGTTGTCTCGTGACCAGCCGTCGCCCCAACTGCGCCAGGGTCCCAGCAAAGCCAGCGGCAACACGACCAGAATCCCGATCAGATCGCCGAGCCACCAGGTCAGCCAGTTGTTGACTGCTCCTGTCGGCGGCAGCAGGCCAGCCAGAAACAAGGTGTAGGTGCCCACGCTGGCGGCAATCAGACAGGCCAGCGGCCCGACGATGCCGGCAAACACCGCCACGTCCCTTATTGATCGCAAAATGGTGGGCACACCGAACAGTCGGCGGCAAACCCAGGCAGCGGTAATCGCCTGCAGACTCGAGCCGCCAGCGATTGCCGTGGCCACCGCCAATGCATGCCAGTTGACGACACCAGCCTCAAGCACATGCCCGATATAGCCATTGATCAGCAAGGAGCCGATAAAAATGCCCAGAATCAGGCGCGGCGAAAAAATCAGCAAGGCGGCAATGGCAATGCCCGAGGCCGGCCACATGATCGTCGCATAGCCCGGGGGGACCGCCAGTTGCAGGCCCAGGAGGCCGGCCAGTGCATAAAGTGCCGCCACGCCGGCAATCAGTCCGACAAGCCTCATTTTTTGCAAACCGGCGCGTCAGTCCCCAGCCTGTCAGGCTCGCGTCGACGGGGCAACCAGCGCTGAACATCACGCGTGGCGCAATGAGTGGGCGCTGAACTTTGTCGCCTGGTCAAGTGCATTGCCCGGCATCGCGAAGGCGCTTCTGCCGGCAAAGCGCGGTACTCACGAGGGACTGTTCGCCCTGAACCGGGCATTTGCGCAACAGGATCTCTTGCCCAGATATGTCATTTGATCCCGCCCTGCCCGCGACCGCGTCGCTGATGGCAGCGCCCATCATGCGGAACGCGCGAACGTCGCGCGACGACAAGACCTGCAGTGAGCGACCCGCTTGGCTCGCGGACAATGCACCGACAAATGCGGGAATGTGCAGATCGTCAACGATGCTCGCGCCACAAAATGCCATGCAGCCCCGTCCCACTGTTCGGCGGTGGGGGCTCCCAGGCCCAACCACGGCTCACCAATAGCGGCTTAGCCAGGGCAGCACAATGATTGCCCGCGCTGCCAGGCTGGTTGCATCCAGGGTCGCGTACTGACGGATTGGTGGTGGGTATCAGTCGCTGATGCGCTAGCCTGCACCCAACTATTCGGCGAGTCGCAAAGGCAAACGACATGCAAAACCGCAAGCCAGCTACAAACGGCAAACCGGCCTATAGAATTTAATCAACAAATTCAGTAATTTATGGAGCGGGTAGCGGGAATCGAACCCGCATATTCAGCTTGGAAGGCTGCTGCTCTACCACTGAGCTATACCCGCCCGGTCAGTGACCGTTCAGCAAGCCATTAGCCCGATGGCGGCGCGGCTGCAACCCCTGGGATGCGGCTCGGGGACAAATTGGGCGGCAGGGAGACGAGAATGCAGATCGGCATCAATCTGTTGTGCCTGAGCGGCTTCATCGAGGATGAACATCTCGATCACCTCAGGCATCTCAAGGATCTCGGCTATGATGGGGTCGAAGTGCCAGTACTGCGTGGCGGCCCCGCCCATTATGACTGGTTGGGGCGGCAGTTGGATGCCATCGGGCTGCGGCGCACTTCGACCTCGGTGATTCCCTCGGTTCTGGCCAATCCGGTCAGCGGCGACCCTGGCGAGCGGCGGGCCGGGCAGGACCATCTCGACTGGGCGCTCGATTGCGCCATAGCCCTGGGATCGGAAAGCCTTGGCGGACCGGTCCATGCCCCCATGGGTCACTTTACCGGCTATGGTCCCACCCAGCTTGAATGGCGCTATGGCGCGGAGGTCCACCATGCCCTGGCCGAGCGCGCCGCCCGCAATGGCCTTTATCTCAGCCTTGAACCGCTCAACCGGTTCGAAACCTACTTCCTCAACACCATGCACCAGGCCCGGGCCTATCTCGAACTGGTCGACCATCCCGCATGCCGGATCATGTACGACACCTTCCACGCCAATATTGAAGAGCAGGACCAGGCCGGTGCCATCGCCACGCTGGGGCAGCACATGGGGGTGTTGCATGTCTCGGAAAATGACCGCGGCATCCCTGGCCGCGGCCAGATCGATTTTGCCTCGGTTTTCAAGGCCGTGCGGGCCACAGGCTATGACGGCTGGGTCACCCTGGAGGCCTTCGGCGCCGGTTTGCCCGAACTGGCGGCCGCCACCCGCGTCTGGCGCCCCCCGTTCCCCGATTTTGAAACCCTGTTCGCGGAATCCCTTGGCTTTATCCGTAAAAACTGGGACCTGGCGGGCGACTGAGCCGCCCCCACAACAGCCGCGCCCTCGGCGAATTACCCTAAGCGCTTAGCCGCCCACCGGTTTTTTGCAATGCTTTGTGGATGGGGAGTTGACACTCCTGTCACAGACCACCATAAACCGCCCCGACGACATGCCACGGCATAGCGTCATCCTACCCAAGCGACGTTGTAGTGGAGGGGTGGGAGAGTGGTTAAATCCATCAGACTGTAAATCTGACCGCTTAGCGTACACTGGTTCGAATCCAGTCCCCTCCACCAACCGCCCTTCCCGACAGAATGGCCAAAAGCAGCCCGTTGCAATGATCGCGCGGTAGAGCCGCTTGCTGGCATCGCGCAAAGGCGCTAGGCAAAGCTCATGAGCTTCAACAAATTCCCGCCCAAGGCGCGCTACAATCCCGATGAGGGCCCGGTCTATCTTTACGGCATGCACACCGTGCGCGCCGCACTGGATAACCCCAACCGCATCAAGAAGGTGCTGCTGGCGACGCCCAATGCCATCAATCGCCTGAAAGAATCGGGCGAAATCGGCAAGGTTCCCGTCAAGGAAACCACGCCCAAGGAACTGGATCGGCTGCTGGGCGACGACGCCGTGCACCAGGGCGCCGCGCTTGAGGTCGATCCCGTCAGCCGCTTCGGGCTCGATGATATCCATCCGTTGCAACTGGTAGTCGTGCTCGATCACATCACCGATCCGCACAATGTCGGCGCGATTCTGCGCACCGCCTGCGCCTTTGGCGCTGATGCCGTCATTACCACGGCCCGGCATTCGCCGCGCGAAACCGGCGTGATGGCCAAATCGGCCTCCGGCGCCCTCGATCTGGTCCCCATGATCGAAGTGCGCAATCTTGGTGACGCGCTCGAAAAGCTCAGGAGCCGCGGCATGTTGGTGCTCGGCTTTGATTCTGAATCAGAGCTTCAGCTCAAGCCCCGCACCGACAGCCAGCCCATGGCGATCGTCATGGGCGCCGAAGGCAAGGGCCTGCGCCAGCGCACCCGGGAACTCTGCGACGAAGTGGTAAAGCTGGACATGCCCGGCCCCATCAAATCGCTGAACGTTTCCAACGCCGCCGCCATTGCTCTGTTTGCGGCCACTGCCGGAAGATCCTGATGAATTCGTTCACCCCCTTCGCCATTGCGCTGCGCCTGTCCGGCGTGACCCTGCGACCTCCCGCCCAGGAGGGCACGTTGAGCGCCCTCTCGGACGCCGACAAGCAGCAACTTGAGCTTGATGGCGCCCTCAAGCAGCTGACCAGCCGCTTTGAGCCAGAGGATGCCGAAGGCAGCTTTTATGCGCAGGTGGATGTGCCCGTGGGCAATCCTGTGCGGGCGCTGCTCGAGCTGGCCGAACAGTCGGGCCCCGCCATCGCCGCCATGCTGGACGACCGTCGCATCGGCAAGGCCGTGCTGGACCTGGCATTTGACTACCCCGAACATGGCGAGGCCATGTCTGCGCGCCTGCCCGCCCACGTTGTTGCGGCCATTGCTGGCTACGGCATCGATATCGAGGTCTCCGTCTACCTCACTGATGTGGAAGACGACGAGGAAGACTAGGCCCCGCTTCATGTTGCGACCGACGCTTTCCACGCGCACAGGCGCCGCCTCGAGTTAGGCACCGCGCCGGGCACATCCGCCAAGTTTAGTCGCGACTTTCGGCGGCTTGCTTTGACCAGGCTTCGAAGTCTGCCCGGTTGCGCTCATCGGTCATTGGATACAGTCCAAGGATTGAGGCGCCTCCCTGCACGCGCTCGAGCACAAAATTCTCATAGATCGTCATTGATGCTGCCTCGTCGGCGACCTCCCGGGCGATGGCCGAAGGAATGACGACCACGCCTTCCCCATCCCCCACCAGAATGTCGCTGGGCCACACCGCCACATCGCCGCATCCGATCGGCACGTTGATATCGAGCGCCTGATGCAGGGTCAGATTTGTCGGCGCTGAGGGACGATGATGGTAGGCAGGGAATGGCAAGGCGCCAATTTCCGGGCTGTCGCGAAAGCCACCGTCGGTCACCACACCTTCCACCCCGCGCTGCATCAGTCGCGTCACAAGGATCGAGCCAGCCGAAGCGGCCCGGGCATCCTTGCGGCTGTCCATCACCATAACCGCTCCCGCCGGGCACTGTTCGATGGCCTGGCGCTGCGGATGTGCCCGATTCCGAAACACCTCGAGCGGATTGAGATCCTCGCGCGCAGGAATATAGCGAAGCGTAAAGGCCGGGCCGACCATGGTGCGACCGACCTGGCCCACCGGGTGCACATCCTGAATATACTGGTTACGCAGGCCGCGCTTGAACAAGGCGGTGCACAGCGTCGCGGTGCTGACGCCGCGCAGCTTTTCGCGGGTGGCTTCGGAGAAGTCGGTCATCGGGTTTCCTTGCTTGCAGCTACCAGCGGGGGACGCGGCGCTCATAATCGGGATCGAATTTGCGCATGTAAGCAGTATCGTCACGCTCGGCGCCGGCCTCGTAGAGCGCCGCCAGCCTGGCGACTTTTGCCGGATCGAGCGTCACACCCAGGCCCGCGCCAGTGGGTACATCCAGCGCGCCATCGCGGAACGCAAACAGATCGCCCTCCAGCACATCCACGCCGGTCCACGGGTAGTGGGTGTCGCAATCGTAACTCAGATTTGGCGTGGCAGCAGCGACGTGGGCCATCGCCGCCAGCGTGATGCCGAGGTGGGAATTGGAGTGCATGGAAACGCCCATTTCCAGCGCCTGGCACAGCTTGCCCAGATGCGTCGCGGCCCGCATGCCGCCCCAATAATGATGATCGGAGAGTACGATCTTGACCGCCTTCTTCCGGAAAGCGTCGGCGATCTGGTCGAATTCGAGCACGATCATGTTGGTGGCCAGCGGGATGGACGTGGAAGCCGCCACCTCGGCCATGGCGTCCATGCCGATGACGGGGTCTTCAAGGTATTCGAGCACGCCCTCGAGCTTTTTGGCGATGTATTTGGCCGTTTCAACAGTCCAGCCGCCATTGGGATCGATGCGCAGAGGATGGTGGGGAAAGGCTTCGCGCAGCTTCAACATGGTTTCGATTTCCAGGTCAGGATGCAGCACGCCGCCCTTGAGCTTGAGTGATCTGAAACCATGCAGATCGACAAAGCGACGGGCCTCGCCCACCATCTGGTCCGGCGTCATCACCTCGCCCCAGGCATCGGGCGGTTGGTCGATATGCCCGGCGAACTTGAAGAAAAGATAGGCGCTGAAGGGCACGCTGGAACGCACCGCGCCGCCCAGAAGGTCCGAAACGGGACGCTCCAGCAGCTTGCCCTGAATGTCCATGCACGGCACCTCGAAAGCCGAGATTACCACGTCCGTCACCTTGTGGTCGGCAACGGCGGACTTGGCATTGATACCACCCCCTTCGGGAATGGCGGCAAGCACGCGCGCGCCCAGATCGTGAATGTGAAACGGGTCGAGCCCGACCATTGTCGGGGCCGCGCGGCGGAGCCCGTCTAGGGCCTTGATGCTGCCATAGCTTTCACCAAGTCCGATCGTGCCGTCATCGCAGATCATTTCAATGATCGTGCGCAACGCAAAGGGCTGGTGTACGCCCTTGCAGTTGAGCAGGGGCTTGTCGGGAATCGCGACAGGAGTCAGGCGAACTTCAGCGATGCGCATGCTCGATCCTTTCTTCACCACCAGCCCCGTGCGGCGGTCAGCGCCGTGTCGAGCGGCGGCAATTGCTTGTGCCAGTGGCGCTCCCATTCCAGGCTCAGCGGCAGGTTGGCGCAGTCCGCATCCAGCTGCGCCAGCAGACTGGCCATGGGAAACGTGCCCTGCCCCGGCAGCACATAGTGACGGGAGTCACTGCCCATCACGCTGTCCTTGACGTGCAGGTGCACTACGCTCGGCGCGATCTGCACCCAGGTCCTCAGCGGATCGGCGCCGCCCTTGGCCCAGGTGTGGTGGGTGTCCCAGAGGATTTTGGCCGCCGGGACAAGCTCGGCAAAACGGCAAAGCTGATCAGGCACGAAGAGCGCGTCGTGCGTCTCGATCATCAGATCTACGCCCAGTCCGCGGCGCTGCCGTCCCAGTTCCCAGTCACCAAGGCGTTCCGCGGCCCTCTGGTAGTCGGCATCTTGCAGCTCCGATCCGCCGTCGAAGATGCGCAGGAACGGCACGCCCAGGGCTTCCGCCCATGGCAGGAAGGATTCGATCTCAGCGGTGTCGAAGCCATCGTCGAAAAGACGAACCGAAGTGCCAATCGCGGCAATGCGCACACCGTGTCCGGCCAGGAATGCCCGACATTGCGCGGGCGTCCCGAACTCGTCCGCCAGCGCCTGTGGCACATCGAGCGAGCCCGCGATAACACGCAGTTCGATGGCGTCGATCTGATGGTGTCGGGCCAGTGCGACCGCCTGCTGCACGGACAGGTCGGGACAGCCAAGGGTAGAAAAGCATCGGGTGCGATCGGTCATGCGATCCGGTCCAGTTCGGCTTCGTGTACGGCAAACAATGGAGGCTGGCCGGCGACGAAGCGTTCGATTTCGGTGATGGCAAGCTCGGAAAGCCGGCGCAGCTCATTGCCTTGCGCGCCCGCAATGTGCGGTGTCAGCACGACATTGGGCAGGTCATAGAACGGGCTCTCGGGAGGCAACGGTTCGGGATCGGGAGTATCGATCATCGCCCGGATACGACCGGATTGCAGTTCGGCCAGCAGCGCATCGTGATCGACCAACCATCCCCGGGCAGTGTTGACCAGAACGGAATTGTCAGCCATCAGCGCCAGCTCGCGGGCGCCGATCATGTGGCGGGTTTCGGGCAGAACCGGCGCGTGGAGCGACACGGTGTCGGACCAGGCCAGCAGCGGATGCAGTTCCATCCTGGTCGCGCCCAGGGCTTGCGCGTCCGCTGCGCTGAGGAATGGATCGTACACCGCGACTTCAAGATTGGAATGCACCAGCAGGTCGATCACGAGGCGGCCAATGCGCGACGCCCCCACAATGCCGATGCGGCGGCGGTAATTTCCCAGATGAGACACATCCATGCTGATGCGCGTGCCAAAGCCGCCGGTGCCGCGCTCCGCGCGCTGTCTGTCGCGGATGCGAAACACATCCTTGCCGCTCATGATGATGGCGGCATAGGTGAATTCGGCTACGGGCACTGCCATGGCTGACACGGCCGAGGTGATCAGGATACCCCGTTTCCAGAACGCTTGGGGAGCGATGGCCCGTACGGAGGCCGCCGCATAGGCAACCATTTTAAGGTTAGGCGCCCGCAGCAACCGCACCTCCGTCAGCGCCGGCGCGCCCCAGGCGGCGAGCAGGATATCGGCCTGCTGCAGGGCCACAGCGCCGGCCTCGTCGTCGAAATCGGTGAAAGCCTTGCGCGAGATCACGTCCGCCACGGCGTCGAGCCGCGCCCATTCAGCCGGTCCCAGAAAACCTGCCGGCAATTCCTCGCGCATGGCGAGCAGTAGTTTGGGCTTTTCGGTCATGAGCGCACCGGGCTGCTTATCTGGCGCAGCTCTGGCTGGGCGATGGTCAGGGTCAGCGGTGGGGCGTCGGGAGCCAGAATGACATCGAGCATCAGGCCGGGAGAACGATTTCCTGGCTTGAGCTTGAGTGGCGGCGTCCGCAACGTTCCACTCCAGGCTTCATCGGGCAAGGGAAAGCAACCGGCACCGTCGGCTTCAAACGGCGCCATCGCGATAGCGCTCAGCCCCGCCTCGCCATGATCGACAAGCCGCAGCGACAGACCCAGCAGGCCGGCCGCAGCCGGCACTTTCACGTCACAACAGGCACTCAGCCACGCACCGGCGCCGGGATTGACAATTTCCGTAGCCAAAGCGTTACGGGTGGTGCCGCCCTTTACGGCTACCGTGACCGGCCTGACGGGCACCAGATTGCCAAGCGGATTGTGCGCGGCGTCGAACCGGTCATCGGGCGAGACCAGTCTCGGTGCAGGATTGGGCAGCAGATGACCCAGATAGGCCGCCAGCGCCTTGCCGACCGCAAAACCGCCGGTCACCGAGAAATGCGTGCCGTCATTGGAAAAGCCTGCATGCGGTTCCCCGTGGGCGCTGTGGTAGTCGACCCAGGCAGCGTTCCAGTCGAATACGTGGCAGTTGGCATGAGCCTCCGCGAAGGCGAGCCCCATCTGGTTGATCCAGTGCGCCTTGGCCCGCTCGGGGCCACCAGCAGCCCATTTCTGCGTTCCACGCATGAGAATGGGGAGCAGAACCACTGTCTTGCCTGCCGCCAGCAGTCTTCCTGCAATGCGCGCCCGCGTTGCAGCAATGAACTCTCCCGTCTCCACCATCATGTCATTGGTGCCGGCATCGACGACGATAATGTCGAAGTCCTCGACCAGCAGACGATCGATCCGTCGCTCGATCTCGATCGCCTTCTGGCCTGACACGCCGAAATTTAGCCCGCTAAAATACCGGCTCACTCCGGTGCGGTTGCTTGGTTCCCACCCGGCAACCACGGCAGGGTCGTGATGAACCGGACAGCGGATCGCACCGTGCGAGAGCACTTCTGCCCAGCTCATCCACCCGCGGGCGGAAGTGGCGACGTGCGTGTCGCCGCCATTGTGGTTCTGCTGCACCAGCGAGGTGCCCAGAATGGCAACCCGTCCGGAACGTGGAATGGAAACGGCCATCATTGCCTCAGGAAAACAGCACGCCGCCATTGATGTCGTAACTGGCGCCGGTGATGTAGGCGGCGTCGCTGGACGCCAGGAAAGCAACCAGCCCGGCGACGTCTTCAGAACTGCCTTCACGCTTGAGCAGCGCCATATTGGCCACTTTCTCACGCACTTCCGGCTTGGTGAACGTGTCGTGGAATGTCGTCGAGATCATACCGGGACAGACCGAATTGACCCGGACGCGTGGTCCGGCCTCCTTGGCAAGGCCACGGGTAAACGTCATCACGGCACCCTTTGAAGTGGCGTAGGCAATCGCGCCCGGCCCACCGCCGTCACGACCAGCCTGCGAGGCGAAGGTCACGACGGCGCCACCATCTTCGATGTGGGGCAGTGCTGCCTGCGCGGTGAGGAACAGCGAGGTGAGGTTGACGTTCATCACCTCATGCCAGAACGCCTCGTCCATCTCGGCCAGGTTTTTGCGCGCAACCAGCCCGCCGGCAACATGCACCAGAGCGTGCAGCTTGCCGAAACGCTCGACACTGGCCGCGATTGCCGCTTCCACCGAAGGCTTGTGTGTCAAATCCGCCTTGATGGCCAAAGCCTGGCGCCCGAGCTTTTCGATATCGGCCACTGCCGCACGGGCCCCCTCCTCCGCGCCATTATAGGTGAGCACCACATTGGCCCCCTCCTGCGCGAAACGCAGGGCGCAGGCCCGACCAATGTCGCGGCCGCCGCCGGCAATGAACACGGTCTTGTCGGAAAATCGCTGCATGGTGATACCTCTTGCTCTAGAAATTCTTGGGAATGGTCAGCTTGAAGCGCTGATCGTCGACGTCGTTGAAATAGATGTCGGTGGCAAAGCCCTGGTCATCGATGAAGCTGAAGATGCGCTTGGGAGCGTCGAGGGCGTAAGGCACCAGCAGCGTGACAAGCACATGGCTTTGGGCAGCGGGGACACTGGCGCGCACATGATGGTGCTGGTCGAGGCCTTCGGTGTCGGCCGGATCGATATCGGGAAAGCCATGCACCGCCGAGATCGTCGGGGCACCCGCGGATGAGAACACGAACTGCCCGTAAAACCCGGCGCGCTCGCCGTGATAGCGGAAGCTGGACTTGCCGACCTCAGGCGCATTGCTGGTGTGGCAGAGCCAGTCGAGCGTCGTGGGCTCGGCGCAATCGACCCTGTCCACGATGACAAAATAGCTGTCCGCAACGAAATGGACTTCCCGCTCGGCCTTGCGAACCTGCTCATTGCCGACCCGATAGGCCTCGGTTGCGTCGCCGACGATCCTTACATGCCCTGGACTGTCGTCGACCGACACAATCTTGCCGGCAGCGCGACGGGCCAAGGCCTTGTCCTTGTCGGCATATTGCCCCTGGCCGCCGATCAGTACCGCGTTCTTGGAGCGCGTCTGGCGCCGCCAGTCTCGGTGCATGCTCGAGTTGAACGCAACATAGTGGCCCGACTGGATCGCGAGATCCTCGCCATAGGCATAGAGAAGGAAGGCATTCTGATCGCCATGGCTGTGGCTGAGCGAGCCATAGGCACTCGATTTGAACAGGAACTGGATGTGCCGAGCGGGATCATCCATGTGCTTCTGGATGGCAACCCAGCCAATATCCTTGAACCATTTGACGGCTGGCAGCTCGTCTGGGACCTGCGCCGCGACCTCGGGAAAATCCTGGCGGTACATCAGGTCGTCGAAATTGAGGTCCCACCAGCCATAATTGTAGAACGCCAGTTCGGTGCCGGCAGCATCCTGCTTGAGCCGGTCGAAATACCACTGGTAATGCCCGTTGCCGGTGACACCCGCGAATTGACGCACATTGTAGCCAACCTTGAGCCCGGGCAGATCGCCGAGCGTCGAGTCATCGCCAAAGCAGGCCCGCCGTGTACCCGGCGCCTTGGTGTAGAGCGGGAAGGCGCCGGTGTTCTGGAAGAATGGCCGCCGGTAGAGGTCAAAATCGAGATAGTTGCGGATCAGGTTGGCGGCCTCGATGAAATAGGCGATGCCCGTCATCCAGTAATGCGGCCCCTCGGCCCAGCCGCCATCGGTGCCCGCCCATGGCGAGTAAAGCGTGGCCAGAAAGTCCACCGTATAGTCGAGCCAGTCGGTGGCCTCGGGGCTTTCACCGTCCAGCGCGATACAGGCGGGCGTGAGCACTGCTGACAGCGAGCGCACGGCGTGGCTGTCATAGGGGAAGACATGGATGCGGGCATGGGCAATGACGTGGTTGGCCACTTCCCGCGTCCGTCGCAGCAAAACGCTGCGCACCAGTTCACGCTCTGCATCGCTCAGATGGTCGTGCAGCCAATCATAACCCCACGCCAGCGCCACGACGACGCGAAACCCGGCCTCATCATTGTAGGCCCGGGAGGTCGGACCCGCTGGGTCCCAATGGGCGACGGCCAGTAGCCAATCCCGCGATTTCTCGAGCAGATCGACACGACCGAGCACCTTGCCGGCAATGGCGAGATGGCGGATGGCATAGATGACTTCCTGGCAATCGATATACATCTGCCGCCACAGGGTAGCCACTCGGACATTGTCGGGATAGGGCCTGGGCTCGGCGATAATCGGACGATCGATCCACGGCGCGACCGACTTCTCATAGAACACGTTCCAGCCCGCATGGCTGGGATCGGCCTTCACGGCGCCCGCAAACTGTTCCAGCGTGTCTGGGTTCATCCACAGACGCGGATGACGTGCGTCGGCGGCGGCACGTCGGGCTGCCAGCGTCGGAACCGGCGTGTGCGGCAGCTCATCGGTAACAGTAAAGCTACGCGTTCGGCTCCATGCCGACTTTTCCTGGCCGGTTTCGGCATCCCAAAGCGCATAGCTCCAGTAATAGTCTGCCGGGGCCAGGACAGCGTCGGGGGTGAAGAAATTCCAGCCGATGTCGGAAAACCGAAGCGTCGCGCCGGCAGGATAGTTCTCATCGGTTGCAATACGCAGCACATAGCGCGCACCGTCATCGATATCGGGCAGCCATGAAAAGCGTGGTGGATTCTCGGTCGGCTGGGCATCGCTGTCGGGCGCATAGGTGATGGTCAACGAGCCCGAACGAGGTTCATCGAGCAGAGACCTGCGCAGCATGGCCGGGGCAGAGGAACGCATTGCCTGCTGAACTCCTGATCAGGGGGAAAAATTGGGTGGCGACGGGAAAGCCGCCACCCTGGAGGACGAGCCGCTATTGCGCAGCCGCGCCATATTGGCGGGCATAGGCTGTGTTCATGACCTCGATGACCTGGTCATATCCCATCTCGGTCAGCCGCTGCTTATACGCGTCCCAGCCGGCATCGACATCTTGCGCGCCCAGCAGCCACGTCTGCTGCATTTCGGTCATGTATGTCAGCAGGCTTGGCCAGTAGCGATCATAGATCGCCTTTTCTTCCGCATTGAGCGCAACGCCCAGGAACTCTTCCTTCAGGCAGTCACAGGCTTCGTACTTGGCGATGCCATCAAGGGCGATCTGGTTGGTCCACTGCCGCTCATACTCGTAGTCCATCCAGTAGCCACGCGGCACCTGCGCACCCACCGCCCAGAGCTGGGCATTGACCGGTTCGCCATTGGTCAGAAGCTCCTGTTTGAACTGCGGCTTGCCATCCACCATGTCGTAGGTCAGCCCTTCGACACCGAAATTCGACATGATCCGGCCCTGTTCGGAGAACCAGAAGTCGAAGTACTTGATGGTTTCAATCGGGTGCTCATTGGTTACCGAGATGGCCCAGCCGGTAGGCTGAACCTGCTGCCGGCGGGCGTCTTCAAACCTGTCGCCGGACACCGTCTTGGGTGGCAGCATGGGAATGAAATTGAAGCCCTCGATAGTCGGCCGCAGCGCGTCATTGTATGTCGCGGTGCTGGCAAACCAGTCGTGCATCATGCCGCCCAGATTGTTGCCGAGCAGAAATTCGCGCGACCGCGAACCGCGCGTGATGATCTCCTTGTCAATCAACCCTTCCTTGTACCACTGGGCAATGTTGCTCATGCCGATCTTGTAGTTTTCTTCGGTCCATGGGTGACGGACCTCACCATCATAGGTGGCGAAATCGCCATAGCGCTCAGAACCCGAGACCCGGGCATCCCACAGATTGATCAGGCGTACCGCGTCGACGACGTCACGAGCGAAATACGGCACCTCGTCCTTCTGGCCATTGCCGTTGGGGTCCTGGTCCCGGAACGCCTTCAGCACTTCATAGACTTCCTCGGGCGTTTCCGGCTGATCGAGTCCGAGTTTGTCCAGCCAGTCCTGACGGATGAACCAGCCGCGCGAGAACTTCCCGTCCGGCACATAGGGAATATAGTAGAGGTTGCCATCCGGGCCGGAGATCGAGGCGCGAATTGCCGGGTGGCTGTCGAAAAAGGCCTTGAGATTGGGGGCGTGCTCTTCGATCAGGTCGTTGAGCGGCACGAAGGCGCCTTCCAGGCCGTAGCGAATGAAATCGTCCTTGAGGCCCCCGCTGGCATCGCCACCCACAATGTCAGGCAGATTGCCTGAAGCGATGAGCAGGTTGAAAGCGTCGCGGCTGCTGGTTGTCGCCAGCGATGCCACGTTGCGCACGTGGATATTTGTCAGCTCCGCGGCCTTCTGCTCTACCGGCCAGTCCTACGTGTAGACATATTTGTCGCGGAAGTGGAAATGGATCGTGAGTTCGAGCGGTTCCTCGCTGATCTTTGGCGCCTCCTGCGCCCAGCTTGGCACCGTCATGGCCAGGGCGGCCAGTAGGGTCAGTTTCGATACGCTCTTCAGAAATGCGGACACAGGTTTCCTCCCTTGTGATGCAGTTATTCTTTGACGCCACCCAGCAGGATGCCTTTGGTGAAATAGCGCTGGGCATAGGGGTAGATGATCAGGACGGGGATGATCGACGCGACCATGATCGCGGCCGTCACTGTCTCGAACGAGTATTGGGCATTGAGCAGGCTGCTGGCGAACTCGTCGTTTGAATTGAGATCGACGATGATGCGCTTGAGATAGACTTGCAGCGGGATCTTCTCCTCGCCCCGCAGCAGGACCATGGCCCAGAAATAGCCGTTCCAGCGTGACACGATGCAGAACAGGGCAACCGTCACGATGGCCGGCTTGGACAGGGGAATAAAGACCTTCCACAACAGCTGGATTTCGCTGGCCCCATCCATCTTTGCCGCTTCTTCGAAAGACTTGGGCACGGCCTCGAAGAAGTTGCGCAGCAGGATCACGTTGAAGGCGTTGCAGGCAAAGCCGATGATGATGCCCAGCCGGCTGTCGAGCAGCCCGAGATCCCGCATGTTGAGAAAGAACGGGATCATCCCGGCGTTGAACCAGAGGGTGAACGCGATGGCGATGTTGAAGAAGGTGCGGCCACGCAGGCGCTTGCGCGACAGCGCATAGGCGCCCGGGATCATGATGGCAAGGCTCGCCAGCGTGCCGCCGAAGGTGTAGATGAAGGTGTTGCCATAGGCCACCCAGAACATCTTGTCCGAGAGCACCCGCTCATAGGCGGCGAGTGTCAGCCCCACCGGAAAGAACGTCACCCTGCCCGAAGTGACCGCTGCGCCCGACGAAATCGACACTGCCAGGATGTAGATGAACGGATAGAGGGTGGAGAGTACGAACAGTGTCAGCAGAGTCGCATTCACCCAGCCGAAGATCTTGTCGCCACGCGTATAGAGATTGAAGGCTGACATTTATCTTCTCCTCACCACAGCGACGTCGACGACAGCTTCCGGCTTATCCGGTTGGCCGAGTAGACGAGAACGAAGGCGATGACGGCGTTGAACAATCCGGCGGCTGTCGCCAGGTCGTATTGAGTGCCCTGCAGGCCGGTACGGTAAATGAAGGTGGACACCACATCCGCCGTCTCGTAGGTGGAGGGCTGGTAGAGCAGGATGATGTATTCAAAGCCCACTTCCACCAGATTGCCGATGCGGATGATCAGCATGATGAGAATGGTCGGCAGGATGCAGGGCAGCGTTATCCGCCACATCATCTGCCAGCGCGAAGCGCCGTCGACACGAGCACTTTCGTAAAGTGTCGGGCTGACCCCGGCGATGGCCGCCAGGTAGACGATGGATTCAAACCCGGCTTCCTTCCAGATGCTCGATCCGATGAAGACCGGACGGAACCACTCCGGCTGGGTGAGGAAGTAGATTGGTTCGAGCCCGATCCACCTGAGGAAGAGGTTGACCACGCCTGTCGAGGGCGACAGGAAATTGATGACGATGCCGGCAACGATCACGACCGATATGAAGTGCGGCAGATAGACCACCGTCTGCGCCCACCGCCGGGCCACCACGCTCTGCACTTCGTTGAACATCAGCGCCAGAATGATCGGCACCGGGAAGGCGACAAGCAGGCCGATGGCACTGATGGTGATGGTGTTGAAGAACGAGCGAATGAACAGCCCGTTGCTGAACAGCTCCTGGAAATGGGCGAACCCGACCCAGGGACTGGCATCAACACCCCGGAAGATCGAGAAATCCTTGAAGGCGATCTGCAGCCCGTGCATGGGTTTGTAGAGGAACAGCGCGAACCAGATCACCATCGGCGCCAGCAGCAGATAAAGCTGCCAGTCCCGCCTCAGGTCCTCCCCCAGGGTTCTCAGATAGTCGCGGATACGATCTTCCATGACCCTGCCCTCACGCTCTGGATTTAAGGGTGCGGCCGGTCTCGGCATCGAACACATGCATTCGGGAGATATCGATCCCCAGCCGCTTGAGCCCGCCCAGGTCGTGTACGGCCGAAAGCGTTTCCGCCTTGGCGATGAAGGGCTGTCCGTCCACCCGGCCATGCAGCAGGGCTTCGGCACCGAGCGGCTCGACCAGGTCGATATCGATCGCCAGGGCCTCCGCGACATCGGTCGCGACCAGCATTGCTTCGGGCCGGATGCCAAGTTTCACCGCCTGCCCGGCGTGGGCATTGCGCGCAAATTCGTCCGGTAGCGCCAGTGTCTGCGTGGAACCACCGGTGATCGCACCGCGCAGCTTGCCGTCCACGGCGACGACCGTGGCATCGATCAGGTTCATCGGCGGCGATCCGATAAAGCCGGCGACAAAGGTATTGGCAGGTTCGAGGAACACCTCCATGGGAGAACCCACCTGCTCGATATGGCCGTTGTTCATGATGACGATCCGGTCGGCCAGGGTCATCGCCTCGACCTGATCGTGCGTCACGTAGATGCTGGTTGCCTCCATCCGCCGGTGCAGCAGTTTGATCTCGGCGCGCATATGCGTGCGCAGCTTGGCATCGAGATTGGACAGCGGCTCGTCGA
>TARA_R110002124_G_scaffold73230_1_pt1 | contig 38462 bp, 61 predicted proteins | sample TARA_R110002124 | Tara Oceans TARA_R110002124 (sample SAMEA4397445) | marine metagenome | biome: Polar Biome; feature: [SRF] surface water layer (ENVO:00010504); material: water (ENVO:00002006), including particulate matter (ENVO:01000060) such as... | depth 5 m
TTTTACTAGCCCGTATTCAGTTGATAATGTACCAATAACAGGTGGTGTTGAGCTAAACGGCAAAGTGTAGTTATTAATCAGGTAGCCATTAATCTCATTTTCAGCTTGGTCAAGGTAAAACGCAACACTCGCAGAATTTATTGTAGACATACTGCCCACCCTAGGATAAAGGCTGTAGATGTTTCCGACAGTTGTATAGCTAGGCATATCTATATTCTATACCCCTATATCTAATTAATCAACACCTGTGGTATACTATCATTGACACAATGAATCTTACTAACATTATTTATCCAATTGTCCCCCATGATTTAATTCAAGTGTATTGGATTGATGCTAAATCTTACACTGAGTGGCGTAGCCACTCCGATTTAGTCGAAAATGACGTTTCGCTATGCAGCTCAACGGGCTATCTCATCAAAGAAACAGTTGAGACAATATTAATTGCATCTGACATATCTTTTGACGAAAACGGCACACTAGATTCCATTGGCAACTCGATTACCATTCCTAAGTCACTTATAACCAAAAGAACCACCCTTATTGACCGACAAAATTAATTTATGGGAGCATTTGGTGTTATAGTTGTACCCCGATCTCTTTGTTGCTGTGATGATGTATATTATTGTATAATTGTTCAATGATTACGTATACTTACAATTAATTTCTTGACAAAGATTATACTCCATTAATAATAAACTCATATTTTAAATTTATGTCATGTGGAGGTGGCAACAATGTCAAAGAAATTAAGAAAAAATTCAACTTCTCTCACTTGGAGGTTTGGAGCTGAGTTAGAGGGCATTTTTAGGAATATGAATGCCGATACTATGCAACAAGCTGTCAGAGACCATTTAGGCGTGGATAAAGCACCTAAAGTGATTAGGGAGCATCAAGGTAGCAACCACCTAGAGTTTGCTTTCTATGGAGCTAATATCACTCGAGGTAATGATGGGCTCGATACATGGGAAACACTACTAGCTTTCCTTAAGGGTTATGAGTTTATCCAAAATGGGCAAACTGGTTTGCATGTGCATCATGATACTGCTAACCTAACGCCTTTAGAGGTAGCAAACACGCTAGTCTATTATCACAACTATAGAGATGTATTAGAGTTATCATTGCCTAGCTCTAGACAAGGTTATCAAGCTAATTTGTCTGTAGTCTCTAGAAATGTATTTCAAAGGGTTAGAAACAAAGCTATTCAATATATAGCAGAGGGTAAAGCAGATAATCTAGAATACACAAAAGATTTTATTGCAGACATTGCAATACATTTCAGTCATTGCCAAGATATCTCAGTCAATAGAGAATTTGGCACTATCGAATTTAGAAAAGGCATTGCAACTCTAGAGTTCGATAAGTTTCAAAATTGGGTTTTGATAACTCAAGGGTTTTTGAAATATGCAAAGCAAACAACAAAAAAAGGAAAGAAACCTTTTAACTTACATAAAGCGGATAGAATACAATCCTATTTCTACAATAAACCATGCGACATAGAGAAAATGGTAAATGGTAAGATAAACCCAGAATGGGCTGATTTTCAACTCTCTGGCTCTCGTAGTGGTAAACTTTGGGCATGTCGACAAGTTTATCAATACATTGCCGAGAATTACAGCATCGGCAACTTTCAAGCGAATCTTATAAATAGCAGACATAGGACAAAGCATCCCGAACTTTTTGGAATGTGCGACTATTTCGAATCACTAAATAGGGGGAGTGCTTAGGCACTCTCTCGGGAGCAATTAAAATGAAATATGTAATAACTTATAGATATTATGAAACTTACACCGAGAAGTTAATAATAGATGCAAAGGATATAAACGAAGTTAAGGAAAAATATAATAAACTTTATCAATCTAAAGAATTAGATAATCAAATCAAAGCTAATTTTTTAGAGGAATCTAGAATAGATAGAGTTCAAGATATAGAGGTAGAAAAATGTCAGCCATAGTTTTTCAATTAATGTTTATCTTTTATTTAATTCTAATGTGTATAGCTGTCAGTTAATACACCTCTAGGATTTTACGCCTTACCTTTACAGCCCGATTGAGTTATCTTGATTGGGCTTTTTTTTATGTAAAAAATGATCCCGAGATTATTGTCTAGATATATTGTCCCATATTATTGTCCAACTATATTGTTCAGCGTTATTGTCCAGAACTATTGTTGCTGCTGCCCACTGTTGCATTATTGTATTGTATTGCCTCCCAGCCCTGAATGTGACAGCAGATCAGGAGAGATCAGATCATGAGTGCACACAAAACAGCGTAAGTATGCGTAATCATTACAGTCCTCTCTCACCTCTTAAGCCTTTAGTACTTTAGTTACGAGAACTATGAGGGGGTAAAACCATATGATCAGAAAACAAGGTCTATAGTACTTTAAGCTTAGAGTACTAAAAGCACAAAAATACTCCGTGAGAAAAAAAAGGGGGAATAGTACTTTAAAAATGGATGGAGCAGAAGCACGTACCTCTCCTCAGATCAGGCAGCCTTTAGTACTTTAATAAGCAGAACAGTAAGCGTGAGGAGAAGACAGAAGCAAATTGTACTTTATTGTATTGTTTGTTATCAGATGAATGGGGGGAGAAAGGGGTGGGTATATACATATTAGAGGGTTATTGTACTCTCCCTGTACAGTTTGTAAGTAGACATATTTAATAGCCTTTGTTTATAGGGGTTTTATGAGGTGTATTGATTTGTTTCTATATACGCTTATTTACCATATTGGGCGATTTGTAAACTTATCGGGCTCATTACTATAATACTTTGATGTGTTTAGCTGATCTACACGGTCAGACATATCTTCTGCGTTTCCTTCGATGTGTTATGTTGGTTATATATACTCTAGTTTAGATATAGGTGTGGGCAGTTTTTTGGGGGGGATAATTGTACTTTGGATTAGTGCAGTTTTTTGGGTGGGTGGCTGAAAGTCAATGTAGGTCAATTCAACAAAACCTGTGGAGGCTCTCAACCACCCTAGAATTACTAAGTGGAGTTAGTAACCCATCTTTATTGTTTTGTTTTCAAGCTCTTCTAGGTACGTTCTAAGCATCAAAAATATTGTAAAGTGTTTATCATGCTCGTGTACCATCTTCGGGATGATTCCCTCTAGATAGCTTTCTGCTTTGTAGATATCAAGGGCAGTTAGATTGTCTGTGAACAAACTAGCCATATCCTTAATCTCTGGGTGGTCTTTTAAAAACTGTCTTGTTTCTTTATTCATAATTTATAACCTCCATGTTACCCTTTAAATATAACATTAATTATATATATATGTCAAGCAATTTTTTTAAAAAAGTTGCGATTGGTTACGAACTAATCATAACCAAAGTCCTCCTAAAATCAGTGATCCGTATGTACTTTAATAATTCTAAAAAAGCTAATGATTATACATACTTACAAAAAAAAACAGTCCGAACCCGCGGCAGGAAAGGTCTGTTAGTACTTTGGTTAGGTGTACACTAGGGGGTTAGTCTATGTAGTGTACTTTACAGATATCTCTGCAATTTAAAAAAAGGTAATGATTTAGATAGTTTAGGTTTGAAATAGTTGAAAGCGTGTTGGCTGCTGCACTGGATCTGTGAAATTTTGTTATTGTTTTTGTTATTGCTTTTTATTATTGTTTATTATTGTACGCCAAACATATTGTAAATACTGTGTTATAAAAATCCAGGTAGCTTTTGTAAATCCATAAACAAATATCAATGTTGCAAGAAGAATGTAACAAATTGTTTTTAATATTTTGATAAAGAAATTAATCATTGCTACCCGTTTGATTTTGTATTACTGCTAAGCCACAAACTAAAAGAAAATATTTTAATACAAACCAATAACACATTACCCAAAAATACAATATCCAAATTGGAGCTTTCCAAAACATTGTTACAAAAGCCGTTATAGTATCATTTAAATACCAACCACTACATTTACCCCATCCAACCTTATATGTTTTTGTACCATCGAAACATTTTGTATGTATCTTAATTGCCATCATTTTGTGGAACTCTTTGTACCAACCCCATTTATTCGGTGTGCTCATTATTTCCATCCCATCCTTACCTGTGTCGGTATATAAATTGGCTCATCAAAATCCAGCTCATCGGTGTCATTGTACTCTGATTCTAGATTAGTTTCATAGTACCTTTTCATAACTTTTGTTACAACGGGTTTACCATTGGCTATAGAGAAAGCCTTAGCCTTCTGAATTTGCTTTTGATTGATTCCTGATTGTAGATAACCAGTCATGAGACATTGCTCATAATATGCAGATGGTGAAGAATAATTATCTCGTACCTGCATCTGATATATCATTACGTTAACCATAGAGTTCTGCCAATGTACAGATACAGTTTTTTTGCCATACAAATGAGGATAGCCTTCTAAGCTATCTAAAGCCTTCTCATCCCTCTGTGAGATAAGCCATAAAGCTCCATGTAAAGCAAAGCCTTTTTGCTCTGTAAAATCGGCTACACCTTGAAACGTAAGTTTATGATTGTCTAGCCTAGCTGCTCCTAAGAACAAGCTGTCATGACATCTACTAGCCATCTCATCATGGTTAGTGTTCATGCCGTATGCAAAATACAGAGTTCTCTGTAATCTGCCTGTGTGTGTTGTGTCTTTAATATTTTTCATACCTAATATAATATCATAGTGATTAAGAATGTCAACTAATAAATAAATTAATATATACTTTACATAGCTATATAGTTGATTAAAATGATCCCTGTAATATAAATGTATATTTGTAAATAAATATGTTGACATAATTATATAAAGATGCCATAATGAATGTATACATATTTTTACTAATAGGAGGTCAAATTATGTCACACGAAGCAAATACAGTATGGCTAGAAAGTTTTATGGAAGCATTAGATGATGCTTGTTATATTGCTAACGGCAATAGCCATGAAGGCAAATATCAATCTGAGGTAGTTCTTAGGGTTATATTTGGTACAGCCACTCCTAGCGATAACGATGTTTTCGGATACGTTGATGAAGCTAGTCCTAGTGAATGTGCTAGAGCATTAACCAGAGATTTTGAAGATTGGTGGGATGCAGAAAAATCAGAGGGAGGTACATTGTAATGATTAGTTTAGAAGAAGTTTTTAATTACAAAGCACAAGGTCAAAAAATAGAAGTTGTTTTGAATCACGATGTTAGGACAATTCTTATTTATGCTAATAATGCAATTGTTGCTGAACAAAGATTTGCAACTCTTAAACAAGCAAAGCAGATTGCAGGATATCTTGGTCTTGAAGAAATTTGCTATGTTAGGACTATGAGGTCATTCCTTAGAGTTGATGGCAAGAAGAAAGGTTACAAGGGTAATGTGGGTAAAAGAAATAACGGGATGGGATATATTGATCCTGACAGTTTATTGTACAAATCAAAATTAGACAAGGAGGTCAAATAATATGGGTATGGATGTATACGGCATAGAGCCAACAAATAAATACGGGGAATATCATAGGCAATCAGTCTGGACTTGGCGGCCTTTTTGGACATACCTTGTTGCTAATTGTAGTGATATTATTGATGAGGAAACACAAAGACTTGGACATGGCAATGATGGAGCAGGACTTAACAAAGAAGATTCTATTAAGTTAGCTAACAGAATAGGGGAACTTATTGCTAGTGGTCATGCACAAGCTTATAAAGACAAATACGATGAAGAGGTAGCTGTTGCTAAATCTTGGAACAATGCAGTTGATAAGCTTCTAAAAGCTTTACATAGTAAAGTTGTTTTAAAAGGTTACCACGACAATACAGCTCCTAAAGATTATCCAGAGGTTGAGAATCATCATTGGCATAAACTTATTGACATGAGAGACTATCAAGATAGTTATCCATTTGAGATTTTAATGTTACAAGAGTTTCAAGAATTCTTAGAAGTGTCAGGAGGTTTTGAAATATGGTAAAACTTACAAAAAAAGAACAACAAGAAATCCATGAAAAATTTAAAGAAATCATGTCAAGAGAAGCTGAGATAACTGAATCAATGCAATTTAGTTTGCATGAGCTTGGTAACACATCATACAAAGATATTCCAACTCCATTGTTTTGGTTTATGATGGCTCATACTTCTCTTACACATATCCGTGAGCAATTGAAAGAGGATAACTTTTTTGAGTTCATGGAGCAAGCAGCAAACGAAATTAATTACAAAGTTAAAGAGAATACAAAATCTAAAGGAGGTCACTAACATGGCAAGAGAATTGTACAAGTTGCGTGACAAGCTCAAACAAATTGTAGAAGTTTGTCAAGAAGAGATTAGCATCAATCAAATAGAGATGGCTAATTTAGGCGACTCAGAAAAATTGTATCTAGAAGGCAGAACAGACTTAGCTGTTGAAATAGAAAATTTATTAGAGGAGGAACAAGGATTATGAAAAAAGAAAATAGAGTTCACACAGTACCAAACAAAAACAAACCTGCTAAAAAGTTAAGGCATTCTGGAGTTGGTTTTTTTAAAATGCAACAAGAGAACAGAGAACAAAAAAAACGCATGATGTTTGCAAAAAGAGAGGTCAAGAAAAATGATTAAAGAAACAAAAAGAGAAAGGTTTATTAGACTTATGAAAAACAGGGTTGAAAGAATAAAGCACCAACATAAACTTATTGGCAATCTAGCTAATAAAATTAACTATGATTATGACATTTCAATGGTTAATCAAGTTGAAGATGAGTTGCTACAAAACTTAGACCATCACTTAAAAAAGTTTGCAAGTGAGAAAGTTATAAAACCTTTTAAATTCAAAGATTAACAATAGCTCTGGGGTTTATTTGTTTGCTAAATAAAAAGCACGACTAAACCCCTTTGGAGTTATTGCTCTACGAACTGCTCTACTATATTTACCAAAATACTCTCCATGAATATCTTTTGACTTCATTCTATCAAATTTAACATTGTCACAATGTATAGGATTTTTTTTAGGGTTGTTGAAGTAACCCCACAAATGTGTTTGCTTTTTGTAATGATCCCCAAAATCATACGGATTGAAAGTATAGCATGGCTTACCTAGAAATCTTTTTAACAAGCCGTGTGGGTTTTCTAACGCCCAAAACTTTAGCGTTGTTGTTTTAGCGTATGGCGTTTCTATTTGATTACACATAGCTATAATGTCTAAACAAGCCCTTACTATTGCCCATGCACTTTCTAAATCTCTTGGTTTACCAGTTGTTTTTGCAAAGCTAAATTGGTCACAAGGTGGAGCAGCTAAAATCCCATAAACATTTCTAGGTGGTTTGTACTTTAAAACATCATAATCAGGTAAAGTTATAACCCTGACATCGTACCCAGCTTCTTTATATGGTGTACTCCAACTACCAGTACCTCCACATAAATCTAATATAATCTTATTTGGAATAGTCTAAAATCTCCTCTATTAATTTTGGTGGTATCTTACCTCTATCTCTAGCGTTCTTTATGCCTTGTGTGCCCGTTCTAGAGCCTCTAGGAGCTGCTTCGTGACACTTCATACCATTCTTACAGCTTTTAGCTACATCACCCCATTTTGGATTGTTATGCCAAATGTCAGTTGGTTTCATGTTTGTGAATCCGTATTGACAATAAGTTACTGTATTAAAAGGATCAGGAAAAATCTCTGTCTTTCTGAGCATAGCTCTTGGATTTTCTATGTAATAGTACTTTGGTTTCAACAACAGTATGATGTCCCAAGTCTTTAACATTATGTCTAAAGCTTCTTTAGTGTCTGCGTTTTTAGGAATATAACTACTACCATCGTAATCCCAATTTCTATAAACAGCAGCAATGCTAAATTTTGTGCATGGAGGTGAAGCCCAAATTATATCTGGCTTATAGTCTCCAAGCATATCAACGTGAAAGTCAAGGATGTCTATTGTCAAGGTTGGATTAAATAAAGGACTATTGTCTAAGGTGTAAGTTTCGTAACCATATTGTCCAGCAATATCACTAAAGCTTTTTGTTCCACAAAAAAGTTCTAAGGTCTTCATAAAAATTTACCAGTATATGATTTTTCTAAGTCTTTTAACTTAGCTGCTTGAAACTTTACAAACGCTTCATAGTTCTCAAATCTTCCTGCAATGTCTATGTTGTGAGATTCGCCAAGCTGGTCTTTCCATATTAGACTGGTTGAAAACTCATAACCTATGTTTAATATTGCCATTGCTTCGGAAACAAATTGTAAAGCTTCATCAACGTAAAGATTAGTATCATCAGCAAAATCAGATTTAAAAAGCTCTATTGCTCTTTGACAATATTGTATTGATTTTTCTGTTAATTGTTTATTGTTTTTTTCTACATCATATCTTGCTAAATGCACATAATCTCTTAGCATTAGAAACTTACCTAGCAATCTATCTGGATATTTTTCTCTATCTTTGAACATGAGTGGAATATTGCGTTCAAACCTCATACGCCTCACGGATTCTGTAAGGTAGCCATCATGTCCCAGAAAAAGGTCAGAGCATATCATCGAAGCTCCTACGCCTTTACCGATAACTGTTTCAGGGTGCTCATGTACAAAACCATAAAACTTTATATCTTTATTGTTCCTAAACAACCTTATTGGCATATCAACTTTAGGCTGCATTGGAGGATCAGATGTAAAGTGTACTTGTTTTACAGAATAGCCATTGAAACAATTACGCCTTAAATATTTTAAAATTTTCCAATTATCGTTAAACTCTTCATCAGCATCTATCCAAAATATCCAATCGGTTGTTACTCCTGTGATACTATTGTTCCTAGCAGTATCAAAGCCAACTTCTTTAGGATCAATGCCTTCTCTAATCTCTGCACCATATTGTTTGCAGATTTCTCTAGTTCTATCTGTGCTTTGATTATCAGCAACTATAATCTTATCAGCTATTGGTCTTACTGATTTTAAACAACGCCCTAGCATATCTTCTTCGTTCTTAGCTATCATACAGATAGTAACAGTTTCTCTTGGAGCTTGTATTGCTGCTTTTCTGTTCAGATTTACAAAGCCTAAAGGAGCATTTGTTTTTGTATAAGAGATTATCCACCAGCCTAAATTGTCTGATTGTTGTATGTTCTGTGGGCCGCTTACACATTGAACGCTAAACTCTTTTTGTTTACCAAAAATTTCTTCTAGGTCTTGTCTTTCAAAGTTCCACAAATGTGCGTGTCTTACATCTTGCCACATACCAATAGGCACAGTAACTATAACTTTTGCTTCATGCTTTAAATGTTTGTGCAGTTTGTCTAAAAATGTTTTTGGACAAGGTTGATGCTCTAGAACTTCACCTAGATGCAACATATCGTATTTATTGCTAGGTGCGAAATTATCTTCATCACCTGTAATAAATTTTATGCTCTTAGACAAGTCTTGGTCGGAAGTTGCTAAAAGTTTATTAGCTCCTACGTTTTCTTCTTCACTTATGTTAACGCAATCGACTTGAGCTTGTATTGTTTGATTTATAAAAAAAGCTTCGTTTCCAATACCACTACCAAAATCTAAAACTGTTTTGATAGGTTTTTTTTCATGAAAGTTAGCTAACAATTTTAAACATGCTTCAGTTCTAGGGTACATTTTTGGTTGAAATTTAGTTTCATTTTGTATGTATTCTTTACCTAAATCAACATATTTTTGTTTATATTGTTCAGGATTGTCAGTATATTGATAAAAATCTTCCATCTCTTTTTTAAAAGGTTTAGCGTAGTCTTCGTTATTGTTTTTTAGAATATGTTTTAGTGTCATGATATCTTCTTTACGATAAAGATGCTGCAGTAAAGATTCTTGATTAACCTGCTTCTTTTTAAATAAATCAAGAAAATGTTCTTCCCATTTGTCTACAACTTTGTGCCAGTAATATTGTTGTGATTTTTGTTTTAATTTTGTTCTTCTTTGTTTTGCCTTATTGTCATCCTCATTGATAACTTCAAATACTGCTTTAACAAAAGCATCTTGATATTGTTGTGTTTTAGCATTGCCATCAATTATAAAATTGCTTTCATTACATAGTGTTTCTGGTAATGCTCCTAAATTTGACGTTATCATAGGAAGTCCACATTCTTGTGATTCCATTGCAGTAATACAAGATGTCTCATAAAACTCTGTAGGATAAATAAATGCAGTAGATTCTTGATAAAGTTTGTAAAGGTTTTGTTTAGTCAAAGCTCCTAGATGTCCTATTTTAAATCCTTGGTCTTGATATTGTTTAATTTTTGTCCATAGAGATTCATAAAAAGGCAACATGTCTGAAGTTGTATTGTCATATCCACAAATAAGGATTTCAACATCTTTGTCTTTTGCCCATATCTTTGGTGCTATATCGTGCAACAAAATGTCCATGCCTCTTTCTGGTCTGTTTGTATAGACTAATTGTTTCTTTTTTCTTGTTATTTTTAAGTCTTCAATTACATCTATTCCATTTGAAGTTTGCCAAAACAAGTCATAGTTGTAAGTTGGTGTATCACCCATCTGGTCATCAAGCATTTCATATATATCTTTGTATTGATTCTTTTGCCAATCAGATAGCACAAAAACTTCATCTACATTCCAAAGACAACTGTTAAAATCTTTACGTTGTCTTATTGTTGCAAAATCGTGTTGCCAAAGAATGTTCAACTTGGCTTTGTTCTGAAAACTGAACGCTTGTGGTATACGTTGTACCACATTAACGTCAACAGGACAGTTAGTAACATAGCTTAAATAATTTTGTATGCCTCCAGGATCAGTCCCAGCAGGTAAAAAAGTTACCCCATCCTCTTCTCCAGGCTCTTTTGTATTACAAAACAATTTAACATTGTGTCCTTTCTTAGCTAACCCATAAGCCATTGCTAATCCAGTTGTTTCGCTGCCTCCTAAAGATTTTTCTTTTAAAATACCAGGATATATTTCCATACCTGCAACTAAAAAGATTATGTCTAGCTTATGCTTTTCCATGTTTTCCCTACCTTTATATCATAGATAGTCTTGTAATGCACATTGTACATTTTTGCTATCTCTGAAAGTTTTAATTTGCCTTCTTTTAAAAGTCTTCTAATTTTTATTACGTTCCTAGGTTGCAAGATTCTGCTTGGAGAAGTCATTGCTGTCCAATCTCCTTTGTTAGTCCCGTGTTTTATTGAATCTGCTTTATTGTCTTTTGCGTTACCCCAATATAAATTGTGTGCATGATTATTGTTTTTGTTGCCATCTCTATGTAAAGCCATATTTCTAGATGCTCCTCTGCCTTTACAAAAAGCTAAAGCTACTAATCTATGCACTTTTGCTTTAATATAAGTTTTATTAGGATAAATAGTAACTGTTTTGTATCCATCTTTATCGGGATTTTGAGATAAAGTTCTCTGATATTTCTTGTCTTTATTGTAATATTTTAAAGAAGTTACTTCGCCTGTGTTAGATACTATGTAATCTTCATGTGCTGTGGGTTTCCAGATAATTTTTCGGTTATTGTAACTCATGGTTATCCTTGTATCGAGGGATAGTGCTAATCTCTTAGCTTTCTACGTTACCAAACCAATGTTCGGATGTCCCCAATACCTTACTATTGTAAACTAGTTTACAGATTTAATCTATAACTTTTTTAGTTGTGTTCTCTTCTATCCATTTTTTCTTTAATTCATCCCAATAGACTGTACCTGCTGCCTTTTGACGACCACGCCAATCGTATGGCACAACCCCTTTACACTTTCTTGCTATTGTAGAAAACTGTGAAGGCAACTGTTTGTCGGAATATTTTGTACAAACTTTCAAAAGTTCTAATTCTTGCATAACTTTAGCATTGTCTCTTTGAACTTGCCTAAACTCTCTTGTGCAAACAGTTCCAATAAATATTGTCCACCTTACGCTGTATCTAACTTCTGGATTTGTGTAGCTGTAGTTTTGTTCTGGATCATGATACCTATTGTAATTGCTATCTCTGTCGCTATAACTTGCATCTAAGCTTAAATCACTAGCTCTACAATTGTTTATACCACTATTTAGATAATCATTTCTAGCTAAAGCACTTGCAGTTAAAATAATTAATATAATAATACTAGCGATTAAGGTCTTTGATATCATATTCATGCTCTCTTACTTGGTCAGCCAAAACTCTGTAGAGATTTTCTGCCATTTCCCAAGTACCTTCTGCTCTTCCAAGCCTAGCAGATAGTTCGATAATTTTATCTTGCTCAACCTTCAAGTCTCTTTTTAAATTAACAATCTGTTGCTCAGACTGATGAATAGAATCTGTCATTGTAACTATGTATTTGATACCAGTAAATGTTCCAATAATTATTGACGCAACTACAGGAATAATAAAGATGTTTTTCTTTACATAATTGACTATTTTTTCTTTGTCCATCCTATATTTTACTTTAGTAATTGTAAGAAAGAAAGAACTCTAATAATTCTTTTTCTGTACAATGACTTTTGATATGTTCTAAGGGATGATTTAAGTGTTAAAGTTGTCATGTCCAAATACCTCGCTATGTATATTGAACTTTTTATCCATGTTCTATGGAAAAGGGCGTATATTTCAACGCCCTCATAGGTTCGTTAGGCTACAGCACCAGTCCAAAGATAACCGAGCTCTGGAGCTACGATTTTCTCGTCTTGGTAATACTGTACTCTCATATTCTGGAAGTTTCCGTGGTCTGGATCATCCCATGACTCTACAGCCATTGGTGTTCCAAATAGAGGATTTGTCCATCTAAATGAGTAGCCTAATGATGGGTTTCTACCATCTGCATCAGCACCTCTTGTAAGGTGTGCTAATACACAGTTTTTACCCCATACATCAGAGAAGGAATCTGCGAGACCTTCGCTACCTGTATTTTTGATTGAGTTGCCTACTAATACTCTATCAACATCAAAAAGTGATGCTAATACATCAGCAGTTACAACACCTTTTTGTACATATTTGATTCTATCAATTATGTCTGCGTGTCTTATAAGTGCATCATAAACTTGTCTGCCAAGGATAATTGTATTGGCTTCTAGTCCTGTTGTACTTCTAATAGCACTTTTAGCAGTTTGCATATCACCGAAAGGATCAGATGTTCCTGCTGCAGATGAAGACCATAGTGAGCCAGGAGTAGAGTGTGAACCAAGATTACTACCTGTAGTAAGTTGGTCTGCTACTCTAACTTCATAGTCTAGCATTAAAAGGTTTGTTAAGTTCCTTGCTGCTTTCTCTTTAAGTTTAAGAGGTGTGTCAGCGTTAGCCATAACTTCATAACTCATTTCTTCAACAAGTGCGTAGTTAGAAGCATAGTAAGCTTTAGATGAAACAGAAAATTCTACTGTTCTACCTTTAGTCTTAGGTGCTCTTGCAGTTGTTTCAGGGATTCTGAAGAAATCGCCTTTTGTATATTCATAATACAAATCTGATTGTTTTGCCACATTAATTACTGGGTAAAGGTCGTTAACAATTAAGCCTTGTGGCTCAAATCCAACAACTAAATTACTTAGAGGTGCATCAATGTGTACTGTTCTTGCGTCTATTGACATTTTATGTCTCCTTTAATTTTGATTTTATCCTCTGTAGCCATTGTGTTGTACTAATAGTTTAAATAAACCACCAGAAGCAACGCCAGTAATTGACTTACCAAGAATGTATTGTCCAGATGTAGCTGCTAGACCTGTACCTGATGCTGTTACTGTAATCCAGCTACCTGCTGTAACTGTACCACCTGCATAGCATCTTGTTAATCCACCAACAACAACTGTTGCGTTCTCTCCGTTTTCTGGTTTGTTGTTCAGTACACCTAAAACACCAGCTCCCGCTGCTACTCTAAGTTTTACTGTATTCGCACCATGTACGTTAAGAATTTTGTATTGCATATCAGATAAATCTTCTGCTGCAACCATTCCAAGATATGTTCTTGTACTCATTTTTATCTCCTATGTAAGTTCATTACAAACTTACTCGTTTTCATATTTTTCTTTTAATTCTTTATCTTCTTTCAAGACTAATTCCATAGCTGTGGCGTAATCTTTGGCAAGTTCTTTATCAAGATAAATTTTGACTCTTCTATCTACTTCTGCTCCTGCATTATCGTAGTCGACAACTTCATAGTTTTTAGTGTCAGTTTCAGATAACTCTGCAAATTCAACAACTTTTGGTAAGTTAGAGAATATCTTTTGCACAAGCTCAAATTGAGAAAGTTCAACTTCTTTGTCTTCTTGTGAAAACTTGTAAACTTTTTCATCTGTAGCTGTAGACAGTAGAGCTTCAACTTCATTGCTATATGCTGGAAGAACTTTACCTTCATCTTTAAGTTCTTTCATATATGTAGCAATTTGTTGTTTTTTTAATTCTTGTTTGTGCATAGCAAACTCTTTGATAACCTCTTCTTTTTCAAGTCTAAGGTCTTCTAAAGCTTTTTCATGCTCTTCAACAGGAACTAAATTTTCATGTGTTTCTTCCATGATTTCACTCTCCTTTCCGTTGTAGTGTAATTTGACATCTCCAGTACCCACCTCTTTTTTATACAAACCTGTAATAGATTCAAGATTAGTGACTGCTGGTATCTCAGCACCTAACAAAGCAACTGCTTTTAGTACCCTGTTAAATGACTTATCGTCTGCTCTATAATTCCAATATATTTCACTTGAAACTCGTTTATAGTTGCCTCTCTTGATTGCTTCATATACTTTCTTAGGAAGTTCCTTGAAGTCGGCTAAGAGCTTACTACCAACTGTATAGATTTTGTCGACATACCCAAGAGCAGGTTGTCCATCTTTCAACTCTGGTTGCTCTTCATTGTGACCAATTTTAACGGGTGGTTCGAAGCCTACGTCATCAAAATTCGAAACCATATTGTCTAAATCTTTTTCATTGTATCTGTCGCCATTCCAGATACCTGTGCTAAAGATTTCAACTCCGTTAAGATTAAATGTTTGTTCTACTGCGTGTTTTCTTGCAGTAGTTTCAGTTTTTTCGCAATCGCATTCAGGTTTTGCTTCTTCGCAATCGCAATTTAAATTAGCATCATAAGTGCCAATAGGTTTTTTACTGTGTACATCTCCAGCAGTTATAGCATTTTCTTCTACTGGCATTTCTTTATCTTCTTCAACCTCTTCTTTTTCTTTAACTGCTTCTAAATATTCTTCATGAGAAGGAAAAGGCATATATAAAACTATTTTTTTATCATCTACCATGTGTATGTGTTCATGACTACCTTCGCCACCCATTTCTTGAGCTCTTGCTTCAGCTTTTTCAGCAGTAGTATAAACGTCTTTAATTTCGTATTTTTTTCTAAACTTATCTTCGCTATCTCTAATGCCAAGTATGCTATTGTCTTCAACTTGACTTTCTGTATTTTCTATTAAATCTGCCATTTTCTTCTCCTAAACTTCAATAATTGTCCTACAACGAGAACATTTTATTTCAATCCCTAGCTTAAATACTTTAGTATTAGATTTAGCTAGTAATTTATTACAAATATAACATCTTACTTCGTGTTTTTCAAAGTTCATAGCTTGACTATTAGAAGTCTGTGTTGTATGTGAGGCTACATTTGTCATTTTGAGCTTAAAGGATGTCCTTTAGGGAATAGGTCTGTATCATGTTTGCCACCTCTAAATCTACCATTTTTTAAAGCATATAAATATGAATTAACTCTAGCGTAAGCCCATTGTTCAGGTGATGTTACGCTTGGTCTGACTGAGCCAGGATTAGTTTTGTATGCACCAATACCTCTTTTAAAGACTACGTTTAGTGTACGAAGATTAGTTTTTTTTGTTTTACTATTGCCATATTTTTCATTGTGATCCTCAACTTTCTTTTTTAAGCCTTTTTCTACAGGCGTACCAGATATTTTGTCTACATTGTTTTTTTGTTCTGCCTCTATTTGATTACGTTTTTTTCTTGACCAAGAGAACCCTGCATCGCCACCCCATAAAGCCCAGGCAATTCTACCTGCACTTGGATAGCCTTTTTCTCCAGGTCTAAAACCTTGTGCTCGTTTGTCAACTTCGTGTCGACTAAAGAAAGAGAACATTCTTTTAACTGTGTCAGGTGACAAGTTTTCCATTGCCCTTAATTGTCCAGCTCTAGCAACACCTACTGGTGTACCACCTCTGTTAAACTCTTTCCTCCAAGCTAATCCTCTTATTGCTTCTGCTTTCATACCAGCAGTAGGTCTAAAATTTAAGTCTGCTATTGCGTTTTCTTTTACATCTTCTACTGTAACTTCTTCTTTGTCTTCTTCTTCTACCACAGGCTCTTCTTTAACAGGCTCGTCAGACGTTGCTACAGGCATTGTATCATTAGGTGTTAATTCAGCATTGTCTTTTTCAGGAAAATGTAAGTTTTCTCTAATATAGTTCTCATCTTCTAGAGTTGGGCTAATAACGCCTTTCTCAACTGCTGTAATAAACATTTCATTTAACGCAAACTTTTGATCATCTGTCATAGGATTGAATTTAAATTTAGGCATTTCAGTTACGTTACCGAAGTTTATTTGTACTAATCTTTTGATTAGCTGCTCATTCATTACAACTTCTTCTAAATCTTGTCTAAGTTTAGCTAAAACAAAAAGAAAAACGTCAAAATGCACTTTAGCTTGACTGTATGCACCAGTTTCTCCTTCTGCAACTAATCTGTCTGGAATTAAAATACTACGAGCAATTGTTTTGTCATAATAGTTTATTGCTTCTTTAAAGTCTTGGGTAGCACTTCTGCTAGGCTCTAAGAAGTTAATATCAAACTCATCCATTCTGTGTGTGATAGAAGTCTTAGCTGTTAAACCATCTAAGATATTTCGCAGATTAGTCTTTGAGTTTGGATCATTAGAACGATATTTACCAACTACTGTGGGGTTAGCAAATCTTTCTAAATAGATATTCCAGAATTTGATTATTGTATCTTTTGACCAATAACCACGATACGCAGGTCTTAAATCTGCTGTACCATAATGATTGCCAAATTCTTTTTGATAGCTAAATATCAAGAATTTATTTGTAGGCAACCTTTTTTGCTCACCATTAATGTTGTATGCCAGTCCTTTATCTAACAAATTTGAATATTTATCGACTGCAAAACTATAATAGCGAGGTTGTTTAGTTTTTAAATTTTTAATTCCAATTTTACCTGAGTGTTCACCCATGTCATATTGTTCATAATTAATTTCTGTAACAGAAAAACCATAATCAAGTGCTGTTAATATTTGAAACAAGGCATCATTCATTGAGCCTTCCATATTGTCTATTGTATAAGCAACAAAGTTTGCGATTTCTACGGCTTTATCGCTACCATCGGCAGGTAGAATCTTATAGTTAGGTGCAAGTGTAGCAAACTTTTTAAGAGTTAAACTAGCTTTTACCATGTCATCTAGTCGCATTTTATCGTATATTTGTAACCCTTTTCTAGACACAAGAGTATCAGGATTGTATGGTAAAATATTAAATTTAGTATATAAATTAGAATCAGTTGCGGCAAGCTCGTTCATAACGGGCTTTTCAACTGGTGTTTCTTTAACAAATATCTTTTGTAAGTCAAAAATTGAAGCCATGTTCTTGTAATTTTAAGTGAGTAATTGCCAAATGTAAAGGATTAAAACACTTCTGTGCCACTTATTCTGTCACCAAAAACTTCTGGAGGACTTGTGTCATATCCTTGTTCTATTGGTATTTCTACAACACCATACCTTAAAGCATCAACTGGATGATCAAAACCTTTGGTGTCATAAGTTTCTATATTACGTTTATCTACCTGTATTTGTTGCATAGCTTTCCAAGTTATAGGGCAATCTTCAGTTATAAACAAGCTTGGTTCTGCATCAAACATTGATTTAGCAAACCTCATGTGTATTTGTTGTGAGCCATAAATTCTATCATTGTTGGCTCTGTGCATAGACAAACCTTCCATTTCAAAGATTTCTGCTAGGCTTTCTCCTGCATTGGTTCTTGACCACATCGAAGGATCACTAGGACAGTAAGTAGAAACAAAACCAAAAGCTTTTTCCATGTCTTTGATATTTCTAGCTACTTCGTTAGCAGGTAATTGTAAGCCTTTATTTGTACCATCTTTAGTTCCAACGTATTCTGCAAACACTATCATTTTCTTTTCACCAGTAAAAGCAATCCACACAGTTGCAAAAGGAGCAGAAAACCCATAGTCAAAACCTCTAATAATTACATCGTTTGGTTGAGGTCTGTATGTAGGTATCAAATGTTTTCTTTCGTCCATTTCAGAAAAACATACACCTTCTATTTTTGTCCAATCACCATATCGCAAAGCAGCATAAACTTTGTCACCCTGCATTTTTAATCTACCTTCGTAGTTTTTGTCGTTTTGTGCTAGGTATGGATTGTCATCAAGTGTTGCAGGTATATACAATCTTGACAATTTAGTGTTTGGATCTTTGTAAATTTTGTATGGTCCAGGCTCTACAAAATATTTTCTTACCCAGTCTATGTGCCTACCAACTGGTGTTCCTGTACATCGAACTCTAGGTATTAGCTTTGGATTAGTTGAACGACAACGAGAATGTAGATATGTATATTGCTCTTGTTCAAAAGAAGTTATCTCATCAAAAAAGACACCAGCAGAATATTCTTGACCATCATGCTGATATTTGTCTGCTGCAGTTTCCATGTGACTAAAGAAGATTTGACCACCACTAGGGAATTGCCATTTAGATTTGTGTTCGTTCCATTTAGCTCCAAGCCTAGGATATATCTGTTGTGAATAGTCTAGTAGCTGTCTTAACTCTCTTGTTGTCCTACGAAAAACTACTGCTTTAGCATCGGGATAGTTCATTTGTCTACAGGCATCAATTAGTAAAACAGAAGACTTACCACTACCTGCACCACCTAAATAGGCTACTTCAAATATGCTACCAGCCTTTAAAAATTCTAATTGTTTTTTAGTAGGCCGCCATATAGAATTAGTGTTCTCTGATGTCATCGATTGTTGGCTCATAGGCTTCTAACTCTGGAACTTCCAAGATACTTTTAACTGTAGTGTTTTGGTCGACTTCTTGTCTAACAACATAACCTTTGCTTTTACCTTGTGTTTCTAAATAAAATCTTATGCTTGGGTAGTGTTTTTCTCTTATAAGTTCTAACAGTTTAGATTCAGCAAAATCTATAATTTCTTCTCTACTAGCATCAAGTTTAGCTTTTAGCTTGTCATTTTTTTCAATTCTATTGTAAAAAGTTTGCCTAGATATGCCTGCAGCCTTACAAATTTGAGTAACAAAGCCTTTATGCTTGACAATTAACTCTTCTAATACTGAGTTGCTTACCTTCATACTATATAATAATCAATCATTTCGGGGGTTTGTCAACTATCTTTACAAAATAAGCTTCATTGTTTTCTATAACTTGATCATAACCTGCATGATACATTATGTTAACAAGCCTGTGATTTGGTACTGATTGATTCGATAAATTAATAAATCTTCTAATTTTTTTCATGTCATGGACAGAGATTTTACTGTGTTTATCTAAATATTTTTGCAACTTATCTTTGTTCTTGTCTTTAAGTGTTTCATGTCTATTTATTTTAGTTAGCTGTTCAGTAAAGATTTTGTGTAAAGACTTACAATAATTGTCCACGTTAAACTTTTTAGCCTGTTTTTGATTTTGCAAACCAAACACTTCTGCTTTTGCATTGTCTTTTAAAAGACTTGTAAGCTTTTCTAATTGTTCCTTTTTACTATTAAATAGTTGTGGATTTCTATGACCTAGTAGCTCTGGCATTGTTGTTGAATTAGGAACTATTGTAGCTAAACCTAGCATCATGCTTTCAAAAATTGATATACAAAATGTTTCATATTGCGAATTAAACGTATTAGCATGGCATCTGCTTAATACATCGTAGTATTCGTTTTGATTCTTACATTCAAAAACTCTTGTATAAGGTCTACTATTAACTTGTGCTATGTTAACTGGTCCAACTGGACAAAGAGCTACATCAAAGTTGTATGTTTTTTGCAGCTCGTCAAATACATCAAAGGTAGTTTCCCAGTTTTTGTACTGTTGTAGTCTGTGATTATAAACAAACGTGAATTTATCAAACTTTTTGTTTTTGACTATGCTTGATTTGTTCCAGAGTCCAAATGGTATAACTACAGAGTTCTCTGCAATTTTGCTACCAAACTCAGGCATATATTTTTGTATATTGTCTTCTACCATAAGCTTTGTATATTGTGAATTAAAGATATTTACATCTGCAAGTGCATCACCAATGATTTGCCAATAAACATATTGCATTTGATTTTTAAGAGGATAAGGAAGACTGTCGTGATATATGTAGTGATGTTGGTTTACTACGTTTAAATTAGATGTGAAATGCGTGTCTAAACATTTAAGTTGTCCTGTAACTTCTGGTATTTGATTGTAGATTGTATGCACCCCGTATTTTTCTACAATGTTGTTAAAGAACGCACCATCAAAAGTTATATTGTTTATTTTTTTAGACAATGGAATTATGTAAGGAACTCTTAGCACATTCATGTTTTCAAAAAAACCATCTTCATGGTATTTAAAGTTTTTAACTGGAAAAGGTATTATAAAATAAGTGTTTGGGTACATTTCTGTGTACCTTTCAATAACTTTTTTTATGTGAACATAGTTTGAATCTTTGTTCAAATGTTCTACAGACCACATAGGATTTACTAAGATAATCATTTCTTTTTATGTAGCGACAAGAGATATTCTATTATTTGATCATCGGTATCAAATCCAAAATCATATTTTATTGCTTGTACAACTTTCCAATGCACAGCATATTTGTTTGCATCTTCGTATAAGAAAACTAATTGTTTATATTTTTCTATGTTTTGTTGAGTGTCTGTATCAATAACTTCTAACTCAGGCTCTTCTTCTTCGGTAAACTCTAAACCCCAATCTGATGTATCAAACCCAAGCTCTTCTATTTCTTTAATTTCTACGTCTAGCAAGAAGTTGTCCCATTCAGCTAGTTCGCTAGTTTTATTGTCTAATATTCTATAAGCCTTAGCTTTCTCAGGGGACAAGTCAGCTACAATACACGGGACTTTTTTAAGCTTTAGTTTTACTGCGGCTTTAAGTCTAGTGTGTCCTGCTATTACTACATTGTCTTTATCAACAATTATTGGAGAGTTAAATCCAAACTCTTTAATGCTTTTGGCTACTAGCTCTACTGGTTGATTTCTTCTTGGGTTGTTATTGTATGGTTTTATTTTGGCTACTTCAATCTCTTGGATTTTGCTCATTCAATTATCTCCTTCAAAACTAAGAAGCTAATAAACAAATAGTAAGCTTCTTGCCACAAACTAATATTGTATTTTATTTCAAATGCTTGTGTCCCAATTTTGTGTAACTCTGTGTGCATTTCTCTGGACAAAGGTATGCAAGTAAAGTGTTTAGCACTTGGATTTTTTCTATTTTGTCCCATACCTACTGCATGAAGATGATGAGGATCAGCTACAGAGTTGCCTGAAACACAACAAGCTTTTTCTCTTATAAAGTCTATGTATTCTAAAGAGCACTCTTCAATTAGTTTATTGTTCATTTCAAATCCTCTAGTCCAAGATTTATTCATCTTTTTTTACTGTCAAGCCACAACATTTACATTTGTGCAAAACTATTACTTCTTCCATACAGTTTTCACATGAGTCTGTTGCAGTATGCCCTTTAAGTTCTTTTAAGTTATTGTCAAAATCAACTCTTCGTGTTCTGGCTGTCATTTCTAATAATTCGTCTTTAGTGTCTGGAGCTTTTCTAACTATTGGCAAAAGTCTTACAAGTCGTTCATAGCTACAACTTTCTAACAAATCAATTCTGTGCATTAAAAAATGTGAAAAAGCATCGTACACTTCCATATCTTGTCTAGCTGTTTCTCTGTTTAGATTAATTGTATCAAGAAACTCTGCCCAGCTGCTAACGTAAGAATCATATCCTATGTATAGTTTTTTGCTCTTAATTGTTTTTAGTATGCCACCTCTTTCTAGTCTGCCTCGTAATATTGTTACGTTAATATTTGCTAGTTTGTTTACTATTTGTTCCATAGCGTTTACATCAACCAAGCTCATCATTCTGTCCTCCTATAAGGTTCTTCTTCATTAACATTTCTGTTTCTTTTTGCTCGTATTTGTCCAGTAACTCCTGCATAATTTTTGCATAGTGTGGTCTGTATCTTTCGTCTCTAAACCAAAGTTTTAGGTTGTATAGGGCATCCCTTAATACAATTATTTCTAATTCTTTATCCTTTAGAAGACTATCTTGTAGCTCATCTGTTGTCATGGTTACTCCTCATTATATTTTATTCTTGTTGTTCTTGCAAGTTCTTTAGCAAATCTCTATAGTAGTTAGCCATCTTGGTATTACCTGCTTTGTCGTATTCGTTGATATAATGCTCACACAGCTCTTCTTGACTTGCGTTAGCATCTGGTGCATTTGTGACTTTGTTTTCGTTTTGCTCCAAACTTGTTTCTTGGTTTCTAATCTGTACATCGGGTGCATCATGATGAAAATCAGCCCTCCTTTCGCCTATAGTGATTTCTTCGTTCCAACCCTCATTCTTTAACCATTTTTGAGGATAAGGAACATATTTTTCTTCCCTTACCTGTAATAAGCGATTAAATTTTTCTGCTAGTTCTTCTGCTGTAAGCTCTGTATCAATCTTTACATAAGCCTTTAAAGCATCGTTCTTTCCTAATCTTCTTCCTAATAACTTATCCCAAAATCTACCAAAATCATTATTATCTCTAATATATATTTCTTTTCTTGTATTATTAACACTTGTAGTATTATCTGCGACATTTTTGTCAGGGGGTATAGACATTTTTGTCGGTAGGGGTACTGACATTTTTGTCACCACCTCTAGGGGTATTACAGACAATATCCTTCTAGAAACCTCTTTACCTTTATATTCAAACTTACGATACAAGTAGCCTTTATCAACAAGCTCGTTAATTAGTCTAGTTATTGTTCTAGAAGTTACATTGTATAGCGAGGCAAAATACTGATTACCTGCCCAGCATTGTCCTGTCTTATTTGTTAACACAGATATCTCTGCATATAGTAGTTTTGCTTTGTCTGTTAGTTCCCTGTCGTACCTCACAACAGCAGGAAGAATTGCATAATATGTTGGGTTTTCCATTAAACCTCTCCTTATTGTAGAGAGGAGGGGAACATGAAACAAGGAGTTTCGATGAGTGTGGAGGTCAACATTCCCCTCTCTCAAAATTATATACTATTTAAAACTTAAATAACATTTCTTTGTAAACCTTGCATTGCTCTAAAACAGCTTTATCTTCTAAGTTGCCTGTTGCAATAGCCCAGTCTACGGCTCTGTTTAAAATGTTCATATTGGTTATTTTTTCATCTGTGGTCATTGTAGTGCCTCCTGATGGTTCTTTAACGTATTTTTTGTTTACATCTTCTTTAGTTTTAAAATCATCATCAAAGATTGAATCTAACTGATCTTCTTTCTGCTCGTTGCCCAAGTCTAAACTTTGTAGAATATAAACATCTTCATTCTTCTCGTTTTTTAAATGCGTGTATTTCATTTCTACAACTTGACCAACAGGATATTGACAGGTCTGACCAGTTCTTTTTGCAAACCAATAAGCAATACCATTAACCTCTATACCTTTGCCACCTGCAATAACTTTGTCTATTGAACAAAGCTTTGTTTCTTCTTTTATTTTAGTTAGTCCCATTGCTAACCTCCTTTATCTTTAATACACCTATTTCAGTCATTAGTTGTAAAAGGTGTTCTTCTGACTTAACTTTTTGGTCTTTTGATACAAAAAGCCACTTTAATCTATCTATAAGTTCTGTGTGATTGTCGCACATAAAACCCATTGGTGTTGAGTCTAAAAGTCTTTTTAAAAACTCTTTGTGATTTTTGCATCCAAACACATAAGGTCTAAGGTTTTCTTCAAAGCCGAATGTGTATATAAATTGTTTCATTGTAACCTCCATGACTTTAATTATGGCATATAAATATATCTCTGTCAACACTTGACAAATATTAACTGGGGTATAGTCTCTTTTATATGCAAATAACTGTTAAAGAAATAGAAAGACTTAGAGTTTTCGACAACCTTTCTTTTGCTGCAATAGGTAAACAATTAGGCGTAACTAAACAGTATCTATCTTTTATATGTAAAAAAAAGAAAAACCAACCTGAAATTGTTAATCGTCAATTGTTTTTAGAGTTTGACCAACTTAAAAATAACTATCCTGTACATGAAAGAATTAGGATCAAAAGAAGACTGCTTGGTTTGACACAAGGTGAGGTGGCTAAAGAAGTTGGAACATTTGGTCCTGTGGTAGTAAGAATTGAAAAAGGTCAGTTAAGAAGCTCTATGTTCATAAAAAGATTACAAGATTATTTAGAAGTGTAGCCTTTATTATTAACTAAACACTCATACCCTTTTTGTTTATTAGGTACAAACAAGTGTTGCTCTACACTAAAGAAATTGTTTGGTTTTGTATGAACAACTGTAAGACCACGCTGCGTAGAATCAAAACTAGAATATAAACCATCTGGCAACAAACTTAAATCAGCCAAGCAACCATTAGCCCAACCACCTAACAACGAACCATCAAGTTGTGTTGTTATGCTCATATCAAATCTATGATGATGTCCCACTATAACATTCCTATTGTAGTACATAAGATTTACATTTGCGATATGTTTAGGTGTTATAAAACCTTTCTTTTCGTGACCATGTAAAAAGAAAACTTTAGGCTGCCTTAAAGAAAAAGGAGTTTTAACTTCTCTAATTCCAAACTTTTTAAATTCTAAGAGTTCTCTTATAGATAATCTGTTTTTCAAAAAAGGTGCAAGTGAACTAACACATGACATAATTTTCTTTTGCATACGTTGTTCATGGTTGCCTTCAAAGAAAAAGATATTAGATTTAGGTGCTAGTTTTCTAAGTTGGTTAAGCCATTCTACTGCTTCAAATAATTCTAAGTCTATGTTTGAGGACGTTAAATCAGGCGAAAAGCTTGATATTGGGTAATAATCTACTAGGTCTCCACCAATTATTATAGAATCTTCTTCGTTAAGATTGTAATCTTTGATGACATCCATAGCCATCGCTAAAGCTTTTTTGTCCTGATACGGAATATGTATATCAGAAATGAAAACTATTCTAGTGTGCGTTCTCTTCTTCTTTATCATTCCTTACCCTATTAACTTCTTTCCAATAATAGTGCTCTGATAAATCTTCAAATACAAGTAACATTTTTGATAGTAGTGCTTTCATTTTCACGTCTTTTTTATATTGTGTTTGGGAATGTAAATTGATTTCAAGAAATTTGTCATACAGGGTTAAGAAGGATTTTTCAAGCAAATCCTCATTCAATATAATTATCTCCTCTAAAGAATTTTAGTATGTAAATTACGCCTTCGCCATTTTTTACCATGTCTGTTGACAATCTTAACAAATTCCAACCTAAAAGACAAGCGTTATTGTATTTCTCCATGTCTTTAATAAAGGTAGAAGCTCTGTTGTGTCGTCCATAGTTCCAAATACCACCTTCAACTTCTACAGCTAACTTGGCATCCATAAAAGCTAAATCAAATCGCCATCTTCTTGTATCATGAAACTTGTGTTCAAATATTGGAACAGGTATGTCAGAGTGCTCTTCTAATTGCACAGCTAAATATTTGGGATAATCTATTTTCGGTTTCTTGATTGAAATTGACTTGACGCTTGTTGTTGTTGGAAGTCTACCCATTTTTCAAAATTCCTCGCCCTTTGTTCTTGAATTTTATTTGCTTCTACTTGTGCATCAGCTAATTTTTCAACTGATGCTGAGATTGCTCTAACAAGCTCTAAGTTTGCTCCATTGCCATTTTTATGTCCGTTTGTCTTTTCTTGTCTCATGATCAACCAAACTACTATTGCTAGTGCTGGTGCTTGAGATACTATTGCCATTATTTCAGTTTCCATGTAATTCTCTTAATGTAATATTTTGCTCTTGGCATTGTTTTAAGTTTATCACAAGTTTTACTGCATCACTATTCTTGATACAAACGTAATCTGAACCTGAATAAGCACATGGTTCAAACTCAACTTTGTCATATTTAATTTTTTCTGGCAAAACTGTAGTTGTGAAGACCGAATTTGAGCAAGATATAAAGAAAAATACAATAAAAAGCATACTAACTATCCTATTTCGAGAGAACGTGCTCTTATGCACCTTTAAAATCGATATTAGCCTATTTTTACTCGTTTTGTCCCTATTCATTGATTATTCTACTCAATTCCTTAGCCAAAGAATCATTTTCTTTGTTCCTAAGTCGGTCTTTCCAATTTTCTATTCTAACTTGTGCTTTTTTTTCTCTTTCTAAAATTAAAACTTTATCTTGTAAAGAAGAAACTTGGTTTTCAAGTTTTCTTACTTTTCGCTTTTTTAAATATTCTGTCAAGAAAGCCAAGCCTCTTCCTAATAGATTATTAATTACGTTAGCTATTATTTTTGATATCATTCTTCAGCTCCTCTATTTTAAGAGTTACATCAACTTTCTTGTTTTGCAACTCTTCAAAATGTATTTCTGCTAATTTAGCAGCAGAGCTAAGAGAACTAGCTTCTATAAGTTTTGACGCAACATAAGATTCTATACTATGGTCATAAACCCATATCTTATATCTCATTTAATCTCTATCCTTTAGTATCATAGCTACAACACCAGCTACACCAGCTAAAGCTGTAGAAATCATTGACCATTGTTCTGTTGATAGACCAATTGCTATCATTAAACCAGATAACCCTGCATAAGTGCTAGGCTCTTTCAATCTGTCTAATATATTCCACATATTGTCCTCCTTTGTTTTGTTATACCTGCCACGCTTGAACTGATAACATAGTATCTTCTTTTGCTACTGCACTTGGATTAAATGCGATATACGTTACTAGCACTTGGGTAGCAGATTTTGGGAAAGCTCTTATTGTTCGTACACTTATATCACTATAAGCAGATGCAGTTACATCTCCAAAAGTTATGCCATAAGATTCAGTAAAAGATTTATTCCAGGTTATTCTATATTCGCCTAATTGAGTTCTAGTAACTGATGAAACATTTTCTGAATTCATCAAATGACCATTAGAAGAAAAAACTACCCAAGCTTGATTGACTGAAGTTAAACCAGGTGCTCCTGTAGATTGTGATGCTACAGCAGTAAAGTTTTCTTGCATAGCATTAGACTTACTTGCTGTTAATATTTCACCACTACTAAAACTTAAATTAGTCCAACTCATTCTATTCCGTTCTCCAACCAAACTACACAGCCAGTATGTACATCAAAAGGTCCAACAGCAGTAGTATTGTTACAAGCACGAGCAGCCATTGGATAAGTTGTACTGTTTACCCTTGCGGCATCAACTCCTCTGAAATCTCTACCATTGTCATCAGAATACGCTACGTTAACTTCAAATCCTGATAAGACTGCTGGTACTGATCTGAACTCTGTGCCACCACTTACTACTTGTGTGCCAACTGAAAAAGGTGAACTCATATTAAAGGTATATTGTCCAGTTGCTCCATGTGTTATTGAACTAACTCCACGACTTGCACTAATATGCCCATTTGATGAGAACACAACCATTTTATCTGCTCCACCTACTATATGAGGTGCATTTGTTTGTCTTTCTGCAAAAGCAGTAAAATTGTTTTGCAAAGCGTTCATTTTAGATGCTGTTAATGTGCTACCAAAAGGAAATGTTAAATTAGTCCAAGCCATTAGTAGTTACCTGCTCCAAAGTCCCAAACAACAACGTGTACAGCTATTTGATCCTCTTTACCTTGTGATGTGTTATTAGATGCAGCATATTTAATTTTCATATTAGAATTTGTTAATGTATAAATGTTAGCGTTTCTTACGTTAGTATCAGTCGTTGCAAATCCACTATCTGTAGAAATAGCAAAACCAACATTTGTAGAAGATATTGGTGTTGTAAAACTAAGTGAGTAATCACCAACATTGTTTCTTGTAAAAGAACTTATACCTTCACTTACATATAAACCTCTTTCTGCATCAACCTTTCCACAAAATTGTGCCCACAGTCTAGGACGAGGTATGCGAGGTCCTGACTCATCTCCTTCAGCCATAGCGTCAAAGTTAGCATCTAATTGTTCCATAATTGTATGGCTTAGTTTTTGTCCTGTTGTGAAAACTAAAGGTGTAAATCCCATATTACTATCCTAACACACCTGTAGTATTGTCAAGTCTTCCTAGTATTTCATCTCCTATTTCAAAGACTGTAAGGTTAGCAATACCAATACCATGACCAACAGATAAATCTAATTCCATTTCTTGATTTTCTAAGTTAACACTTTTGCCTATTAAGGTATATGGTTGGTCATACAATCCTACTTCATCTAAATTAACGTAAAATAAATCACCAAGTTGATTACCTAAATATTTTATTGGAGTTGTAATTTTTAATTTGATTTCTGGCTGTCGTCTTCTAAATACAACTCTTTGTGCTAAGTTGTTTGCATTAGCACTATTTGTGTACCATATCATTTGTGTTGTAGGTTCTTTTGTAGTTGCACCAAAACTGTTTACTGACGCAGTATTTACAAATGTTAAAGTTGATCTTGGTCCTTCAACTTTGTTAGATACTACAGAGAACGACATAGAAACAGAATATTTGTTAACCATATCATAAGCATCTCCAGTTGTTGAACATTTTATTATGTCACCTAAAGATACAGTAGAAGAAAAACTTTCAACACCAGTCAAGTTTCTAAGGAAATAAAGTCTATTGTCTGCTTCACCATATATTGCAGAATCGGTTATTTCAGCTATAGATTTTAAGGCTTCTACATAGTTTGTCCCGTAAGGAAAAAAGCCTTGTACAGTTATGTTTTCTGCAGCCAAGTTAGTTCTCCATTGCAACCAAGAATCGTAATGTATTTCAGGATTTGTTTGACAATCTACAGCACTAAAGTTTGCTCCATGACTGTTGGCAGTCAAAATTTGCCAAACTATATCTGCTGGGTTGTATTCTGAGCCTGTAAAGCTAACACCAAGCTTCGAGGTTGTGTCAGTTGACACAAAAACTTGTGATAATAAATCTAGCCTATTTTTAAAATTAAGTGATGCTTGATGGTCATTGTAGCTTACATTTGTTAAGAAACCAGCACCTATTTGAAGACGATTAACTGAACTTGGCTCTGATTGATAACCATAAAAAACTTCTCCTGGTCTTTTAAAAGCTGTTCTATCTTCTATTAACTCATTCATTAATTTAGAAGCGTTTTCAACAACAATATTAAATCCAGGTCCTACAACATCAACATAATTTTGTCTAAGTGTAGGGTATCTTACTATTCTATCGCTAAAATCTGAATTATTGTATGTAAATTGTCTAACAATTGAGGAAGGATTTGTTTGTGATTGTTTGCTTAAATAAAAAGAATCAGCGTCATGTCCAATCTGTGCTCTACTAAAAGTTTCAGAGACAGTTAAATTGCCAAGTGTTGATAAGAAGTCTAGTCCATTTATTTGTATATTTGTTCTTATGTTTAGATTGCCAATGGTAGATTCAAAATCTAAACCATTGACTGTCATTGCTTCAATTGATGTTGCAAGGGTAGGATTACCAATTGTAGACTGAAAATCTAGCCCTTGAATATATATTGCTGTATCAGCTACATGATAATATAAAGTTTGTCTTTGATGTGTACGTCCATAACTTCCAAGTGCCATAACACTTATTCTACCCTAGATTTAGAAGGTTGTAATTTCATACGGCAGAGTCGCTGCAGTCCCACTACTTAAAACGATTGTTATCGAATAAGCCTTGTTTGTGTGCATTGGTGGTTGAAAAAACATTGGATCTGCTTGAACTCCCTCAAAAGCATCACTTGTTACAACTTTTGTACCAGAAGCAACTATTGTTGTGTTGCCAATGTTTATAGCAAGTTTTGTGTCTGCTGACATTGGTGTTAAGTCTATAAGTGCAGAATATACACCTGCAACAGCACTAGAATAAACTAATGTGCTACCACTTAAAGCTTGTGCTCCTGTTTTAACAACTGTTTGTCCCATTAGTCTTTATCTCCTAATAAATCATTATCCCATATTTCTCTAAGTTCTTCTACGTTAGTAGCCTGTTCTATCTCAACTTTGTTAGGATAATTTCTTAATTGTTCTTTTATTTGAACAATAACACTTACATCACTATCTGCTTCTAGTGCTCTCATGTACCTAACATCTTGTTCTTTAAGCTTTGGTTCACGAGCTTTTCTAATTTTGTCTTTCCAAATTTCTTTGGCTTTTGTCATGTCAATTATAATCAATCTGCTACTCCTGTATCAAGGTAGTCGTCTGGGCAAGTCCAAGCATCTCTAAACTCATCCCATTTTGGTAATTCTTCCGCAGCAATAATCTTATATTTACTACCACTAGGTAAATCTTTTTTTGCAATCTCGTCTACTGATAAACCACAATTGGAAGCAGGATGTGTAACTTGTACAACACCATCGTCATTTTTCCATATAATTAAATCACTCATTTATAACTCCACCTTCTTCTACCCATTTTAAAACTGCTCTATAATCTCTGTTTAATTCATCCATAGGGACTGAACTAACTTTGCCACTCTTATAAGTTACAAAAAGTTCATTCATTCTTTCTTCTTGTAAATCATATTGGTAACTAACTTCTTCTATCGTTATACTCATAATTCACTCTCTGCTATAAATCCGTAATAATAAGCTCTCCCATTATAAAACGCACCTGCTTTAACTAGAAATAAACAACCTTGGTCGGTAATATGTTGTGCTGCGACTCCTGTAGTTTTTGCTCCAGCAATTATTGGTCCATATACTGCTCCAGATGTTCCATCTTGATGATAAATTGTTAATGTAGGTGTTGTGCGTTTTCTTCTTCTTAGGGTAACACCGTTTAAATTTCCCACTGCTGCGTTAAAAGTTACAGCATCATTTGCAATAACTACAGTTTGACCTTGATATTGTGCAGTAGCTCCCCAAGTCATACTGGTTTCATAATATCTAAGACATTCATTTTCAGTTGTGTTAAAACTTTTTCTTTCAAATGCTCCTGCTGTTGCTCCTTTATTAAGTTGCACATCTGTAATAAAAACTTCTTCATCAACTGCAGTTCCAGTAACATTGCTCCAAATAAAAACACCTATATTCGCTGCTCCCGATGTATCTATGTCTATATTTTCTATTTTATATTCTGCCCAAGAAGTTGTTACATTTAAATCTGCAGGTGTATTTTCATAAGTCCAGTTACTTGCCAAAGTTGGATTAGTGCCTTCTGCGTTCCAAGCACTTACTATATCACTTGTTACACTATCTGCTGTTCCACTCCAAGAAACAATTGCTGCTCTTACATCATCTAAATTGGTTGTTGCATTAACTCGTAATTTAAAAGAAAGACTTACAGTTTCCCCTAACATATCATGGCAATTTATTTGTTCTATTATTTGTACTATTCCAAATTTTTTATTTGCAGTTTCAATTTGTAAAAAACATGAATTTTTACTTCCACCATTTGGTGCATCTGTGGCTCTTTTTACATCTACTATATCATCTCCATCACTTAAAAGAATCCATCTATCACATACATAAGAATCATCTGCATTGCTAGTCGCTGTGGATGTAGAAGCTATTACATCGCCTCTTTGCCATATAACAAAATCTCCATTAATGATTGGATTGTAAGGGACTATTGTTGAAGTAGATGCTGGAGCTGCGAATGTGCTATCTCCTCTTAGAAATGTGTTTGAATCTGCTGTACCACTTCCTAGTCTAGCTGTTGCGACTGTTCCAGTTGTTAAATTAGATGCAGTTAAATTTGTTAAAGCACTTCCATTTGCTGCTGGTAGTGTTGCTGGAAATCTAGCATCGGGAATAGTTCCTGCTGTTAGTTTTGCTGCAGATATATCTGTACCTAGTTTATCATTGGTTACGTTTGCATTAAGAATCGTTGCTGTAATAACTTCATTATCGCCTATCTTTTCAGATTCTACGGCATCATCTTTTATTTTTGCAGTTGTAACTGCACTATCTAAAATGTCATCTGTACTGACTTTTCCGTTTTGTATTGCCAAGTTACACCTTCAAGATAAATGGATCAGCATTAGGGAACGTAACATTAATTGTTCCACCATCAGGACTTAATGGAAATCCAGAACCACTTGATTGAATTGCTATTAAAGGACTTGTTGAGGAGTTTGCTGTTGCAACAAAGTAAATTACTGCGTTTATTGGTGCTCCAGTAACCGATGGTATAGCTAAATCATTGGCATTAACTCTTCCAGAGCTTACTGCTACACTTGATAAAGAGTAGACAGCTACTTGTGCTACTGCTGGTACATTTGCTCTTGTTGTATGTGCTGCTGAGAATACATAGCCACTTGCAACATTAGCAGTTGTGTTAACAAGCAATGCTCCTATAGTAACAGAAGCTAAATTTGCACTTCCTACTGCTAAATAGTTTCTAAATGAATCATATATATGTCCCATTTAATCTCCTTAAACATCCAGAGGCGTTGTAAATCCCATAACAGAACAATATGTATCTGTTTTAGCATTTGTGCTTTGAACTCTTATGCTATAACTTTGTGGTAAAAATACATTTGGATGAACTGTAACAATATGACTTGCTGTTGCTGCTCCGTTTAAATGTATATTTAACATTGTATGCTCCAATGCACCACTTGCATTATATAATTTTACTGTATGTGTTCCACTATGTGCTGCTGTATTGTACGCATGAGCTACAATTGTAGTGCAAAAGAAGTTCTTACCACCCCATATTGCTGCTGTTGCTATTTCATTAGTTGCGTCAGCTTGAGAAAATTTATATGTTCCATATTGTGCTAATTCTATTGACATAAGATTATTCTACCTTAAACAGTTTCTATTACAACAGAACCTTTGTAAAATTGTCTAAAATAAGGTTTGTTAAATCCTCTAAAAGGCTCGTCTTTTCCTGTGATTCTCACAGTATAATAACTATTAGGAAAAGCGTTGTCTTCAATGTATCTTAGATTTGTTGCTGTGTTGAACCATGAATTTATAATGCTAACATCAGAAGATCCAACGTAAGTTAAAGGCAATGTAAACTTACTAAAGTTGCCATCAGCAGTAACATAGGTAAAAAGTGTACCACCTTTTGTTCTAATCTCTTTTTTGTCTATTGTATGATTAAAACTATAAGCATAACCAGCTAAATCCGATAAGACTATGTAACCAGAATTAGGAATGCCCAATAAAATACTGCCCACTATCTAGCTCCTCTGAGTCCAAGGGTTGTTGTTTCGCCACCTTGTCCAAGTTCATTTAAAGCTGGTAAAACTTTTGCTTGTACCATTTCTAACCAATAAGATGCAGGTTTATCCATTAAAGCTTGGTCTATACTAGCATTTGGCATAATACTAAGATTTTGTATTACAAGTCCACCACCCACACCTCCAATTTCATCATTAGGGATAATACTACCACTAGATGCAGGTGCAAATATTTCAGGTCCTTGTTCTCCAACAAGATATGCGTTTCCACTTGCAACAGGACCACCTAAAGCTTTCTTTTTACCACCACCAAATAAACTTTTGCCAAGTCCTTTAAACAGACCAGTAAAGCCACCACCACCTCCTGTATCTGTTCCCATCATGTTAAGTGTTGTTAATCCAAGTGTAGACATAATTGCTTGTACTATTAACATTTGAACAACCATTGCTACTAAAGATGCAATAATTTTTTTAGCCATATCTTTAAACATTTTGCTCAGTCCGTCTTTTAAACTTTCTCCTTCCATAATCATGTTAGATACAGCACCACCAAAACCTTGTGGCATATCCTCGAATAAACCTTGATAAAAAACTTCACCCATTTTTTCGTCTAAAATGTCTAAGCTCATAACCATGTCACTAAAATTCATACCAGTTTTTAGTGTATTAAAATCATCCAATGCTGCTTGTTGCCTTACGGCATCTGCTTTCCTTTTTGCATCTAGTTCAGCTTGTCTTTTTGCCTCATCAGTCATTTCTTCTTTGGGTTTTTCTTTGTCTAAAAACGTATTTAATGCTTCATCTACTATTGCCAAATTAGCTTTAAATCCTGCTGTCCATTGTGCAAATAAACCTGCTTCTTTTGTTCCAGGTATTGCTTCTTTAATTTTGCCCATTTCACTAGCAAAAGGAAATAAAAATTTAGCAATGCCTCCCATTTTTAGTGATAAATCACCAAGAAACTGATCAACTTTAGCAATTACTCCACCCAGCACCATTGCAACTTTAATTACAATTTTTATAGCTTCAGCTATAATTTCTACAACATTTAAAAGAACATCAAAAGCTCCTGATAAAGACTCTGCTCCACCTGTTAAGTTTTGTATCTCTGCTAAAGCTGTAATAAATGTATTGCTTACAGCAGTTCCAAAATCTTCAAAGGTCATAGTTGTTCTTTGAAACATTCTGTCAATTTTTGCTGTATTGCCAAGCAGAGCATCCATAACAATTTGAGGTGTAATTTTACCTTGTGATGCTAATTCTTTTAATTGTGTAATTGGATAACCAGTTGCATGAGCAATATCACCAAGCAATGCTGGTAAGATTTCTTGTACTGCTCTAAATTCATCACCAGCTAACCTACCAGATTGCAGACCTTGTGATAACTGCAACATAGCTGATCTAGCTTCGTGTGAACTTACACCTTGAATTTTCATCATTTTGTTCAAATTGCTAACAGCCGTAAGCATTTGCTCTTGGCTATACCCACTTCTTTCTGTAGCTATGCTAAATCTTGTAAATACAACTGCTGTTTCTTTTACGCTTGTTCTTGTTTCTTTAGCAACTTTTGCAATTTTTGCAAATGTATCTCCAACTTTTTTACCTGTAGGTGTAACAATTCTTAACCTGTTATTTAATTCTGTTGCTTCTTTTGCAAATCCCAACATAGCAGCAGCACCCATTATTGCCGCAAAGGGAGCAAAAGTGTAAGACAAATTTTTAAGTGTTACTCCAACTCCTAATAAGCTTTTTGAAAAAAGATTTGCATTTGCACTAGCTCCTTTCATTGCACCACCAGCAGCCTTAGCTCCAGCTGCAGCTCCAGCTCCAGCACTTTGCACTTTAGGTTTAGCTCCTCCTGATGTAGGTGGTCCTTGTGGAAAAGGAGTAATAACTGCTCTAGCAGCAGAAGTAGCATAATAATTAACAGACGTACCTGCAGCCACAGCTGCTTGTCCTACTCTTGCAAATGCAATAGCTCCAGCGTTAAGAGAAGAAGTCATAGTTGCATTGATTTTTTGTGCATTGCTAACAGTTTGTCCAAATTGTGTGAAGTTTGTAGATACCCTTTTAACTACTGTGCCTAGCTGTAAAAATAGACCTCTATTTTGTTTAGCAGTGTAAGCCATTTTAGCTAATGTTTGTTGTGCATTTAGTATGGGTTTTGGAAGTGTGCCAAAAACACGATTTACATTTGTAATACTGTTAATTAATTGTCTAGTGGCATTTTGTATCTGTGTAAAATCAGCTTTTAATTTTATTCTAGTATCAGCCATTATTTTAGTGTTCTCCTGCTTTGAGCACTTTCTTTCCTGTGCCTTTTTGAAATTATACCATAGAGTTTGTTAATTTCAGCATGAGTTAACTCCATAACGTCTGATTTACTCCACCCGTAAGTGTAAGCGAACATGTCAATTAGCTTACATAAATCTACTTCTGAACGGGAGAGTTTGCCGTCAGGAAATGAGCAACAGCCTCACTAAGAACTTGGAAATCAGCCATATCGCAATTATCTAAAATCCAATCCTTTGTCATTTCTTGTGGATTATGTTTTAGAATTAAAGTTATAACTATAAGAATAGAATCTAAAGGTGTGTCTTCAGATATTTTCTGTAGATTGCCAACTGTTTGTTCTAATTCGTGAATTTGTCTTAAAGTTGCAACTTTTACGTCTAACTCTTTATCTTTTATTGTGAACTTCATAGAGCCTCCTATATTGTTAATTTTAATACGCAGCTAGAGTGTTAGTTAGTGTAAATCTAGTGACGTAAGATGAAGTTGTGTCATACTGTGCTTTACCTTCATATGCAGCAGTAATTCTTCCTGGACCACCAATAGGATATTCAAATGTTGAATATCTAACTTTTGGAAAGTCCATTGTAAGCGTGTTAAATTTAGCTCCTATTGCCTCACCTTTCATTGTAAATAAAAATCTTTGTTGTGCTTCACTTCTAAACTCTGCTTCTTGTGCTTGATTTTCAAAAGATTGATCCCCAGCAATAGTAACACTTCTAAAGTCACTTCTAAGAAGTCTGGCTTCGTTTGTAGAAGCGTTTAAAGCAGTAACTCCTTCTATTGGGTTCTCAATTGTTATTGTTGCTGATTCAAATGCACTATTAGCTACTCCGTCTAATGAAAGAGAAGCTGTATTCCAAGCAAATGGTTTTGCAGGAATGTAAGTTGGTGTTGCTTTAGCAACTTTAGAATAAGCTCTACCATGAACTGATGCTGTACACTTAACTATTTCACCTGCTGTAAGTTCAACTGTAAGCGTATGTATTTGTGCGTCAGTTATTTGATAAGCACTACCCACATTTTTAAATATTCCTATTGTATAAGGTGGTAGTGTGCAATTTTCTGCAAATTCTGCTTGTGTAGGTAAAAACTCATGTACATAAGCTGATGTAGTTAAAGTTGATGTTGGGTTTGCTCCTAAGCAACCTCTTAAAAAATGACCAAGATAAATTGGATGTGGTTCAAATACAATATCTCCAGTTACATTGTTTACACCTGTCAAATCATCTGGAGAATCATAAAGATTTTTTAAATTTTCAATTGTTAGATAGTTTTTATTTTCTACTAAACTTTCAGAAACAAAAGGAATATAAATTGGGCTTCCTGTGGCAGTCCCAAATGCTGTTTGTTTGCTTATGTTTAAATATCCACCTATTCCGTAACCCATTATTTATCTCCTTCAGGTTTTTTATTAATCTTACCTTTTCCTTTGAGTTTTGCAATACCTTCTATTACTAAAGAGTTCGCAACATCTTCTGGTAGTGAAACAGTTTTACCTTCTTCACTAATGCCATGACCAGAAACTTCTAAGCCACCAACTAAATATTCAATATCTATTCTTGTAACTGACATTCTAAAGTTAAGGATACACCTTTAAAGAATCCAAGTCCAGCAGTATTTTTTTGATTGTCAAATTCTCCAGAACCAAATTGAAAATATAAAATTACATCATCAAGGGTTTTGTTTTCTTTTAAAACTTCTTTTACGTTGCCAAGAATCCCGTCACGGATTTGAGCTCCATTATTGTTTTCAAAACTAAATCCATACATCCAAATTTCAATATTTAGCTGTGTTAGGTAAGGTTGAGAGCCACCTATTGTCGTTGTGTCCTCTAAAGTGTCGTAAGAATCCAAAAATATGCCTACATATGGACATTGATCAGGTTTTAACATAAAATCTTCTTCTACAAAGACATTATAAACATTTGTTCTTGAATCTGCGTCCAAAAGAGCTTTTATTTTGTTTTGAACTGCCATATAATCAATTTTTGACATTATATTCTAATTCCACCCCTTTTTCTGTAACTATTCCATCTTTTTCTTATTGCAGCAAGTCCTGCATTACGCACACTTACATTGTTTGGCATAAATGGTCTTGCTAGTTGCTCACCTATCGGTGATTTACCCCACATCGAGTCACCAACTCTTCCTTCGTTAAATGTACGCACATATTGTTGTGAAACAGTCATATCTATAGATGCACCCCTAATTTTTGCTGTAAAATAACTAGAATTAAGTCTATTGCCTCTTGGTATTTGATTATATAGTGTTCCAGTCATAATTCCGATGTCTAATGGATAGCCTACCTTGTTTTTCCAATCTTTTGTTGCTTCTGCTAATCCTATCCACTTTGTTCCAACTCTCCATACACCTTTTGCATCGCAAGTCGCTGTAGTTTCAGAATTAAATGATGCTGTGATTCCAGAATATATTGATCTTACAATATCGTTCATCATAACTTTTTGTTGACGAGCATCAGTAAATTTTTGAACTTTCCGAACTTTTTTGTTAAGTTCTTTTATAGAAGCTTTCCAACTAAGTTTGATTCTTGCCATTAGCCTAAATTAGGATCATAAGGACTTTCACGAACATCATCCCACTCATCCTCTAACCTTTCTCCATCAATTTGTTGATAAACTTCATTAAGAACATTAAATGCAGGATTGTATGTCATTGTGTTACTGAAAATTGTATCACCAGCGTTCCATGTAATAATTTGCATTGAGGTATCAAACAAACCAACGTCACCAGTATTTAATTTTGCAAGATAATCAAAAATGTAATCTTTTCTTTCTTTCACCCAATTGTTTTGACTTCCAAGTTCTTGTGTGAAAAAGCGTTCCAAAATTTTTACTAGCCCGTATTCAGTTGATAATGTACCAATAACAGGTGGCGTTGAACTAAACGGCAATGTGTAGTTATTAATCAGGTAGCCATTTATCTCATTCTCTGCTTGGTCAAGGTAAAACGCAACACTCGCAGAATTTATTGTAGAC
>TARA_R110002124_G_scaffold205585_1_pt1 | contig 37977 bp, 32 predicted proteins | sample TARA_R110002124 | Tara Oceans TARA_R110002124 (sample SAMEA4397445) | marine metagenome | biome: Polar Biome; feature: [SRF] surface water layer (ENVO:00010504); material: water (ENVO:00002006), including particulate matter (ENVO:01000060) such as... | depth 5 m
AATAAATTTAATATTTTAATTATTCCGAATGGATCTTACAGAAGTGTTCTTAATGACAACAACATGAAAAAAATAAAGGATTGGGTAAGCTCTGGAGGAAAAGTAATTGCTATTGATGGTGCTCTCAAAAGTTTTGCAAACAAAGACGGGTTTAGTTTAAAAAATAAAACTTCTGAAAACGAAGATGAAGATGACAACAATTTAACATCTTACGCAGATCGTGAGCGCGAATACAGCAATAAGCTTATCACAGGTGCCGTTTTTAAAACTAAGGTAGATCACACACATCCAATGGAATTTGGTTATAGTGAAGATTATTTTACACTTAAACGAGGTAGTGCTACTTATAGCTTATTAGACAGTGGTTACAATGTGGCATATATAGAGGACACAAAAGTATATTCTGGTTTTGCAGGAAAAGAAACACTAAAAAACTTAGACCAAACATTAGTATTTGGTGAAGAGCAAATGGGAAGTGGTAGCTTTATCTATATGGTAGAAAACACTCTATTTAGAAGTTTTTGGGAAAATGGAAAACTATTTTTAGTGAACTCAATTTTCTTTGTAAATAATAATGCTTTTGAATTATAATAATACATCAATCTAAAAATCAAATTATGAAATATTACAAATTTGCAATTCTAACTGTATTTGCTCTAATCACAGTATTAGCTTGCAAACAAAATGAAACTGAAGTATCTGACACCGAGTTTAAAATTGACTACGAAAAATTCACATTAGATAATGGTTTACAGGTTATTCTACACGTTGATAAATCAGATCCTGTTGTTGCCGTGTCAATAACTGCTCACGTTGGTTCGGGTAGAGAGATTGAAGGTCGTACTGGGTTTGCACATCTTTTTGAGCATCTTTTATTCTTAGAATCTGAAAATCTTGGTAAAGGTGGCTTAGACCAAATGAGTGCTCGTATTGGAGGCTCTGGAGCGAATGGCTCAACTAATAGAGATCGTACCAATTACTTACAAACCGTACCAAAAGATGCTTTAGAGAAAATGATCTGGGCTGAAGCTGATAAATTGGGTTACTTCATTAATACAGTTACCGAACCTGTTTTAGCAAAAGAAAAACAAGTTGTAAAAAATGAAAAACGTCAGTCAATAGATAATAGACCTTACGGACACAATCAATATGTAATTGATAGTAACCTGTATCCTAAAGGTCATCCATATAGTTGGCAAGTCATTGGCTCTTTGGAAGATTTACAAAATGCAACTTTACAAGACGTAAAAGATTTTTTTAACCGATGGTATGTACCAAATAATGTTGTGCTTACCATTGCTGGAGATTTTGATGTAGAGCAAACCAAAACTTGGGTGAAGAAATATTTTGATGAAATACCGAGAGGTGAGGATATTCCTGTTATAGCTAAGCAGCCAGCAGTTTTAGAAGCTTCAAAGTATTTATATTACGAAGACAATTTTGCTCGTGCACCACGTTTAACAATGGTTTGGCCAGGAGTACCACAATATCACGAAGATTCTTATGCTTTAAATGTATTGTCACAATATTTAACACAAGGAAAAAAAGCACCTTTATATAAAGTTTTAGTAGAAGATGAACAACTAACAAGTAATGTTGGCATGGGTGAATATAATTCTGAAGTTTCTGGCCAGATACAACTTAGTGTTACTGCTTTTAATCAAATAGACTTAAACGATATAGTAAAAGCCATTAACAAAGGCTATAAATCATTTGAAGAAAATGGGATTTCGGAAATAGATTTAAATCGGATTAAAGCCGGACAAGAAACTAATTTCTACAATCGATTATCGAGTGTATTGGGAAAAGGAGCTCAATTAACACAGTATGAAATGTTCACTGGTGATGCTGGTTTTATTAGTAAAGATGTAGAAAATATTTTGGCAGTTACTCCAGAAGATGTGATGCGTGTTTACAATAACTATATAAAAAACAAAAATTATGTTGCAACTAGTTTTGTACCAATAGGACAAGGTCAACTTATTTTAGAAAACTCTGAATTGGCAGCTGTTACAGAAGAGAAGATTATTGATGGTGCCGAAGAATCCTTTGATGCATCAATCGCTGCTACTTACGAAAAAACACCGTCTAGTTTCGATAGAAGTATTGAACCAGATTATGGAGAAAGTCCGGATGTAAAAGTTCCAGAAGTTTGGAAACAAAGTTTAGATTCTGGAATTAACGTTCTAGGAATAGAAAATAGTGAAGTTCCATTAGTACAGTTTGAAATTCAAATTGATGGTGGTATGTTGCTAGAAAATATAGATAAAATTGGTGTTTCAAATCTATTGGCAAATCTAATAACTAAAGGTACAAAGACAAAAACACCAGAACAGTTAGAAAATGAAATTGAAAGTCTTGGTGCTAGGATTGATGCCTATTCATCTAATGATGCTATTTACTTAAGTGGTAATGCATTATCAAAGAATTTTGAAGCCACTATGAAGTTAGTAACTGAAATTTTACTAGAACCTCGTTGGGACGAAAAAGAATTTCAACTTATAAAACAAAGTACAAAAAGTAATATTCAACGTCGTGATGCGAACCCAAATGCTATCGCACAGGCAGAATTTAATAAACTACTTTATGGCGAAAATCATATTTTATCTAATAGTAATAGCGGTACAGAAGCTTCTGTTGATGCGATAACAATAGAAGATTTAAAGACATACTACAACAATTACTTGTCGCCAACTTTAGCTAAAGTTCATATTGTTGGAGATATTTCTAAAAATGATGCACTAAAAACTTTGGAGACCATAAATACAAATTGGAACGTAAAAGATGTTGTATTTCCTCAGCTCCCTAAAGTTGAAGTACCAACGGCATCAAAAATTTATTTTTATGATGTACCAAATGCAAAGCAATCCGTCTTGCGTTTTGGATATCCTGCACCAAAAGTAACTGATGAAGATTATTATGCTGCTACTGTTATGAATTACCGTTTAGGTGGTGGTGGCTTCGCATCACAACTGACGCAGCAATTAAGAGAAGGCAAAGGGTACACTTATGGTATTAGATCTGGTTTTAGAGGAAATGATAAAGTTGGTAGTTTTAGTATCTCTAGTGGTGTAAGAAGTAATGTTACTTCAGAATCTGCTGAATTAGTAAAAGACATTTTAGAAAATTATGGTGAAAATTTTGATAGTACAGATCTAGAAGTCACTAAAGGTTACACCTTAAAAAGTGGTGCTCGTGCTTTTGAAACGCTTAACGCCAAATTAAACATGCTTTCTAATATTAGTAATTATGGTTTTGATGATGATTATGCAAAACAACGCGAGGCTATTGTAAAGAAGTTAACTGTAGAAGACATTAAAGCACTTGCCAACAAATACATTAAACCCAACCAAATGATCTATTTAGTTGTAGGTGATGCAGCAACGCAATTAGATAAATTAGAAGGCTTAGGATTTGGAAAAGCAATTTTATTAAATGGTAGAGATACTTATTTAAAACAATAATTAAATCTAAATGCTTACAGAAATACATCCAAAATTACCAATGCGTAATAAAGAAATTACAAGAGATTATTACATCAATCAATTAGGTTTTAAACCATTAGGAAGTAGAGATTATGAAGGTTATTTAATGTTACAAAAAGATAAAATAGAACTACATTTTTTCGAATTTAAAGACCTTAATCCTAAAGAAAATTATGGACAAGTTTACATTAGAACAGATAACATTGAGCAATTATACCAAAAGCTTTTAGATAGAAAAATAAGTATTCACCCAAATGGACCATTGCAAGTTCAACCCTGGGGACAAAAAGAATTTTCTCTATTAGACCCAGCTAATAACTTACTGACATTTGGGCAAGGCAATAAATAACATAGCATTTTGTTATCTTTAACTACTAACTAACATATAAAAAAATGAAACTTGGAGCCTTTTCAATTAGTCTTGCCGTTAAAGATATTAAAGTATCAAAAACGTTTTATGAATCCTTAGGATTTTCAGTATTTGCTGGTGATTTAGAAAAGAATTACCTTATTATGAAAAACGAAAAGACGCTCATTGGTCTGTTTCAAGGTATGTTTGAAAATAATATACTCACCTTTAATCCAGGTTGGGATCAAAGTGCAAATACATTAGAGCAATATGACGATGTGAGAGATATTCAAAAGCATTTAAAAACGAAGGATGTTGCATTTGCAAGTGAGATAGACGAATCTACTACATCTGGTCCGGCGAGTTTTGTGGTATTGGATCCAGATGGCAATGCTATATTAGTAGATCAACATATTTAAAATTAGTCATGAATTGGGACGAAGCACTAAAAGTTTACGACAGCATTACTAGCTCATGTAATGGTTTTGAGCGTAAAGGCAAGAAGATGATTTATACCTCATCAAACGGGTATATGTTTACGCTTCTCAATAAGGATGCAGAAATAGGCATTCGTTTACCAAAAGAAGAAGCCTCAGAATTTATGGAAAAATATAATACAGGTTTTTATTATTCCTATGGAGCAAAAATGAAGGATTATGTATTAGTACCTGAATCGCTTTGGAGCAACAATTCAAAAATGGTAAGTTATTTTGAACAAAGTTTTGCTTATGTTAATAGTTTGCCTACTAAATAAAGGTTTATCAACATTAGCAGTTTTTTGATGCACATGCTTTTTCACAAAGTATTTGCATTTTTTTTACAATTAATTTAATAGTCCAACTGTCTTTCAACAATATATTTGTTACTCATTAATCATAAAAAAATATTAATATGAAAAAGAGCATAATTATTTTTGGAACTTCGCTAGTAATCCTTAGTGTATTATATTTTGGTATCACATTCTTTAATAGCAATGATACCAATATCCCAAATTCCGTAGCTGATAAAACACTTGCAATAGAACACCAAACAAATACAGGTCCGATTAAGAATAATATTCCAGACTTATACTATGGTGTAGACACGCGCTTTGCGGCAATAAAAAAATCAGAAATTGCTAAGGCTACCACAATTTATGATTTCCTTAATGAAGGTGAGAAGCAACAGATTGAACATATTTATTCAGTTAATATTGTGGTCATTAAAGATAACAGACAATCCGAATTACAAGCTTTTGGTACACAAGACAGGCTTACAGATGAACAATTAAAATTAATAAGATCTAGAGATTATTTTAATCATTTTACGATTAGAACAGAATTTAGAGGAAAGAATTTGGAAACTGGTGTTAAGGAAGATAAGTTTTTTGGACCTCACATTACGGTTGTCCCAGAAACACAAGCTACTTATGTTAATGGTAAAGACGCACTTCTTACTTACCTTAAAGACAATAGCAAAGATGCTATGAGCATTATAGAAAACGACAAACTTGGAGCTATTAAATTAAGTTTTATTATTACGAAAGATGGAAAAGTATCTGAAGTAAATCATGATGCTATGACAACTGGTTATCCTTCTATTGACAAAAAATTAATTGAACTTCTTAAAAATATACCTGGAAAGTGGACACCTGCTAAAAATGCAGATGGCAATAACATGGAACAAGAGTTAGTATTTACTTTTGGACCTAGAGATGGGTGTTAATACTAAATCGATATTTAATATACATCCACAACTTATAATGAAGAATTATAATGATTCTGTTTAAACTGAAAGAATAAATTTAAAAATTAAACAGCTAAACACAAGGTAAATTGATAACAAGATAATTTTAAATTGATTTCGTTTTTCTGGACTCATAGTTTCTAAGGGTATAATCTTTTGACACCCAGAATGGCAATAAGTCACTATAATGGCAATCTATCTATTTTACAACGTCACCATAAAGGTCGAAATCCTCAGCTTCAATTACATTAATTTTAGCAAACTCACCGGTTTTTAAATAGGTTTTAGTTGCATCAATTAAGACTTCGTTATCAACATCTGGTGAATCGTATTCTGTACGACCTATGAAGTAATTGCCCTCTTTACGATCAATTACCACTTTAAACTCCTGCCCTATTTTAGCTTGATTGAGCTCCCAAGAGATTTGAGACTGAATTTCCATAATCTCATTAGCACGTTGCATCTTAACATCTTCGGGCACATCATCTTCTAAATTGTAAGCATGAGTATTCTCTTCATGAGAATAAGTAAAGCATCCTAATCGTTCAAAACGCATTTCTTTTACCCAATCTCTAAGGGTTTCGAAATCTTCTTGTGTTTCACCAGGATAACCAACAATCAACGTTGTTCTAATCGTCATTTCTGGGACTTTTGCTCTAAACTCTTTTAATAATTTTGTGGTTTTCTCTTTGGTTGTACCACGACGCATACTCTTTAGAATAGAATCTGAGATATGCTGTAATGGAATATCTAAGTAGTTACAAACTTTATGCTCACGGTTCATTACATCTAGCACGTCCATTGGGAAACCTGTAGGAAAAGCATAATGCAAACGAATCCATTCAATACCTTCAACTTTCACCAAATGTTCTAATAATTCAGCAAGGTTTCGTTTTTTATATAAATCTAAACCGTAATAGGTTAAATCTTGAGCAATAAGAATTAACTCTTTAACTCCTTTAGCTGCCAATTTTTCTGCCTCAACAACAATTTCTTCTATTGGAGTACTTTTATGTTTACCTCGCATCAGAGGAATAGCACAGAAACTACATGGTCTATCGCAACCTTCAGCAATTTTTAAATAGGCATAGTTTTTAGGAGTTGTTGTTAAACGTTCTCCAATTAATTCGTGTTTATAATCTGCACCTAAAGCTTTTAATAATCCTGGTAACTCTGTTGTACCAAAATACTGATCTACATTCGGGATTTCTTTCTGTAAATCTGGCTTATAACGCTCGCTTAAACAACCTGTTACAAATACCTTATCTACTTCACCATCTTCCTTCTTTTGCATATACTCTAAGATGGTATTAACACTTTCTTCCTTGGCATTATTTATAAAGCCACACGTGTTAATCACTACGACATTTCCATCTTGCTCATGAACAACATCTTTACCACTTGCCTTTAACTGTCCCATCAAAACTTCACTATCGTAAACATTTTTACTACAGCCAAGGGTAACAACGTTGATTCTGTTTTTCTTAAGAGTTTTTGTACGCATGGTTCTATAAATCAGTTTGCAAAGATACGATGTAAATTAAACCTTTAGTATATTTATGGGTCATAAATGCAAAACCTAACTTATGAAACTTATTAGATACCTATTCGTCTTAACATTTATTTGGTTAGTACCATCGTGCTCTAGTGATAATGATAATTTAGATGACCAAGAGCCTCAAAATGAAGACTTCTATTTCCCTCCTTTAAATTCTAATACTTGGGAAACCAAAACTACAGCTGAATTAAACTGGAATGAAACTCAATTGCAACCATTGCTTGATTATTTGGAAGACAAAAATTCTAAGAGTTTTATGATTCTACATGAAGGCAAAATTGTAGTAGAAGCCTATTTTAATAGTCATACAAATACTTCTCCTTGGTATTGGGCAAGTGCAGGAAAAACGTTGACCACTGCAATCACTGGAATCGCTCAAGAAGAAGGCTTGCTTAATATTAATGATAAAGTCTCGGACTATTTAGGAACTGGCTGGACAAGTGCGCCATTGGATAAAGAAAACTTAATTACCTGTAAGAATTTATTATCAATGAACTCTGGTTTAGACGATGGCTTAGGTGATAATGTTTCATCATCTAACTTACAATATGTAACAGATGCAGGAAATCGTTGGGCATATCATAATGTATATGTAAAACTTCAAGATGTAATTGCAGAAGCCAGTAATGAAACTTGGTCTAACTATTTTAATTTAAAATTGAAAAACAGAATTGGCATGACAGGAGCTTGGTTACAAACTGGTGATTTTAGTGTATATTGGAGTACAACTCGAAGCATGGCACGATTTGGCTTATTAACTTATGCTGATGGCAAATGGGAGAGCGAACAAATTATTCCTGAAAATCACTTAAATGATGCTGTTAACACTTCACAAACTATAAACCAAGCTTATGGTTACTTATGGTGGTTAAATGGAAAAACGACGTATCATTTACCACAAAGTCAATTTGAATTTCCGGGTGAACTTATACCAAATGCACCAAGCGACATGTATGCTGCATTAGGAAAAAATGACCAAAAAATTTATGTCGTGCCAAGTAAAAATTTAGTAGTTATTAGAATGGGAGAGGCGGCAGAAGGTGAAAACTTTGCACTCTCAAATTTTGATAATGACCTTTGGGAAAAAATTAATGCTTTAATTAACTAGTTATAATTTTTAGGTGCAACTCTAGCTTTCGAGGCTTGCTCATATACGTAAGCCCATGCTAACAATTGCTTTTCTTGTAGTCGCTTACCTATAAACGTTAGGCCTTTTGGAGTTCCAACACTGGTATAACCCATAGGAACCGTTAATGCAGGATATTCTGCCACAGCCGCAAAACCTGCATGATAATTATTGATAGATAAAAATCCATCTAAATTATTTGCCTTCATGGGATTATCAAAATATTGTAATCCATTAGATTTTAAAGTGTCTTTAATACGCTCTAAATATTCTACATCTCCTTGATCTTCTACTATACCTTTAAATAAACTCTGACCATAAGGCATGGTTTTTAATGAATCGTTAAGATTAAAAGCCATCACATCAGAAACTGTTCTTAGAGAAATAGTTTCATTTGCATAGTTTTCCATGTAAGCTGGCAAATCCTTTTTCATTTCTAAGTTGAGTAAGCGAAGAAAGTTTGGCAGTCCAAGTTCTTCTTCTTCAATTTCTACAATATCTGCACCTTGTAATTTTAATACTTCTAAAGCACTAGCATACAAAGTATCTTCTAGTAATCGTTTTGGTGCTCCGAAACGTTTTCCTTTTAAGCTAGCTTCTTTTAAATTCTTATAATAGAAACCCGATTCCCATAAAGCATAAATTGATTTTGAATCTGATTTGTCTTCGCCAAAAATAGCATCCAATAGAATCGCATTATCCATTACATTTCGCGTAATTGGTCCTGCAGTATCTAATGTTGAAGAAATTGGCACAATGCCACTACGACTTACCAAACCAATAGTTGGTTTTAATCCTACAGTCGAGTTCTGACTAGCAGGAGATAATATAGAACCTGAGGTTTCACTTCCAATAGCAGCAGCACAAAAATTGGCAGCAACAGAAACTCCACTACCAGAACTTGAACCTCCTGTATCAAAAACACGTCTTCCATAGGGATTTAAGGTTTGTCCACCAATAGCAGAATAACCGCTTGGACAGTCACCACAGAAAAAATAGGCCCATTCACTTAAGTTGGCTTTACCAAGAATTAAAGCACCTTTAGACTTTAATTGTTTTACTATAAAAGCATCTTCAGCGAAATTATCTTTTAATGCTACTGCGCCAGCTGTGGTTGCCATGTCTGCTGCATTTACATTATCTTTTAATAATATTGGCATGCCAATAATAGGATGTTTCATTCGCTTATTTAAAAAATCGCGATCTCTAAGCTTGGCCTCTTTAATAACATTAGGATTAATAGCAATAACAGAATTCAATGATAATGGATTTTCTCTATCGAATTTTCTAATACGGTATAGGTAGAATTTAGTTAACTCAACGTAAGTGAATTTATTGGCAGTTCTATAGATTTGAAGCTCTGTAATATCTTTCTCTAAAATAAAAGGCTTTAATCTATTGTAATTTGTTTCGTTAAAATCAGTCATTTGCGGATTGATAGCTTCCCAAATTTCTTCTTTAGTTAAGTTTTTTGAATCTAAGACTTTAAACTCTCTAAAGTATTTTGTAGAAATAGTACTTAAATCCGAAGATTCTTCTTTAGTTTCAGATTCCTCGATTGGTGACCTTACATCTGATGATTTAGAGTTTTTACAAGAAACGATAAAAATGAAAGCAAAAAGAAAAAGATAATTACGCATGGTTGATGTTTTTTATAAAAATACGAAAATGCGATACTACATTACAACTATTTACAAAATGGATTAAAGTCCATTAAGAGCAGATATAAACTGGATTGAAAAATAAAAAATAAGATTGACAATACCAACACGATATATGTCTTATAGAAATTAAAGTCTTTATTTCTTAAACTAAGAATATTAACCAAAACGATTAGCAATAAAAATGATAAAATAAAATAAATAGGAAATGCAATATATTCTATAATACAATCTGGAAGCAGTGGGCTTTTATTTTTAAGGTAATAAGATAAAAAAATATATAGGTAATTAATTATCATTAAAACGGAGTACAACAGTGTAATAATTGTAATCGATTTTAAAACTCTAGCATTTTTAAAATTAAAGCTTTCCTCTCTTTATTATGAGATTAGTTAAGTTAAATCTTAGGATTCCACTAGGATGAGATTTCTACTTCTGCAGGAATTTGTTACTTAAAAAAAGAATCTACAAACTCATACTTATTAAAGACTTGTAGGTCTTCAAGACCTTCACCTACACCAATATATTTTACTGGGATTTGAAACTGATCGCTAATACCAATGACAACTCCTCCTTTTGCTGTCCCATCTAATTTGGTTACTGCTAAAGACGTTACTTCGGTTGCTGCTGTAAATTGCTTTGCTTGTTCAAAAGCATTTTGACCTGTAGAACCATCTAAAACCAATAAGACATCGTGTGGTGCATCGTCAATAACTTTTTGCATTACGCGCTTTACCTTAGTTAACTCGTTCATTAGATTAACCTTATTATGTAAACGGCCTGCTGTATCAATTATAATAACATCTGCATTTTGGTTAACACCAGATTGTAAAGCATCAAAAGCTACGGAAGCAGGATCAGATCCCATATCTTGTCTTATCATAGGCACATCTACCCGATCTGCCCAAACTTGTAATTGGTCAATCGCAGCTGCTCTAAAGGTATCTGCCGCACCAAGCACTACTTTTAAACCTTGCTTTTTAAATTGATATGCCAATTTACCAATAGTAGTAGTTTTACCAACACCATTGACACCAACAACCATAAGTACATAAGGTGTTTTTGAACCATCAGCTTGCTTTGGTAATTCTGGAATTGTATACTCTGTATCTTCACCAGACTTTGTTTCAGATAATAATGCTGCTATTTCTTCTCTTAGTATTTGATTAAGCTCTGAGGTTCCTATGTATTTGTCTTTAGACACACGCTCTTCAATGCGTTCTATTACTTTTAGAGTTGTGTTTACACCAACATCACTAGTGACTAATATTTCTTCAAGATTATCTAAAACATCATCATCTACTTTAGATTTACCTGCAACAGCCTTATTTAATTTATTGAAAAAAGAGGATTTAGATTTCTCTAAACCTTTATCTAGGGTTTCTTTCTTTTCAGAAGAGAATATTTTTTTAAAAAAACTCATTTAAATTTTATTTGCTTTGCTAAATGCAACAATCTTGCCTAATCGATTAACTGCTAACTTGTCATGTTACTGCTCAAATATAGCCATAAAAAAACTGCTTTCAAATGAAAGCAGTTCAGTAAATCTATATGATAATAAAGATTATTTTTTGTTTAAAAAGTCATTGACAAATTCTGGTGCCATTACTGATTCTACGAACATGTAAGCTCCAGTTTTTGGTGATTTCACCATTTTTATAGCTTTTGTCAAACGTTTTGATCCTGTCTGTAAAGACGCTACTGATTTCTTTGCCATGGTTTTCTTATTTTATCTCTTTATGAACTGTCATACGCTTAAGGATAGGATTAAATTTCTTAATCTCCATACGGTCTGGCGTATTTTTCTTATTTTTCGTTGTAATATATCTAGAAGTTCCTGGCTGACCAGAAGCTTTGTGCTCTGTACACTCTAAGATAACTTGTATTCTATTTCCTCTTTTTGCCATTATAAATTGACTTAAGCGCTAACGCTATTATTTGTATAATCCTTTTGCTCTAGCTTCTTTTAACATTGCATCGATACCAATCTTATTGATAGTCTTTAATGCAGATGTAGAAACTTTTAATGTTACCCACTTATCTTCTTTAGGAATATAAAAACGTTTTTTAATCAAGTTTGCATTAAACTTGCGTTTCGTTTTATTCATTGCGTGAGAAACATTGTTTCCAACCATCGCTTTTTTCCCAGTAAGTTCACAAACTCTTGACATTGTATTCTTTCTTTAGGTCTATTAATTCTTTCTGTTTAAGCTAAATCCAAAAACGGATATTTTAAAACAGGGTGCAAATTTAATAAAACTTTACGTTTCAACAAACATAAAATCTTACTTTTTTTTGTGAACGTCTTCAATTTCTTTTTGAAGCATTTCAAAAGCCTTATTAGTCGCCTTCATAATTACTTTTTTACGATGCTTCCCAAAGTTAAAAACCTCAGCATAAACCCTGTCTTTTGTAGCTACAGCAATCCAAACCGTACCAACATCTGCATCTGAATCTCCTTTAGATGGCCCTGCATTTCCTGTTGTACTGATAGCATAATCTGTATTAAACAATGTTCTCACATTTTTCGCCATAGCTTCTGCTACTATTTTGCTTACCACAGAATGTATATTAATATCATTTTTAGAAACCTCTAAAATATTTACTTTAGATTCTGTAGCATAACTCACTATACTACCTTTAAAATACTTTGATGCTCCTGGATTTACTGTAAATGCTTGAGCTATTTTTCCACCAGTACAACTTTCTGCAATAGATAAGGTTTTGCCCATTTTAATGAGTTGAGATCCAATTATCGTCTCGATAGATTTATCTTCTTCAAAACCGACAAAAACATCTTGTATTTGCGGTAACAATAAACCGACCTGCTTTTGTATTTCTCCCTCGACCGTGGCCTTAACCATAGCCCTTCCTGATAAGCGCAAACGCACATGGCCTAAACTTGGCAAATATGCTAATTTTATAAAATCTGGAAGATTATCTTCCCAAGTCTCAATTCGGTCTGCTAATGCACTTTCCCCTAAACCATGTGTTAATATGGTCTTATGCATTATAAATGGGAACTTGAATTGCTCTCTTAGTTTAGGAATAACCGCATTAGAAATTAGCGCTTTCATCTCGTAGGGCACACCTGGAAGAGAAACAAACACTTTTCCTTTTTTTTCTAACCACATACCTGGAGCTGTACCAAATTGGTTCATCAACACCTTAGCTTTAGATGGCACTAATGCTTGTTGCTTATTAACGTCTAAAAGTGGTTTATTAAATTTAGAAAATATTTGCTCAACATTAGCTAAGACATCTTTATTTTCAACTAAAATATCATTAAAATATTCGCAAATGGCTTGTTTAGTAATATCGTCCTTAGTAGGTCCTAAACCACCTGTAACTATGATGATATCTGCATTACCTTCAGCTTCTTTTAAAGCTTTTAAAATATGCTCTTTATCATCTTGGATTGAAGTTATTTGAAAAACAGAAACACCTATATTATTTAGTTTTTTTCCTAAAAATGCAGAATTTGTATCTACAACCTGGCCAATTAGAATCTCATCGCCAATAGTGATTATTTCTGCTAACATTTACAGACCAAAATCGGTTTTAATTTCGTTTGTAGCATTCTCTACTGCAGTTAATACAATTTGAAGTTGTGCTGTTACATCTTTATCGTTTTGCTCATGCTTTCCCCAATCTTGCACTTCAATTAATTTATCTAGAACACCAAGCTCGAATAAATCAATAGTAGGTTTCATCTTGTGCGCTGCTTGATATGTTTCATAGAAGTCTCTATCCGGAACAGATTTTCTTAAACGTTCTGCATCCTCTGGCACTTCTTCTATAAATGCTGCTGCTATTGCAACAACGAAATCTTCATCTCCTTCAGCCATTTCGCGAACGCGATGTAATTTGTAATGTTTTGACATTTATTTTATTTTAATTGAAAACAATTCTTCGTTTTCGATATATCCTTTTAATTTATCGTTTGCAAACACCTTGCCAACTCCAGCAGGTGTGCCTGTAAATATAATATCTCCAATTTTTAAAGTAAAATATTTTGACACATATTCTATAAGTTCATTAATTTTCCAAAGCATTAATTGGGTATTTCCAGACTGAACAACTTCGTCATTTTTTTTAAAACTGAAGTTAATATTATTAACATCTTTAAACTTAGTCTTTGGCAACCACTTCCCTATAACAGCTGCGCCATCAAAGGCTTTTGCCTTTTCCCAAGGTAGGCCTTTTGCTTTTAATTTTGCTTGAAGGTCGCGTGCTGTAAAGTCTATTCCAAGTCCGATTTCGTCGTAATATTTGTGTGCAAATTTTTTATCGATATGTTTCCCAACTTTCTTTATTTTTACCAAAACCTCTACCTCATGATGTACATCATCTGAAAAATCTGGAATAAAAAACGGCTGCTTATTAAGTAAAATTGCAGTATCTGGCTTTAAAAACACCACAGGGTCTGTTGGCTTTTCGTTTTCAAGTTCTTTAATGTGGTCTGCGTAATTGCGACCTATGCAGATTAGTTTCATTTATTAGCTGTTTGGCATTAGCTTTTGGCTGTTAGCAATATTTAATTAGACAAAGTTAAGAATATAGCAGGAATCATAAAATCATCCTTACTCGTATAAGGTATTTTTTGTTTTACCCACCTACCAATGGCATAAATAACTAAGTAGTTTTCAGATTTTTTTTGTTTAATCCATGAGAGTCTTGGTGCATATCTAATCTCTGTATATTTCTTTTTACTTTTTCCTTTTGTATATGTAAACTCATAAGCATTAAAAGGAATATGCAACCATTCTAATGCCACAAAGACTCCTTCTTCTGGAAATGTAATATTAAATTCTGATAAATCAATTTCAACATCACGTTGTTTTTTAGATGTTTCTATAATTAGACTCTTTGAAAGCAGATCTCTATCTGGAAGACTATCAATTCCTATAGAAAATAAGCGTAACCTAAATTTTGAAGGCATTAATTTATGAGCAAAACTTTTTTTGTTTAAAAAAACTTTGACTATACTGATGTATTCAGTATTGTTAAAGGTTTTCTGATAAGGAAAATATAATGCGAAAATGTAAGGGTGGTCTTTAAAACCTCCAAAGCCTCCTATAATATCTTTTTTACGAATAGGGTTAATCTCAAAAAAATGTTCTTCAAATTTTTCAGAAATCACTACTTCTTCTAATTCTTCTGCTATAGGTTGAAGAAACACTTTATCTAAATTTAAAAACTTAGACACAACAATTGTAGAATCTTTATAACCCAAAGATGACAACTTTATACTTTTGCTTAAATCTTCATCTTTTATTGTAAGTATATAACTTCCATCATCATCACTCGAAGTGCCAATTTTAGATTTTATGATGCTGATATTAACGTACGGAATTGGTATTTTGGTTTCGGTATCTAAAACAAAACCTTTAGCTGTTTGTTCTTGGGAAAATGTTAGAAACGGAATTAGTAATAAGAGAAACTTCATACATCAGACAATAAAACTCCTTCCTAAACAGGAAGTTTAACCCAATTTATTATTAAACTGACGTAACTTAATCGCCGTTAACACTTTTTTAGTATAAAGCGGAAAATCTGCATTTAGCAACCAACCAAAGTAACCTCCTTCATTCTCTAACACATCTACAACGCGTTTCCCTTTATGCTTACCAAATGAGAAACATTCTTCACCTTCTTTATTAAAGACTAAGAAACCTGCAAAATCAGCAAACTTTTTACGCGAACTAAATTCTGCTAAGAACTTAGTATCATTTTCTAAATCTTCATAACGATCTAATTGTGCTTTTAAAACTTCGTAAGTTGCTTTTGTATCTGCTTCTGCACTGTGAGCATCGTCTAAGTTTTTATTACAATAGAATTTATATGCAGCAACCAATGAACGTTGTTCCATCTTATGAAAAATAGTCTGTACATCTATAGATTGGCTATTTTTCATATCAAAATCTACATCTGCACGCAATAATTCTTCTGCTAACAACGGAATATCGAAACGGTTAGAATTAAAACCACCTAAATCGGAATCCTTAATCATGTTATGAACTTCCTTAGATAATTCTTTAAAGGTTGGTTTACCTACAACATCAGCATCTGAAATACCATGGATTGCAGTAACCTCGGCAGGAATTGGCATCTCAGGATTTACTACCCAAGTTTTAGTTTCTTCCTTACCATCTGGAAATACTTTATGGATGGAAATTTCTACAATTCTGTCTTTAGATATATTGATTCCTGTGGTTTCTAAATCGAAAAAACAGATGGGCTTATTAAGGTTGAGTTGCATTGTTTTTATTTTGAATCTCAAAGATAAATAGAATTAGTAGAATAGCCTTATAAGGATTGAAAAAGCTGACTTGACTTTGTGAAATTAAAAGGCTAACTTTGTTTAACGCTTGATAAAAAACATTGGAACGATTTTTTAAACGATTTTTTATCAGAGACTACTAAACCAAATTGCATTAAGGCTTATTTACAATCTTCAGCTTTTAACTGCCCATCGAGGGAAAACGTAAGCCATCGTTTGCTAAAAGCAATTTGATTCGACTCATCGAACTACGTTTAGCAGGTGAGTTAAAAGAAACTTCTAAAAAGCACAAAAATAAAGCACAGATGTAAAACTGTGCTTTGTTGTATATATCAATGAGATCTCTTTTTACAAAGGGACTGGTTTAAATTTCTCTATCAGAATCCCAAGCTTCTAAATAATCTTTTACTGCTTTTACAAACTGTCCACCAAGTGCTCCATTTACTACTCTATGATCGTAAGAATGAGATAAGAACATTTTATAACGGATACCAATAAAATCGCCATCTGGTGTTTCTATTACAGCAGGCACTTTGCGTATAGCACCAAGAGCTAAAATAGCTACTTGTGGCTGGTTGATAATTGGTGTACCCATTATACTGCCAAATGTACCAACATTGGTTACTGTGTAAGTTCCACCTTGTATATCGTCTGGTTTTAATTTGTTGTCTCTTGCTCTACTAGCTAAATCATTTACTTTTTTAGCCATACCTATTAAATTTAGCTGATCTGCGTTTTTAATAACTGGTACAATTAAATTACCATCACCTAATGCCGCAGCCATACCTATATTGATATGCTTCTTTTTAACAATTTTATCTCCTTGAATAGAAATATTAATCATCGGGAAGTCCCTTATGGCTTTAGCCACAGCTTCCATAAATATTGGTGTAAAGGTTAAGTTTTCACCTTCGCGCTTTTTAAAGTTGCCTTTATGTTTGTTTCTCCAGTTCCAGATGTTAGTGACATCTGCTTCAATAAAGGATTGTACATGTGCCGAAGTTTGCACAGAATCAACCATGTGCTTAGAAATGATTTTCCCCATTCTGGTCATTTCTATTATTTCATCATCTCCAGATAATATAACTGGAGCTACGGAAGGCTTCTTGACGGTTTTTACAGGTGCTAAATCTGATTCTACCTTTTGCTGAACTACTATTACTGGTTCAGTTTTTGGAGCTGTAACTGGAGCAGATCCACGAGACTCTAAATACGATTTTATATCATTCTTAGTTACTCGACCATCTTTACCTGTACCTGAAATTAGATCTAGTTCAGTTTGAGAAATACCTTCTGCCTTAGCTATATTTTTAACTAACGGAGAATAGAAACGATCTTCGGAAGAAATTACAGGTTTAACTGTAGCTTTTGCTGCTATAACTGTTTGAGTTACTTCCGCTACTACTCTTGTAGTTTCTGACTCAGCAGCTGGTTCTGCTGCTGCTGCCTTTACCTCAACTGTTTCTCCACCTTCAATTTCTATAACAGCAATTGTTTGCCCAACTTGTACCACATCATCTACGTTGAATAGTTTTTCGACTAAAACACCATCTACTTCACTTGGGATTTCACTATCTACTTTATCAGTTGCTATCTCTAAAACAGCTTCATCTGCTTCAATTGTATCTCCTACATCTTTAAGCCAAGAAGTTATTGTTGCTTCTGCAACACTTTCTCCCATTTTAGGTAACTTAAGTTCAAACTTTGCCATATTTATAATTTGAAGGTCTTTATTTACTAATTGAGTGCAAAATTAATAAAAAAACGATTAGTTTATTGATTTTTGTTCAAGTAAATAACTTAAAAGTGCTTCACCTCTCCTCTACTTTTAGAACTATTACTTCCGAGGATAAAGTTAGAGTTTTTAGGTAGAATCTTAAATGTAGAACTAGATTTTTTTGGTCTATTAGACAAGATTTCAATGATTGACTTAAAACTTAGATGATTATTGTCTAAAATGTACTCTGTGTTTTCTTTATAACTATTTACTGTTGTACTGCTTGTAATTTTATGTTTAAATGCTGATTCTAACTGACTGCTAGATTGTGACGACACAAAAACATAACTTTCTATTAAAGGTATTTCTATTGTAGCTTTTCCTTTTAATAAATACCCTAATTTAGTTCCAACACCTATTAAAGCGCTAAATATTGAATTCTTTTTAAAGTGTTTTCTATAGAAAATTTCCATTGCATCGAAAAAGCGTTTTGCATACACGTTGTCCTTTAATGTGCTTTCTCCTTTAAAATGAAGCGCAGAAATTTTTCCGAAATAATAATTTGTATAACCTGCTTTTAAAACTTTATATGACAGATCAATATCTTCTCCATACATAAAGTAGTCTTCATCAAAACCACCAACTTTATTATAAACGTTTCGTTTTAGTACCATAAATGCACCAACAAGAATATCTGTATGTCCTTCAGCATCTTTATCTAATTCATTTGTGTAATAGTGTTTTGCATTACCTATCATTTTTTGAAAGGCAATTTTTGCCGTTGGCACATGTCGCTTACTTTCTGGAAGAAATTCACCCTTTCCATCAATAAGTTGGCAACCTACAATACCAAGTTTGTCTTTTGATTCTGCAAACTGAAGCACTTTAGAGAAAGTATTTTCAGCTACTACTGTATCGGGATTAAGAATACATATATACTCGCCTTTAGCTTGTGCTACACCCATATTATTTCCTTTTGAAAAGCCAGAATTCTCTCTATTTTCAATTAATTGTACAGATGAAAATAATTGCTTTATCATATCGCAGCTATCATCAGGCGAATTATTATCTACTACAATAATTTCTGCGTCAATATCTTGTATTGCTGCTTCAACACTTTTTAGACATAATTCTAAAAAGTAGCGTACATTATAATTAAGAATGACAATGGATAACTTCAAAATATAGCTATAATTTTAACGAGGCTTCAAAAGGAACACGATCAATTATGCTTCGCCCTAAGGTGATTTCGTCTGTGTATTCTAATTCATTACCAGCTGCAACTCCTCTAGCAATTGTTGACATGACCACGTTATAATCTTGAATTTGTCTGAAAATATAGAAATTAGTAGTATCACCTTCCATTGTTGGGCTCATAGCAAAAATCAATTCTTTTACTTTCCCTAACTTCACTTTTTCTACTAATGTATTAATATTTAAGTCTTGTGGACCAATACCATCCATTGGAGATATTTTTCCACCCAGCACATGGTATAGTCCTTTAAAAGAACTTGTGTTTTCAACAGCCATAACATCTCTAATATCTTCAACCACACAGATTAATTCTCCATTACGATTAGGATTTTCACAAATTTCACACAAAACCTTATCACTAATATTATAACAAGATTCACAAAAATTAATCTCTGCTCTTACCTTAGATAAAGCATTAGATAATTGATAAGTCTGATTCTCTGGCTGTCTTAACAAATGCAATACCAAACGCAATGCTGTACGTTTACCAATACCTGGTAATTGCGACATTTCGTTAACTGCATTTTCTAAGAGTTTTGATGAAAATTCCATAGCTGCGAAGGTACAGATTTTTAGAAATAAAAAAGCCCAACTGAAAATGAATTACTATTGGGCTTATTATACCGTATAGACTTAAAAATTCGTATCTGGTTGTCTTTTATTTTAGAATTAATTTTTTTGTGATTTCCCCATTTACACTATTCAGTTTTACAAAGTAAACACCAGGATTGAACGCGGACACATCTATCTTAAAACCATTTAATAAATTTACCTTTTTACCATAGAATACAAGCTTACCAAGTGTATTATATACTCTAACACTAACATCTTCAGGCGTATTCCATTTTAGATTTACTTCGTGTGATGCAGGATTTGGATATAGTGATAAATCATTAAATTCAAAATCATTTACACTTAATGCTATATTATAAATGTTAGATCTCCATAAGCCTCTACCATAGGTAGCTGCGTAGATACTATTATCGGCTGTATTAATTTCTAACTCATTAATTCTAACATTTGGCAAACCGTTGTTGAATGGCACCCAAGTATTTCCTAAAGCATTATCTGTATAATAGACACCGTAATTCATGCCAACATACAAACCTTCGTCTGCATTATTTTGCCAAGCTAAAGCTTGTGCTGAGAAACTAGGTAAATCCCATTTTATAGAAGTAAATGATGCGCCATTATTAGTACTTATATATACTTTTTCGCTATTGGTAGTCGCAATAGCTATTTTATCTGAATCAGTAGGGCTCACAACAATTTCGTTTATTCTACCTCCTCCTATATTTAGAGTGGATTGTGTCCAAGAGACACCTCCATTAATTGTGTACCAAAACGCTCCGTCAATAGCCAAATACATTTTGCTATTGTTAATTGGCGCTACTTTAAAATGATCAATGTTAGCGCCAAAATTTTGCGATGCTGAATTCCAAGTATCGCCACCATCTGTGGATTTAAAAACCTCGTTATATGCCACATATATTGTGTTTTGAATTATTGGGTCTTGCTCAATTGGCACTACCCAATTCCAATTTCCATCACCTGCTGGATTAGCTATTCCAAATCTATTAGCACCACCATTTGTCGTTTTGTTCATCCCTCCAAATTGGGTTGTTCCATACATAATTTGAGAATTGTTTTTATCAACAAAACCTTCCATACCATCAGCACCAAGCCAATCTGTCCATGTTCCATTAGAAGCCATGACTGAACTTCCATTATCTTGTGAGCCACCAGTAACTACAACTGGATTTGTTTGACTTATTCCAATTCTGTAGAATTGTCGGATTCCCATTCCAGGAGTTAAATCTGTATAATACCTATCATTAACTACGGTTGGGTTGTTTGCTTTAAAAACTCCGCCATCAGAACCTACAAAAAGCTTCGCATTAACTCCTGTACCTGCAAATAAGAGAATATCAACATCTGCATGGCAATAACCAATATCTAAACCATTAGCATTACCTGGAGTCCATTGAGATGTAATATTAAAATTAACACCACCATCGGTAGATCTCCAAGTATTAATACCTGCTATATGCACATCATTAACATCATCTGGGTGCACAGTAATATCCATATCTCTAGGAGCCTGACCACTTGTGTCCAAGCCATTAGTATCATACCCAAAATAATTTTTACCGACATGGTTAAGTTTCGCAAAAGTTTCACCTCCATCAGAAGATTTATGAAAACCACCAAAAATACCTCCAGCGGCTTCTAAAACATATACTACTGAAGGATCATTAGCCGAAACGCCAATCATTTTAACACCAGATGAAAATGTATTAGTTGCAGATTCGAAGCCATCTAAAAATACTGTACCTAAATTGTTTGTAGTAACAGAAATATCGTCTAAAGTTAAACCTCTTCCATAATTAGATGTGCCTTCAAAAGCCACATAGTAGTCTGCACTAGGATTTGGTAATGAAATACTAATATCTGTCCAACTTGTTACTTCTGCTGTATAATTTGCCAACTCAATCCAACTACCATTGGCAGATGTTTTATATAAAACTTTTAGTTCATCAATATCTCCCTCCCAATTTACTTGTGTATAAGAGAAGTTAATTTGCGGGTTTACCGCACCTGTTAAATTCATTGCTGGTGTAGATAAACGTGTTGATGGTGCAGAAAAATTATCAATATAAAACAATCCTAAACCGTTACCTGTTCTTGGTGTTACAGTATTATTTTGATTTGATCCAGCAGCCGTCCATGATGTATTACCACTAACAAACTCTTGAGACCACACATCTAAACCTCCACTTGTGCTAAACGTAATACCACCATCAGTAGATTTATAGAAATTTGCTCCTGAGGCATAAACTGTATTAGGATCTCCTGGTTTAAATTCAAAATCATAACCCGAAGTTGCTCCACTTTCAATTATCGTCCAAGATGCGCCACCATCGTTAGACTTAAATAATCCACCACCTTGAGAACTACAAAACATCTTAGACGTATTTGTTGGATGAATCAGAATTTTGTTTACCGTTCCTCCGCGAGGCAAATTACTGTGCAAAGCCCAAGTTAATCCACCATCTGTGGATTTAAAGATAGAACCTCCTGATGAACCCCAATAATAAGTCATATTAATTAATGGATCGATTGCTAAGGCATAAACATCTATATTCGCTAGGTTATCAGTTAAAACAGTCCAGGAAGAACCTCCATCCATACTTTTCCATACACCTCCTGTATTAGCTCCAGCGATAATATGATCTAAATTACCTTCTTCAATTGCTATTGAAGTAACACGACCTACACCAGGATTCCAACCTGCAGAAGCATTCCAATAGGTTGGTCCCATTTCTTCCCAAGTACCTACAACAGTCCTTGAAGCTAAACCTTCGTTGTTAGTTCTTGCATTATAATCTTGTAATTCGTTATAATAAAATTCTGAAGACTTTAACTTACCTGTTTCATCCATAGCACGTTCTGCAAAATATTGCCAACGTCTAAAGGGCTTGTAACCTGTTCCTCTTTCTCTGCCGACAGAATCAAAATGGAGTTCTGCAACTTCAACTATAGACTCAACTGTGTGCGTTCCTTCTGCAATAAGCTCATGATAATCTTGGCCAAACGAAACAAAGGCAAGCAGAAAACATGTAAAAAATAGGGCGATTTTTTTCATAATTTATTTCTTTTTAAGTAGCTGTTTTTTTCAAATGTACTATTTTTCATAAAATTTTCTTAATTTAAGTCTTTAATTTATGTCACCTACTTCAATATTATTATTAATTACGTGCTATTTCGGACTGCTTGTATTAATCTCTTATTTTACAGGTAAAGACGACAGTAATGACGTGTTTTTTAAAGCCAAAAGACAATCTCCATGGTACATAGTCGCCTTTGGGATGATAGGTGCATCTTTATCTGGAGTCACCTTTATCTCAGTACCAGGTTTGATAGGTGGTGAACAATTTGCTTATATGCAAGGCGTCTTTGGTTTTTTTATTGGTTATCTCTTTATTGCATTAGTATTAATCCCTATTTATTACAAACTGAATGTCACCTCCATTTATCAATATTTAGAACAACGTTTTGGCAAAGTAAGTTATAAAACTGGTGCCTTTTTCTTTTTGTTATCTAGAGTTACAGGAGCATCATTTCGGTTGTTTTTAGTTGCACTTGCCATGCAATATATTGTTTTTGAACATATAGGTGTTCCATTTTGGTTAACCGTCGTAATTTCAATTTTATTAATATGGATTTATACTAATAGAGGCGGTATTAAAACTATCGTTTGGACAGATACTTTACAGACTTTAGCCATGTTAGTTTCAGTTGGTGTAGCAATTTATTTGATTAATACTAAATTAGATTGGTCTTATTTTGAGTTCTTAAATTCTTCTGAATTTAAAGCAAAAGGACAGATCTTCTTTTTTGATGATCCATACGCTAAAACTTACTTCTGGAAATACTTTATAGGTGGTATTTTCATTGCTATCGCCATGACGGGTTTAGACCAAGACATGATGCAGAAAAACTTAACCTGTAAAAATCAGAAAGAAGCTAAGAAAAACATCTTTAGCATGGCAACATTGTTGGTTATAGTAAACTTTATATTTCTATCCTTAGGCGCGTTATTATTCGTTTATGCTGAAAAATTTGGTTTGGAAATCCCAGTATTAGATGGAAGGACACGAACGGATTTATTGTTTCCTGAAATAGCCATGAATCAAGGACTAGGTTCTGCTTTAGCAATCACCTTTATTATTGGATTAATTGCTGCCGCTTATTCTAGCGCAGACAGTGCCTTAACTTCATTAACAACGTCCTTTAGTGTTGATTTTTTAAATATTGAACATAGACCAAAAGAAGTCCAAAAACCTTTACGAAAAAAAGTTCATATTGGTGTTTCAATTGTACTTGTTCTCGTTGTTTTACTCTTTAATATACTAGAGGGAAATGTTGTTGGCAATCTATTTAAATTTGCAACATTTACATATGGTCCTTTGCTCGGTTTATTTGCCTTTGGCATTTTAACAAAGCATCAAATAAAAGATAAATATACTTGGATTGTGGCATTAATGTCTATTGTGTTAACTTTTGCGATTACATCCTTGCCAGAAACCATAATTGGAACTTATAAATTTCATTGGGAAATTCTTCCACTTAATGGATTAATTACCTTTATAGGGTTATTGCTTATTAAAAAACATAATGGAATTAAGGCAAGCTAGTAAGCCTTATCTATTAATTTAATTTAACCCGTTGTACATTTAATGTCCGACTCGAATTGACGAAATTGAATCAAAATACACAACGGGTTAAATTAGATTTTTAGTACTGTTCTGTAGCTAATAACACCAAAGTACAAGCAACTTCATATTTAATATTATTTTCATTTAACAACTTATAAAATTCAGAATTCTCAGTGCCAGGATTAAAAACAACGCGATTGGGTTTAATGCCTATAATATAATCGTAATAATCTTCTTGTCGTTTAGGGTTTAAATATAAAGTTATTGTATTAATAGCTTCGTAATTTAGCAACTCGGTATCTATAGCAACATCCTTTATTCTACCTTCTCTTAACCCAAAAGCTTTGACCTCATGGTTATAATTTCTCAACCTCTTAATCGCTATATTAGAGTAGCGTTCTGGCTTTAGAGACGCTCCCATTACCAATGTTTTTTTATTCATTTTGTTAAAAATATGATAAGAAATGTTAAATAGAGTAACATGAAGTAAAAATAGTCGTCTATACATTAAGAAACTATCAATCAATCAATCAAAAAACAATCAGTAAATGAAGCATTTATTCTTAGTGCTTATTATGGTGTCATCGACCATTTTAAGCGCACAACCCAATTCAAATTCAGACATCAAAAACGGTTCTATTTCAGGACGTGTTATGGATGCAGAACTCAATGAACTTTTACCTTATGTAAACATCGTTATAAAAGATATTGCCAACAAAATAATTACTGGTGGTATAACCAATGATGATGGTACTTTTAATATTAATAAAATTCCAGAAGGAATTGTAAAAGTTGAAATTAAATTTATTGGTTACAAAACCATTTTAAGCGAGATAAACATTGGCAAAAACGTGTATAAAATAAATGTCGGTGTTATTATGCTCAAAGAAAATTTAGAATCTTTAGATGAAGTGACTGTTGTAGCGAAAATCTCAACAATACAGCAAAAGATAGATCGAAAGGTTATAAATGTAGGTAAGGATTTAAAACCTCTGGACCAACAGCTTCAGACATAATGAATAATATCCCATCTGTTAACGTAGATCAACAAACAGGTGCTATTGCCCTATGAGGAAACCAGAACGTACAAGTTATGGTAGATGGAAAACTGTCTAATATACCAACAGAACAATTATTGAAGCAAATTCCTTCGACATCTATTAAAAGTATTGAATTAATTACCAATCCCTCAGCAAAATACAATCCGGAAGGTATGAGTGGCATTATAAATATAATACTATATAAAAATGTAAATATTGGCTTTAATGGCAACATAAACTTAGGGCTTAGCTATCAGTTAGAACCCAAATTTAATAGTTCAATAGATATGAACTATAGAAACGGTAAACTTAATTTTTATGGCAGTTATGGTAACAATATTTCGGACAATAGAAATACTGGTTTATTAAACCAAACTGAAACAGATATCTCTCAAACTTTTAATTTCTTAGATGATAGAAATTCACATTTATTTAAAGCTGGCATTGATATTTATATTAATGATAAAAAGGAAAATGCTAGTCAACAATACAATGTTAATTATAAATTAGAGTTTGATAAAGAAGGGCATAATATAGAACTTGAGGTAGATCACAATATTTTTGACAATGATTTAGAAACTTTAAACAGTTTTACAGGCTTTAGTGCAAGACCAAACTTTGATGAATATACCATAGTGGCGCGCAATAGAACAACTGTTAACCTAGACTATACAAATCCATTATCAGAAACTGCAAAATTAGAATTAGGATTACAAGTGCGTTTATTTGATAACAAAATTGACTATAATTCTGATGCACGTGTAATAAACCAGCTAGAAAATTATATTCCAACTTCTACAGTTTTTGATTATGAAAGAAACATTTATTCTGCTTATGCTACTTATGGTAAGAAGTTAGACAAATGGTCTTACAAAATAGGCTTAAGAGCAGAAACCGTTATTGTAGACGCTTTGGCTATTGATATGGATTTAACAGATAATACAACAACAAACCTTCCCTTTAAAAATGATTATTTCCAAGTATATCCTTCTGCCTTTGTCACTTACAGTCCATCTGAAAAGAATTCATATCAATTTAGCTATAGTAGACGTGTCGATCGTCCAGGTGTTGGCCAAGTTAACCCAATACCAGAGTTTAATACACCTTTAATTTCTCAATTTGGTAATCCTGAGTTACAACCTCAATTCACAAATTCAGTAGAAGTAAACTACACAAGAAATTTAGAAAAAGGGAGCATAACTACTGGTGTATTCTATAGACTTATTGAAGATGAAATAAATCAAGGTGTATTTGTAGATCGCTCAGACTTTGGTTCTGGAAGAGTTATATTAACTAATGATAATTTTGATACAACCTCAGCATATGGAGTTGAGTTATCTAGTAGTTATAGACCTACTAAATGGTGGAGCTTAAATACTAGTTTCGATTTGTATGCGCGTAAACAAACTGGTTTTGCAGAATCTCTAGACCCAACAATACCAAACCCAATTGAAAGTGATATTGAGATTAATAAAGTTGAAGTTGACAACCTTATATATAACTTTAGAATATTCAATAACTTTAAAGTTACCAAGGATTTATCATTATCTGCGTTTGCAATGTATAGAGGAAAAGACACTGGTTTAAATTTTGAAATGGACCCAATGTATTTTGTAAACTTAGGTATGCGTTACAGTTTTCTTGAAGACAATAGAGCCACTTTTAGCTTAAACTTTAATAACGTTTTTGATACTCAAGAAATATATATTGTTAGCGAAAGACCATTTAAACAAAATGTGCAATTTAAGCCAGAATTCAGCACCATATTCGCCGGTTTATCTTACCGTTTTGGTGGAGGAAAATACAAGGCAAAATCTCGTAAACGCAGAGATAATGATGAGAAATCTGGCAGTGGTTTTATGTAATAACAAATAATAAGTGTCTTTATTAAAATCACACAGAAGATAATATTTAATAGCCTACATAATAGTTGATGGTTAGTATTAATGTTTAGCTATTAAATAAGAAAACCCGAAACGTCTTGTTTCGGGTTTTTGTTAAAAACACGTTAAATGTGTTAATCTTTGAAATAAAACAGAAACTATTACGTCTATAGTAGTGAGATAAGTTTTAAGTAATAGTAATTATAAATTAATTTTTATAATAGTATTAGTTAAGTTGGTTAATAGCTAAAAAGCCCAGACGATTATGTTGTTTGGGCTTTTTTTGTTTCGAAAAAAGCAGAATTGCTAAATATTTTCCTTTGAAGTTTTAAAAATTGAATATAATCCTAGAATAAGTATAAAAACCGAAGTTACCATGCCCATAATACTGTTAGTCGAATCTAGTTTAGTAAACTGAAACGTAAAGAAAATGCCAACCATAATTAATAAAAACCCACCTCCTTTTTTTCGTTTGGTTGTATTAGTGTTTTCCATATTAATTAAACATTCTATTCATGAGGTCCCTTTTTTCTAAGGGATTAGTTTTACCATTTAATAATAACACTTCCCCAAGTAAAGCCACTACCAAAAGCCGCTAATACAACATTGTCTCCTTCTTTTATTTTTCCTTCTTCCCAAGCTTCTGTTAATGCAATAATTACAGATGCTGCAGTGGTATTACCATATTTCATAATATTATTAAATACTTGGTCATCTCGTAGGCTAAACTTTCTTTGAATAAACTGGGCAATTCTCAAATTTGCCTGATGTGGTATTAACATATCTATATCCTCACGTTGCAGACCGTTTTGCGTAAGACCTTCCATAATGACTTCGCTGAAACGAACAACAGCATTTTTAAACACAAATGTGCCATCCATATACGGAAAATATGATAAATCTTCCTCTCCTGCTTCAATAATTTCGGGTACCCAATGGGCAATACTTGGCGAAGCAACGATGAGTTTATCTGCATTTTTTCCTTCACTATGTAAGTGTGTAGATAGTAATCCTTTAGTGTTATCTTCTTCTCTACTTAAAACAGCAGCTCCTGCTCCATCTCCAAAGATGACAGTAACACCACGACCTCTTGTGCTTTTGTCTAATCCATTACTATGATATTCTGCACCAATAACCAAAATATTTTTATACATCCCAGTTTTTATAAATTGATCTGCAACAGAGATAGCGTATATAAATCCAGAGCATTGATTACGCACATCTAAAGCACCAATCGTAGGCATATCTAGCATATCTTGAATTTGCACACCACAACCAGGGAAATAATAATCTGGACTCAAAGTAGCAAATACAATAAAATCGATATCATCTTTTGTTAAACCTGCACGCTCAATAGCAATTTTGGCAGCTTTTGCACCCATAACCGCAGAGGTATCTTCAGTACCTTCTTTTATCCATCGTCTTTCTTTTATACCTGTACGTTCTTGTATCCATTCATCATTTGTATCCATCAGTTTCGATAGATCATCATTTGTCACTACGTTCTCAGGAAGATACTTTCCTAAACCAATTATTTTCGAATTATACATATTTATAGGAGAAAAATTATGAAAACAAAAATAATCATTTATAAACAAACTCGTTTTAATCAAATTTGCTATTACTATACGCGCATAATACTTATGTCAGTTTGTCACTTTTTAAGTCTTGGTATTTTATTTGACTAGTAGTAATATAGAAATTAAAATAACTAATACTGTCAGATAGAGTTGAGACGAAGTCGAAGTATCGAGAACATCTCGATAAATTTCGAAACAATTTTGAAACACTCGATGAGGCAATAAATAAATACAATTATGACAAAAGGAAGTATTAATGTATCGGTAGAGAATATCTTTCCGCTTATTAAAAAATTCTTGTACAGTGATCACGAAATCTTTTTACGTGAGCTTATTAGTAATGGTACAGACGCCACGCTAAAATTAAAACACCTTGCTAGTATTGGTGACTCTAAATCTGAATACGGCAATCCACAGATTGAAGTAAAGATTGATAAAGAAGGAAAGAAACTTCATATCATCGATCAAGGATTAGGGATGACAGCCGAAGAAGTTGAAAAATACATTAACCAAGTCGCTTTTTCTGGTGCTGAAGAATTTTTAGACAAATACAAAGATTCTGCTAAAGATTCAGGGATCATCGGTCATTTTGGTTTAGGTTTTTACTCTGCCTTTATGGTCGCTGAAAAAGTTGAAATTATTACAAAGTCGCATACAGGAGCTGATGCAGCACATTGGACTTGTGATGGTTCACCAGAATTTACATTAGAAGCATCTGATAGAACAGAAAGAGGAACAGAGATTATTCTTCATATCGCTGAAGACTCAACTGAATTTTTAGAAGAGAATAGAATCAGTGAGTTATTGATGAAGTATAACAAGTTTATGCCTATTCCAATTAAATTTGGAACTAAGGAAATAAACGATCCAGAGTTTACTCCAGAAACAACAACTGATGCTGAAGGAAAAGAAACAACTGAACCACACAAACAAATTACTGTAGATAATATCATCAATAATCCAAATCCGGCTTGGACAAAACAACCAGCAGATTTAGAAGATCAAAACTATAAAGATTTTTACAGAGAACTATATCCAGCTCAATTTGAAGAGCCTTTATTCAACATTCATCTAAATGTAGATTATCCATTCAACTTAACAGGAATCTTATATTTCCCTAAGATGACGAATGATATGAACATGCAGAAGGATAAAATTCAACTCTACCAAAACCAGGTCTATGTTACAGATAATGTAGAAGGTATTGTACCAGAATTTTTAACTATGTTACGTGGTGTAATTGATTCACCAGACATTCCGTTAAACGTATCGCGTAGTTACCTACAAGCTGATGGTGCTGTAAAGAAAATTTCATCTTACATTACACGTAAAGTTGCTGATAAATTGAAATCTTTATTTAATGCTAATCGCGAAGATTTTGAAGCAAAATGGGACGACATTAAAATTGTAATTGAATACGGAATGTTATCCGAGGAGAAGTTCTTCGAGAAAGCAGATGCCTTTGCTTTATACCCAACAGTAGATGGCAAGTACTTTACTTACGAAGAATTATTTAATAAGATAAAAGCGAATCAGACCGATAAGGATGATAAGTTAGTTATTCTTTACGCATCTAACAAAGACCAACAACACAGCTATATCGAAGCTGCTAAAGCTAAAGGTTACGAAGTCTTAATGTTAGATTCACCAATTATATCACATTTAATCCAAAAGTTAGAAACGACAAAAGAAAATATCTCTTTTGCTCGTGTAGATGGCGATCATATTGATAATTTAATTAAGAAAGATGAAACTACAATTTCTAAATTAACAGAAGAGCAAAAAACAGAATTAGATACGCTTTTAAAAGCAACGATTCCTTCAGAAAAATTTGCTGTACAATTAGAAGCTATGGATAGCGATGCGTCGCCATTTATAATTACACAACCAGAGTTTATGCGTCGTATGAAAGAGATGCAAGCTACAGGTGGAGGAGGCATGAATATGTTTGGTAATATGCCAGAAATGTATAACCTCATCGTTAATACTAATTCTGAGTTGGTTGGTGAAATTTTAGGCACTAAAACCAAAAAGAAACAAGAGCGATTAATTAATCAGAGTTTAGATTTAGCACGTTTATCTCAAGGCTTATTAAAAGGTGAAGAACTCACTAATTTTATTAAGCGAAGTTATGAGATGATTAAGTAATCTCAATTTGTCATTGCGAGAACGCAGGACGTGGCAATCTCTTAAATATTTAAAAACCACTTTGTTAATTCAAGGTGGTTTTTTTGTAACTTTTACTCGTTAACATCGTCTCACACATATAATAAATTTTATAACCACATGAAAACCAACTATTCTATCGCTTTACTTCTATTTAGCTTTGTATTTTCAACAACTATTTCAGCCCAAGATCTAACCCAACAATTTGATGATATCGTATCTCAATCCTATAAATCGGACATGCCTGGAGCAACCATTTTAGTAGCAAAAAATGGAAAAACAATTTACAGAAAAGCTGTTGGTAAATCTAGTCTAGAATTAGATGTAGATATGATACCCGAAAACGTATTTATGTTAGCATCTATCACTAAACAATTTACTGCAGTTGCTATTTTAATGCTAGAAGAACAAGGTAAATTGAGTTTAGACGACCCTATTACTAAGTATATTCCAGATTATCCTACACTTGGAAAGAATATTACAGTTCATCACTTATTAAACCATACATCAGGAATAAAAAGCTATACAGGAATAGGCAATTTAGTTGAAGTTGCAAGAAATGATATGACTTTAGATGAATTAATCGATTATTTTAAAAATGAACCTATGGATTTTGATCCAGGTGAAGAATTTAGATATAATAATTCGGGTTACATTCTACTTGGTAAAATCATAGAAGTGATTTCTGGTGATACTTACGAAAACTTTATAGAGAAAAATATATTTAATCGCTTAGGCATGAAGAGTTCAAGCTATGGAAATACCAGAGAATTAGTTAAAAACAGGGTTGAAGGCTACGAGAAAAATGAAAATGGCTATGTTAATGCACACTTTCTTAGTATGACGTTACCACATGCTGCAGGTTCATTAACATCTACTACTGACGATATGCTAAAATGGCAAAATGCGTTAACTAATAATACATTTATAAAAGCGACTTCGTTAGATAAAGCCATTAATGGCTCAAGTCTTAATAATAGTGAACATATTGGTTACGGATATGGTCTTGGAGAAATGACGCTTAAAGGATCTAAAGGGTACACACATAGTGGTGGTATTTTTGGTACATCTACAAACGGAATTTATCTTATCGAGGAAGATGTCTATGTTATAGGTTTAAGCAATTGTAGCTGTAATGATATAGGCGCTGTGACAAGAAACCTTGCTGCTGCAGCGATAGGAAAACCTTTTCCAACCATGAAAGAAGTCGTAAAAATTTCTGAAGACAAAATGAAACAATGGGTTGGCGCTTATGAATTTGAAGATGGAGCTATCAGGCATATTTTTATGGAAGATGGTAAACTTAATAGTATGCGAGAATCTGAAACCAATACAGTTTTTGAAATTTTCCCATTATCCGAAAACCGATTTATGTTTGAAGACGGCATTGAGTATAAGTTTTCAAAATCTACTGATGGAAAACGTCAAGCCATTTTTATTACTGATACAGAAAATGTAGGTAACGAAGTTGATAAATCAATGCCAAAAGCTCGAAAAGAGTTAACATTGTCAAATGACGTCTTAAAACACTATGTCGGGAAATATGAGTTAAGTCCTAATTTCCATGTTGAAGTTACTGTAGAAGGCAATCAGATTTTTGGACAAGCTACTAGTCAAGGAAAATTTGAAGTTTTTGCTGAAGACGAAAGTACCTTTTTCGCAAAGGTTACTCCTCTTAAGGTGAAGTTCAATAAAAATGCTACGGGTGAAGTAGAAAGCTTTACTTTATATCAAGGCGGTCAAGAAACAATTGCTAAAAAAGTTGAATAAGTTTTTATACACTTTAGATATAAGCCACTTTGCAAAAACAAAGTGGCTTTTTCTTATAGAAAAAAGCAGATAAACTAGTATTAGTTTATAGCATCGAATTTAACACACATACTTAAATTATTTTGCGTACTTTATTGTCTTTAACTTATTTATTTATTTAAGTGAAATCAGACAACTCAGTCATAAAAGAAATTTTTAAAGATCTTAACTTTACAGAAGAAGAAATTAAGATTATAGAATCTGTATTTCAAAAAGTCAAAGTAAAAAAAGGAGCAATTTTGCTAAACGCAGGTGATCTTGTTGATTTACAATACTACATTTTAGATGGCTGTTTAAGAACTTACCATGTAGATTTGCAAGGTAAAGAACACACAGTTCAATTTGGCATTAAAGATTGGTGGATTAGTGACTTTACAGCATTTTTCAATTCAGGAGAGGCAATAATGACCATCGAGGCGATACAAGATTCAACACTTTATAGAATCTCTAAACAAGGTAAAGATTATTTGTACAGTGAAATTCCTAAAATAGATCGCTTTTTTAGAATAAAACTCGAACGTGCATTTGCCTCTTTTCAAAAAAGGATATTATCTAATCTATCTCAAACTGCTACAGAGCGGTATCTTAATTTTATAAAAGCCTATCCAAATATTGAAAAAAACATAAAGAACTATCACATAGCATCTTATTTAGGTATTACTACAGAAAGCTTAAGTAGAATACGAAAAGAGCTGTCAAGCATTTAGATTTCTTATCATACATCAATTTTTTAACAGCATAATAGTTTTAATTTTGCTGCACTAACAAGATTAATTAAGATCTTTTACCCTTAGGATTAATAGCCCTAAAGCGCAAGTTGTATAAACTTGCGCTTTTTTTATAACTTTATATTCTAAATTCCATAAAGATGAAAAAATCGCAAACAAGAAGAACGTTTATAAAAACTGGTGCTTTAGCAACTTTAGCTATCCCAGTATTAGGAAGCAGTGTCATTAGTTGTAAATCTGAAATTAAACAAGAAACAACAGATACATCTTCAAAAAAACTAAAAATACTAATTCTTGGTGGCACTAGTTTTTTAGGACCACACCAAGTCGCTTATGCCTTATCTCGTGGTCATTCGGTTTCAACATTCACTCGCGGAAAAACATTACCATCTGTACACACAGAATTATTTGACCAAGTAGAACAACTGATTGGAGATAGACAAGACAATCTCACAGCTTTAGAAAACAGGAAATGGGATGTTGTTATTGATAATTCTGGCCGAAAAGTTGAATGGACTAGAGCTACCGCAAACCTATTAAAAGACAATGTTGGGATATATATGTACACCTCATCTACAGGAGTATATTATCCTTATCTAACGAGTGACATTAAAGAAGACAAAAAACTAGTTTTAGAAATGCCAAAAGGTCTTTCTAAAAATGAACAATACGAACAAGAATATGGAGTGATGAAAGCAAATTCTGAACTCGAAGCCATCAAAGTTTTTGGCAAAGAACGTACTATAGTCATAAGACCAACCTATATGATTGGTCCTGCAGATAAAACCGATCGTTTTATACATTGGCCGATTAGACTTGCAAAAGGAGGTGAAATACTAGTCCCAGGAAAAAAAGAAGATCCTGTACAATATGCAGATGTTAGAGATATTGCAGAATGGTTTATTAGACTTGCAGAAAATAAACAATATGGCACTTACAACGGAGTTGGTCCTAAATCCACACAAACCATGCAACAGTTTATAAAAGAAGCTGCTAAGACTTTCGATGTTGAATCTGAATTTATAATGGTAGATGATTATGATTTCTTAATAAAAAACAAAGTATATTATTCGGTGCCTTGGATAATGGGAGGTAAAAAAAATTACGGTTCTTCTAGAGTCTCAAACTCAAAATCTATCGCAGCTGGTCTAACATTCAGACCTTTAAAAAAAACAGTAAAAGACACTTATGATTGGTGGATCTCTGATGCTATTTCAGAAGAACGTAGGCAAAAATTTGAAGCAAATCCTGATACTTTATTTTTAAAAGAAAAAGAAATTCTTGAAAATTGGAAAGCCACTAAATCCTAATCAGTGTTAGTCATCTCAACTAATAGTGTACAACCAACCAAGTTTATATGGTATGGCAAAAAAGTACAGCTGGTATTTATAAAAAGCCAACTGATGTACCAATTTATTTGGGTAAAGCTTTAGTCTAAAATACCCAACCAAGAAAACTTTGCTTATCGTTTGCTCATAAATTTAGCACTGATGCTGTCTTACAACAATTTATAAATAATGCCATTTTTGTACTTATGTAAGAGTTTTAGAGGAAGGCGAAGTAAAAGCTGGTGATAATTTTGAATTGGTTAAACGAGTAAAAGATAGCATCTTTTTATTCAATTTTTTCGAATTATTATATGTTAAAGATAAAATAAAGACCACATTAGTTTAATCTTAAATAATGAAGCCAAACCTCAGCGTATCAGAAAACACTTAATTTTTTTTACTCATCGGCTTTTTTTGAAAAAAGAATCAGGTTATAGTCAATAATTTACCACACATCTATTATCTAAACAGCTAAAATGCAGCTTCTTAATAAATTATGTAACTTTCACGAAAACGTTGTAGTAAATCTTCATAATTTTACTTGAACTATTTTGGACCAAATGAAAAATTGTAATGAGCGAGAAACTTATTTCTAAAAAAAAGCCAGCTTATCCTATCAGTAATTTATTGTCAAATTACCTTACTGAACAAGGTAGAAACATTAAAATACCCATTTTTTATGATGACTTATTACGCTTTCAAGGTGCCATAGAAATTTTTGACAAAAATGGTAAAGACACACTTTGGATAAGTTGTTATTATGCAGAATACGAACGTGACGAAATAGAACACAGTCTTAAACAAATGTATTCTATCTTACATTCCGATGGTAGCGAAAATATCATTCATTATTTAAATATTGATAGTATAGATTTTTGCACCTTCGGCAATACAAAACCTTTTCGCGTAAAAGTTAGAAACATTCTTAACGATAATTATATTTTCCTTTACATAAAAAAAGCAGATGCATCACGTATTTATGGCCTAGAATTAGAACATTTATTATCACCCAACCACATTAACTTTTTAGTCCATAAAGACACCCTTATTGAGGAGCATATTTTAGGAATTCCTGGAGATACATTTATAAATAATCATTTAAACATACTCTCAGAACAAGACAAACGCGCTTTAGCTAAAGAGTTTGTAAAATTTAACGAACGCTGTTTTGTACGGTTGTTGGCAGATATGAGGTCTTATAATTACGTTGTTGTTATTACTCAAGATTTTGACAGAGTACAATACCGAATTCGCGCAATAGATTTCGATCAACAAAGTTACGAAGGCAATCCAAAAGTATATAAACCACAATTTCTAAAAGAAAACAATGCTCTTGTAAAGATGAGTTTAAAAGTTTTAGCCAAAGCATCTATAGAACAGTACGAAAAAGAAGAAAGATCACTGTTGGCAAAAAGAGCAACAAGTGAACACGAACGTTTAGATGATCTCATAAACTGTATGAAAGTAGATACCATTTCTACACCTGAAAAAATTAAGCAATTAAAAACTGGATTATTCAAGTTAACCAAAGATGTAAACTTTAAGAAATCTAAAAACATGGGAGAACTTCTAAGTAATGGTTTAGATTTTATTACCAGAAATTACGTTAACGAAAACCCTTATATCATAAAATAAACTCAGCCACTCATCAATGAAAATTAAAAAAATATTAGTCGCTAACAGAAGTGAAATTGCCATTAGAGTTTTAAGAGCGTGTGCAGAGCTAAATATCGCTACAGTTGCCATTTACACCTATGAAGATCGTTATTCGCAGCATCGTAACAAAGCTGATGAATCTTACCAAATTGGTGAAAACAATGAGCCTTTAAAGCCCTATTTAGATATTGAAGAAATTGTAGCCTTAGCAAAATCTAAAAACGTAGATGCCATACATCCTGGCTACGGTTTTTTATCTGAAAATTCAGAATTTGCCAGAAGATGTGCAGAAAATGACATCATTTTCGTTGGTCCAGATCCAGATGTTATGGATGCTTTGGGAGACAAAATCACAGCTAAGAAAATAGCTGTACAATGTAACGTTCCAATTATAGAAAGTAACAAAAACGACCTTAAATCATTAGACATTGCAATTTCTGAAGCCAACAGAATTGGTTATCCTGTAATGCTTAAAGCTGCTTCTGGCGGAGGTGGTCGTGGTATGCGAGTCATAAGGGCAGACGCAGATTTAGAAACCACTTTTGAATCTGCCAGAAACGAAGCCTTAAATGCGTTTGGAGATGATACTATGTTTATAGAAAAATATGTAGAAAACCCAAAACATATTGAGGTACAAATTGTTGCAGATAGACATGGTAATATTCGTCATTTATTTGAACGTGATTGTTCCGTGCAGCGTCGTCATCAAAAAGTAGTAGAAATAGCTCCATCGTTTAATGTTTCTCAAGAGGTAAAGGATGCACTTTACAAATATGCTGTAGCAATTACTTCAGAGGTCAATTATAATAACATTGGAACCGTAGAATTTTTAGTCGATCCAGATGATAATATTTACTTTATAGAAGTGAATCCAAGAATTCAGGTTGAGCATACCGTTACAGAAATGATAACTGGAATAGACTTAGTAAAAACACAAATTTTTATTGCTGGTGGCTACAAGTTATCGGATCAACAAATAAAAATATATGAACAAGATAGCTTATCAACCTATGGTTTTGCGCTTCAATGTAGATTAACGACAGAAGATCCAGAAAATAATTTTACACCAGATTATGGCGATATTACCACCTATCGTAGTGCTTCTGGTATGGGAATTCGATTAGACGCAGGAAGCATTTATCAAAGTTATAGTGTCAGTCCGTTTTTTGATTCCATGTTAGTTAAGGTTTCTGCTCATGGTAGAACATTAGATGGAGCGATTAGAAAAATGACACGAGCTTTAAGAGAATTTAGAATTAGAGGTGTAAAAACCAATATTCATTTTTTACAGAATGTCATTAAACACGACACTTTTAGAAGTGGTAAAGTATCTGTTAATTTTATTCAGAATACGCCAGAGTTATTTAATATAAAATTACCTCAAGACCGAACTTCTAAAGCCATAAATTT